>Ga0302279_10003961_pt1 | contig 17910 bp, 14 predicted proteins | sample III_Bog_N3_3_FD_194541 | JGI IMG/M metagenome (GOLD analysis project Ga0302279, IMG submission 194541) | Peat permafrost microbial communities from Stordalen Mire near Abisko, Sweden - III_Bog_N3_3 | ecosystem: Environmental > Terrestrial > Soil > Wetlands > Peat | place: Sweden: Abisko...
ACACGGGATCACCTGATGTCGCGCCGCGCTCGACTCCAGGTGACACGGGATCACCTGATGTCGTGCCGCGCTCGACTCCAGGTGACGCGGGATCACCTGATGTCGGGCCGCGCTCGACTTCAGGTGACACAGGATCACCTGATATCGGGCCGCGCTCGACTTCATGGGATCCCGGATCACTTGGCGGTCGTGCCGACCGGCTTCTTCTCGTCGAGCACGTCGCGCACCTTGCGCGCGAGCGACTGCGCGGTGAACGGCTTCTTCAGGAAGGCGAAGCCCTTGTCGACGACGTCCAAAGGTCCGCCGGTGTAGCCGGACATGCAGAGGACGCGCATGTTGCCGCGCTCCCGCAGGAGGCGTTTCGCCAGGTCGGGCCCGCGCATCTGCGGCATCACGACATCGCTCAGCAAGAGGTGGATCTCCCCGTCGTGCTGCTCGCAGTGGAGCAAGGCCTCGCCTGCGCTGCTCGCCTCGAGGATCCGGTAGCCGTGCCGCTGGAGGATGCTGCGGGCGACGGCGCGCACCGGAGCCTCGTCCTCGACGAGCAGGATGGTCTCCTTGCCGTTCAAGGTCGACGGGGCGTCGGACGTGCGCGGCGTGTCCGTGTCGGCGTCGACGCGCGGCAAGCGGATCTCGAAGGTCGTGCCCTTGCCCGGCGTGCTTTCGACCGACACCGAGCCGCCGCTCTGGTTCACGATCCCGAACACCATCGAGAGGCCGAGACCGGTCCCCTTGCCGGCCTCCTTGGTGGTGAAGAAGGGCTCGAATATGTGCTCACGCGTGGCGGCATCCATTCCGGTGCCGTTGTCGCTGACCCGCAGGGAGACGTATCGGCCCGGGAGCATCCCGGGGTGACCGCGGGTCTCGCTCTCGCCGAGGACGACGTTGGTGGTCTCGATCGTGAGCTTGCCGCCCGACGGCATCGCGTCGCGCGCGTTCACCGCGAGGTTCATGACGACCTGCTCGACGCTCCCGGGGTCGGCCTTGACGCGACCGAGCCCCGGCGGGTGCAGGTACTCGACGGAGACGTCCTCCCCGAGCAGGCGCAGCAGCATCCGGTCCATCCCGGCGAGCAGCTCGTTGAGATCGAGCACGCGCGGCTCGAGCGACTGCTGGCGGCTGAAGGCCAGGAGCTGCCGCGTGAGCTGCGCGGCGCGGTGCCCGGCCTGGCAGATCTCCGCGACGTCCCCGAGCGCCGGATGATGGGCGCCGAGGTCTTCCTGGAGGAGCTCGCCGCAGCTCAAGATCACGGACAAGATGTTGTTGAAATCGTGCGCGATACCGCCGGCGAGCTGCCCGACGGCCTCCATCTTCTGCGCTTGACGGAGCTGCGCCTCGAGCCGCCGTGTCTCGGTCACGTCGATGCCCGTCGAGAGCTGCACCTGCCGGCCCTCGAGCTCGAGGGTGTGCGCCACGATCTCGACGTCGAGGATCGCGCCGCTCTTGGTCCTGTGCTTCCTCGTGCCGCGGAAGCTCACGGGGGCGGAAGTGTCACCGGGCTGCCGGATGACGATGTCCCTCCGTAGCGCGGGGATTTCCTCGGGGACCTTCAGATCGAGGATCGAGCGCGCGAGGAGCTCTTCGTTCGTGTAGCCGTACTGCCGCGAGGCTGCCGCGTTCGCGCCGAGGATCTGAAACGTGCGAGCGTCGAACAGGAGCATCGACACCGGGCTCTCGTCGAAGAGCAGGCGGTAGCGCTCCTCGGACAATCGGAGGGCCGTGGCCGCTTGCTCGCGCTCGTCGTCCGTGCGCTTCTTGGTCTCCTCCTCCGCGGTGACGTCGTCGATGAGGAGCATCACGCCACCCTCGTCGTCGAGCAGGAAGATCCGCGTGTCGTACCAGCGGCTCTTGCCGTCCGGCAGCTGCGTGCTCGAACGTCGGGTCACCGTCTCGCCCCCCGCGCGAATCACGGCCAGCTGGGCGCGGAGCCTTGCTTGCTCCGGAGCCGATACGAAGTCGAAGACGCTCCGGCCGAGATCCCGCGCTGCCGAGACGAATTTCGTGTCCCGGTTCAGCGAGGTGAAGCGGTCCTCGCGGTCGAGCGTGATGACGTAGCCGGGCCAGTGCGAGGCCAACGCCCTCCATTTCTTCTCCACGATGCCCCCCCTGACTACGTACGCTTCTCACTCGGGCAATAGCCCCGCAAGGGGCACGCCACGAGCTAAGGCTTGGTATGTATAGGCCAGCGGTCACCCAACGGCGCTGTTTTTGCGCGTCCGCGCGGTCCTTGCGCACACGAGTACGCTTCGAGGCGCCGAGGTCGCGCAGCGGACTCCGCTAAACCATCACGCTGTCGCCTAACTAGCGGTAAGATTGCCGCTGCATGGCCACGAGCGACAAGAAGGTCCGCCTCAAAGTCCACCGCCAGGACAGCGCCGACGCGCCCGACACGCGTCGGTGGGAAGAGTTCGAGATCCCCTGGCAGCCTCAGATGAACGTCATCAGCGCGCTCATGGAGGTCCAGAAAAACCCCAAGACCGCCGACGGCAAGTCCGTGCCTCCGGTCGTGTGGGAGTGCGTGTGCCTCGAGGAGGTCTGCGGCTCCTGCACGATGGTCATCAACGGCAAGGTCCGCCAGTCGTGCACCGCGCTGGTCGACCAGATCTCCCCCAACGGCGAGACCATCACCCTCGAGCCGATGACCAAGTTCCCCCTCGTGCGCGACCTCATCGTCGACCGCTCGCGGATGTTCAACGATCTCAAGAAGGTCAAGGCGTGGATCCAGCTGGATGGCTCGTACGAGCTCGGCCCGGGGCCGCGCCAGGCGCAGGAGAACCAGGAGGAGGCCTACCCCCTCTCGCGGTGCATGACGTGCGGCTGCTGCCTCGAGGCGTGCCCGCAGATCAACCCGTCGTCCAAGTTCATCGGCCCGGCCGCGATCAGCCAGGTGCGCCTCTTCAACCTCCACCCGAGCGGCAAGATGCACGCGAGCGAGCGGCTCGACGCCCTCATGGGCGAGGGCGGCATCGCCGACTGCGGCAAGGCACAGAACTGCGCGGAGGTGTGCCCGAAGGAGATCCCGCTGGTCGACTCGATCGCCGTGGTCTCGCGCGACACGACGAAGCGGATGCTCTTCGGCTGGCTCCTGAAGTAGGCGCGCCCCGTGCCCCTTCGCGACGCTCTCCGCCGAAAGGCGCGCTCATGAGGCCTGGCCGCTTCGCGTGGCTGGGGCGGGCCGGCGGGGCGCTCGCGGCCGTCGTCCTCATGGCAACCCCCGCGCTCGCCCAGGAGCCTGCGGACCACGGGCCGCAGCCCGCGGTTGGCGCTCCGGAGCCTGTGCAGAACGACGCGCCGCCGACGCCCATTCTGCCCGAGGCGCCCATCGAGGTGCCTCCGCCGCCGCCGCGCCACAAGGGCCTCGTCCTCGAGGCGGGCGTCGGCGCGCTCCAGTTTCTGGGGCAGTTCAAGCACGTGGCGCCGCTCGCGACGTGGGGGTACGCGCAGCTCGGCTACGAGCCGTGGCGCTGGCTCCTGCTCTATGGGTACGGTGAGCTCACCTTCACGGACACCTCGGAGGCCGAGGACGAGACGCACGCACGCGCCTTCCCCATCTACGGCTTCGGCGGCGGGGCGCGCATCACGGTCCACGCGACGGAGCGTGTCGCCGTCTTCGTCCAGGGACAGGCCGGTGCGATGCAAGCCGACATCCCCAAGGGCGCGCTCGCGGACCTGGGCTTTCCCAAGGCGGAGAACCTGGGGGTCGCCCTGGGCGGCAGGCTCGGCGTCGAGTGGTACCAGATGGACCGCCACCTGGCCCTCGGGCTCGGCGTCGGCCTGCGCGACGCCATGGGCTTTCAGAAGGACTTCGGGGCCGATACGCCGCTCGCCTTCGATGCCACCGCGTCCATCCGTTACACCTTCTGAGCCCGACCTCCGCGGCTTCGTTCAGTAGAGGCGGATGATGCCCTGCTCCAGAAAGCCGATGACGAACCGCAGACCATCGGCGCGGGGCATACCCGAGATATCCAGGATCATCTCGATCGTGGACACGCCGTCGACCTGGGACAGGAGAAACGCGGCGCGGTGATCGACGGCGAGCGCGCGAAGCTCGTTCTGGTCCACCGCGAGCGTGGGCACCCACTCGAGCGAGCCCAGACGCCGCAGCAGCGCGTCCTCGGTCATGCCGGCAGCGACGGACGAGACCGAGGATGGCGCCGAAGGTGGGGCCTCGGCGGAGGGGGATCCGGGGCGGTCGTAAGTACCCGACGCCGGGTCGTCTGGCGGAGGCCTCGTCGGCATCTCCGACGGAGCCGCGCGATCGTCCCTGTCGCCCATCTTGGCCTTGGCGAACGCCTCCAGGTCGAAGGGCGGCGCGATGGTGGGCCGGTCGAAAACGTCCGACTCGTCCGTGGGCGCGTCCAACGCAGCGACGACCTCAGCGACATCCTCGCGCCGAGCGGTCTGCTTGTCGCGCGACGAGGATGTCATCACCCATCACCGTGCCGCACCTCAGCAATAAGGGCAACTGGGTACTGGGAGACTCGCCCAGATAGGGGAATCCGGGCGATCGTGTGCGGACGGTGCACCGTTGCCAACGTCACGGCTTTCATGCGATTTCCTGAGGATGCTCCTCCCCCGACGCGCACTCCTCGTTGTGACGTTTGTGACAGCTGCGGCGTGCGGCGGCGAGGTGCAGACAGCCCCGCCGCCGCCACCACCGGTCGCGCCGGCCCCGCCACCACCGCCGCCTGCACCCACCGCGGAGGCGCCGCCGCTTCGACCCGAGGCCGGCCACAACCTGGCCATGCTCGCTGCGGGCTGCTGGTTCGGGGGCATCTGGGGCGACGCCGAGGGTGATTCGCCGGAGATGCGCGCCGAGGCGAGCCAGGCGAGGTGCCACGACGTGATTCGCCGCGTCTACGGGGCCGACGACAAGGATCGCTACGAGCAGCTGCGGGCCTACGAGCCCGCGATCGTGGGCGACATCGCCGCCAAGGTGGAGCTCCTCGCGAAGGACGATCCGGACGACGCGCCGCGCGCCAAGACGCTCGCCGCCCTCGTCCAGGCCGTCGCCGCAGCGCAGCGCGAAGCCATGGTGGCGCGACGCGCGGCGGCGCGCGTGCGGCGCGACCTCGATCACGAGCCGGACAAGCTCTCGAACGACGAGGCCGCCGCCATCCCCGCGCTCAAGGACACGCGGAGCCTCGAGGCGCTCCTCAAGATGGAGGCGGGGGACATCACCCACGACGCGCACGCCCTGGGAGTGCTCGCCGCGCTCGAGCGGATGCAGATCGGGCTCGATCTGCCCAAGCACATGAAGCTCTACGCGGTGGGCGGCGCCAACCAGCTCCTCTTCGGGACGGCCCCGCCCGTGCTGCCGGACGACGCCATCAAGAAGCTGCCGCGCGGCACATGGCTCACCTACCTGACGGACGTTTCGCAGGCCGCCGGTCACCCCGTACCGGCGACGGTGAAGGGCGCCAAGCAGCGCGAGCCGCTCGCGTGGGCCGGAGTGCTGGATGGCTACGGAGACAAGCTGCGCGGCGACATCGACCAGCTCGCCAAGGACACCCGCTTGACGCACGTGGCCACGGTCGTGACGCGGCGGCTCGAGGCCGAGTACAAGGCCGAGCTCAACGCGATGACGGGACCGCCCGCCCCGAAGGACGCGAAGGCGCCGCCGGCGAAGGGCCCGCAGCCGAAGCCACCGACGGGCCACTGACCCAGAAGGCGATTGGGCGACTGCGCCCGCGTGCGCGCCTTGAGCGATCGGTCGACCGGCGCAGTTGCTCAATCGTCACCTTGGGCGGAGCCGGTGCGCGGCAGCGACTGGGCGTATCCGGACGGCGTCCGGGGGACGCTATGGGAAAGAAGGGCGTGTGGGGGTGGCCCAAGGACGTGAGCTGACCGATCGCCGGCGCGTGAGCAGCGCACGCGCCGGGCGGGAGGCATCGTGAAGCGCACCGACACCCATCGGTTCCACGGGGAGGGCGCGCAGCGAATCGGGTGACGCGCCTATTCGCCGTTGCGAGGACACACCTCCGGCCATCGGTGCCGGTGGCACTGCCGTCCGCAACGCACCTCGCCGCTCGAAGCTCACGCTGCAACCTCGGGCGGCGCGCGCGCCAGCGGTTTTGGGGCGTCCAGCGGTCGACGCACGACCGCGAGCTCGCCGCACGCAGGGCATCGGCGGACGTCGATTCCTGTCAGTTGCTGCAGGAGCTGTTGCCAGGGCAACGCCGGATCGACCGGGCCGCCGGTTGATGGTGCGGGTGCCGGGCCCTCGGCTGGCGGGTTGGCTGGGGGCGAATTCAAGAGGGCGCGGGCCACGGCGAGCTTCGTCGTGGCGTTGCTCGGGGCCATGAGCCCGTAGTGGCGAATCTTGACGAAGCCCGGAGGCAGGACGTGTTGGATGAAACGGGCCAGGAAGTCCTGAGCGGCCAGCGTCATGGCCTTGCCGTCCTTGGTGCGGAAGGTCACCTGCCCATCTTGTAGGGACAAGAGTCGCTGGTTGCTGATGCCGATGCGGTGCGTGTACCTACCGAGGTAGCGGATGACGTGCTCGGCCCCGCCGAAGGGCCGCTTGGCGTACACGACCCAGCTGCAGCGCTGCAGACGGTGGAGCAAGATCGACATGCCCTCGGGGTCGACCGGCTCGGGTCCGAGATCGAGTCGTCCGCGGTCGTGGGCGTCGCGAAGCTTCGCGCACATCTTGCCCCGGAAGAGCGCTCCCATGACGTGGACGGGCAGCAAGAAGTCGCGCTTGGAGCTTTTCCATGCGGTGCCGTCGGCGGTCAACCCGCCGCCGGTCACGATGCAGTGCACGTGGGGATGGAGCGTCAACTCGCGGGTCCAGGTGTGCAGCACCGCCGTGACACCGAGCTCTGCTCCCAACCACTCGGGATCGCGGCCGAGCTCCAGCAGCGTCTCAGATGCAGCCGCAAACAACATGTCGAAAACGGTCCGGGAGTTGCGCCTCACCAAAGGCCGCAGCTGCTCCGGTAGGGTGAAGACGACGTGAAAGTAGTGGGTGGGCAGGATGCGCGCGAGCCGGCCCACAATCCATCGCGCCTGCGCCAACGACTGGCACTTAGGGCAATGCCGGTTGCGGCACGAGTTGTAGGACGGCTCGGCCCGACCGCACGCAAGGCACACGTCCAGATGCCCACCCAGCACGGCCGTGCGGCAGCGCTCGATGGCGCGCAACGCAGCATGCTGATCGGGAGTCAGGGCGTGAGCGCGCCGAAACGCCTCGCCGTGCTCGCGAACGATGTCGGCGAGCTCGAGGGCGGGGCGGGGCCGGCGCGCACCGTCCGGTGCGTCGCAACCGCGAAGCACGCGCTGTCAGCGATTCGTGGGAGCGCTCGTCGACAACGGAGGCATGCGGTCCAGCGGGCTCGTCACGCTCCGCACCCGCGCCGTCGTCACGTGCACATACAGCAGCGTGCTGCGCATCGAGCCGTGACCGAGCAAGACCTGCACGGTGCGCAGGTCCACGCCCTGCTCGAGCAGCTGCGTGGCGAAGCAGTGACGCAGCGTGTGGGGGGTCACCCGGTCGTCGATGCCCACCCGACGCGCCGCCTTGCGCAGCCCGCGCGCCACCGACCGCCGCGACAGCGTTCCCTCGCCGCTCCAGGCCGGGAACACCCACGGCCCGCTCGGGCGGCGCTGGCGCCAGTACGAGCGCAGTGCCTCCAGCAGCCTCGGCGAGAGCATCACGTCGCGCGCGCGTCCCCGCTTGGCGTGGCGGATGTGCAGCACCATCGCGCGGCTGTCGATGTCCTCCACGCGTAGTCGGCACGCCTCGCCCACGCGTAGCCCGGCGCCATACGCCAGCATCAACACCGTCCGGACGGCCACCGAGGCCACCGCGCCGAGCAGCCTCGCGATCTGCTCCGGCGACAGCAGCATGGGCAGACGCATCGGCGTCTTGCGCCGGGGTATACCCGCCGTCACCTCGGGACGCCCGAGCGCGGCGCCGTACACAAACCGCAGCGCCGCCGCGTAGACGTTGTGCGTCGAGGGACTCAGTCTCCGTTCCCGAACGAGGTGAAGGAGGAACGTCTCGACATCCTCGCGACCGAGCTCGCTCGCCGGTCGGCCGAAGAACCCCTCGTAGCGGCTGATGCACCAGCCGTACGCGTCGCGTGTTCCCCGAGGCGTGCCTCGAAGGTCGAATGCTCGGTCCAGACTCTCCCGTGTCGTCATGGCGTGCTCCAGAGAACCGGGCGCCCACCTCGGACGCCACGGACCTCCAGGGTCGCCTGCACTCCGGCACGCGCTAACGTCCCGACCTACCCCGCGCCCTCTCCGCGCTCCGGCGCGCGCCACGACGACTCAGCTCACAAGGCTGCCGCGCAGCGGCTTCGTCCAAGCCATCGGTTTCGGTGCGCCGGGGAAAACCGGCATGAGAAAGTAGGTGAGCAAGATGCAGCACGTGAAGGTCGAGCAAGTCCTACCCCAGGAGGAGTCCACCCCTGGGAAGCCCAGTCCTTGCGTCAGGCGGGGCGATCCGCAGGGCGAAGCGTAGGAGGGCGCGTGGGCGGGCCGGGCGATCGAGCCTCGAAACATGGATTTTCGAGGGAGCCAACGCTTTCGAAACGAGCGGATGGCCATGGCGAGATTCCGAAAAGTGTGGACGTGGAATCCTCGCTCCCTCCGGGGTCCAAGAGTTCGGCAAGCGCACACATGTCTCATGCACGGGAACCGGGAGACCTCGGAGGGGCCAGTGCGCCGATGGTGGCGTGCGGGCACAGGCGGGAAGGCGAATGCCGCAATCCGCAGCAGTCCTCCGAGGAGTCGGACGCGTCCGTAGTACCGACCTGCAAGAAGTCGACGAAGACGTGGGTAACGCCCGTCGAGTCGATGGAGGGAAGGGACGCGGCCAACGGAAAACTCGCTTCACGAAACGCGCTCCGGGCTCAGGACCGGGCAGGCGCGCTCACGGACCTGGAGCGGGTCGGACAGCGAGCGAAGCAAAGGAGAGGGGAACGGTTCATCAACTTGCTGAGCCATCTCAAGGTGCCGCTACTGCGAGAGGCGTACAACCGCCTCAACAAGGCAGCGGCCCCTGGCGTTGATGGTGTGACGTGGCGCGAGTACGGCGAGAATCTGGACGCCCGCTTGCGCGACCTCCAGGACCGCGTTCACCGCGGTAGCTACCATCCGCAGCCGGTGCGGCGGGTGCACATCCCGAAAGGTGATGGTCGCACGCGTCCGCTCGGCATCCCCTCGCTGGAGGACAAGGTCGTCCAGCAAGCGGCGCGGATGATCCTGGAGCCCATCTACGAGCAGGAGTTTCTGGGTTTCTCGTACGGCTTCCGGCCAGGCCGGTCGCAGCACAAGGCCCTGGACGCTCTGGCAGTGGCCATCGGCAGGATGGTGAACTGGGTGCTCGACGCGGACATCCGTGATTTCTTCAACACCATCGATCACGGGTGGATGCAAAAGTTTCTCGAGCACAAGATCGGGGACCGACGCATGGTGCAGCTTCTGATGAAGTGGCTGCACGCAGGCGTCATGGAGGACGGCGAGCTGCGCGAGGTGCAGGAAGGGGCGCCGCAAGGGGGCGGAATCAGCCCCTTGCTGTCGAACATCTACCTGCACTACGCGCTCGACCTGTGGGTCCAGCAATGGCGCAAGCGGCAGGCACGACGTGAGGTCTACGTGGTGCGTTATGCCGACGATGCTGTGCTGTGCTTTCAGGACGAGCAGGACGCACACGCGATGCGGTCGGCGATGGCCGAACGTCTTGCGAGATTCGGCCTGGAGCTACACCCGGAAAAGACCCGGGTACTGCGGTTCGGGCGCTACGCCCGCGAGAGGTGCGAACGCGACGGCCGCACGCGGCCCGAGACGTTCGACTTCCTGGGATTCACGCACATCGCGGGACGAGCCCGTAATGGCGGCTTCCAATTGCAGCGCCGCACCTCGCGGAAGAAACGCGCGGCGAAGTTGTCGGCGCTGCGCGCGGAGATGCGACGACGAAGGCACGAGCCCGCCACTGTGCAGCACGGCTGGCTCTGTTCCGTGATCCGTGGGCACTGCCAGTACTACGGGGTCCCTACCAACTCACGGGCGCTCGGGACGTTTCGCCACGCCATTGAACGCGAATGGCATCGCCTGCTTCAGCGGCGAAGCCAACGTGCTCGCTGGACGGTGAAGAAGACCGAACGCTTTCGAACTCGATATCCGCTTCCTGTCCCGCGCATCGTGCACCCCTGGCCGAGCACGCGCTTCGCTGGCCCGTAGACCGAAGGTGGGAGCCCGGTGCGGGAAATCTGCACGCCGGGCTCTGTCCGGGGGGCGGCCCGAAAGGGCCGTCCCTACCGGATCGACCACCCGTTTTCCTCTGCCGCCCCCCCTTTGCGCCACCTTCTCTCCCGGGTCATCGGGGCCCACAACAAGCCGGACGAGAGCGCGTTCAAGCACGACTTCCTGGCGCGGTTCCTGAGGTCCGTGCAGATCTCCCCGCTCCGGGAGCGCCGGGAGGACATCCCGCTCCTGATCCGGCACATCGTGCTCCAGCGTGCGCAGAAGTTCCCCGAACTCGCCGATCGGTTCGTCCAGAAGAGCGAGGGAGGACGGCTCGACATCAGGATCAGCCCGCGCTTCGTCGACTACCTGATCAGGCACCCGCTCCCGAAGAACGTTCGAGAGCTCCTCGCCATCGTCGTGAAGGCGATCGACGAGAGCCCGGGAGACGAGCTGCGCATGCCGGGATCAACCCCGTCGCTGGCGCCGCCCGCGGCTGCGCCCGTCCCAGAGACGCTACCGCCCGAGGCTGCTGCCGTCGAAGACGCGCCGGAGGGTTACGTACCGCCCGGCTCACCCAGCAAGGCGCGCGTCATCGCGGTTCTGGATCACGAGCGGGGCGCCATCGCCAAGGCCGCGAGGGTCCTCGGCCTCGAGCGGAACGCCCTGTACCGCCTGATGCGAGCCTACGGAATCAAGCGGGCCGACATCGCGTGAGTGCGGCCTGGCTCCGTCACCCCTCTGGTCGCGGTGTCACCGTCGAGCGCCCCCAGCTGGCCCGAGCCGACATCCGGTCCACACACGACTGGGCGATGGACAACGAGGCACCGCTGTCTCAGCATGGCCGGCATGACAGGTGCCCTGGTTGGCGACCGTTTCCGCATCGAGCGTGAGGTCGCCGCCGGCGGGATGGGTCGCGTTTTCCGCGCGATCGACGAGCGCACGGCGGAAGCGGTCGCCCTGAAGCAGATGCTCCCCACCAGCGACGCGACGGCGCGCGGTCGCTTCACCCGTGAGTGCCAGGCGCTCGCCCGGCTCGATCATCCACTCGTAGTCCGGCATGTTGCCCACGATGGCCATGCGACTGAGCCTTGGCTCGCGATGACATGGCTCGACGGCGAGGATCTCAGCGCAAGACTTGGGCGGGGACCCCTCGATCTCCCCACCGGGCTCGCGCTGATCGACGACCTCGCGGATGCCGTTGCGTACCTTCATGCGGTGGGTATCGTCCACCGCGACCTCAAGCCGTCCAATGCATTCCTCGTCGACGAGGGCGGCAAGACCCGAGTGAAGCTCATCGACCTGGGCATCGCGCGCGATACCGCCCCCGACGCAACAGCGATCACGCGCACCGGCGCCTTCATCGGCACGCCCCTCTACGTGAGCCCGGAGCAAGCTCGCGGTCACCTCGCCGATGCGCGGAGCGATGTCTGGTCTCTCGGAGTCATCCTGTTCGAGATGCTCAGTGGCACGACGCCATTCCACGCCGAGTCCGTGATCGCGGTCCTCGCCAAGATCCTCATGGCGGAGGTCCCGCCGCTCTCGAACAGCGTCAGGGGAGTGCCGCCGTGGCTCGACGTGGTGGTGTCGTCCGCACTCCAGCGCGACCCGTCGCTCCGGTACAGCAGCGCAGGCGCCTTCCGGGCGGCACTGGCGCCCTCCTCACGGACACTCCCGGCATCGCCGGCCGGCGCGGTCGTGCTCCCGGCGCCTGGGCAGACCCCGACAACCGGCGGGCGCCGCACCCTGCTCGCACTGCTCTACGCCTCGTCCTCCGAGTCAGCGCTCCGCGCGGCGACGCGTCTGCTCGAGCACCGGGGCGTGGAGATGGCGGGCATGCGCGGAGGGCTCCTCCTCGCCCGCTTCGGCCACCCACGCGCCTCCCCGGAGGACCCGATGCGTTGCCTCGATCTGGCACTTCGGTTGCGGGCTATCGATCCCGACGCGCGCGTGGCGTTTGCCCTCGCACGCGCGACCGGAGACTCTGTCGACGAGGTATACGAGCGGTGCGCGGCGCTCCTCGCCGATGCCCGTCCGAGCGAGGTCGTCTCCGACGAGAATACGCTCAGCCTGTACGGCTCGCGTGCCCGCAGCGTCGCGCGAGGAGGCGCGCGGTTGCTGGTGGACACGGGCAAGGTGGGCGACACCGCCGCCGACGACCTCCCGTTGGTTGGACGCGAGCCGGAGCTGGGCCTGCTTGAAGGACTCTGGCGCTCGGTCGTCGACGAGGCTCGGCCCGCCGCCGCGCTCGTCATTGCCGAGCCGGGACTGGGCAAGACGAAGCTCGCCACGACCTTCGTGGAACGCGTTCGAGTACTTGCCCCGTCGACGCGGGTGTTTCGCTGGAACGGCGATGCGCTGAACTCGAACACGGCCTTCGCCATGGTCGGTGCGGCCATCGCTCTCGACGCGGGCCTGGCGTTGACGAGCGATGCCGAGGAGCAGCGGACCCGGCTGGCCCAGTGGGCCGAACGCGAACTCGGACCTCGCGCGACGGAAGACCTTCCGTTTCTCGCCCTCATTGTCGGCATCGAGCCCATCAATCCGGAGGGGCAGCGGTGGCGCAAGGCCAAGGAGAGCGTCCAGCAGATGCACGAGGAGCTGGCGGGCGTCTGGGACGCCTGGCTCCGCAGATCACACACGCCCGTCCTTCTGCTCGTCGAGGACGCGCACTGGGGCGACGGCGCGAGCCTCGGTCTCGCGGCACGCGTCCTGGGCATGCCCGACCTGGCCGCGCTGGTGCTCGCCACCGCGCGTCCCGAGATCCGGCAACGGCCCTACCCCCTCTTCGAAGGCCTCGCTGTCCAGGAGATCTCCCTCAGGCCGCTGTCCCCGCGAGCCGCCGAGCGGCTCATCGCGGCACTTTCCGATGGCGAGGGCGTTCCGGACGCGGGGACCAGCGGGATCATCGCTCGCGCCGGGGGACATCCGCTCTTCCTTCGCGAGCTGATGCGCGGCGTGCGAGCGGAGGCCGCGGAGGTCCCGCTGTCGATCGAGTTCCTGGTTCAGCAGCGCCTCGATACGCTGCCGACTGCCGCGTGCGATGCGTGCCGGATCGCCTCGGTCCTCGGCGACGTGAGCTGGAGCGGCGCGCTCGCTGCTGTCCTCGGTCGTGGCTGCGAAGCGGAGGTCGCAAGCCTACTCGCCGCAGATCTCCTCGTCCGGCGCAGCCACAGCACTATCCCCGGTGAGACAGAATTGGCCTTCCGTCACGCTCTCTTCCGAGAGGCGACGTACGGCACCATTGCCGAGGCGGACAGGCGTCGCTACCACGCGAACGTTGCCGTCTGGCTCGACGCCCATGCGCGCCCGAGCAGACCTGCGGTTCTCGCCCATCATGCTGAGCGGGCTGGAGACCTCGCGGGCGCGGCGACGCTCTGGGCGGACGCCGCCGAGGAATCTGCGCGAGTCGGGCAGCTCGAGGAAGCCGCGCGGTTGACCTCTCGTGCGCTGGCGCTCGGCATGGACGCCAGTGTCGACGCTTCCCAGCTCGCGACCTGGCTCACGCGACTCGTCGACGTGATGGTTGTCGTTCGTGTGATCCCCGATGCCGTCGCCGTGAGCGCACGGGCAGCAGAAATATTGAAGGACTCGGGCAACGCCCGCCTGCGATTTGTCGGCCGCCTTGCCCGTGCGTCCATTCTTGGGCAGGCACAGCTCTTCACGGAGGCGGAGGCCGCGTTTACCGCCCTGGACGGCGCGACGATCGATGACCCGAAGGAGTTTGCGGCGCTTTGCCTGCGACGCGGCCAGGCGGCTGCGAGACAGGGCTGCTTCCGCTTGGCCGCAGCGTTATTCACGCGCATCGATGTCGCGCATCTGCCGGCCCCGCAACACCTGGACCTTCACCTCCTCCGGTCCACTGCGCTGGCCGGGGTGAGCGATCACCCAGGTGCGGAGGCCGAGGTGGAGGCCGCGAAGCGGTGCGCGCTGGATGACCCGACCGCCGCGGTCAGAATCATGAAGACGGAGGGCGTAAACGCCTACTTCGCGGCCCGGTTCGAGCGGGCCCTCGAGGCCAGCTTGGCTGCGAGTGCCCTCGCACGCAACGCCGGCCTCATCTATGAGGAGGCTGTCACCCTCCACAATGCTGCCGATTTCTCTCTCGAGCTCGGGAGACACACGGACGCCCGAGCCCTGCTTCGCGAGGCGCTGGTAGCGGCGCGGCGCTGTGGCTACGAAGGGCTGGTCCGCAACAACGAAGGCTTGCTGTCGCTGATCGATGCGATCGATGGCGCACCGCAGGCGTTCGACTCGATTCGGAACCACCTTCGCTGGTTGCTGTCTCACGAGAGCTGGTGGGCCTTCGTCAGCCTGCAGACCCACTTTGCTCGTGGTCTGGCCAGTCTGGGTCACTTCGACGATGCGCGTCGGCTCGCCGAGAACTCACGTGCGACCGCGGCCCGTCACGGGATCCATGTGGAGGTGGACCGGGCCGACCGGGTGCTCGATTCGATCGGAGGCCGTGCCGAAACCGGCGAGGCTGGTGAGCAGCGCCTATCCGGCGAGGGGCAGAGGAACTGATGGGCGCCCTCCTCGATAAGCTCCGTGGGGGCGAACGGTGGACGCCAGACGAAGCGATCGAGTTTCTCGTCGCCTTCCATGCTGCGCGCCCCGGGGCGACCTCTCGCTCACTCGCCCGCCGCTGGGGTAGCAACGCCACCACGAGCTACGATCTCACGGCCCAGCGCATGCCGGCTGGGGCACGAGTCGCGCTGGACCTCGCGTGTGGTGACGGCGAGCTCTCGCTGGCTGTCGCCAGGCGTCTCGGGGACCAGGGCGAGATCATCGGCATCGACGTATGTGCGACGGATCTCGAGCTGGCGCGACCGAGGCTCGAGGGTTTCTGCGCCCGTCTGCTCTGCGAACGCGCGGAGCAACTTTCGCTCGCGACTGCATCAGTCGACGTTGCGTTCTGCCACTTCGCGCTCATGTTGATGTCTCCCCTCACGCCCGTCGTCATCGAGGTCGCCCGGATCCTCGTCCCGGGCGGGCTCTTCGTGGCTTGCGTCCCGGGCGGGAGTCTCGAGGGCCTTTCTGCGCCGGCGCGGGACCTCGTCCTCGACACCATTCGTGGCGACCTCCCGACCTACCCGGATACAGGCCTGGGTGATGCCCGCGTGAACGACGACCAGGTCATCGCCAGCCTGTTCAAGGACAGTGGCTTCGCGACGGTCACGGTCGACAAGCATGTCAGCGAGGGCGAAAATCCTCCCGAGCAGGTCCTCGCGGAGATGCGCGACTATTACTGGTGGGACATGATCCACGACGGGAGCCGCGCTCGACTGGAGCGCGATCTCCCCGCGCTACTCCGGGCGAGCGCCGAGCCGAGCGGGATGCTGCGCAGGATCAGCACCCTGCGCTTCATCGAGGCGCGGCGGGCGTAGGGATGCCCATCGAGGCGCGGCGGGCGTAGGGATGCCCATGAGGCGCGCCGCGGCGCGCTGATTCCCGTCAGGTCGTGACCTCGCGCTCGTGCATCCCGATCCGCCGCATCACGCGCTCGAGCTCCCGCTGATCCCTCAGTCCAAGTTGCGCGGCAGCGCGCGTCACGCTCCCACTCTCCTGCAGCAAGGTCCGCTCGATCTGCTCTGCGGTTGGGAACTCGGCCCCCTCGGCGCCCTCGGGAACTAGCGCCGAGCCCCAGTGCGGCGGTCGCGTGATGACCTCTCCTGGCTCGGTCCACATGATCGCCTCCACCACCAGTCGCTGTAGCTCGCGGACGTTTCCCGCAAGGGGGCTGCGGATCACGTGGTCGATGACCCGCGGGTCAACCCGCGGGTCCCGCCGCCCGTTCTCGTCCGTCTGGACGAAGCGCCCCGCCGTGTCGGGGTTGTGCTCGGCGCGCTCCAGGAGGAAGTGACGCACCAGCAGCGGGATGTCCTCCCGCCGCTCGAAGAGCGACGGGACGTAGATGCGATTCATGAACCGCGAGTAGAAGCTGGGCTCGAAGGCCGATTCGTCGCGGCTCGTGGTCGCGATCACCCGACCGTCGGAGCTCCGGCACGTGTCCTCCCCACAGCGACGATACTCGCGACCGGGATCGAGGATGCGGTTGAGCATGAGCTGCGCCCCCCGCGGGAGCCCGGCAATCTCCTCGACGAGGAGCGTCCCAGAACCGGCCGCCCCGACCAGCCCGGGCTCGTCCGCGGTCCCCGTGTGCGGATAGTTCGCCACGTGCCCGAAGAACGCGAAGGGGAAGCGCTCCAGAGGCAGACACCCGCCCCGGTGGCGAACGAGCGGCTGATCTGCACGATCTGAAAGGCGGTGGGTGGCGGCGGCCACCAGCGCCTTACCGGTGCCGGGCGCGCCGAGCACCATGATGGGCTCCCACGCTTGCCCCTGGCCCGCGATCGCTTCGCGTAGCGCCCACGCGGCCGGCGACTCACCGACGAACCCCGCCGCGTCAGGCTCCCCGAAGGCGCGCAGGTCCTCGGCACGAAAGAACCGACAGGGAAGCATCGTGCGTCGCTTGATGCACTGCAACAGCAGCTCGCGCCCGAAGCGCACGGTGTCCCCCGGGACCAGGACCGCAGTCGTTGACCGAGGGCGGGGCCCGTGGCCGTTGACGAAGGTCCGGGTGTCCCCGATGACCTGGATCTCCAGCCCGAACGAGATCGCCCGGACCGAGATCTGGCGGCGTGACAGGGACGGGCCGTCGAGGGGGCTCGGGCTACCCGTCTCGCCCGGACGCTGGCGCACGAACCAGGCGCGCGTCTCGGGTGCGAGGTCCCCACGACCGACGATGAGCGTCTTGCCGGCCTCGGGGAAGACGGCGACCTCGCCCACCCGTTCGGGTTGCGTCGCCGACCATGCGATCACCAGCGCGTACTGCTCGGCCGCTGGCACGACGATGTCATCCGACGAGTCGTCGTGCTGGTAGGCCGGGAAGTCGGCGGTGTCGTTCAGGCTTCGGTCCATGAGAGGTCTCCTCGTTGTGGAATGATTGCGGGCGTTGCGGCGCGAACGGAGCGCGGTGCGGGGCTGATCGGGACGGGCCGGGCGGGGATGCCTCGCGGACGCGGACGAGCTCACGCCCGGCGCTCCTTGTTCTCGTTGCTGGACAGGTTCCTCTCCGCAACCAAGTCACCGAGCTTGCGACAAGCCCGTGCATCACCTTCGTCGCAGTCGTCCTCGTCTCGTGCCGCGCGCTCCGCCCAGGCGATCAGGCTGCGGCGATCATCTGTATCGGGGTCGTGCGTCAGCACCCACTCGTGAAAGGCCCCGTTCCGCAGGTCGTCGTCGTCGACGACGCACTCGCACGCGCCGCCGGGCGCGCAGGTGCGCTCGCAGCCGAGCGCCTTCGGCTCCGGGGACGTTGGGGCAGCGTCCGGTAGTTCGCGGGGGGCCGCTGCGCCGGCGAGGGCCTCCGATGAGGTGCCAGCGAACCAGACAGCCAAGCAGACCGCCGCGAGGGCCCCCACGACGAAGGCGACCCCGCAGGCCCGGCTTCGGCGAGCGGCGGCAGAGGAAGTCGAAGATAGGTCTCTCATCCGACCCTCCGGGTCACGAACAGGAACAGGGCAACGACGAGCACCACCGCCACGGTCGTGGCGCTTCGTATGAGGCTGCCCCTGTCGCCACCGCCCAGCGCCATGCTGGCGGGCCACTCGGACTCGTTCCATGAGCGCCAAATCAGACCGCGATTACAGCGTGACTGAACGAGCCTTTCGCTAGGCTGACCACATTTTCAGTGGTTCCGGCTGTCCCAAAACC
>Ga0302279_10003962_pt1 | contig 17909 bp, 20 predicted proteins | sample III_Bog_N3_3_FD_194541 | JGI IMG/M metagenome (GOLD analysis project Ga0302279, IMG submission 194541) | Peat permafrost microbial communities from Stordalen Mire near Abisko, Sweden - III_Bog_N3_3 | ecosystem: Environmental > Terrestrial > Soil > Wetlands > Peat | place: Sweden: Abisko...
ACCGCTGCCGCCGCGTTCAACCAAGCCATGTTGGACCTCGGGGCGCAGTTCTGCACCTCGACGCCGAAGTGTGCGTCATGTCCCGTGGCTCGCGCGTGCAAATGGAACCTCGAAGGAGGTCCCGATCCCGCGCCGCGAAGCGCGGGTGTTTCCAAAGCGCAATCGAAGTTCCAGGGATCGGATCGTCAGGTGCGAGGTCGAGTGCTCGCGGCGCTGCGAGAGCGGCCCCGATCGATGCAACACCTTGTGGTCTGCGTCGAGGAAGTCAATGCAGATCGAACCGAGACCTTGGTAGAGGGATTGATCGCCGACGGCCTCGTCGAACGACGAGGGCAACTCGTGCGCCTGTGCGGCGACTGACGAGATGTTCGTCTATCGATGATCCCTCGATAATCTCGACTTCGTGAGTTCCATCGACGTCGCACGGTTCAAAGAGGTCCTCGGCCATTTCGTTACGGGAGTGGCGGTCGTCACCGCGAGCACGCCCGAGGGTCCCGTCGGTTTCACCTGCCAGACATTCGGCGCGCTCTCGCTCGAGCCGACGCTCATCTCGTTCTCGGCGGTATCGGCGAGCAACTCGTGGCCCCGCGCTCGTGAGGTGGGTGTGGTGGGCGTCAACATCCTCTCCTCGGACCAAGAGGCCATCGCTCGGGTCTTTGGCAGGTCGGGCAATGACAAGTTCGCCGGGATTGGCTGGGCGCCCGGTCCCGGTGGCGCACCGATGATCGAGGGGGCGCTGGCGCATCTGGAAGGTCGAATCGAGTTCGTCACCAGCCAGGGCGACCACGACATCGTCGTGGTCGCGGTCGAGTACGTGCTCAGTCACCACGGCGCGCCGCTCGTTTTTTACCGCGGCGGATTCGGCGGATTCGACTGACGGGTACGTTCACTACGCTTCGTTGCGTGATGACGACCGTCAGTCCCGTAGGTGTTCGAACGAGGCGCTGATGGCGCTGGCCCTCAAAATCGTGATCCTCGTCGTGGTGATTCTGGTGGTCGGAGTCGCCGCCTTGCGGATTCGCAAACTACGCCGCGACGAGATTCGCGAACTGTCCCGGCCGGTCGAGCGCCGCTTGATGTCGCCACCGCCGTCGCCGTACGCGCCGTCCAAAGGATTTCGCCTACTCGACGGTCCAGTCGACCCGACGCGTCGCCCCGAACCACTTCGACCTCGACTCGAAGCCGACCGCGAGTACGTCTTCAGTGAGACCCAGATGCCCGGTGACGGTGAGGTGGTGCCGTCGCATCTGCGCCATAACGAGAAGTGGGCGTTGTCGAAGTCGGCGCGACGTTCGGCGTCGTTCACGGGACTTCGTGTCGGCATCGTTGCGTTCGTCGTGGTCGTCGCCGTCTGCGTGATCGCTCTCTATCTGCAGCAACACCCGAAGCCCGGGGTTCCGATTAACAAGATCACCACGACCACGACTACGAAGCCACATTCGACCACGACCACGACGGCGGCATCGGCGTTGCCATCGACGTTCGTGGCGACGTCGACGAGCGGCGAGACCGCGACCTACCGGGTACCGCTCAAGAGGTACCTCGTCGTCGTGCACGGAGCGTTGGGACCGACGTGGGCCGTCTACAAGATGGGACCCCAGAGCACGCTCGAGTGGCAGGGCGACGTCAAAGCGGGCCAGGTCGAGTCACTGCAGATGATCGGCGACTCCCAGATCACGATCGGCGCGCCCAAGAGCGCGAGCGTCACCGTCGAAGGGAAATCGGTGACGTTCCCATCGCCGCTGCCCACGACGTTGGTGTTGTCCTTCGTCTCGTCATAGCGCGCCGATCTCCTTCAACGTCCAGGCGAGGACCTGGGCCTCGTCGCGCCACGCGTCGTATCGACCGGAAGGTCCCCCGTGGCCCGCTCCCATCTCGGTCTTCAAGTACGCGACGTTCTGATCGTTCGCATCACGAATCTTGAGCACCCATTTGGTCGGTTCCCAGAACCCGACGCGCGGGTCATTGAGACCGCCCGAGGCGAAGAGGTGCGGGTAGACCCGCGCCGATCCGTCGCCATTCGTCGCCACGACGTTGTCGTAGGGGGAGTAGCTCTTCATGGTGCGATAGGCGGTGGCACTCGCGTCGGGGTTGCCCCACTCCTCCCACTCGCCAACGGTGAGCGGCAACGACGCGTCGAGCATCGTCGTGAGGGCGTCCACGAACGGCACGTCGGCGACCACGCAGCGAAAGAGTTCGGGGGCCAGGTTCATCACGGCGCCCATCAGCAAGCCACCGGCCGATCCGCCGCGGATCGCGAGTTGGCCGTTGGTCGTCCATCCGCGCTCGATGAGCTCACGCGCGACCGCGACGAAGTCGCTGAAGGTCGTCGGCTTCTGCGCGAGTTTGCCGGTCTCGTACCACGAGCGACCCATCTCACCCCCGCCGCGGATATGGGCGATCGCGAAGATGACACCCCGTTCGAGCAACGAGAGCCGCAGCGACGAGAACGACGGATCGATCGAGATCTCGTAGCTGCCGTAGCCGTAGAGCAGGAACGGTGTGGGCGCTTTGGCTCGCAGTTCACCGTCGTCCACGTCAATGAGGTCAGCGCGCCCGACGACCGAGACCGGTATTCGAACGCCGTCGCTCGCACTCACCCAAAGCCGACCGGTCACGTACTTCGACGCGTCGTAGCCGCCGAGGACGATCTGTTGCTTGCGCACGATCATCTCGCCGGTCGCGATGACGACGTCGCCGACGAGTCGGGGCGTCACGAGGGACGTGACCGACACGCGTAACTGGTCGGTGACGAAGTTGGGATTTGCCGAGAGCTGCACGGTGCTGGGACTGGCCGGACCCTCGATCATTCGCGATCGCTCCAGGAGATCGTCACCGAAGGGGTCGTCGCCTTCCAGTGTCGAGACGAGTCGGACCGCCGCGCCGCCGTCGTGCCGTTCGCTGATCGCGAGGAACGTCTGGAACGCGTCAACGCCGTCGAGGCGCGAGCCGGGTCGCTCGGCTATCACCTCTCGCCACGGGCCATCGCTGACGTGACGGGCCAAGAGGCGAAAGTCCGTCGCGCCTTCATTGGTGACCTTCAACCACCACGCACTACCGCGTTCGTCCACGAAGTGTTCGACGCCGTACTCAATGCCGTGGCGCCGCGCTTCGAGCAGCGTCAACGGGCCGGTCGGATCGTGGGCGTCGAGATAGTGCACTTCGGTCGTCATCGATGAGCCGAGATGCACGTAGATGACGGCGTCGTCGCGACTGCGACCGACGGCGAGGTTGAACTGTGCGTCGTCCTCTTGAAAGATGAGTTGATCGGTAGAGGTATCGGCACCGAGTTCGTGGCGCCACAGTTGGTAGGGACGCTTCGCCTCATCGACACGCGTGTAGAAGAAGTGTCGACTGTCCATGGCCCAGGCGAAGCCGTAGTGGATGTCGTCGAGTTCGTCGCTGACTCCCGTCTGTCCGGCAAGCGGTCGCACCGTGAGGTGATGGAGCTCGTCGCCGTCGAAGTCGGTGCCGACGCAGACCCAGTCGTCGTCGGGGCTCACGGCGAGGACGCCGACCGAGAAGTAGTCGCTGTCACCGGCCTCCTCGTTCTCATCGAGGATCACCTGTTCGCCGTCGAGCGACGTCAATGGATCGATCTCGGGCGGCGCGGTGACACTCGCTGCGTGCGAGCGCTCAGCCTCAGATATGCCCAATCGTTCGTACGTGTCCACGGTGTCCTTAGCGAGGTGCTCATCGACCGCAGGAACTCGACAGCTGAGCGGGTAGTTCAGTCCCTCACGGGTTCGTTCGAAGTACCACCACGCACCTTTTCGAACCGGCACCGAGATGTCGGTCTCTTCGATGCGGCTCTTGATCTCTTCGAACAGTTCGTCTTCGAGGGGCTTGAGATCGGTGAAGCTTTGGGTGAGATAGTCGTTCTCGGCGCGCAGGTGCGCGAGGACCGCCTCGTCGTCGCGGTCCATCAGCCAGTAGTAGGGGTCGTCTCGGACGTCGCCGTGACGGGTGATCGAAAAGGGGCGTTTCGGGGCGGTAGGGGGAGTAGGCACCGTCCTACTTTGCCCTATTTGTTGACATGTCCCGATCGTGAGTTAGTACTATGGACGTAGGGATTATCCCAAGGGAGCACGATGTCCGTCGACAATCTGGATTTCAGCCGATACCAACTGGGCTGGTCCGACGACCAGATTCCGGTCTTCAAGCCGAAGAAGGGTATCAACGAAGCCATCGTTCGCGAGATGTCCGGCATCAAGAACGAAGACAAGTGGATGCTCGACTTCCGTCTGAGCGCCCTGAAGAAGTTCGAGAAGAAACCGATGGTGCCGTGGTTCGCCGACCGCATGCCGGACCTCGACTTCAACGACATCTACTACTACATCAAGCCGACCGAGAACCAGGTCGACCGCTGGGAAGACCTGCCCGACGACATCAAGAACACCTACGAGCGACTCGGCATCCCCGAGGCCGAGCGTAAGTACCTCGCGGGCGTCACGGCGCAGTACGAGTCCGAAGTGGTCTTTCACCGCAACCGCGAGGACCTCGAGCGACTCGGTGTCTTGTTCTGCGACATGGACACCGCGGTGCGTGAGTACCCCGATCTGGTTCGCAAGTACTTCGGTACGGTGATCCCCCCGAACGACAACAAGTTCGCCGCCTTGAACTCCGCGGTCTGGAGCGGGGGATCGTTCATCTACGTGCCGCCCGGTGTCAACGTCGACCAACCCCTGCAGGCCTACTTTCGCATCAACACGGAGAACATGGGTCAGTTCGAGCGAACGCTCATCATCGCCGACGAGGGTTCCCAGGTTCACTACGTCGAGGGCTGTTCGGCGCCGGTCTATTCGACCGACTCCTTGCACTCGGCGGTCGTCGAACTCGTCGCGCTACCCGGCGCCCGCATCACCTACACCACGATCCAGAACTGGTCGAACAACGTCTACAACCTGGTCACCAAGCGCGCGCGCGCCGAGGCCGAGGCCCACGTCGAGTGGATCGACGGCAACATCGGTTCGCGACTCACCATGAAGTACCCGTCGGTCTACCTGATGGGCCCCAAGGCTTCAGGTGAAGTGCTCTCGGTCGCCTACGCCGGTCCGGGTCAGATCCAAGACGCCGGCGCGAAGATGATCCACTGCGCCCCGGAGACGACCTCGACGATCATCTCGAAGTCGATCTCGAAGGACGGCGGACAGACGACGTACCGCGGACTCGTGAAGGTCGAAGAGGGCGCGACCGGCGCCAAGAGCTTCGTCCGCTGTGACGCGCTGATCCTGGACGAGCAGTCGGTCTCCGAGACCAAGCCGTACATGGAAGTCGGCGAGCAAGACGCCTCCATCGGTCACGAGGCGACGGTCTCGAAGATCGGTGACGACCAACTCTTCTACCTGATGAGTCGCGGACTCACCGAGAGCCAGGCGATGGGCATGATCGTCAACGGCTTCATCGAACCGGTGACGCGAACGTTGCCGATGGAATACGCCGTCGAGTGGTCGCGCTTGATCGAACTGCAGATGGAAGGCTCGATCGGCTAACGAGGCGCTCGCCACATCGTGTAATACGGTGGCGCCCCCTCGACCGGGGTCAGGGTCTCGATTAGTTCGTAACCGAAGCGTTGGTAGTAGGCGACGTTGTCGTAGCGCGGCGTCTCGAGATGACTGCCGACGCCCTCGGCGTCAACTCGGGTGAAGGCCTCTTCCAGCAGCATCGTTCCGACGCCGCTTCGCTGGACCGGCGGATCGGCGCAGAGCACCATCAGGTACCACTGCGGGTCCTTACGATGTGCACGAAACAGTGCCGTCATGTACTTGTTGCCCGCCAGGATCGCTCGAGGTCGTCGATAGAACGCCCGCATCGACGATGGCATCTGACTCAGTTGCACTTTGATCGGTAGCGGGTAGCCGCCGGTCGTCAACCACGCCCCGACACCGATCGGTTCGTCGGCGTCATTGCGCACGGTGACGATGCGGCCGTGCTCTCCCATGTGGGTGTACACGGCGCGAAAATAGTGCGGCAGTCGTGTTCGACGCATGTCATGGTCGGGCAGCAAATACGTGAAAAAGGGATCGTCGAAAAAGGCACGGCCGGACATTGCCACGACGGCCGACAAATCGGCCCCGACCAGCGGTCTTTCATCAATACGCCGTGCGTTCACCGATATTTCTTATCAAATTCCACTGTCGAACGTGGAAGAATGGGTCCATGGGAATGCGCGAAGAGTGCAAGCACTTTCAGAGTCGGACCTACAAGTCCGGAGAGGTCGCGCGCTTCTGCGTCCTCGGTAATGCGCCCGACCAACCATGGTCCTGCCCCGAAAACTGTGTCACCTATGAGCGCCGTCTGGCCGACGTCGGTTGGTCCCACGGCTCGCTCGTCGACCGACCGGTCGAGAAAGCGCCCGAGACGAGCGCCTCGCTGGACGAGCGCCGTGAACTACTCAACATGGCCAGTGAGATCGTGAACAACGTCGCGCCCGAGATGTACGCGGAGCGACGCAAGGAGCTTGACGACATAGAGCGTAAGCAGCGCGGCTGGAAGTTCTGGAAGCGTTAGTCGCCGTTGAAGACCGGCGGCCGTTTCTCCATGAAGGCAGTCATGGCTTCGCGCAGGTCGTTGCTCTGGAGGTACATCGTGTTCCAACGCGCGACGAAATCGAGACCCTCATCGACACTGCGTCCGTCATTCGCCGCGAGCACGGCCTTCGTGCCCTGCACGGCGAGCGGTGAGTTCTCCGCGATCTCGAGCGCGAGACGACGCGCGCCGGCGAGCAGTTCATCGACGTTGCCGTAGACCGCGTTCACGAGTCCGATGTCGAGTGCGTGCTGGGCGTCGATGTCCTTTCCGGTGTAGGCCAACTCGGCCAGGTGTCCCGCGCCGATGATCTTCGGCAGTCGTTGCAGTGATCCGAGGTCCGCGACGATGGCGACCTTCGTCTCGCGCACCGAAAACTTGGCGAGGCTGTCGCACAGGCGCACGTCACAGGCGCTGACGAGGTCGACGCCGCCGCCGATGCAGTAGCCGTGGATGGCGGCGATCACCGGTACGGCGAGTTCGGCGATCGACGTCACCGAGGCCTGCATCGTTCGCACGGCCTCGTAGGCCCTGGCGCTGGAGGCGGCCCGCGAGGCCGAGGGGGCGCCGCCGGCCAAGCCGCCCCCGAACTCCTTCAAGTCGAGTCCGACGCTGAAGTGCGGTCCCTTCGCGGCGATGATCAGCACCCGTATCTCTCGATCACTCGCGACTGTCGCGGCCGCCAGAGGCAGGTCGCGCCACAGGGCGCTGCCCATGGCGTTGCGGGCCTCTTCTCGATCCAGCCACAACGCCGCGACGTGACCGTCGACTTCGAGTGTCAATACATCGGACGAGAATTCCACGTTTGCTCCTTGATCGAATCGACTTCAGCCTATGACCGCTCACGAAGGAGAACGAGGTGAGCCCAGTACACTGCCTTCGTCCCGATATCTATGAAAATCTTCGCTGATTCAGCCTCCGCCTTCATTGCCGACCGTCCCGACGCGGCCTCTCGCCAACTGGCCTGGGCGGCCTTCGAAGACGCCGGACTGCCGACCACGAGCGACGAGGTCTGGCGCTACGCCCCTCTCAAGGACTTCAACCTCGATCACTTCGGGGTCGTGTCGGAACCGACCACCCGCAGCGATTCGCCCTTCGCCGCGCAGCTCTGCGAGCGAGCGGGACTCGTCGTTCGCGTCGTCGACGGATTCTGCGTGAACACGGGAAGGGCGCTCGATGGCGTGATCGTCGAGATCGTGGAGTCCTCGAAATCGCTCGCCGGGACGTCCTTCGCCGATCGCTACCGCAACGACACCTTCGCGATTCTCAACACCGCGCTCGCTCCGGCGACGACCGTCATCCGCGTCGGGGCCGGCGTCAACGTCGCCGAGCCGATCGTGGTCCTCAACGTGTCCAACTCGACGGCGTCGTTCTCGCGCACCCAGATCGAACTGGGACGCGGCGCGAGCGCGACGATCGTCGAATACTTCGAAGGGGGCGCCGACGCCCTCGTCGTACCGCTGAGCGAGTACTTACTCGATGACAACTCGTCGCTCCAACTGATCACCTACCAGCGACTCGACCAGAGCGCCTGGCACGTCGCGCGCACGACCGGTTTCCTCAACCGCGACGCGCGCCTGCACCAGGCCGTCGTCGGTATCGGCGCCCACTACAACCGTTCCCGCAACGACGCCGAGATGCTCGGCGCCGGTTCGGAGAACGAACTGCGCACGACCTTCCTCGGTTCGGCCGATCAGGTGCACGACTTCCGTACGCACCAGATGCACACCGGGGCACGGTCGCGTTCGACGCTCCTCTCCAAGGGTGCGGTCGCCGATGAGTCGCGCTGCGTCTACACCGGATTGATCGAGATCGAAAAAGGCGCCAAGCGAACCGACGCTCGACAGACGAACCACAACCTGTTGCTCTCGCCGGCGGCCCACGCCGACAGCGTGCCCAACCTGGACATTCGCGAGAACGACGTCATGTGCGCCCACGCGTCGAGCGTCGGTCCGCTCGATGAACTGCAGCGGTGGTACCTGGAGTCGCGCGGGGTCAGCCGCGAGGACGCGGAACGTCTGATGATCCAAGGCTTCTTCTACGAGATGCTCGCCAACCTGCCGCCGGAGTTGGCCGAACTGGTCGAGCGCGACGTCACGTCGGTCCTCGCCACCGTCAACGTGGTGACGCCGTGACGACCGTCGATATCGGGCAGCTGAGCGACTTCGAGAGTGGCGTGCCCCATCAGATTCGAGTCGAGGACCGGGTACTGGTGCTGGTGCGAATCGAGGACGATGTCTACGTCCTGGACGACCGGTGCAGCCACGAAGACTTCAGTCTCGCCGAGGGCGAAGTCGACTGTGAGACCGCGGAGATCGAATGTGCCCGACACGGGGCGATGTTCCGTCTGAAAGACGGCGAGCCGGTCTCCCTGCCGGCCACGCGTCCGGTCGCGCACTATGACGTGCGCAACTTTGACGGCCGCCTGCAGGTGGTGCTGCCGTGACCTCCAACCTGACCATCGAAGGACTGCGCGTCGAAGTCGCCGGTAAGGAGGTCCTCAAGGGATTCGACCTCGTCATGCAGACCGGCGAAGTCCACGTCATCATGGGACCGAACGGCTCGGGTAAGTCGACGCTGGCCCACGCGCTGAGTGGACACCCCGGCTACAAGGTGCTCGCCGGCTCGGTGCGTATTGACGGCGTTGAACTCTTGACGATGTCGCCGACGGAGCGGGCACGACACGGACTCCTCTTGGCGATGCAACAGCCGTTGGAGGTGGCGGGGGTGCGCCCCATCGATCTCTTGGTCGCCGCGGGAGCGGACCCGACGAACCTTCGTCAACGCATGCACGACGAAGCCGATCGGGTTGAACTGCGTCCCGAGATCCTCGATCGCTTCGTCAACGTCGATCTCTCGGGCGGCGAACGCAAGCGCGCGGAGATGGTGCAGTTCGGGATTCTGCGTCCGAAGTTCGCAGTGCTCGATGAGATCGACTCCGGTCTGGACGTCGACGCACTCGGCGCGGTCGCGCGGCGACTGTCGCTCGCGAATAACGAGTGGGAATGCGGCATCCTGGCGATCACGCACTTCAAACGTCTTTTGCAAGAGCTCACGCCGACGACGATCCACGTACTGAGTGAAGGTCGCGTGGTGGCGACCGGCGGACCCGAACTTTCAGAGATTCTTGAGCGCGACGGCTACGAGCCGTTCCGCGCGGCGTCCGCTTGACCGTGGCACGGGGTAGCCGAAGGTTAAACTCGACGGATGGCTGACGGAAGCAACGGCGCTCCTCGGGGTCCTTCGGATAGAACTCCGGGAGCCAAACGACGGGCCCTGGCCAACGAAAGTCGTCTCATGGCGTTGGGCGACGCCGTCGATCGCCAAAGCGGCAAGACCCCGAAACGACGTCGCCGACGACGTCGGGGGCGGTCCTGGTTGATCGCCGGGGTCTCGGTCATCGTGGTCATCGTCGGCGTCCTGGGCGGCGGCTACCTGTACGCCAACTGGCGCTTCGACGGATTGCCCAGGTTCCATCACCTGCCGATCACCTACCCGGTTCCCGGCCAGCCCTTCAACATCCTGGCTGTCGGTTCGGACTCACGCGCCGGTCTCACGGGTGCGGTGGCGGCGCAAACGGGCGCCAGCAGCGACTCGGTCGGTGGGCAACGCAGTGACGTGATCAAGATCATTCGCGTGAACCCGGCCGCGAGGACGATCACGATCTTGTCGATACCGCGCGATACGGAGGTGACGCTGCTGGCCAATCAGGCGCTGTACGGGAACTACAACCGCATCAACGTCAACTACGCCAACGGTCCGGCCCTGCTGGTGCGTACCATCAAAGCGAACTTCGGCATCACGATCAATCACGTCATCCAAGTCAACTTCGATGGTTTGATCAACGCCGCGGTCGCGATTGGTGGTGTGTACTTGGACTTCCCGTATCCGGCAATCGACCCGAACTCTGGTCTCGAGATCAAACACGCGGGCTGTCAGTTGATCGATGGGGCCGCGGCGCTCGAAGTCGCGCGAAGTCGCCACTATTACTACGCGCTGAGCGGTCATCCAACCTGGCCGAATCGGATTGCCTTTCGAAATATGACCGATGATGAGATCAACAACGAGATTCTGAACGACGGTTTTACCTACGACGGCACGAGCGACTTCGGTCGCATTGATCGCCAGACGTCGTTCCTGCGAGCCATGTTCAATCGCGTGAAGGGCAAACTGGACGACCCACTCGCCCTCAACTCGTTCTTGGCGACTCTACCCAAGGGCGTCACGATCGACGACACCTTCTCCCTCAATGAGATCATCGGCTTGGCGCTCAAGTTCCACAGCTACAACACGAACGCGATGCAGACCTATACGATGCCGGAGGTTCCCGCCGTGGTCAATGGCGCCGACGTTGAAACCGTCGAGGAACCAGAGGCCGAGCAGATGCTCGTCAATATCTTTGGAAGCTCGTTGCAGCGTCCGACGAACCCGCCGCCCAACGCCGCCGGACAGGTCATCGCACCGCCCGTCATCGCTCCGACCACGACGACCACCGTGCGAACGACGACGACGACCACGAAGCACCACCACGCTCCGACGACGACACCGACGATCAATCCGACGTTGGCCGTGCCGCCGTACGACCCAGTGCCCTGCTCGCCCTAATCCGCTGAGTTCAATTCGTCGAGACCCTGAATCAGGGTGTTCCACGACAGGGTCGCGCACTTGATGCGAACGGGGAATTTGATGACGCCCTGGAGCGCGGCCAGTTCACCGAGCGCTCGCACGTCGACCTTCGGCGCCTCGCCATCGTGGGCCAGCGTGGACTCCTGGACGGTCATGAGTTGCTTGAACATCGCTATGGTCGCGCGGACCTGATCGATCGACTTGCCCTTGACGGCGGCGCTCATCAACGACGCCGAGGACTGCGAGATGGAGCATCCACTGCCGAGCATCTTGATGTTCTTCAACACGCCGTCTTCGACGTCTAAGTACACGACGATCTCGTCGCCGCAGAGAGGATTGAATCCCTCGACGCGAATCGCCGGTGGAGACTCGAGCTCACCGCGGTTGCGCGGTGAGCGGTAGTGATCGAGGATGATCTCGCGATAGAGGTCGTCGAGGTTCGAGCCGAGGTTCGACACGTCGCTACCCAAACATCTTCACCGCGTGACCGAGCGCTTCGATCAGCACGTCAGTGTCCTTGGTGAGTGAGTACGGTCCGTACGAGATGCGCACGGTGGCCGCGAGGTCGAAGCGGCGCATGAGCGGCTTGGCGCAGTGATGGCCCGGTCGCACGCACACGCCGAACTGGTCGAGCACCTGGGCGACGTCGTGGGGATGAACGCCTTCGACATCGAGGCTGATGACGGCGCCGCGTTCGGTCGTGTCGCTCGGTCCGATGACGCGCACGCGCCCCTCGAAATCGAGCGCGAGCCGCGCGAGCGAATCGTGTGCCAACGCACGTTCGTGTCGCACGATGTTCGTCATGCCGAGACCTTCGAGGTAGAGCACGGCCGCGTGCAACCCGACCGCCTCGGCGATCGGCGGGGTGCCGGCCTCGAACCGGGTCGGACCGTTGGCCGGTGTGTAGCCGTCGAGACGGACGTCGGCGATCATGCCGCCGCCGCCGAGGAAGGGCGGCATGGCGTCGAGAATGTCTTCGCGGGTCCAAAAGATCCCGATGCCCGTCGGTCCGAGCATCTTGTGTCCGGTGAAGATCAGGAAGTCGATGTCGAGGGCCACGACGTCCGTCGGCAAGTGCGCGACGGACTGCGCGCCGTCAACGGCGATCAACGCGCCGTGGCGATGGGCGAGAGCGGCCAGTTCGTTGATCGGGTTGATCGTGCCCAGGACGTTGGACATGCCGGTGATGGAGAGCAGTTTGACACCGTCCATCAACTCGTCGACTCGCGAGAGGTCGAGTCGGAAGTCGTCGGTCGTCGGGATGAAGCGAACCTCGATGCCGGTCTGTTCGCGCAACTGGAACCACGGCACGATGTTGGCGTGGTGCTCCATCTCGCCGACCAAGACGACGTCGCCGGGCCTCAGGAATTTGGCGCCCCAGGACTTGGCGAGCAGGTTGAATGACTCGGTCGCGTTCTTGGTGAACACGATCTCGCCCGCACCGCCAGGAGCGTTGATGAAGCGCGCGACTGCTTCTCGCGAGCCCTCGTAGGCCGCGGTCGCCTCACTCGCCGTTTGGTAGACGGCGCGATGCACGTTGGCGTGGCGTAGTTGGTAGTAGCGACTCATGGCGTCGACGACGGCGTTGGGTTGCAGTGACGTCGATGCGGTGTCGAGATAGGTGATCGGGCGATCGAAGACCACTCGATTCAACTGGGGGATATCGGAGCGGACTCGCTTGGCGTTGAAGCTCGTCACGTCGTCACCGGACGCCAGGCGTCGTAGCCCTCGAGTTCGATCGTTTGGGCGAGTTGCGCGTCGCCCGAGTGGACGATCTGACCGTCTACCAAGATGTGCACCTGGTCGGGCTCGATCTCTTCGAGGAGTTTGACGTAGTGCGTGACCACGATCACGCCCATGCCCGGGTGCTCTGCGCGAACGGTGCGCACGCCCTTGGCGACGACGCGCAGCGCGTCGATGTCGAGTCCCGAATCGGTCTCGTCGAGGAACGCTACGACCGGCTCCAACAGCGCCATCTGGAGTACTTCGTTTCGTTTGCGCTCACCGCCGGAGAAGCCGTCGTTGAGGTGGCGTTCGGCGAAGGCCGGGTCCATGCCGAGCCGGTCCATCCATTCGGCGAGGTCCAGTCGGACTTCGAGGATGCTCAGTTCGTCGAGCCCCTTCCGCGCCGCGATCGCCTGGCGCAAGAACTGCACCACCGACACGCCGGCGATCGCCTCGGGATACTGGAAGGCGAGGAAGATACCGGCGCGTGCTCGCTCGTCGGGCGTCCATTTGGCGATGTTCTCGCCGTTCAACAAGATCTCGCCGCTCGTGACGGCATAGCCCGGATGTCCCATCACGATGTTGGCCAACGTTGACTTACCGGCACCGTTGGGACCCATCAAGGCGTGGACCTCGCCCTCACGCACCGTGAGGTCAACGCCGCGCAGGATGACGTTGCCTTCGGCCTCAGCGTGGAGGTTACGAAGTTCTAAGAGGGGTGTCGACACGGTGACGAGCCTAACGGCCCGAATCGTCCCAAAGACCAGTGACTACCAGCCCCGTTCGACCCATTCGTCGAGGTGGGGACGCTCGGTTCCCACGGTCGATTCTCGTCCGTGGCCGGGCCAGATCGTCACGTCGTCGGCGAAGACGCCGAAGATGCGTTCGTCGATCGACGTGATGATCGTTGCGAAGTCCTGTGCGTCCTGATTGGTGTTGCCGGGTCCGCCGGGAAAGAGCGTGTCGCCGGTGAAGAGCATCGGCGTCTCTTCGAGCGCGAAGCAGATGCTGCCGGGTGTGTGTCCGGGTGTGTGCAACGTTCGCAGGCGCAGGTCGCCGACCTCGTGGACCGCGTCGTCATCGAGCAAGTGGTCGTAGCTCGGTAACATGCCGGCGTCTTCGCTGCGCACCCAGACGTCGATACCGGCGTCGCGAACCTGTTCGACCGCGCCGATGTGGTCCCAGTGTCCGTGGGTCTCCAGGACCGAGGTCACCCCGAGGCGGCTCGCCACGCGCAGTAGCCGGTCGTGTTCGTTGGCCGCGTCGAGCAGTGTCGCCTCACCGGTTCGTTTGCAGCGCACGACGTAGACGTTGTTCTCGATCGGTCCCACGACGAATCGGTGCACCTCGGCGCGCCCGTCGGACCAGACCAGTTCCACGTTGTCCATGACCCACTTTGCCACTTGGATGGCCCGTGTCGAGGTTGAGTATTGTCGAAGAGGCTGGGATTACCGTCCAGTACGCACGGAAGGACTGCGATGAACTTTGGATTCAGCGAGGAGCAAGAAGAGCTCCGCAAGATGGTCAAGCGATTTCTGGAAGAGAAGTCGCCCGAATCCGAAGTGCGACGCCTCATGGCCACCGCCGAGGGCTACGACTCCGCCGTGTGGGATCAGATGGCCAAGGAACTGGCGCTCCAGGGACTCGGCATCCCCGAGGAGTTCGGCGGCCAGGGGTACGGACCCGTTGAGCTCTACGTCGTCTTTGAAGAGATGGGCGCGGCGCTCTTTTGCTCGCCGTACTTCTCGACCGTCGCCCTCGCCGCCAACGCCGTGCTCTTCGTCGGCACCGACGCCGACAAGGCGGCCTACCTCCCGGGTATCGCCTCGGGCGAGACGATCGCCACGGTCGCCCTCACCGACGACGCCGGGCTCTGGGACCTCACCAAGACCTCGACCACCGCGAAAGCGTCCGGCGACGGCTTCGTGCTGAACGGCGTGCGCAGCTACGTCACCGACGGCAACTCCGCGTCGATCATCTTCGTACCGGCGATGACCGCGAAGGGCCTCTCGCTCTTCGCCGTCGACGGTGACGCGACGGGCGTGGCGCGCGAGTCCCTCGCGACGATGGACCAGACGAGGAAGCAGAGCCGTGTCGTCCTCACCGACGCGCCGGCAACGCTCGTCGGTGTCGAAGGTGAAGCCCTCGCTGGCTTGGAGACGACGTTGCAGGTGGCCGCTTCGGCATTGGCCGCCGAACAGGTCGGTGGCGCGCAGCGCGTGCTCAACAACGCCGTGGAGTACGCGAAGAATCGCGTGCAGTTCGGTCGCCCGATCGGGTCGTTCCAGGCGATCAAGCACAAGTGCGCGGACATGCTGCTCGACGTCGAGTCGGCCAAGTCCGCCGCGTACTACGCCGCCTGGGCGTCCCAGGAGCGAAACGACGAACTACCGATCGCCGCGAGCCTCGCGAAGTCGTTCTGCTCCGAGGCGTACTTCCACTGTGCGGCAGAGAACATCCAGATCCACGGCGGCATCGGATTCACGTGGGAGCACCACGCGCATCTCTACTTCAAGCGCGCGAAGAGTTCCGAACTGTTCCTCGGCGACCCCGCCTACCATCGCGAACTTCTGGCTCAGCGCCTAGGCATCTAGCTCGGTGCTCGCCCACGAGCAACTCCAGAGCGGCGCCTCGCTGCTGGACCTTCGAATCGCGACGTCGAGTGCTCGGCCCCTCGCGAGTCACGCGCTGATCATCGTCCACGGACTGCCGAAGGCGATGGGGATGGGCCGTCAGGCGGCCGGCCTCTTGCCGGAACTGGCCGAGCACATGGCGACCGAGTCGGGGTGGATCGTCGCGACCGGGACACTCTCGGGAGTCGGCGGCAGTACCGGGACGTTTTCGGCGACCCAGTGGCGCGCCGACCTCAAGACGATCCTCGAGCGCGTCGATGAGGGGGAGCGACGAATTTCGATGGCCGGCTTCGGCTTCGGTGGTGCGCTCGCGTTGGCGACGGCCGCCGAGGACGAACGGATTCGCGGTGTGGCGACGTTCGCGACACCGGCGCATCTGGAACCGTGGTGCGGCAGCGCCGAAGACTTTCGCCGAGCGGTGCAGATCGCCGGCGTGGTCGGGGACGAGCGAGACCTGTTGCCGGCCGAGCAACTGCGTGACGACGTCTTCGCGATCGATCCGCTGGTCTCGATCGCGAAGATTCCGCCGCGACGGCTCATGGTCGGTCACGGCACCGAGGACATCGAGATTCCCTCCTCCGACGCCCGCGACCTCGTCGCGGCGGCCGAAGGTCGCGCCGAACTACGACTCATCCAAGGCGCGGGTCATCAACTGCGCGCCGATCCGCGCATGGTGGCGACGTTGTTAGGTTGGCTCGACCGGCACCGCTGAGAGCGCCTCGTCGAGCGCGACGCGAATCGCCCTCGCCGCGGATTCGGGGTCGCTCGCTTCGGTGAGCGCCCGCACCACGACGAAGTGACGAAGCCCCGCGACGACGAGCCCCGCGACGTTCGCGGCGCTCACGCCGCCGGTGACGAACACCGGGCGGTCGCTGCGAGCTTGGCTGGCGACGGCGTAGTCGACGCCCGTCCCCGTTCGGCCGGGCTTCGTCGGCGTGGCGATGATCGGACCGGCACTGAAGTACGTGGCCAGCTGATTGAGCGCGGCGTCGAACTCGTCGGACGAGTGCGTCGAGAGACCCACGATCGCTTCGAAGCCGAGGAGTTCACGACAGTGCGTCACGCTGACGTCGTCTTGGCCCACGTGCACGCCGTCGGCGCCGACCGTGACGGCCAACTCCGGCGAGTCGTTCATGATGAAGGGCACCCCGAAATCACGACAGATCGGCACCATGACCTTGGCGTCGGCGATCCGGGTCTCGTCGTCGAGGTCCTTTTCACGCAACTGGACGATGTCGACGCCCCCGCGAAGGACCGCGGGTAAGAAGGTGGTGAGGTCGTCGCGGTGCGCTACGCAGAGATACAAACGGCGATCATTGAGGGTGAACACGAGGTCCACCCTAGGAGTCGCTCGAGATCGGCCGCGTTAAGGCAGACTGTATAGATGCAGATTCCCGCCAAGACCGAGTACGCCATCCGGGCGCTGCTCACGTTGGCGGCGAGTGACATCTCGGTGAGCGCCGAGCACCTGGCTCAGGAGCAGGACCTCCCGGCCAAGTTTCTGGGCGCGATCCTTTCGGACCTTCGCCGCGGTGGCCTCGTGACGAGTCAACGTGGTCCCGAGGGCGGCTTCAGGCTGGCGCGCGACGCCGATCACATCTCGATCGCCGACGTCGTGCGGGTGGTCAGTGGACCCATGGCCGGAGTGCGCGGCATGCGCCCCGAGACCCTGGAGTACGAGGGCGACGCCAAGCACCTGCGCGAGGTCTGGATCGCCGTTCGTGGCGCCCTGCGCGAAGTGCTCGAGCACGTGACGCTCGGCCAGGTACTCCGCGGCGAGCTCCCGGATGCGGTGACGCGCTTCACGACCGAATCAGATTCGTGGGTCACTCGCACCATATGAGGCAGATTCATACCGACGGCGCCTGCCGCGGCAATCCCGGACGGGGCGGCTGGGCGTGGGCGAGTGGCCACGACCGCTACGCCAGCGGGGCGGCCGAGCACACGACGAACCAGCGCATGGAGGTCATGGCCGTCATCGAGGCCCTGCGCGAGAACGCCGAGAGCCCGCTCGAGATCGTGAGCGACTCCTCGTACGTCGTGAAGTGCTTCAACGACAAGTGGCATGTCGGGTGGCTCCGCCGGGGCTGGAAGAACTCCCAGGGCAAGCCCGTCGCCAATCGCGACCTGTGGGAGGAACTCTTCGCGCTCGCACTCGATGCGAATCGCGACATTCACTTTTCGTGGGTGAAGGGGCATTCAGGTGACGCGATGAACGATTTCGTGGACGTACTCGCAACCGAAGCGGCGGACACCCAACGCGGTCGCCACTCGTAGTCCGCTCTTCGCGATACGAATTGGCGAAGGACCCAAAACATTAGGATTCCCCCGGGGGTCATCCATTACGAGAATGAAGGAACGAACGTGACTAACGAGGCCCAGCAGTTCGACGTGGTC
>Ga0302279_10003965_pt1 | contig 17906 bp, 17 predicted proteins | sample III_Bog_N3_3_FD_194541 | JGI IMG/M metagenome (GOLD analysis project Ga0302279, IMG submission 194541) | Peat permafrost microbial communities from Stordalen Mire near Abisko, Sweden - III_Bog_N3_3 | ecosystem: Environmental > Terrestrial > Soil > Wetlands > Peat | place: Sweden: Abisko...
CTGGGTCGCCCGGCGCGCTTCCGGTTCCGCTGCGACAGCCCGGGATTTCGCCGCCTGTTCGAGATGACGATCCGCGGCCAGGAAGTCGGCGTGGTCGAATTTTCCTCCGTTCTCCTCGAGTCCGAGCCCCGACCCGAGGTCGCGCTGTTTGATTTCCATCAACCCCGGAATGAGAGCTTTCTGCGCGTCTGCAGCTGGTGCCAGCGGATCGCCGTCGGGACGTCCTGGCTGCCGGTCGAGGAGGCCGTCGACCGGCTCGGCCTGATGCACCAGCCCACCCTCCCTAGCCTCACGCACGGCATTTGCGAGAAATGCAATTCCGAGATGCTCGCCGCGATCGCGAAATTGGGACGGAGCGGCACGGCCGAGCCAGCATGAACCGGCTGCCATGCCCCTGACCATCTGGTGCAACGCCTCCTTTGCCGCGCCGGCGATGGGCCTCCTCCAGGAGGGCGTGAGCCGTCATCAGCTGATTCTTTCCCCAGTGCGGAATTCGTCGGTCCTGGCGGGCAGCGCCGGTGATCCCGCGCTCGCCGCCGCCGACGTCGCCTTCGGCCAGCCGGCGGCGCCGGACTGCCTGCGCTACCCGCGAATCCGGTGGGTTCATCTCACCAGCGCAGGGTATGGCCGCTACAGCGCGCATACTTTCCTCGAGAGCTTTCGCACCCGGGGAGCCATCCTGAGCAAATCCTCCGCGGTTTTCGCCGATCCGGTGGCGCAGCATGTCCTCGGCATGATCCTCGGCCTGGGCCGCGAACTCCTCCCGTCCTATCGCGAGCAACTCGACGGCCGGACCTGGCGGACCGAGGAGCATCGGTCGCGCTGCCGCCTCCTCACCGGCCAGACCGTGCTGCTCCTCGGTTATGGCACCATCAGCCGGCGGCTGGTCCAGTTGCTCGCCCCCTTTGGCTGCAAGATCTACGCGCTGCGCCGCCAGCTGCGCAGCGAGCTCGGCGTCCACATCGTCTCCGAGGCGGACCTGACCAAGGTTCTTCCGCTCGCGGACCACGTGGTCAATCTCCTGCCCGACTCCGAGTCGACGCGCAACTGGCTGAACGCCCGCCGCCTCACCTGCTTCAAGCGCAACGCCCGGTTTTACAATGTCGGCCGCGGCACCACCGTCGACCAGAAGGCGTTGCTGGAAGGCCTGCGCGCGGGCGTCCCCGCCGCCGCCTATCTCGACGTCACGGAGCCCGAGCCGCTCCCGCCCGGCGACCCGCTCTGGACCGCGCCAAACTGCTATATCACGCCGCACACCGCCGGCGGCCGCCACGACCAGGACGAGGCCCTGGTCAATCACTTCCTCGCCAACCTCGCCGCCTTCGAGAAGTCAGAGCCGCTCACCGACGTGGTGGTTTGAAGTCCCAAAGTAGCGCAGGCGTGACCCCTGCCGTCGGCGATGTCCGGATTGCTAATTGCTACGCCGCATCATAAATCTGAACCCGCGTCCAATACCCCTTGAACGTGCCGACAAAGGCCTCGTGCAGCGGATCGACCTGGTAGGCCTCCTGCGCCGCCAGATCCTTGACCAGGATCGTCAGCGCCACCGAATAAGTGTCGTCGATCACGGCGCGCTTGCCGGTCGCGGCCGGCGTGCCAATGTAGATCTGCTCGACCGCCGCAATCTTCGCCAGCGACTCCACGCCGCGGCGAAACTCCGCGCGCTGCGCCTCGGTCAATTCAGGTTTCAGCCAGAAGTAAACGGAGTGAACCAGCATGGGTGACAGAAAGCGCGTACCCCGGCGAATTGTCAAAGGGTCTTGAGCGGCGGCAGGCGGGAGGCCTGCGCTACTTGGTACGCCAAGCCCAGCAATGAACCGGCGCCCGCCCGGGACGCTTGCTCTTCCCGAGCCACCCCGCCAAATTGGGCCAATGGCCAGCTGGCACATCATCACCGCCCTCTGGCTCATCTGGCTGCTATTTTGGCTCGTGAGCGCCATCGGCACCAAGCGGACCGTCCGGCGAGAGGGCAACTGGAGTGTCAGTGTGTTTCTGCTCTTTGTCGTACTCTACGCGGCGTTCGTCCGGGTCGGCGGTCCCCTCCGGCACCACCTGATGCCTTCCCCGGCATGGATCGCGCCGACCGCCGTGATCCTCTGCGCGATCGGCCTGGGTTTCTCGATCTGGGCCCGCGTCGTTCTCGGGCGCAATTGGAGCTCCACCCCCACGATCAAGGAAGGCCACGAGCTGATCCAGGCTGGGCCGTACCGCCTCGTCCGTCATCCAATCTACACCGGCCTGCTGCTCGCCGCGTTTGCGAGCTGCCTTTACTCCCACCGGGTCATGGACGCGATCATCTTTGCCGCGGTGCTGCTCGCGCTCATCCCCAAGATGCGCACCGAGGAGCGCCTGATGCTCGAGCAATTTCCCGAAGCGTATCCGGAGTACATGAAGCGCACCAAGGCGCTGATCCCTTTCATCCTGTAGGTTCAGCGATCCGACGTGGCACGGGCGTCTCCGCCCGTGTCTCCTATGCCCATGGGCCCGGGCCCATGCTCTATTCGAGCGTTCCGCCGGTCCCATGATCTCTTGGGCTTGAAGCCACGTGCAAACCGCTGGGCCAGGAGCCAGAGAAGCGCGTCTACCTTCAAGGCCGCGCCTTCGCCCGAGCGTCCCGTCAGATCATCGCCCCCAGACACCCCGCGGCTTGCCCCCTCGGGCCACCCGTGCATTTTTGCCCGCAATGAAAAAATTTCTGCGCACGCTCAGCGGCATCTTCTTCGGCCTCGCGCTGCTCGCCCTGGCGTGGCTGCTGCTGCCCGATCTCTGGAGCAGCTTCCAGCCCTCCCTCCGGCATCAGCAAGCGGGGGCGCTGGCGCTGATCTTCGTCGGGGCCTCCTTCATCTGCCTGCAGGCCAGCGCCGCCGCACATGGGAAAACGACGCTCAAGGCCCTGCTCCTCGGCTTGGCCTTCGTGCTGTGGGGCGGCGAGCAATTCCTGCCGCCGGGACCGCTCGTCACCGCCCTCGACAGCGCCGTGATCGCAATCTTTGTCGTCGATCTGGGCCTCGTCATTGCGAGCCAGCTGGAAACGCCGCCGGGAAGCCAGCCCTGAGGGATCTACCATCCGATCACTGGAGCTGGCCCCGGACTTCCCCGTCCGCATGCTCGCGCGTGTGGACATTGACGTAAATATTGTGGGCCTTGATTGCGGCGACCAGGTCGGCGATCGTCTTGCCGCTCAGTGGCCCCGCCAGGTTGGCGGCGGTGACCGACCCTTCGCTCAAGACGCCATTCGAGGGTCCATCGACTTCCTTGGCCGGCGGGGCGGAGGGATACAGCCACACGACGGGAGGGCCGTTCTCGCCCGCTGCGCCCAGGTGCAGATGAGCCATGGTCACATTATTGAGGCCGGCCACGGTCAATTTGTAGCGGAGCTCGGTGCCGTCCGAACTAAGCCAAAAGGAAGCGGTGCCCGATGCCGTGGTCGTCACCGCCGGCACTTGCTCCCCGCCTGATAGCTGGGCAATGTAGTCCGCTTTGCTGTCGGACGCCGGCTGCGTGCCGCAACCCGCGGCCGCCAGCGCGAACGCCAGCATTCCGGTGAAAAGGTACGTGGATTTCATGAAGCGACAGTACCACCCTCCCGAACTCGCAGCTATGGGGTCTTCACCGCCCGGGTCCGATCAGGCGTGATTCTTTTATTTTCGTGACCCCGAATTCCGTCCGGGCATCCTCAGCCGCGCATGACCTCCACGATCGAGGAACAACTGGGCGCGCAAATCCGGCGCGTCCGCGAGTCAAAGAACGTGACGCTGGCGCAGCTCGCCGCCCAGGTGAAGCTCACCAAGGGCCAGCTTTCGAAGATCGAGAACGGCAAGGTGTCGTCGCCGGTGGGGACGCTGACCCGGATCGCTGGGGCGCTCGGGGTCTCGCCCGGACAATTCTTCCAGTCGGGTGAAAGTGCGCCCCGGGCGATTTTCGTCCCGAAGCACGGCCGCAAGACCATTGTGGGTCGGGGCTCGAAACTCGGCCACAGTTATGAGTCGCTGGCCTTCGGCGTGGCGTTCGAGAAAGACTTCGAGCCTTATATGATGCGCATCGAGGAGAAGCATCTCGATCCCGCCCAGAATCGCTTCAAGCACCCGGGACACGAATTGCTCTTCATGCTGAAGGGCGGGATGGCCTACGCCCACGCCGGCGAGATTTACCGCCTGGAGCCCGGCGACAGCCTGTTTTTCGACGGGACGATCGAGCACGGCCCGGTCAAGGTGTTCAATCCGCCGGTCGAATTCCTCAGCATCATCAGCAACGCCCGGGGCTAGCCGGGCCGGCGGCCTCAGGCCGGGGCGCTGAAGCGCGAGGCCCGAAAGGAGGAGAGATCGTACCGCGGCGGCTGGGCCGTGACCAAGTCCGCCATCAGCTCTCCGATGGCCGACGCATATTTGAAGCCGTGTCCGCTGAAGCCCACCGCCAGCCACAAATTCGGGTGGCCCGGCAGCTCGTCGATGATGAAATTCCGATCCGGGGTATTTTCGAAAAAGCTCGCGACCAGGCTCATGACGGGCCCGTCGGCATCCGGAAAATAGCGCCGAAGAAAGGCCCGGAGAATCTCCTCGTCCCCGCGTTGCGGTTCGAGCACCGCTTCGGACGGGTTGACGATATCGCCAAAGACAAACTTGGCCAGTTTGAAGCCGGGGATGCCGCAAATGGGCAGTCCGTAGAAATGCCCCAGCGGGCGGGAGTCGATGATCCACGAGGGCATCCGGGCGGGAGAAAAGTGATCTTCGTTCCGCTCCGGTTGGAACCAGCCCATGACCTGCCGTTCGGCTTTGATCGAGATGCCAAACGGGGAGAGCATCCGGCCCGCCCACGCGCCGGCCGAAATCACCAGCGAACGGCATGCATAGGCGCCCCGGTCCGTGGTGACGCGGTAGAGTTCTCCCCGCCGCTCCCACGCCAGCATGCGCTCGTGGCCGTGCAATTCGGCGGAGGCGGCCAGCGCCAGCCTCAGGTGCGCCTCGGTCGCCGCCTCGCACAGCACCAGACCGGAATCCGGCTGAAAGACCGCCAGCATCTCCGGGTCGGGCCTGACCCCGGGGAAACGCCGGCGGATGGCGGCGGGGTCCAGAATTTCGTGCCGCAGGCCGAACTTCTCGCACGCGGCTTTCGAGCCCTGAAAAACCGGCGACGACGGTTCGGCCAGGTCGAGGCTGCCGTTGTTCACGAAAAGCGGCGTCCCGATTTCCGCGGAAAGCTCCCCCCACAGGTCCAGCGCCCGCCGGACCAGCGGGACGTAAGTCGGACCCTCGTTCAGGCCGACGCGCAGAATGCGCGTGATGCCGTGGGAGCTGCCGCGCCGGTTGGGCAGCGAATACTGCTCGATGCCCAGGACGCGCAGCTTGCGCCGCGCAGCGTGCAGCGCGATCGCGCTGCCGATGCCGCCCACCCCGACCACGATCACGTCGTACGTCTTCACCGGTGCGGGCCCGCGCTCAGAACAGCGTCAGGTACTGCTCGAGCTCCCAGCGCGAGACGTCCCGGTGATAATCGTTCCACTCCTGCCGCTTCAGCTCGATGAACTCCGGCGCAATCGCGCCCAGGGCGCCGCGCACGACGTCATCCTCCTCCAGGGCCGCGATCGCCTCCGGGAGAGACTGGGGAAGATGGCGCAGGCCCAGCGATCGCGTCCGCTCCTCCGTCATCGCGTAGAGGTCGACGCGGTGCGGCTCGCCCGGATCGGCGCCGGTGGCGATGCCGTCCAGGCCGGCGGCGAGATAGGCCGCCAGCAGCAGGTAGGGATTGCACGCCGAGGAGGGCGACCGGTCCTCGACGTGGCCCGGTTCACAGACCCGGAGCATCTGCGTCCGGTTGTTGTCGCCATAGCTGATGAAGGCGGGCGTCCAGGTATAGCCCGACCGCGGGCTGAACAGCCCGCGGCCCACCGCCAGCCGCTTGTAGCAGTTCACGGTCGGCGAGGCCACGGCGCAGATCGCCGCCGCATGCCGGATGACGCCGCCGAGGAAGTGATAGGCGAACCGGGAAAGGCCCAGGCCACGCGGATCGGCCAGGTCGATGAAGCGGTTGGCGCCGGTGGCGGCGTCGGCGACGTGAAAATGCAGGTGGGCGCCGCTCCCGGTGCGATTGCCGAACGGTTTGGCCATGTGGGTGGCGATCGCGCCGTACTTCCCGGCGACCTGCCCGGTCATCATCTTGAAAAAGGTCATGCGATCGGCGGTCGTGAGCGCGTCGGCGTAGTGGAAGTTGATCTCGAACTGGCCGTTCGCATCCTCGTGGTCCGCCTGATAGGCCCCCCAGCCGAGCTGGTTGCAGTAGCCGACAACCTCCTGGAGATAGCCCAGCGCCGGCGCGACCGACTTGAAATCGTAGCACGGCTTCGCCAGGCGGTCGACGCCGGCCGGGTCCCACGGGGCAATCGAGCCGTCGGGATTTTTCACGACCAGGAAATGCTCCGGCTCCATGCCGACGTTGAAAATCACGCCCTGCTCCCGCGCGCCCCGCAGCACCCGCTGCAGGTTGACCCGCGGGCAGAACGGATGGGGCTGGCCGTCGACGTAGAGGTCGCAGGCGAAGCGGGCGGTCCCGTCCTGCCACGGCATCGGCGTGTACGAGGCCAGGTCCGCCCGGCCCATCATGTCGTGGGAGTGCGCGCCCTGGCCCATGCCCCACAGCGCGCCGCCGGCAAAGCCCGCGCCGCTTTCCACGACCGCCGCGAGCGCCCCGGCCGGCACCATCTTGGCCTTCGGCGAACCGTGGACGTCGACAAACTGCGCGAGCAGGTACTGCACGCGATCCCGCTGCAGTCTTTCGGTCATGGCGGCGACGGATTCCATAGGGCGGGCGGCGGGCGGGCGGTGATTTTATCCAGGAAAAACTGGTTGCTTATAAGGAAACTCGTGTCAATTTGATTTTCGGTGCGCAGCGCGAAATCACCAGCCTTATGTGCGGCATAGTAGGACTCTTCATCAAAAACCCGGCGCTGGAACCCGCCCTGGGCCGGCTCTACGAGCGGATGCTCGTCTGCCTCAGCAACCGGGGGCCGGACAGCGCGGGCTTTGCCATCTACCGGGACGACGTTCGCCCCGGGCGGCTGAAAGTGACGTTGCACAGCCCGGCGCCGGCGTTTGCCTGGGACGCCGTGGCGGCGGACCTGGCGGGAAAGTTTGCCCAGCCGGTCGAGCACCGGGTGTGCTCGAGCCATGCCGTCTTCGTGCTGGACGCGGACGCCGGCGCCGTGTCGGCCCGGCTGGCCGCGGCCTTTCCGCAGGTCAATGTCATGAGCCTCGGGCACCGCATCGAGATCATGAAGGAAGTCGGGCCGCCCGCCTCCGTGCTGGAGCGTTTCCAGGTCTCCGAGGTCTGCGGCAGCCACGCGATCGGGCACACGCGCATGGCGACCGAGAGCGCCGTCACCACCAAAGGTTCCCACCCCTTCTCGAGCGGGGTGGATCTGTGCCTGGTGCACAATGGATCGTTGAGCAATCACCACCGGGTGCGCTCGCGGTTGCAGCGCCACGGGATCTCCTTTGGCACCGACAACGACTCGGAGGTGGCCGCGGGCTACCTGAACTGGCGCCTGCAATCGGGCGACAGCCTGAAGCAGGCGCTGACCCAGGCGTTGGTCGATCTCGATGGATTTTACACGTTCGCCGTCGGCACGGCGGACGGCTTTGGGGTCCTGCGCGATCCCATCGCCTGCAAGCCGGCGATCATCGCGGAAACGGCGGACTACGTGGCGATGGCGTCCGAATACCGGGCCCTGGCCGACCTCCCGGGCATCGAGCAGGCGAGGCTCTGGGAGCCCGAGCCCGGGGTCGTCTATAGTTGGAGCAAGTCCCGCCCATGAACTCCCCGGCCCCAGCCGAAAAGGTCTTCGACCTGGCCCTGACCACGGTCCGGGAGCTGAACCAATCGTTGCACCGGCGGGAGGAAACCGCGGCGGGGGGCAGGTGGCTGGTCACAAACCCGCGGGGCGCCCACGCCATCGCCTGCGGGATCCGGGCTCCCGTTGAGGTGCGGATCGAGGGACACGCCGGATATTACTGCGCCGGGATGAACCAGGAGGCCACGGTCATCGTGGACGGCAACGCCGGCGTCGGCGTGGCGGAAAACATGATGTCCGGCACGGTGCACATCAAGGGCAGCGCCAGCCAGTCGGCGGGAGCCACCGGCCACGGCGGCTTGCTGGTCATCGACGGGGACGCGGGCGCCCGGTGCGGGATCTCGATGAAGGGCGTCGATATCGTGGTCAAGGGCTCGATCGGCCACCTGAGCGCGTTCATGGCCCAGGCGGGGACGCTGGTCGTCTGCGGGAATGCCGGGCCGGCACTCGGCGACTCGCTGTACGAGGCGAAGATCTTTGTCCGCGGCCGGGTCGCCGATCTGGGGGCGGATTGCGTGGAACGGGAGGCCACGGCCGGCGAGCGTGAGGCGCTCGGAAAATTGCTGCAACGGGCGGGCGTTGCCCATCCGCCCGCGGAATTCCGGCTCTACGCCTCGGCGCGGAAGCTTTACCGGTTTCACGTCGATCACGCCGGCAGCTATTAGCCTTCCCTCCCGCCCATGCCTGCTCCCCTGCCCCCCGGACAGCGCGAGTCCGCCACCTTTGACCGCCACGCCATCCACGAGATCCAGCGGGCGGCGGAAACCGGCATTTACCACATTCGCGGCTGGGGCGCGAAGCGGCGCCTCCCCAGTTTCGACGACCTCGTCCTGCTCGGCGCCAGCATGTCGCGCTATCCGCTGGAGGGCTATCGGGAGAAATGCGCCACCGACGTGGTGCTCGGCAGCCGGCACGCCTCCCGGCCCCTGCATCTCAAGATTCCGATCACCATCGCGGGGATGAGCTTCGGCGCCCTGTCGGCTCAGGCCAAGGAGGCGCTCGGGCGGGGGGCATCCCGGGCGGGAACTTCGACCACCACCGGCGACGGGGGCATGACTCCGGAGGAGCGGGCCTCGTCGCAACAGCTGGTGTACCAGTACCTCCCCTCGCGCTATGGGATGAACCCGGATGACCTTCGCCAGGCGGACGCCATTGAGATCGTGCTTGGGCAGGGGGCGAAGCCGGGCGGTGGCGGCATGCTGCTCGGCCAAAAGATGAGCGGCCGGGTGGCGCAGATGCGCACGCTGCCGCCGGGCATCGATCAACGCAGCGCCTGCCGGCATCCCGACTGGACGGGGCCCGACGATCTCACGATCAAGATCATGGAACTGCGCGAGATCACGGACTGGGAGAAGCCCATCTTCGTGAAGATCGGGGCATCGCGGACCTATTACGACACCGCCCTGGCCGTCAAAGCCGGGGCCGATGTCGTGGTGGTGGACGGAATGCAGGGCGGCACCGGCGCCACGCAGGAGGTTTTCATCGAGCACGTGGGCATCCCGACGCTGCCCGCCCTGCGCCAGGCGGTCGAGGCGCTGGAGGAGCTCGGGATGCATCGGAAGGTGCAGCTCATTATCTCCGGCGGGATTCGCTCGGGCGCGGATGTCGCCAAGGCGCTCGCGATGGGCGCCGACGCCGTGTCGATCGGCACCGCGGCGCTCATTGCCCTGGGGTGCAATAGTCCGAAATGGGAGGGGGATTACGCGAAGTTGGGGACCGCCGCAGGATTTTTCGACGATTACGCGAGCGGACGCGACCCGGCGGGAATTTCCACCCAGGATCCGGAATTGGCCGGCCGGCTGGACCCGGTGGAGGGCGGACGCCGCCTGGCCAATTACCTCAGTGTGCTCACGCTGGAGACGCAGACCATCGCCCGCGCGTGCGGCAAGTCACACGTGCTGAACCTGGAGCGGGAAGACCTGGCCGCCCTCACCCTGGAGGCCGCCGCCATGGCGAAAATCCCGCTGGCCGGCACCGACTGGTATCCCGGCAGGGAAACGTAGAAGCGGCATGCTGCCGCTTCCCTACGAGGCAACGCGGCCGCGCGCTCATCTATAAACTCCCCAATGCCTGAGCTCGCCGAGGTGGAGTTTTACCGCAAGCGGTGGGCGCTGTCCGCCACGGGCGCCACCGTCGTGGCGGTCGAGGTCAACCCCCGCGCCAAGGTCTTTCGCGGGACCGAGCCGGCGAAACTCCGCGCCGCGCTGACCGGGGCCACGCTGGTCAGCTCGGCGACCGCCGCCAAGCAGATGCTCTTCCGCTTTTCCGATGATGCGTGGCTGGGAATTCACCTCGGGATGAGCGGGGAGCTCACCGTGGAGCCGCCCGATACCCCCGCCCGGCGGCACGCCCACCTGGTGCTCCGCACCGCGCGGCACGCGCTCGTCCTCGAGGATCCCCGGATGTTCGGTCGCGTGCAGTTTCATCGCGGGAAGGCCGCTCCGGCCTGGTGGTCCCGGATCGCGCCCGCCGTTCTTTCGGCGGCGTTTACGCCCGGTGCCGTCGCGGAATTTCTGCGCCGCCGGGCGAAGGCGCCGATCAAGGCCGTCCTGCTCATGCAGGAGCGCTTCCCGGGCATCGGGAACTGGATGGCGGACGAAATCCTGTGGCGCGCCGCGATTCATCCCCGACGGCTGAGCGGTTCGCTCACCCCCGCCGAGGTCCGGCGCCTGTGGCGAGAGTGCCGCCAGGTCTGCCGCATGGCCCTGCTCGCCCTGGCCGGGCAGGGAAATTCCCTGCCGCAATCACTCAACGAGCGGATCCCGAACACCTGGCTGATGCCGCACCGCTGGCAGGCCGGCGGCCGGGATCCCAGGACGGGTGAGCGGCTGCAGCAGGCAACAATCGGCGGCCGGACGTCCGTCTGGTCGCCCAGCCGCCAGCACGAGCCAGCAGGAAAACTTGCGTCCGGCCGCCGCCTGTCTTGGGATGAATGATCCGGATATGAGTGCGGCCTTACAGACGACGATCCAGTATCGGATCGATGCCGAGAATTGTCTCATCTACGTCAACGACCGGTGGGATCAGTTCGCCGAGGAGAACGATGGCCGCGACCTTGCGCTGGTGGACGTCCTCGGCACGAGCCTGTTCTCGTACATTGCGGACGATACCATCCTCCAGCTCTACATGCAGCTGGTGGTTCTGGCCCGCCAGGGCCGCCCGGCGACCTTCAACTATCGCTGTGACAGCCCGAAGGCTCGCCGGCGGTTTGAGATGAACATCCACGCCTTGGACGCCGGCGAGGTCGAGTTTTCATCCACGCTCCTGGAGAACGAGCCGCGAGCCGAGGTCTTGCTGCTCGATCGCCGCCAACCGCGCAACGAGCAGTTCCTTCGCGTGTGCAGCTGGTGTCAAAGGATCCGCGTCGGAGACGCCTGGCTCAGCGCCGAGGAGGCGGTGGAAAAGCTGGATCTGATGGAAGAGGCAACCATGCCCGTCCTCACGCACGGCATCTGCGAGACGTGCCACGACGAAATGATGGCCACGATCGCCAGGGTGGGGACGGACGAATAGCCGGGGTCAGGGCGACCGCATCCTGACGACATACACGCCCCCGGCGCGGGCGGTGAATCGCACGCAGTGCCAGGCCTTGCCGTCCTCCCAGTTCTCGTCGCGGATCACGCAGCGGACGCTCTCCGAATTCATCAGGTCGATCACCTCCCACTGCGACGGAATCCCGCAGCCCGGCGGCACCACAAAGCGAATCTCGGCGTCTCCGCTCGGCGCGACCAGAAATCGATTCGCCACCGACAGCCGCACCCCCGCCCGGGCGAGTTTCCCGAGATCGAATGCGTTCCGCCCCGCATACAGCACCTTGTAGGTGGTTCCGCCCGAGGCATACAGGTTCATCAGCGCCCGGATCTGCCCGGCGTTGGCATAATCGAACGGCGGAAACGACAGCTCCAGTTTCCGCTCGTAGTTGATGTCCGTGGCGAGCCACTCGAGGTAGGTCCGATCCCAGTCGGGGTTCCCGGTCGGCGTGTCGCTGCCCAGCCCCCACACCATTTCCGGCCAGGTAACCCAGCCGTGGGCGCGGGCCAGCTGCAGGAGCCGCCGATCCAGCCCCTCGTGGGATGCCTGGGTCCGGGCGGAGCCGATCAGGTCGCCGGAGATCACATCGTCGATGGTGTCGGCGCAGGATTCCAGCGGATAACTCTCGATTCGGATCCCCGGCTTCACGGCGGCGCAGCCGGCGCGGATCGCCTGGAACAGGGCCCGCTGAATATTGTCGCGATCGCGGTCGTCGAAATTGTCATTCGGGTACATGCTGGGCTGGTTCGCGTCGCCCTTGGTCAGGCAGAAATCGATCTTGTAGGCGTCCGGGTTGTACTCGCGCGTCAGCCGCTCCATGATGGCGGCGATCTGCTGCCGGGCACCGGGCACCCGCGGATCGAGGACCAGGGCGTTGCGCCCCACCTGGCGCACCCGCGCGCCCCCGGCACCCGTGAGCAAATAGGCGCTCGGCAGGGACTTGGCCGCCGCGCTCCCCTCATTGACGAGCAGCGGTGCCACCCAAAGGCGCACCCGGTATCCCTTGGCATGCAGCCAATCGACCAGGCCCCGCAAATCGGGGAAGCGCCGCCCATCGGGCGTCCAGTCGCCGAACGCCGCCTCGGGCGGGGTCCAGCCCTCGTCGATGGTCACTCCGCCGAAGCGGTAGCCCTTCGCCTCCCACTGCTCCACAAACTCCATGATTCCCGCCTGGGAAATATTCTCCTCGAAGGAGCGCCAGGTATTGATCTCGCACCTGGGCGCGTGGGAAGGGTCCCGATCCTCCGCCCGGCAGGCCGACACCCGGCCCAGCAGCAGAAACCCCAGCGCGACCAGCCCGACTCCGATTTTCATCGGACGACTCTCCTAAGATTAACGCCCCCGGAGGTCAACCTGACGCTCCTGGAGCAGCAACTCAAGTGGCGCAGGCGTCCCGCCTGCGCTGCTGAATCGGCATCGCCGCATCAAAGCGAAGGCATGGCTCGAAGCGCCACCATCTCGGGTCGGGATGCGCCCAGCGCTGAGCCCGCCAGGCCAGCCCGGACCGTCGCGGCACTCGCTCCCGCGGTACCCACGGCCACGACCGTCCTGCCCGCCGAGGCCGGAATCGCGGTGATCGCCCGGCCGATGCTCTGGGCGCCTGCGCCCATCGACTCCCGGCCGGTTGCCACCCTGACCACCGCGACCCCCGTCTTGAGCGGAGCCGCCACGACGGCGACCACCGTGTGCACCGTTGCCGAAACCGCGTGCGCCGCGGCCTGGATCGGGCCCAGGATTTGAAAAGCACTCAGGCGCGGCGCGAATACAATACATAGACACGCCGCTGCCATACGCAGGTGTGGGGCCCATCGCACTGTAGGGGAAGCGTGGATCCGGAATTGTTAAGCCTTCCCCGGGCTCAATTGTCAATATAACGCCGTGCGAAGTACTTGCACAAGAGGGACTCCAGGGCGCACCGCGTCCCTTCGGCCTCGCCATCCATGGCGGAGCCGGTGGCCGGGAACCCGCGCTCCAGCCGGAAGGCGAAGCCGAACTTAAAGTCCAGTTAACGCTGCCGGGGGGGCAGCACTAATCACCGCCCGCGCCGCATCTGGCGGTGCCGGCGGGATCGTCGCCGGTCGCGCGAGTGCTGCCGCGATGGACTCGCCTTGGCGCAGTTCGAGCTGGAAGTCTTCACCGACCCTTTTCACCCCACCCCGGCTCCACACCGGCGGTCGCCCCCCGAAGTTGTCCCGGATCCTAACGATCCCGTCACGCCCCGCCACGATCCGGAACCAGGTGGTGGCGTTGTTCTCTCGGCGCGCGGAAACGCGGCAACCGCCCTCGGTCCGCAGGTCAGCGAATGCGGCCTCGTGCCAGCGCCAGGCCATCGCGGGAAAGATGCGGATCACGCCGGCATCGCCGCCGCCGGGGTGCGGGCTCCAACTTTGGACCAGCATCTCCTGCACGGCCTGCATGGCCAGAAAGTTGCCTTCCAGCGTGAATGGCCGGTAGGTCGCATCCACCAGGCCGGAACGGGTTTGGTCGCCATTGGCATGGAAGCCGTTTCGCAGGATGAACGCATGGGTGAAGAGATCGAGATCGTGGAGCGCCGCCTCGCCCTGTCCGACCCGGGCCCGCAGGCAGGCCATCCAGGAAAACGAGTATCCGACCCATTTGCTGGTGCCGAGCCGATCCCAATGCGCCAGGGTCGCCGCGATGACGCGCCGGTCGGCGGCGCTGCCTTCGACGGTGATCAGGTTGAAGGGATAAATCCCCATGATGCTCGAGAGGTGGCGGTGGCTGACGGACAGCTCCCGGTCCGCGTCGAGCATCAGGACGCCGCGGGCATCGCGATGACTGTCGCCGAGGGCGCCGGCCACCGCGGCCCAGTCCGCCGCGTCGCCCGGCCGGCCGGCGGCGCTGGCCATTTCCTCGAGCGAGAGGAAGAACGCCTTCAGGCAGAAGCTGTCAAAATTGCTATTGGGGGTCAACCACGCGCCGGCGGTGTTGCCAAACACCTCCGGCGACGTCGAGAGCGGCAGCTTCAGTACGCCCCGGGCGTCCGCTTTCAAGAGGGAGCGGAGGCAATGTCCGACTTCCCGGCACCACGGGTAGGCGCGGTCGCGCAGGAACCGATCGTCGCCGGTATATCGCCAATGTTGGTAGAACAGCCAGCCGCACCACGCGCCCATCGTCGGGGAGAGGCTGTACTGGCCCCAGCCGCCGAGCGGCTGGCCGGAGAGCGACATCACGCCCGGCACGGCGGCGCCGGGGGCTCCGTAAAAGCGACCGGCGAAGCGCCGAAAGGCGGGCAACCGGTCCCAGAGAAAATCAAGGAAACACGCGCCGGCGTCGAAATTTCCGGCCGCCAGATAGGCGACGTAGGTCATCTGGGTGTTCAGGTCGTTGTGATAGTCTCCCTTCCATGGCGGCAGCTCGCCCGCGTCCGCCGTCCACACCCCTTGGAGCGGCATCGGCGGGGCCCCGCGGCGGGAGGCGGCGCCATAGAAATAGCGCGCCAGGTAATATTGCCGGAGGATCGGGGCATCCGGAACGAAGACGGACGACTGGCGCCAGAAATCGCTCCACCACGCGAGGTGCGGCCGAAGCATCGCGTCGTAACCGGCGGCCAGCGCCGCCGTGACCCGTGCGCGGGCGAGGCCGATCGGTTCGGCGCCGTCCTCGCTGGAGGTTACGGTGGCGGCGAGCAGCGTGGCGCCGCCATCGCGGCGCGAGCCGACACAGGCACAGTATCTCAGTCCGCCGGCGGCGGTTTGCAGAAACCACTGCACGCCGCCCGAAGATCCCGCGATTGCCGGAACGTAGCCCAACTGCGCCAGCGACGCGGGCGGGGTAAGGTGCAATCCGACGACCGGCGTTCCCGGTATGCGGACCAGAGCGACCGGCGCCGCGGCGCTAAAAAAGGCGTCCAACCTTCCCCCGTCGGCGAAGCGGCCCCCCCCTTCCGCGGAGGCGAGATTCAGTTCGAACGATTTGATCCGCCGCCCCGGATCGAGCGTGATCTCAAGGCGGCCGGCCGGGATTTTCGTGGGGTGGCGATCGTTCCAGTTCGAGTCGAATATTTCGTTGAATTCGGCCTGCCTGCGCTCGGCCACCAGCCGTTTCATGGTCGCGTAGTTGAACTCCCCGGCGCGGAAACCATCGGCCGGCCGCTCGTCCCACAAGTCGCCGCGGTCGAGGGATAGGCGAATCCGGTTCCCCTCGCCCCAGAGCAACCCACCCATCAGGCCGTTTCCCAGGGGCACCGCCTCGTCCCAGGTCGCGACCGGAGCCGTGAGGACGAGGTTCAGTTCAGGGCCGGGTGATCGCGGCAACTCCGTTGGCGCCGCGACCACCCCCGCCGGCCCAAGCCCGGCCGCAAAAATCAGGGTCACGCTCCATTTCGCCGCCGCGGGTCGTTTGATGCGCATCGATCTACGGAAGGAAGCGGGTTTCCGACGGCGATTTCCACCCATTTCTCCGGATTTTACATCTGGCGGACCCCACCCGTCTGCCCTACCATCAATCCCCATGAAAAACCCCCGCTCCCTGCTGCTCGTCGGCCTCGGCCTCCTGGCCGCCACCCCCTTCGCCCGCGCCGACCAGCTCGATGACATGATCACCGCGCTGCGGGTCGGCGCGAAATTCGACTCGAGCAACCTGGGCTTGAATCTCATCACTACGATCGCCCCGCTGAGCTCATCGCTGAGCAGCGCCTTCGATACCGCCGCGGCCAATCTCTACCTCAATGAGATCAAGCTCTCCATCATCGACCCGGCCAACGAGGGCGGCTGGCCCTACCGCTCGTTCCTGATCGAGGACGACGTCAATCTGCGCAAGATGCTCACCCAGGGTCTGACGAGCCGTTATGCCACGGCACCCGACCCGGTGCTCGCGTATGCCATGATTTGTCCGGCGCTCTACGCCGCGGACGAAAAGCAGGTCGCGAGCCTTGAGGGCTATCTCAAGGCCAACGATCCCTTCCTCTATAAGATCGAGCAAGGCAACGTGGCGCAGTATTGGCGGCCCAACATCGCCGCGACCCTGAAGCAGCAGCCCGCCGGCAACTGACGGGCGCGGGCTACGGGCTCGCTTCCTGCCAGCTGGCGACGCCCGGCAGGTGAACCGTCTCTCCGACGGCTCCGTCGATCAGCCAGACATCGTCTCCCGCCGAGATCTTTCCGCATGGCGGAGCGGCCAACGTCAGGCTGTCCTCCGTTGCCGCCGCCACGGTGCCAAGCGGCTGGTCCACCCGGTTGCAGACCGTCACGCCGCGGTAGCTGCCAAAAATGCGGAGGCCGCCGGTGGACAGATGGGTGCCGGCGATCGCGTGCACATGCACCAGGCCCACCCGGAGATCGTCCTTGAGGGAAAGCCAGACCTGATCGCCGTCCAGCTGGGCGGCGGTGATCGTCCCGACCGTTTGGCGGAGTGAGCTCGAGAGCTCAAGCACGCGGCCGGTGAGTGCGGCCAGATCCCGCGGCTGCACGGCGGCGGTGAGCCGGACGCGCAGGCGGCTGCCCGGCACATCGAGGGCTGTGATCCTCCCCCCGAGCGGCGTCGCGGTCAGCAAAAAATTGCCGGTGCGGAGATAGGTGCCACCCGCGAGAAACGCGCGAATCGGCCGGTTCCCCGGGTCAAATGTGACTACGGCGGTCTCGGCGTCGGTCCAGACGCCGTTGGCCGCTGTCCCACCCCAAGGCTCGCCGGAATCAGGATGGTGGATCACGACATCCCGCTCCCCGTCGGTCCGCCGCACGGTGACGACCGTGCCTCCCCGGAAGTCGTCGCGTCGGACCGCCGCAATAAAGGGCGCGGTGGCGAACGGCTCGAGGACCGCGACAAAGCGGCTCGCAAGTTCCGGCCCGGTGGCCGCGGCGACGCGCCGGGCGATCAAATATTTGACCCGGTCGGGAAAATTGAGCGGCGAGACCCGGGCATCCGCCAGGATGAGCTCCTGGCCGGGCTGCGGCAGGATGCGCAGGCGAATCCTGGCGTTGGGATCCTTGTCGTGGCCGTACTCGGCGACAAAATCATCCGCCCCCGCCATCAAACGCTGCACGTGGTTGAGATGCTGGAAGCCGGAGCCAGCATAATCGAGATAGCTGCCCTTGAACCCGCCCGCCCCCCTCACGGGATCGTCGTACAGCGCCCCGAGGGCCACCTTCGGGCCGGCCAGCGTCCCGGGCGCGGGTGCGCTCCAGGTCCCGCCGAGAGCCCGGAAATTCCCGGTGGGACCATGCAGGCTGTAGTCATGCTCCCGGCCGCCGCGCACGTCGAAGCAGTCCACGACGTAGCCGTCGTCGCGGGCGCCCCGAGACCGGGGCGCGTCGACCATGACCAGGGTCCGGCGGTAAGTGCCCGCCTGCGGATAGGTGCCGGGCGCATCCGCCACGAGGGTACGGGCAAAGGGGCCGTCGGCGAAGAGCAGCAGCCGGCCGGCGGGATTGGCCTGCTGCTGGCAGGCGTCGACCGTAACGGTATTGTGGGAAATGCTGGCTTTCGACCAGGTGAAGATGCCGGGATTGAACTCGTTGGCTCCGTCCGGATAACCCAGCGACGGGGTCATCGCCTGACCGTGGGCAAAGAG
>Ga0302279_10003966_pt1 | contig 17902 bp, 13 predicted proteins | sample III_Bog_N3_3_FD_194541 | JGI IMG/M metagenome (GOLD analysis project Ga0302279, IMG submission 194541) | Peat permafrost microbial communities from Stordalen Mire near Abisko, Sweden - III_Bog_N3_3 | ecosystem: Environmental > Terrestrial > Soil > Wetlands > Peat | place: Sweden: Abisko...
ACCGAGATCGGGCTGGCCAAGGCCGGCGAGGCCACCAAGGCCGGCCAGGAGAAGCTCGACCAGGCGACGGCCAAGCACAAGGCCGACGGCCTCCTCCACGACCTGGGTGCCGCCGTGTACGCCGAGCACGCCGGGCGCGGCACGGAGGCGACCACGGCCGACGCCGAGCGGATCGTCACCGAGCTCCAGGCGTACGAGGCCGAGTACGGGAACCTCCAGCCGTGAGCCACCCGCCATCGGGGCGGGGTGACGGGACCGGAGACGGCGGAGGTGGCGGTGGCGGGCCGCGGGGCGCCGGGCGCCGGATCGCCGTGGTGCCCCACACCCACTGGGACCGGGAGTGGTACGACCCGTTCCAGACGTACCGCCTGAAGCTGGTCCGACTGGTGGACGAGCTCCTCGACCTCATGGAGTCCGACAGCTCGTACGGTCACTTCCTGCTCGACGGGCAGCTGGCCGTCGTCGACGACTACCTGGAGATCCGCCCGGAGAGCGAGCCGCGCATCCGGGCCCTCGTCGCCGCGGGCCGACTCACGGTCGGGCCCTGGTACATCCTCATGGACGAGTTCCTCGTGTCCGGCGAGACCATCGTGCGCAACCTCCAGAAGGGCATCCTCCGGGGCAGCGCATTCGGGGGAGTCATGGAGGTCGGCTACCTCCCCGACATGTTCGGCCACATCGCCCAGATGCCGCAGATCCTCGACCAGGCGGGGCTCGGTCACGCCGTGGTGTGGCGGGGGGTCCCCTCCGCCGTCAGCCGGTCCGCGTTCCGGTGGACGGCGCCCGACGGGTCCGGCGTGCGCGCCGAGTACCTGGTGGCCGGCTACGGGAACGGTGCGGCCCTGCCCGAGGACGCCAAGCAGCTTGTCCGGCGCCTGGGCTCGCTGGCCGACGAGTTCGACTCGTTCCTGGCCGCCGGTGCACCGATGCTCCTCATGAACGGCTCGGACCACCTCCGTCCCCAGCACTGGCTGGGGCGGGTGGTGGCCGAGGCCAATGCACTCCAAGACGACTTCGACCTCGCCATCACCTCGCTTTCCGACTACCTCGCCACCGCCCCCACCGAGGGGCTCGTCGAATGGCGAGGCGAGCTGCGGTCCGGGTCCCGCTCGAACGTGCTGATGGGCGTGGCCTCCAATCGCGTCGACGTGAAGCAGGCCGCGGCCCGTGCCGAGTGCTCGCTCGAACAGCTGGCCGAGCCGCTGTCGGCCCTCTTCGCACCCGCCGGTCGGTGGCCCGCGCCGTTCCTCGACCTCGCCTGGACCCTGGTCATCCGCAACTCGGCCCACGATTCGATCTGCGCGTGCTCGGCCGACGAGGTGGTGGACGCCGTGCTCCACCGGTACGCCGAGGCCCGCCAGATCGGTGAGGGGCTGACCGAGCAGGCGATGCAGGCCGTCGGACGCTCGATGGCGGCGCCAGGGCCGGTGGCCGTCAACCCGTCGGCCCGCACCCGGGGTGGGATGGTCGACGTGATCGTGCCGGCCGTGGGCGACCCCGGTCCCGACGTGCAGGTGCTGTCGGAGCGCAGCGGCCTGCCCGGGACCCTCACGCTCGACGGCGAGACCGTGCGGAACATGCTCGGGCTGCTCCAGGGCTCGCGGATCGACGACCAGAGCTACGTGACCGACGTCACCCTGTCCGAGGACGAGACCGGACTCGACGTCACGCTGGCCATCGGGCCCGAGCCACGGGAGGGCGTACCGGTCGAGGAGGTCAAGCGGGAGCTGTTCACGCGGCTCACCGCTGCACCGTCCACGGAGGTCCGCCTGCACATCGACCAGCCGCCGGTGCGGCGGCTGCTGGCCCGCCAGGAACCGGTGCCCGGGTTCGGCTGGTCCCGCTTCACGTCGGCTCCGCTGACCCACCCGGTCCGACTCGAGGGCGAGCCGTCCACCGGGCTCGTGCTCACCAACGGCACGGTGACCGTCGGCATCGACCCGGCGTCAGGCACCTTCTCGCTCGACGGCATTGCCGGATACGGACGCCTGGTGGACGGCGGTGACCACGGGGACACCTACAACTACTCACCGCCGGCCAACGACACGGTCGTCGACACGCCGACGTCGGTGCTCGTCGTCGCCGGCGATCCCGGTCCGGTGCGGGCGACGGCCGACGTCATCGTCACCTACGAGTGGCCCGAGTTCGTGGACGGTGCCACCCATGCCCGCACCGGACTGCGGACGGTCACCGTCACCACCACCCTCGAGCTCCGCGCCGACGAGGCGGCCGTCCGGGTTCGGACCCGGTTCACCAACCCGTCGAGGGACCACCGGCTGCGGGTCCACCTGCCCCTGCGCGCACCTGCCGCCACCTCGTCTGCCGAGTGCGCCTTCGGCACCGTCGAGCGAGGACTGACCGCCGAGGGACGCGACGAGGAGTTCGGGCTACCCACGTTCCCGTCGCGCCGGTTCGTGACGGCCGGTGGGGTCACCGTCGTCCACGAGGGCCTACTCGAGTACGAGCTGATCGACATCGACGCCGGTGGCGCCCCGGACGGGACCGGCCCGGTGGCCTCGACGTTGGCCCTGACCCTGCTGCGGGCCACCGGCATGTTGTCGCGGCTCGGCATGGCCCTGCGGCCTCTCCCCGCCGGGCCCATGGACGCGCTCGACGGGCCCCAGATGCTCGGCCCGGTCGACGTCCACTACGCACTGTGCGTGTCCGGTGCCGATCCGTACGACCTGGCCGACGAGGTGCTCCTGCCGCTGCAGGTCACCGGCTCCTTCGGTGGCGGAAGCCGCGGCGACCGCGGGACGGAGCTGACCGTCGGCGGCGCTCGGGTGTCGTCCGTGCGGCGACAGGCCGGTGCGCTCGAGGTGCGGGTGTTCAACCCCACCGACTCGGCGACGACGGTGCACGTGACCGACCGGTCGGGCTGGCTGGTCGACCTGCGTGGGCGACCGGTCGCCCCGTTCGAGGACTCCTTCGCCCTGCGGGCGCACGGGATCGCCACCGCACGACTCGACGACTGATCGGCCGGGCGCCGGCGGCGTCGCTACGGCGCAGCCCCGGCGCCGGGTCCGTCCGGTCGCACGGGCTCGCCCCGCTCGCGGAGTTCGTCGAGCTCCCGGAGCACCTCGCCCAGCCGCTCCCACCGCATGGTGCGGCCCTTGTCGGCCCCCGGCGCGGTGCCGGCCCGCACCAGCTTCCACATCTGGATGCGACCGAGGTCCTTGAGATTCCGTGTCCGGAGCGGACGGGTGTCGATGCCGGTCGCTCCCTCCTCGGCCAGCGCATCGCGGAACTCGTCGGAGATGAGCACGGTGCCCGGATGGGCCACGTTGACCAGGCGGCTGGCCAGGTTCACCACCGGGCCGTAGTAGTCGCCGTCCTTCACGAGCACCGGGCCGACGGCCAACGCCACCCGGACGTCGGACAGCAGGTCGTCGTCGGCGTAGGCCTCGGCCAGGCTCAGCCCGATCTGCGCGGCGCCGGTCGCCGTCGGGACCACGAACATGACCTCGTCGCCGATCATCTTGACGACCCGGCCCCCGAGCGCCACGACGGAGTCGTGGGCCAGCTCCTCGAAACGGGCCACCACCGCCGCCAGCTCCACGTCTCCCAGGTGCTGGCTCAGCATGGTGAACCCGACCATGTCGGCGAACCCGACGGCCATCGTCGGCCGGAGACCCTCCTCGGCGCCCCGGCTGCGGTGCAGCATGGCACGCCGGGTGGCCGCCTGGAGGTGGCGGCGCCACACATATTCGAGGAGTCGGCCCATGGCCGGGATCGACTCGCCGGCCTGGAGGGCGAACTGGTCGGCGTCGAGGATGCTGTCCCCGGTCCCGAGCAGGATCGGCGTCGACCCGGGCGAGGCCTCCGCCTCGGCGATCCGGGCCATCGAGGAGCCGATCACCCGGGCCATCTGGACGGCGGAGTCGAGGTCGACCAGTCCCATCTCCACCATCGACTGGAAGATGTGGACGGCCTCGACGTCGACGTCGGTGAAGACCGCCTCGGTGTCCGCAACGTCGAGGAACCCGAGGGCCCGCCAGAACCGCTTGGTCACCTCGGCCGGGATCTCCGTCCGCTCGGCCATCTCGGCCCGGGTCATCCGGTGGCCGGAGGGGACGAGCATCCGGTCGACCACCAGCAGGTCGATCACGTCGTCCTCGACGGCCCGGTCGATCTCCTCGTCGGAGCACCCGAGATCGCGCAGCAGTACCCGCACCCGGGCGAGTGCCTCGATCCGTGCGTGCTCCACGGCCAGTTCCACGGGGTCCGGCAGTTGGTCGGGCACGTGCCCACCCTAGGCGTGGCCGGCCTCGGGGCGTGGCACCTCGCGATGCCTACACTGGCTGGGTGACCGACCCCGGACAGCATCTGGCGAGCCCGGGCCTCGGCTTGGGACCCCGAGCCGTTCTGGTCCCCATCAAGGCGTTCCACGAGGCCAAGCGCCGCCTGGACCACGCGCTCACCGCTCCCGAGCGGGCCGAGCTGGCCCGGGCCATGGCCGACCGCGTCCTGGACGCCGCCCATCCGCTACCCGTGGCCGTCGTCTGCGACGACAACGACGTCGCCGACTGGGCGCGCCGGCGGGGGGCCCTCGTGGTCTGGGAGCCGGGCCGGGGCCTGAACGGTGCCGTCGAGGCCGGCGTCGACCACCTGCGCGACGCCGGTGTGCTCCACGTCACCGTGTCCCATGCCGATCTACCGCGGGCGAGCGGGCTCGCCGAGGTCGGAACGACGGCGGGCATCACGCTGGTTCCCGACCGCTACGGCAACGGCACGAACGTGATCGCGCTTCCCGTCGACACCGGATTCCGCTTCTCCTACGGGCCGGGGTCGTTCGCGCGGCACCGCACGGAGGCCGAACGGGTCGGCCTTCCGTTCCGGGTGCTCGATCTACCCGACCTCGCCTGGGACGTCGACGAGCCCGGTGACGTCGTACCGGTCACCGCCCGCGGGACGAACGCCACGTGACCTCCGACGGTCCCCGACCGCAGCCGACGGGGCTGGCCGAGGGATCGGGACTGCCGGTGGGCGATCTCCAAGACACCTCGACGGTGACGGTCGACCTCGCGGCACCCGCCAGTGCGCTGGCCATCGGCGCCCACCCGGACGACATCGAGTTCGGCGCGGGGGTGACCCTGGCGAAGTGGGCCGCCGCCGGGTGCCGGGTCCACCACCTCGTGCTCACCGACGGCTCCAAGGGCAGCTGGGACCCGGAAGCGGACCTGGCGGAGCTGGTGGCCGCACGCCAGGCTGAGTGCCGCGCCGCCGCCGGCTGCATCGACGGGTCACCCGGGACGTCGCCGTCCGCCGACCGCGTCCAGTTCCTCGGTCGTGTCGACGGCGAGCTCGAGAACGACCACGCCACCCGCCGCGAGCTGGCCCGGGTGATCCGGACGGTGCGACCCGAGGTGCTCCTGGGCCACGATCCGTGGCGCCGCTACCGGCTGCACCCGGATCATCGGGCCGCCGGCTTCCTCACCCTCGATGCACTGGTGGCCGCCCGGGACCCGCACTTCTTCAGCGACCTCGGGCTCGACCCCCACCGCCCGCAGGCGCTCCTGCTGTGGGAGCCCGACCTGCCAAACCACGTCGAGGCTGCCGACGGGTACGCCGGGGCGAAGGTGGACGCGCTGCTCTGCCACCACAGCCAGTTCGAGACGACGATGGGGCTCGCCGCTGCGGCACCGCCGGCACGTGCTGGTTCTCTTGCTGGTGCCGATGGCGGTGGCGGCGACGAACCGGCCGCCGATCCCGGTCGGACGGCGTTCGCCGACCGGATCAACTGGCAGCTGGCCCAGCACGGCAGACTCGCCGGACTCGATGCGGGAGAGGCCTTCCACCTGATGGTCGACCTCTAGCCGGCAGCATCCCTCGGGGACCCGTCGCCGGTGCACCGGGACGGTGACCGGACGCGACGCCCGGTGGCCGGACGGGCGAAAGGGCGGACGGACGGACGGACCGTGGCCGGACGCGACGACGGAGGCCCGAAGGCCCCCGTCGTCAACTCGACGGCGACGTAGGTGTCGCCCGGTCGTCCTAGCGGGTGGTCTTGCGCACCGTCCGCTTGACGGCCTTGCGAGCCGGAGCCTTCCTGGCCGTGGTCTTGCGGGCCGGAGCCTTCTTGGCGGCGGTCTTGCGGGCCGGAGCCTTCTTGGCGGCGGTCTTTCGGGCCGGAGCCTTCTTGGCGGCGGTCTTGCGAGCCGTCGTCTTCTTGGCGGCGGTCTTGCGTGCCGGAGCCTTCTTGGCGGCGGTCTTGCGTGCCGGAGCCTTCTTGGCCGCGGTCTTGCGAGCCGTCGTCTTCTTGGCGGCGGTCTTGCGTGCCGGAGCCCGCTTGGCCGTGGTCTTGCGAGCCGTCGTCTTCTTGGCGGCCGTGCGCTTGGCGGTGACCTTCTTCACTGCCTTCTTGGCCGTGGTCCGCCTGGCCGCGGCCCGCTTGGCTACCGTCTTCTTGGCTGTGGCCTTCTTGGCTGCAGTCTTCTTGGCTGCAGTCTTCCTGGCCGGTGCTTTCTTTACTGCCATGGAAACTCCCTCCTTAGGGGTCAACGCCGATTTGAACGCCGAACCGGTGGCGAACCGGACACCTCTCGACGCTGGGATCGGTACCACTGCACCTGTCCGAGGATTCCGACCGACGCGTGAGGCTCGGGCGACCGGGGAGAATGTCCCGAAGCCGACCACCGTCACCTTCCGTCCGGATCGGACCTCGGTGATGATCAAGTCGAACAGCGCCTCGACAACCTCTTCCACGTTGCGCCGAGCCGTTTGCGTCGACCCGGTCACCGCGTGGACGAGCTGAGACCTGTTCACAATCATCTCCTCAGCGATACGTAACCAACTACAAGCCAAATGGGTTTTTGCCCGTCGGTCAAGCACCAACGGGCGTGCTGACGCGCGCGCCGGGCACGCACGCGCACTCCGTCACCGTCGTCGCGCGCGACGTCCGTACCAGGCCCCGACTCCCTCCCTCGGAAAGTAGGGAGAAAACCTGTTCAGCGGCAACGGTTTTTCGGCATACTGTGGTGCACACCGCAATCGCGGACGCCGGCGTCCGCCTCAAATACATCGACAATTGCACGACGATGACGAGGTGGAACCCGATGAAAGTAATTTCTGCGCAAGCCCATGCGCGACGCCAGAACGACGCAATTCGCGACGCGCCCGACGCGAACGCCATGAACGGGAACGGCATCTTCCTCGGCCAGGACTCGCACGGATGGCACTACGCAGAGGCGCAGCAGTCGGTCCTCGTACTCGGGCCGCCCCGGTCGGGGAAGACGTCTTCGCTCGTCATCCCGAACATCCTCGGATCGCGGGGCCCGGTCGTCACCACGTCGACCAAACCGGACGTGCTCGACGCCACCATCCGGGCGCGCTCGCAGGTCGGTCGGTGCCATCTGTTCGATCCCACCGCATCGGTCGACGACCGCGACGGCGTGCACCGCTTGCGGTGGTCGCCACTCCCCGCGTGCACCTCGTGGCGCGCCGCACTCGCCACGGCACGATCCCTCGTCGTGGTGGGGAGCGGGAACGCCGGCGCCGCACCGACCGGGAACCACTGGTCGGAACGGGCCCAGGCCCTCCTGGCGCCGCTGCTGCACGCCGCTGCCCTCGACGGGCACGACATGCGCACCGTGCTGGGCTGGGTGGACCGGCACCGGGCACTCCCGGCCCAGCAGATCCTGTCCGGACCGGGCACCGCCGTGGCCCGTGACCTGCTGGACGGCATCGTCACCACGGACGAGCGGGAGCTCAGTGGCATCTGGTCGACCACGTCGGGAGCCCTGGGCGCGTTCCGCTCGGAAGAGGCGCTGGCCGCCACGTGCGATCCCAATTTCGACCCCCGGGAATTCGTCGGCTCGGCCGAAACCGTCTACATCGCCGCTCCGGCCCACCACCAGGCGCTGGTGGCGCCACTCGTGGTCGGGCTCCTCGACGATGTCCGACGCGCCGCCTACGCCCGCGCCGCATCGGATCCCGGTGCCGGGTCGCCCGCGGTGCTGCTCGCCCTCGATGAGCTGGCCAACATCGCGCCGCTCCCCGATCTGCCGTCCATGATCAGCGAGGGGGGCGGACAGGGCGTGGTCACGCTGGCCTGCTTCCAGGACCTGTCCCAGGCCAGGTACCGGTGGCCCACCCAGGCCGACGGCTTCCCGTCCCTCTTCGGCACCACGGTCGTCCTGCCCGGGATCGGCGACGTCCGCACCCTCGAGGCGCTCTCGGTCCTGGCCGGTGACGACGAGCTGGTGACCCGGTCGTTCTCGCGGGGTCGCACACTGTCGGACCGACCCGTCGGCGACATCCTCTCGGGTGGCCGTCCCCAGGTGGGTGAGCAGCTGTCCACCCAGTGGCGCAGGCGACTCGCACCGGACGTGATCGCCCGGGGCGTACCCGGTTGCGCGCTCGCGTTCGACCGGCGCAACCAGCCGTCGTGGATCGGGTTGGCGCCCGCGTACCTGGTCGAGCCGTGGCGGTCCCTGACCGGCCTCGGCCGGGCGATCGACCGGGAGCTCGACCCGACGGTCGGTCCGGCGGGCGGCCGGGTCGGCCGGGGCGGACTCGGCATCGACCTCTCCCGCTCGGGCGGCTTCGGACGCTGAGCGACCGGGATCGTCCCGTGGTGCCCGGCACGGGGCACGGTGACACCGGACGGCTACCACCCGGCGGTGCGCTCCCGCGGGTCCCGCCCGGCCGCGCCGTCACGCCACCGGTCGGGCACCACCCGTCCACGGTCTCGTCCGGGTCCCTGCTCCGACCCGCGGTCGGCACGCCCGGGCCGGGCCGACATCGACCGCGGTCCCGGCGCCGGATCCTGCCCGATTCCGTCCAACGCCGCCTCCGTGGCGTCGAGCCCCCGGCGGACATCCCGGACGTCCCACCTTCCGCCGACCGGGAGCATCCTCGTACCCGCGGGAGTCCACGCACCCCCTTCTTCGGGGTCCCGGCCGCCGCCGGCGGCGGCGGTGGCGGCGCGGCCCAGCGCGGCGGCCGCGATCTCGACGTCGTCGACACGGAGCCCCGACGGCGACGAGTCCGCCACCAGAGCCACCAGATCGCCTGTCCCGAGTGACTGGCGGCGGGCGGCGTGGAGGGCGAGCCGGGCCGACACCTCGTCGGGATCCACGGCCGCCCGGGCGGGCCGCATGCGGGCACGGCCCACGACCCGGACCAGGTCGGCCGGATCGAGGTCGTGGTCGACGGCCCGGCGTCGCCACGCCGAACGCAGGTCGTCGACGGTGGGGCCGGCCTCCTTGGCGGGCCGGTCGACGTGGAACGCGATCCGGCGGAGGCCCGGAGACCCCGCGCCGGCGCGGAACACGTGCTCGTCGATCGACGCCGTGCGCTGCGAGAACAGCCGACACAGGACCGGATCCACGCCGACGATGTCCCACCGGCCGGTCGGGCCCCGCTCCCAGGACACGCCGATCCGGTCCGAGAGCTCGCGTCGGAGGGACGAGTCGTAGAGCGCCTCGACGGGCCGCCGGTGGCGGAACAGCCGGCGGGTGTCCACCGACGACCAGATCCCGTCCACGCCCTGGGCCACGTTCGCCGTGACCAGGTGGGTGTGCACGTGCGGGTCGAGGGACCGGCTCGTCCGGTGCACGAATCCTGCGGCCACGGCACCGGTGGTGGCCAGGTGGGCGGTGCCCCCGGCCCGCGCCCTGCGCACCCCCAGTCCGGCCCGCTCGACGTACGCGAGGGCGTCCCCGACCGCGGCACGGTGGCCGGCGCCGGTGGCCTCGGACAGCTCCGACGGCCCGAGAAGGTGCAGGAGGCTGACCGACTTGGGTGCGCAGAACAGGAGGTCGACGCCGGCCACCGACCGGGATCCCCTGCCCGACCGCAGTGCGCGCTCCCCGTGGGGGTCACGTCCGGCGAGTACCTCGACGAACTCGTCCGGACCCACGGTCCCGCGGACGCCGAGCACGGCACTTCCGTGCCCCGTCCACACCCCGGGGGACTCCCCGGCCACCCCGCTCCCCCCGGGGACCAGGTCCCGCACGTAGTAGTCGACTCCCCCCGCCCGCACCACGTGCATCCTGAGCACGGCGACCCCTTCCGGCGTCGTCCGGACGCCCCTGGGGCCCATGCTACCGGTCAATTCAGTTTCATGTCATCCCATGTGATCTGGTGACGCAGCCGGCGAGCCGGGACCGGCATCGCTCAACCCCGGTACCGGGCGAGGATGCGCGCCGCCGCCTCGGGGGCCAGGTCCCCGTCCTCCACCGGGTCCACCACCACCGCATCCGGACCGAGGCGCAGCAGCAGGCGCTCGAGCCAGGCGTCACCGGCCACGAAGACCTCCCACACCGGGCGGTCCCCCTCCTCCCCCACCTCGACCGCCGAGGGGACCGACTCCAGCAGCCACGCCATCGACCGGTCGGCGGCGATCCGGACCCGGCGGCTGTCGGGACCGGGGACGAAGGCACCGACGGCGGCCGACCCGTCGCCGACCGATCCGGCGCCGGCGTTCCCGGCCACGGGCAGCCCAGTGGCCAGGAACTCCGATGCCGCGGGCCCCGCCGGTGTGGCCGAGGCGATCCGGTCCACCCGGAACCGTCGCACACCACCGGCGGCCTCGCACCAGGCGTCCACGTACCAGTGGCCCTCGGACGCGAACAGATGACGCGGCGTGATGGTGCGCTCCCCGGTCTGGTCGGTGGACGCCGAGTAGTAGGTGATGGACAGACGCTCCCCGCGGTCGACGGCGGAACGCACGACGTCGAGGAGCTCCGGTGCATCGAGCTCGACCTCGACCGCCGGCCCCCCGAGGGCCCGGTCCAGCTTGGCCAGCGCCCGGGACAGGGACCCACCCTCGTCGCTCCCGGGAACGGCGAGCAGGGCCCGGGCCGACGCGGCCAGGGCCAGACCCTCCCGCGGGCTGAGCCGCCGGGGACGGGCGAGCGCCGTCCCTACCCGGGTCGACACCGTCTCGTCGGTGACGATGATCTCGAGCAGCTGGTCCGGCGAGTAGGGCGGGACCCCGTAGCAGGCCGCCATCTCGAGCTCGGTGACGAGCGCGCTCGGGGTGAGGTCGAACCGGGCGGCCACCTCGTCGATCGGCGCCTCGCCCTCCTGCGCGAGCCAGGTGAGGATGGCGAGCAGTCGTCGCAGCCGACCAGCGGTGTCGGGGGCCGGACTCAACGGACCGCACCTCGGCCGACGAACTCCCCCAGGCGGCCCACGACGGTGTCGCGCACCTCGGCCGGCCGCACCACCTCGGCATGGTCGAGGAGGTCGAGCACCCACGACACGAGTGCCTCCACGTCGGTGACGACCAGCCGGACCACCACTGCGCCGCCGGCCTCCCGCTCCACCACCGCGTCCGGCCCCAGGGCCGTCACCACCCGGGACGCCTCGGCCGCGTCGACGGCCACGTCGACCTCCACGGCGTCGCCCGACCCGAAGTGCCAGGGCTCCCGGGCGAAGGCCTCGTCCGTGTCGAACCCCTCGGGAAGGTCGGCCGATCCCGGGGCGCCCCGCGTCGGCAGGCCGTCGATCCGGTCGACCCGGAAGGTGCGGGCCTCGAGCCGGTCGCGGTCCCAGCCCACGGCATACCAGTGGCCGCCCCGGAACCGGATCCCGGCCACGTCGACCGAGCGCGACCCGCCGCGGTAGCCGAAGGAGACGACGGCGTCGTCGCGGGCCGCCTCGAAGAGGACAGGCAGCGCCGGGAGCCCGTCCACCAGCGGCAGGTCGACGACCGGGAGGGGGGCGCCGCGCCGGGGCCAGGAGCCCCCCATGCCCAGCTTGGAGAGCGCCTCCCTCCCGATAGGCTCGCCGAGGTGGACACCTGCCACCGCCAGGTTGAGCGCAGCCTGCTCGTCGGGTTCGAGCCCGAGGTCCGGGAGGTAGTAGTCCTCGGGGTCCACCCGGTACCCGGCCTGGTCCTCCCCGTCGATCGGCGACGTCTGCACCGGGACCCCCTCGTCGCGCAGGAGCCGCTTGTCCCGTTCGAAGGCCTGGCGGCGGGCGTCGTGCCCATCCGGGTACCCCGGCACCCGTTCGGCGATCTCGCGCAGGCTGAGCGGGCGGCCGGTGTCGAGGAGGACGAGGAGCAGGTCGGTGACGCGTTCGAGTCGGTCGGGCTGGGCCATTCCCGCCAATCTACGACTGACCGGGACGGAATCCCACAGTGAGCCTGCCGCCTGCCGTCGCCGGACCGTGGGCCTGGCAGCCGCACCCGGTGCTGTGGGCGTTCCTGGCCACCCTGGGGGTCGGAGTCGCCCTGCTCCACCGTCGACTCATCGGCGCCACCGCCCGCCCCGCGCCCTGGCCACGGGTGCGGATCGTCCGCTTCGTCGGGGCCCTCGTCGTCGCGCTCCTGGCCCTGGGCTGGCCGCTGGGAGACCTCGCCGCCCACTGGTCGTTGTGTGCACTGGTGCTGCAGCGGAGCGTGCTCGTCCTGGCCGTGGCGGCGCTGCTGCTGTCGGGACTGCCCGACGACGTCCTGGCCTGGGTGACCCGTCCGGCTCCGGTCGACGCGGTCCTGCTGCGGGTGCTGCGCCCCCCGGCTGCGGTGGTCACCGTGACCGTGCTGCTGGTCGGCTCGATGCTGCCGCCGGTGGTGGCCGCCCAGTCCCACTCCGCCGTGGCCCGCGCCCTCCTGGCCGTGGTGGTCACCCTGGCCGGCATCATCCTGTGGCTGCCCGTCCTCGGCCGGGTCCCGGGCATCCCCCGCCCCCGGCCCATGATCCGGGCCGTCTACCTGGTCGCCCAGGCCGTGGTGCCCGTCTTCCTCTCGTTCGTCTTCATCCTCGCCCCCCGGCCCCTCTACCCCACCCTCGCCCACTCCGGCCCGGTCGTCGGGCTGTCCCCGCTGGCCGACCAGCAGGTGGCCGGCTTCGTGTCCAAACTGTCGTTCCTGCTGACGCTGCTCACGACCGCGGCGGTCGAGCTGATCCGGGCCCCCGATTCCGACGAGGACCTCGGGCCCGAGGACCCGCTGGTGTGGGCCGACGTCGAGCGCCACTTCGAGCGGGCCGACCGCAAGGGACTGGCCACCAGCAGCTCGGCCCCCGAGACACCGGGTGCCGACGGAGAGTCGACTGCGGGCTAGCCAGGTTCCGTACGATGGGCGGGTGACCCTGGACGCCCCCGCCGCCCCGATCCTCCGACGGCTGGTCGTCGGCAGCGTCCGGGCCGGGGTCGAGTCGCTGGGGGGTCGGCCCACCATGGTCGTGCGGTCCACGTCCGACGTGCGCAGGGGCGCGCTGGCCCCCGACGACGGCGACACCCTGACCGAGGCCGCGGTGGCCGCCGCCGCGCTCCGCATCCCGTTCGTGCTCGTCCTCGCCTCGAGCGGCGCCGACGTCTCGGGTGGCGTGGCGTCGCTGCACGCCTGGGGCCGGGCGGCGCGCGCCCTGGCCGCCTGCTCGGGCGTGGTTCCGGTCGTCGTCGTGGTGACCGGCCCGGCGCTGTCGGGTCCGGCGCTGCTGTTGGGACTGGCCGACGTGGTGGTCATGACGGGCGACGCCTTCGCCTTCGTCTCGGGGCCGGCCATGGTCGAGGACTTCACCGGGATCCGGATCGGGGTGCACCAGCTCGGCGGGTCGGCCATCCACGCCCGCACCAGCGGCCTGTGCGCCGTCGAGGCCACCTCGCCGGAGCAGGCCCTCGAGCACGTGGCCCACCTGCTGAGCCTGCTGCCCGCCCACACCGACGAGCTCGCGCCCCGGGCCGACCACCGGCCGGGACCGGCCGACGGCGGTCTCCGGGCGGTGGTCCCTGATCGGGAGACCAGCTCCTACGACGTGCGCCGGGTGGCGGCGGGACTGGCCGACGACGGGGACGTCACCGAGCTCTGGCCCCGGTGGGCGCCCCAGCTCGTGTGCGCGCTGGGTCGGATCGACGGCCGCACCGTCGGGTTCGTGGCCAACCAGTCCCAGGCGCTCGCCGGGACGCTCGACATCCAGGCCTCGCAGAAGGGCGCCCGCTTCGTCCGCTTCTGCGACGCCTTCAACCTGCCGCTGGTGACCCTGGTGGACACGCCCGGCTTCCTTCCCGGCAAGGACCTCGAGTGGCGGGGCATGATCCGCCACGGGGCCGAGCTGGCCTTCGCCTACGCCGAGGCCACCGTGCCCCGGATCTGCGTGATCCTCCGCAAGGCGTTCGGCGGGGCCTACATCGTCATGGACTCGAAAGGCCTCGGCAACGACGTGTGCGTGGCCTGGCCAGGTGCCCAGATCGCCGTGATGGGGGCCGAGGGGGCCACCCAGATCCTGTACCGCCGGGCGTCACCCGACGACCGGGCCCGGCTCCAGGACGAGTACACCGAGACGTTCCTCACCCCGTACCAGGCGGCCGAGCGTGGCTTCGTGGACGCCGTGATCGACCCGGACGACACCCGGGCCGTGGTGTGCGAGGCGCTCGACCTGCTGGCGACCCGCCGGGAGGCGCTCCCGAGCCGTAAGCACACCATCGGGCCGCTGTAGCCGGTGGCAGGCTCCGGTGGGGACGACCGGGACAGCACCCGGACGGTGGCCGATCACCGGTCACACACCGGTCCGCACGAGGCCCTGGCGCCGCGGTTCACACCTCGCGGGGACCCGGGTCAGCGGAGGGCCGCCTCATGGGGAGCCGTGCGATCCCCGGGTTGACCGTTCGATCCCGTGCGTCCCCGGTGGACCGGCAGGTCCGGAACGCCGGCGCCCGGGCCGGACAGCGGGGCCAACCCGGCGCGGGCAGGTCGCGCCGACCCGACGAGGGCCCTCCGACCCGGCCACGCGCAGCCCAGGGCGACCCCGAGGAGGAGCACCATGGGCAGCCAGTAGCCCCACTCCGACAGGTGCTGGAAGGCGAGGACCGTGGCCGCCATCGCCGCACCCCAGGCCCCGACCATCCTCCAACGGTTCGTATGGTGCGATGCCACCAGGACGGCGACGGCCAGCGGCGGGCCCAGGTAGAAGGGCACCATCACGGATTCGAAGAAGCAGCGACCGCTGAGCGCCAGGGCGCCGAGCCACACCAGGCCGAGCAGGGTCGGCCGGATGCGCAGCGCCACCAGTCCGAGCCCGAGGGCGGCCAGCAGGGCCAGGATCCGACCGGGTCCGGCACCGACGCTTCCCCCGCTCAGGTGCGGGGAGAGCACGATCCACGGCGTCGGATGGTTGATGCCCGGGGAGTTCGCCTGGTGGAGCAGCACCTTGGAGGTCTGTCTCCAGTTGGTCACGAGCGGCGTCCCGACCAGCACGACCGACGGCAGGGCCGCCAGGATCACCGTGCGGGCCCACTGGCGAGCGGGGACACGGGCCAGCTGCAGGGGCACGAGCACCAGCACCAGTGGCTGGACGACGATGGCCGCCCCCCACAGCCACCCGGATCGCGTCCACCGGGACCGTTCCGAGGCGAGGAACCCATAGAGGCCCAGTCCTACGGCGAGCAGATCCTCGGGGTGGCCCCACATGACGACCACCTCGAAGATGACGGTCGCCTCGATCATGCTCAGGGCGATCCGGCGCCGGGGCGTCACCCCCAGCTCCTCGGCCACGGCGTCGAACGGGACGAGGCACAGCGATCCGAGCACGAGGGTGGCCGGGCCGAGGAGGTACCACGAGGACGGCGTGGCCAGGAAGATCGGATCGATCGACTCGGTCAGCCCCAGGTGGCTCGAGAGCATGGCGACGGGTGCGAGGACCACCGCGATCCCGGGGAAGGTCACCAATTGCGTGTCCGACCCGTAGACACCGCCGAGCGACCCCCATCCGACCCAGTGGGCCGCCCTCCACGTCGACCAGATGTCCCCGGGGATGGTCCAGCCGGCGGTGTGGTGGACCAGGGGGGCCCAGCACAAGTCATAGGTCATTCCGACCACGACGAACACGACCATGGTCACCAGCGGCCACCGCCTGTTCCACACACGGACCCGGAACGAGACGCGGGGAGCACCGGTGCCCGCTGCAGACTCGCCGCCCCGGGAGGCGGCCGGCGCCGTCCCGGGTCGACTCGGGGCGGTGGCGACGGAGCCGTCGGCGGACACCGCCGGCGGCTCAGTTGGAGACGGCATGCTCGTCGGACACCGGTGCCGGTGCCGAATCCCCGTGGTCGCCACTCCCCGGTCCGGGGTGGGAATCCGGGATACCTGCCGGAACACGTCCTTCCGCCACCCGGTCTTTCGGCTGCGACCGTTCGAGCGCTCGGGGATACCCCAGGGCGAGGACTGCCGCCAGGCCGACCACGATCGGCGACCACCAGACCCACGGGGCGAGGTGGAAGTAGGCGTACACGCACATCCCGGCGGCGAGCACCGACGCGGCGGCCAGCCGTCGTCCCCCGCGCACCGACACCAGGAGCAGGGCGAGGATCAGCGGGGGGACGACGTAGTAGGGGGTCATCACCGCCTCGAAGAAGCACCGGGACACCAACACGGCCGCGGCCAGCCAGCCGACGCGGATGGGCGTCTGCGGTCGCCGCCACAGGAAGACACCGACCAGCACAGCGAGCGCGACGTCGATCATCCGCCCGGGTCCCCCGGACACCTCCGCCGCAGAACGCAGCCCGCTCGTGGCCACGGTGAACGCGGTGTGGCCCAGGCCGGTGCGGGGCACGCCGAACTGGACGCGTTGGACCGTGCTGCGCGACACCACCGGGGCGAGCGAGATCCACGGGGTGGCGTGGTTGACGGATGGTGGCGTCGGCTGCACCACGATGGACCGCCACGTGTCCGACGCTTCGCCGGCGAAAGCCACACCGACGAGGAATGCCGACACCAGCACACTGCGCACCGCGGTGCGGAGCCGCTGGCCGGCCGGACTCGCTCCGATGAACAACGGCACGAGGAGGAGGACGAGGGGCTGGACGGCGACACCGAATCCGATCAACCAGCCCGAACGCGCCCAACGGCCGTCGAAGAGGGCCCCGAGCGCGTAGAGGGCGAAGGTCACGGCCAGCATGTCCTCGGCATGGCCCCAGACGGCGGCGACCGGCGAGGCCATGAGGCCGACCAGCCAGCACAGTGCCACCCGGTTCCGACGCGTCGTCCCCAGCGTTGCGGCGAGCGCATCGGCCGCGAAGACCACCGTGGCGGCAGCCAGCATCTCGACCGGAGCCAGCAGGAGTGCCGCCGTCGGGCGGGCCAGGGTGAACGGACCGTAGGACTCGGTGAGGTGCAGCGATCCGCTCAGCATGGCCACCGGGGCCAGGAGCACCGGCATGCCCGGAAACGAGACGACCCCGTTGCCCGGGGCGTACACACCGCTCAGGGATCCCCAGCCCACGTAGTGGGCGGCGCGGAAGATGCCCCACAGGTCCCCACCCGTGAACCAGTGGCCCGGGTCGCCGATGAGGGGGTCCCACCCGAACAGGACCAGGCCGCCGAGGGCGAACATGCAGCAGGTGACGATGAGAGGCCACCGGTGCGACCCGAGCCACCGCCGCACGCCGAACTGCATTCGCCGCCCGATTCCGAGGTCGGTCGACGCCTCAGACTGGTGGGCGCCGGGTGCGTCGGCGGAACGTGCGTCCGGGGAGGGAGCCGTCTCCGTGTAGGTGGCCGTGGTCACGTTCTTCTATCGTGCCGTTCCCGGTCCGCCTTGAGCCACATCCGTGCGGTCGGAACGGCCCGTGGACGCGACCGAGTCCCCTCCCGGAGGAGGGGACTCGGTCAGTGTCCGGACTCGGACGGGCGGACCAGCCGCTCATCCCAGAAGGACGGTCAGGCTCAGCTGGGGAACCCAGTGGTCGAGACCTGGTAGGTGACGCCAGTGGCCGAGCCCATCACCGGGGCGGAGGCACTGCAGTCGGCCAGGGTGGTGTCACCCTTGGTCTCTGCGTACGACGTGCCGGCCGTGGTCGGCAGGTAGAGAGCCCCGGCCGTAGCGGCGTTGGTCGACGCTGCGTGGGTGGCGGTCCCCGTACCGTACGGCGTGAAGGTGGTTGCCGTGTTGGTGGTGGAGATGGCCTGCGCGTTGTCGATCACGTAGAAGCAGTTACCCGACTTCGAGTACGC
>Ga0302279_10003978_pt1 | contig 17864 bp, 14 predicted proteins | sample III_Bog_N3_3_FD_194541 | JGI IMG/M metagenome (GOLD analysis project Ga0302279, IMG submission 194541) | Peat permafrost microbial communities from Stordalen Mire near Abisko, Sweden - III_Bog_N3_3 | ecosystem: Environmental > Terrestrial > Soil > Wetlands > Peat | place: Sweden: Abisko...
ATCACGCCGGACCATGCGACGCTCGCGATCGTGGGCGACGTCGACACGGTCGACGCGCTCGCGGTCGTCGGGCGCTACTTCGGCACCCTCCCTCGCGGCAGCCGGACCGAGCGCTCCCGGTGGGAGGCCCCGCCGAGGCTCGACGGCGAGACCCTGATCGACGTCGCGGCCGCCGTGCCGCAGGCGTCGGTGTCGGTCCACTGGCTGACGCCTGCCCTGCTCACCGCCGACGACGCCGAGCTCGACGTGGTGGCCCACCTCTTCAAGGGCAGCCGCGTGGCGTGGCTCCACTGGAAGCTGGTGGACGGCGCCAAGGTGGCCACCGAGGTCCGCGCCCGCCAGCGCTCGGGCGTCGCCGGGTCGCACTTCGAGGTGACCCTCGAGGGCGCGCCCGGCAAGAGCGCCGACGAGCTGCTGGCGGCGCTCGACGCCGCGCTCGTCGAGGCGCGGGCGCGGCAGCCCACGCAGGCCGAGATCGGAGCCGCGGTGTACGAAGAGCTCGTCCATCGCGTCCTCGCCACCGAGCACCCCGCGACCCGCGCCGGCGAGTACGCCAAGCTCACGGCCGTGCTGGGAAAGCCGGACTACTGGCGCGGCGACATCGCCCGCTACGAGAGCGTCACGCCTCGGTCGATCCACGACGCCATCGCGCAGTGGCTGCCGGCGGATCGTCGCGTCGTCATACGCGTCACGCCGAGCCCGGGCGCGTCCATTGGCGGTGATCGCACCGGCACCCACACCTCTCGCGCTAGGACGCCGTGAGGATCGCCCTCTCCCTCCTGGCCGTCGCCGCGTGCGCGTGCGGCCCCCTCGGGGCCACACGCGCGGCGCCCCCGGCCCCGAGCGCGCCGCGCGGAGCCGTGGCGGACGCGCACCCCTCGGAGAGCTTTCGTGACCACCCGCCCGCCGCGGGGCCGGCCCACCCCTTCGCGCCACCGGCGGCGACGCGGCGGACGCTCGCCAGCGGCGTGCCGGTCCTCCTGGTGCGGCAGCCGTCGCCGTTCGTGGCGATCCGGGTGATGGCTGCCGGGGGCGTCCTCGACGTCGCGCCCGACCGCGTCGAGGTCGTCGCGGCGATGGCTCGGACCATGCTCGCCGGCACCGCCGCGCACTCGTATGCCGGCTTGCTCGAGCGCTTCGCCGCGCTGACCATGCCCGAGCCCGAGGTCGCCTGGTACTCGGACCTGGTCTCGATCTCGGTGGTCATGCCGCTCGCCAAGCTCCGCGAGGGGGCCTCCGTCCTGGGGGAGATCGCGCTCCACCCCGTGTTCGGCCAGGGGGACTTCGAGCGCTGGCGCGACACTGCCGCCGCGAACGCGGAGCGGCTGAGCGACGAGGCCATCGCCGAGAACGTGATGCGCCGGGTGCTCTACGGCAGCCACGCCTACGGCGCCGGGAGCCTCTCGCCGGCCCGTCTCCGCGCGGTGACGTCCGCCGACGTCCGGGCGCTCCACGCGCGCCTCTTCGATGCATCGCGGTTGTCCATCGTCGTCGCTGGACCGGCCGAGGACACCGAGATCATGGCCGCGCTGGAGGAAGCATTCTCGTCCCTCCCCGCCCACCCGACCGCCGGGACCCCGAGCCTCACGCCGGCCGCTCCGCCCCTGCCCGCAGGCCCTCGTCTCGTGGTCGTCGACAGGCCAGGCGCGCCGATCGCCACGATCGGCATGGCCGCCCCGGGGCCGACCCTCGGGGCGCCCGATTTCGAGCCGCTCATGCTCGCGCTCGACGTGCTCGCGGACCGTCAGTTCGGCCGCATCACCACCCGGCTGCGCGATCAGCTCCAGTACGTCCCCTGGGTTGCCACCTCCGGGGCCTCGCTGCGCACGAGCGGGTCGTTCGGCTGGCGGATGCGCGCCCCGATGGATCGCGTGGCCGCTGCCGTTCTGGAGACGGACCGCATCGTGCGCGCCTTCGTGGCGAGCGGGCCCACGGAGGACGAGCTCGCCGACGTCAAGGCGCGCGGCGTGCTCGCGCTCGCCTCGTGGTTCGAGACCAGCGCGGACACCGCCCGGGCGTTCTCCTGGCCGCTGGTCTACCAGCAGCCCGACGAGACGATTGCCGGCCGGCCGGCGCGGTTCGCGGCCGTCTCCACCAGTGCCGTCCGCGCGGCCGTGGTCCGCCACCTCGACGCGGGTAGGATGTGCGTGGTCATCGTCGGGGACTGGGCCACCTTGCAGCGCCCGCTCTCGGCGCTCGGATGGGGGCCGGTCGAGCTGCGCACCGTCGAAGGCGTCGTGGTGCCGGCGAGCCCGGCGACGCCCGGCGCGCCCTGACACGGTCCGCGCGCGTCACGGCCCCCGCGGGGCTGCCGGCGGCACCGCTCCCGCCTCGGTCTCCAGGACCGCCGCGAGCGCGGCGTCGATCGCCGCGCCCAGCCCTGCGATGCGCTGCGTGTAGCAGATGCCGAGGTCGCGGCAGGGATCGGCCACGGCGGCCTTGTCCGCGTCCGTGTAGCGGTAGCCAAGGTTGGAGAAGAAGGCGATGACGTAGTGCCGGCGCGCCCGGCCCGGGATCCCGCGGACGATCCCCGCGTCGCTGCCGAAGTTGAGCGTCAGCCCTGTCTTGTGGGCGAAGGTCACCTCCGCGTCGGCGTTGCACTCCCGCACGTCGGCCCCGGGGGAGTCGGCGGCGGCGCCCCGGCCGATGCCGACGAGGGGTCGGCCGTCGTCGCCAATCCACCGCTCCGGCAAGAACGCCGGGATACCCCGGGTGGTCCTCGGCAGCCGGCACAGCGCGGTGGTGCTGAGCACGTCGTGGAACGCTTGCTCCTGGAGGAGACCCAGGAGCAGGCGCTTGGACGCCGCGGTGAGGAAGCCGCCATCGACCGGTGAGCCGTCCGGTCTCTTCCATGCTGGCGGCGGCGCCTCCGGGTCGAGCAGCCACAAGAGCCGCGCCGTGTCCCAGGCGCTCAGGTGGATCCGGCCCGGCTGCCAGTTGCGCCCGGTCTCCGGCGAGGTGTCGTGGATCTGGAGCGTGGCGAGCCCCAGCCCCCCGAAGAGCGCGTCGATGCGGGCCGCCTCGCCGAGCGCGTGGAGCCTCCGCATCAGCGCGCGGGTGCTCTCGTCGTCGCTCCAGGTGATCATGTCCCCGAGCCACTCCCGGAGGGCCCGGGTACGCGCGCCGAGGGCGATGCGATCCTCCAGCCCGAGCGCCCCGCGATCGACGAGCTGGAGGAGCTTCACGGCGACCAGCAGCTTGAAGACCGACGCCGGATAGGGGACCACGAAGTCGACCGCCGCTTCCCCGGCGCGGGGCGGCACGACGTCGTCTTCATCCGCGAAGGGCGCCACCGTCGAAGTTGCGTCCCATCGGGCCTGATCCCAGCGCCGGTAGCGCACGCCGGAGGTGGCGAGCGTCGCGGGGTCGAAGCGATTGAGCCGCACCCCGGCGAAGTCCCGCGAGGACATCGCGTTCGCGAACACCGGCGGGCACCCTTCCGGAAAGGCGATGACCGCCACGTCCACGCTGGGCCGGTGAGCGACCGGCGCGGGAGCTGGCCGCGCGCCGGGGCCCGTCATCTCTTCTCCCGCGGGCGCGAGGTCCACCACCTCGTCGAACCGGGCGTCGCGAACGGCGTCGCGAAGCGGGCGCTCCAGCCCCGTCAGGCCGTCCGCGCCCACTGCGCCGAGCGGGCATCGAGGCGACGGCGTGGCGACCTCGGCGGTCGAGGTTGAGCCCGAGGCCGCTGGGCGACCGCGCGGCGGGGCGCGATGACAGGCGGTGGTGGCGACGCCGCAGGCAACCAGGACCGTCACCAACGAGAATCGGGTCGCCATGGTCGCTGCCGCGGAAACGCGCTGTCCGTGGGGATTCTTCCCGGTGGGGCCGCGTCAGAGCGCGCCCAACACCCGCACGGTTCCCCTCCGCCCTCGCTTTGCCGCATTCTGCCTGCACGACGGCGGGCAGCCACACCCCGAGTCGAGGCGTCGCATCTGCCGCGGTCGTCCCGCGCTGATCAGCGCGACGTACGCCTCGTCCCCGTCACGCGGTCGACGAGCGCCGCGGTCTCCTTCTCTCGAGGAAGCTCCGCAACGAGCGTCGCGCCGCCACCATCGCCGACGCTCTCGGCCCAGACTCTGCCGCCGTGGGCCTCGACGATGTGGCGCGCAAGGTACAGCCCGATGCCGAGCCCGCCGTGGGTGCGCTTGAGCGAGCCATCGCCGATGCGCAAGGGCTCGAACACGTACGGCAGCTCGCCCGGCGGGATCCCCTTGCCGGTGTCGTCCACCCGGAGGAGCAGCACCTCATCCTTCCGCATGACCTCCACGGAGACGCGACCGCCATCCGGCGTGAACTTGAGCGCGTTCGACAGCAGGGTGCGCGTCGCCTGCGCGAGGCGGTGCGCGTCGCCCCAGAGCATTGCGTCCGGCGCGATGGAAACACCGAGCTGGATGCTCTTCGCATCCGCGGCGGGTCTCGCCTCGTCGACGCAGGCCTGCACGATCGACCCGAGCTCGACGGGGAGCGTATCCATGCGCATCGTGCCGGCGACGATCTCCGAGACGTCGATCAGGTCGTTCACGAGCCTTGCCTCCTCGCGCGCGTTCCTGATGATGACGTCGAGCCCACGCTGGAGGTCGTCGGGCCGGACGTCCTGCCTCCTCTTGAGAGCCTCCGCAAAGCCCAGGACCGACGTGAGCGGCGTGCGCAGCTCGTGCGACACCGTGCGGAGGAACTCGTCCTTGGACCGGCTGGCCTGCTCGACGGCAGCGCGGGCCTCCTCGACGACGCGACGAGCCGTGACCTGCGCGGTCACGTCGGAGATGGCGACGACGAGGTCGGTGACGGCTGCGCCGGCGCTGCGGAGCGGCTGACACGCTATGTTGTAGAAGCCTGTCTCGACGGAGCCCGGCGGACGAGGGCGAAGGATGGGGTGCTCCGCCGCTTCGCGCGGCTCACCCGTCGTGTACGCCTCGTCGAGCACTGCGAGGGCGCCGTCCGCGGTCGATCGTTGCAGACTCTCACGGAGCGGCCTGCCGACGGCCTCGATGCCAAAGCCGAGGGCGAACCAGCGCCGGTTGGCGAGGCGGACGACGTGATCCGGGCCCGTGTAGACGGCGACGGCGACGGGCGCCTGCATGATGAAGGCCTCGAAGCACGTGCGCTCGGCGGCGATCTGCGCCCGCGCGCGCAACGCCGTGATGCCGTACGCGAGGTCGTTGCTCAGGTCGGTGAGCAGCCTCACGGCGTCTGTGTCGAACGCGTCCTTCTCCGATGCATAGATGGCCAGCGCGCCGATCACCTGGCCGGCGTCGCGGAGCGGCGTCGCGATCACGGAGGCATACCCGCGCTTCAGCGCCTCGTCGCGCCAGGGCGCGAACGTGGGGTCGGCCGCGATGTCCTGCCGGACGTCGACCCGCCCCGTGCGAACGGTGGTGCCCACCGGGCCGCGGCCTCGCTCCGTGTCGGCCCAGGTGATCTCGGCGAGGTCCACGTACCCCTCGTCGTGACCGGCCCGCGCGATCGGCCGCAGGGTCCTGGCCTCGTCGTGCTCTGCGCGACCCACCCAGCACATGCGGTACTCGGCGACGTCCACGATGGCCCGGCAGATCTCCTCGAGCAGCACGGCGGCGTCGTCGGCGCGGACGAGGGCCTCGTTGGACACGGTGAGCGCGCGGTGCGCCTTGTTCAGCCGACGGAGTTGCTCCTCGTCGCGCAGCGCGCCGGCCCGTGACTCCGTGACCGCGACGACGAGCGCTGCGGAGATGGACATCTCGAGGACCGCCAAGCCGAGCACGGTCGCCGACCCCGTGGTCAACCGAACGCTCCAGTACGGCGGAATGAGAAAGCAGTGGCCGGCTCCCGTCGCGAGCGCGATCGCCACCAGCGCCGGCCCGCGCCCGCCGTACCATGCGGCCACCAGCACGGCGCCGTTGAGGAGCAGGAACCGCTTCGTCTCGCCGAGCTCGGTACGCAAGGATTCGAGCGCAACGGCGACGGCGACCGCGCCGATCGCCACGGCGTAGCGCCCGACCGAGCCCCGCTGTCCCCGCATCAAGGCTTCCTCCCTCTCGCACGACGTCGCGCGTCTCCGGCCGGACCCTCATCGTCGCGTTGGGTCACCAGCTGGGTGCGTCAAGCCGGGCGTGTGGGACGGGCCGCCTCGTCGAGACCAGCGATCGTCCGAACGGAGCGGCGGCGCCGTACCAGCACTGCGGGCCCGCGAAGGACCAGATCGTCGAGGTGGCTTCGCGAGCTCCAGCTCGTGGCTGACCGGGAGGAGCGGAGCCTGCACGCCTCGCGAGCACGTGCACCGGAATTGCAGCGGTGCGTCGCGAGCGGCGCCGTCACCAGACCGCTCACAACGACGAGTGGGTCGAGGTCCAACCGGCCGCCGCCATCAGCACCATGAAAGCAGTTCGTCGCATCGCTGTCGTCGGCACCGGGGTCATTGGTGCGAGCGTGGGGCTCGCGGTCCTCGTTCGGCCTGTCGCCGGACGCGTCGCTGAAGAAGCTCGAATTCACGCCTGACTTGCAGGGGGCCGTCCGCAGCGCGGACTTTGTGCAGGAGAACGCGCCCGAGCGGCGCGATCTGAAGGAGAAGCTCTTCGCCGAGATCGATCGGACGACGCCCGAAGGTGCCGTCATCGCGTCCAGCTCGTCGGGGCTGACGATGACCACGCGCGAGATGCAGGCGCTCATCGTCGGCCGCGCCATCACGGGGTTCAGCGCGTTCGTGTAGCGGAGGATCTCCCATGAGCATCCAGCCGGTCACGTGTCCGATCGCGGCTACCAGACGATCCTCTTCGAAAAGAAGGAGCGCATCGCGACGGTGACGATGAACCGCCCGAAGGTCATGAACGCGATGAACCCCACGGTCATCCATCGAGGAGCTCTACGCCGCGTTCACGGAGGTGCGCCGGGGTCCGGTCATCCGGGGCGCGATCCTCACAGGCGCCGGCGACAAGTCGTTCGCCGCGGGGGCGGACCTGTCGAGCACGGCGCAGCAGACCGCGCTCGAGGCGCAGGATTTCATGCGCGCCGGCAAGACGCTCCTCACGATGATCGAGTCGCTCGGAAAGCCGGTGCTCGCCGCGGTGAACGGCTACGCGCTCGGCGGCGGCCTCGAGATCGCCATGGCGTGCACGTTCCGCGTGGCGGCGGAGGAGGCGCGCCTCGGCAACCGGAGGTGAGGTGGGGCATCATGCCGGGCTGGGGCGGCACGCAGCGGCTCCCGCGCCTCGTCGGGCCCGGGAGCGCGCTCCAGATGATCCTGACCGGCGCGTGGATCGATGCGCCGGAGGCTCATCGCATCGGGCTCGTGAACGAGGTGGTGCCGCGGGGGAGCTCCTCGCGCGCACGGAGAGGATCCTCGCGCAGATCGCGGCGAACGCTCCGCTGTCCGTCGAGTACGCGCTCGAGGCGGTCCAGAAGGGGCTCGACGGCCCGCTTTCGGGACTGAAGGTGGTCGACATGGCCAGCTGGATCGCGGGGCCCGGGGCGACGACGATCCTCGCCGGCACCTACTACGGTCGAACCACCCAGCTCGTCGAGAGCGCTCACCCGAAGCTCCACGTCGAGGAGGTCACCTCGCGGGTGGTGCGGTGGCTGCTCGTGATCGTCGGCGCGCTGGTGAGAGTGACGCTGGTGGCGTCGCTCGCTCGGGGAAGTGCCCATCGTCGAGGTCTTGCCTGTCGCGCTGGTGCTGCTCATGAGCGCGGTGCCGATGGCGCTGCCGGTGATCTTCACGGTGAGCATGGCGGTGGGATCCGTCGAGCTCGGCCGTCACGGCGTCCTGATCACCCGCCTGGGCGCCATCGAGGACGCTGCCAACATGGATGTCCTCTGCGCCGACAAGACCGGCACGCTCACCATGAACCAGCTCTCGCTCACGGGGACCGTGCCCCAGGAGGGGTTCACCGAGGGCGACGTGGTCCGCCCCGGGGCGCTGGCCTCGAACGCAGCGAACGCCGACCCCATCGACGTCGCCTTCCTGCGCGCGACCAAGGACCGCGAGCTGGGGGAGCCTGGGGCCAGGACGGTCTCCTTCACGCCGTTCTCCGCGAAGACCCGCCGGACCGAAGCCGTGGTCGAGATCGGCGGCGAGAAGACGCGCGTGGTCACTGGGGCCTTGCGCACGGTGGCGGAGGTCGTGGGCCGGGGCCCGGTCGCGATCAGCGCGCTCGAGGCGCGCAGACAGGGAAGCGCAGAAGGGCGTCCGGGTGCTCGCCGTGGCGCGAGCGGACGGCGAAGGTCCGCTGCGCCTGTGCGGGCTGGCCCTTCTCTACGATGCGCCGCGCCCCGAGTCGCGACGCCTCATCGACGAGCTGCGCGCGCTCGGCATCCGGGTCCTGATGCTGACCGGCGACGCGCTCCCGGTCGCGCGCGAGATCGCCAGCGTGCTCGGCCTGGGAGCGATCGCGAGCGCTCCGGCGCTGCGCGGCGTGCAGGACGAGGCGGCCCGGGCGGCCGAGCTCGCTGGAGGCGGCTTCGCCGAGGTGTTCCCCGAGGACAAGTTCCTCGTCGTCAAGAGCTTGCAGGCCGCCGGCCACGTCGTGGGCATGACCGGCGACGGCGTGAACGACGCGCCAGCGCTGCGCCAGGCAGAGGTGGGGATCGCGGTGAGCGGCGCGACCGACGTGGCCAAGGGGGCCGCGAGCGCGGTCCTGACGACCGACGGACTCGTCAACATCGTCGCCCTGTTGAAGAACGGGCGCGCCACCTACCAGCGCGTGCTCACGTGGATCGTCAACAAGGTCAGTCGAACCATCCTGAAGTCCGGGTTCGTCGTGATCGCGTTCCTGGTCACCGGCAAGTTCGTCACTTCAGCGCTGGTGATGCTGCTCCTCGTGTGCCTGACCGACCTCACCCATGTCGCCCTGGCGACGGACCGCGTCCACCCCTCGCAGAAGCCGGAGACCTGGAACATCGGCCCACTGGTGAGGGTCGCGGTCGTGCTCGGCGTGCTGACGCTGATCGAGGCGCTCGGGCTGCTCGCCGTCGGCTGGCACCGCCTCGGGCTGGCGAGCAACGCAGGCGCGCTCCAGACCTTCACGTTCCAGACCTTTCTCTTCTTCGCGCTGACGTCTCTCCTGTCGGTACGCGAGCGCCACGCCTTCTTTCGCTCGCGTCCCAGCGCCGTGCTCGCGATCTCCCTGGTGGCCGCGGCGACCCTGGGCACGCTCATCGGGGTCCACGGCGTCGCCGAGCTCTCGCCGCTCCCGCTGGGCGTGAGCGCGCTCATCTTCGGGTACGCTGCCGTCCGCGCCCTCGGCCCGAACGACCTCGTCAAGTCGGTCCTCTGTGCGCGTGCCCTCCGCGAGTCGCCTACCCAGCCGCCTGGCCGGGCTGGGCAGCCGGCCGCCGGCGAGGCACCTCTGCCCCGCTGTGGCGTCCCTGCACCCAGCAACGCCCGACCCTGACCCGGTGCCCGGTCGAGCCTGGACTCGCTCCGTCTCGCGGCGCCGAGGCTCCCGGGTGCGAGGAAGACCCTCGCCTTCGCGCCGGTCCCACCGCTTCCATCCTGCGCGGTCGTCGAGTCGTCCTCCGACGGCATCGATGTTGCTCTCTCGACGCCCCATGACCCCCATGAAACGGTTCACGCTCGCAATCCTGCTCGCTGCCTCCGCCGTCGTCGGCTTCAGCTGCAACGCAGCCACCAACGCGGTCGACTGCAACGGCATCTGCGATCGGTACCAGAGCTGCTTCGACTCGTCCTACGACACGACCAGCTGCGAGTCGCGCTGCCGCTCGAATGCCGACTCCGACGCGAACTACATGACCCAGTCCGACGCCTGCAGCTCCTGCATCACGGACAAGAGCTGCGCCTCGGCGACCTTCACCTGTGGGGGAGACTGCGCGGGGATCGTACCGTGAGCGAGGCTCCTTCTTTGCAAGACGCCGAGCGCGACGAAAGGAAAGGTCCACGCATGGAAGCCTGCAAGCGGTACGACACTCTCGACGCCAGCCACCACGGGGGCGGCCGATAATGGGCTGGCTGACTGGCTGGTTCGGCTACGGCCTGGGCGCGGGGGCGGCGAAGGCGATCTTTGGCGAGCCCGCCGCCCCGCAACGCGGGGCGATCCGGCAGCAGACCGAGGCCGAGATCCTCGCCGACGAGAAGCGCTACGCGGAGGATGCCCGGCGGCTCGACGCCGAGGACGCAGCGAAGAAGCGGTGACGGCGGCGCCCCTCCCGCCGGCTCGAGCGGCTGGTGAGGCTGCCGACCCCCGGCCGGTGCCCGGCGCTGCGCGCTCGAGCGCCGTCCGCTCCTCCCCAATCGCTCGGGTAACCGTTCACCGCCCGGACATCGTCATCGACGCCTGGAGGTGGGTTGCTCGTCAGCCGGGTAGCAGAGAGGGCGGAGGTCGCCGGTGGATGGCCGCTTCGCAGGCGTCGGTCACATAGTCCAGCACGTTTCGTCCCTGCAATCGCAGGGTCGTCACCACCGTCAGGATGCGCTCCACGAAACGGCTGCCACACGGGCTATCGGTGCCGAAGCTGGTCTTGCGCCAGATCACCGGGTGGCGCACGCCATGCTCCGCCGCGTTGTTGGTGGGCTCGACACCCTCGACGTCCACGAAGGTCCAGAGCGCAGGCTCCAACGTCAGGATCTCGCGGCATCGGCCGGCGACGCTCTGTGTGGGACAGGACCGTCCCGCGTTCAAGTGCAGTACGACGTACTGCCGCAGCGGCGTCATGAGTTTCTTGAAATCCGCTCGCGTCATCGTGCCGTCGCGCACGCGGTGCCACGCGTGGAACATCGTCTCGGTGAGCAGCTCGAGCGGCTGCCCGATCGCGCTCGCCTCGGGGCCGTGGTCTTGAAACCTCGGAACTGGCGAAGCAGATGCGCCCAGCAGAGCTGCCGACGCGCAACGTCCACCCAGCTGTACGCGCTCCAGCGGTCCGAGACGAGGATCCCTGCGAAGGCTGCTCCGAGCAGCTCCTTGGCGACCTTGGCGCCCCGGCTCGCACGGACGAGAAAGAACGCCAGGTGAGCGGCGATGGCGATCCAGAGCCAGGCGCGCCTGCTGCCCTCGAACCAGCCCGTCTCGTCGGCGTGCACGATCGGTTCGTCGCGGATCGCGCGCGCGATCTCTGCGACGGGCGCCTCCACGGCCTTGCTCGTCGCCTGCTCCAGGTTGGCGACACTCCCCAGCGAGATCGGCACGCCGAAGAAGTCCTCGACCAGCTCCTCGATCCCGCGCTTGCTCATCCGGTAGGCCCCACTGCACACGGCCACCATGGCCTGGAGGCGCGGACCGAAGTTGCCGGTCGGTACCCCGGGCGGCAGCGTTGCGCGCGTGGAGATGCAGCATCTCGGGCAGTCGAGCGCGTGAAGCTGGTACTCCGCGACGGTCGCCGCGACTTTCGGGATGTCGATGACCTGATGGCGGTAGGGGTCTGGGTCATCGCCCTCCAGGGCGCCGCCGCAACGACGGCACGCCTCAGGCTTGAGCACCTCGGTGCGCGTGACCTGCTCGGGCGGTACCAGCGACCGCGACTGCTTGTCGTGACCGGGCTGCCCGCCGCGCGTTCGCCCTGTTCGCTTCGGTGGTGCAGGCGGTGGCGCACGAGGAGGGTCCGAAGAGGGCGGGCGCGAAGAGTTGCGGGAGAACTTGGCCAGCTGGGCTTCCAGTTCCCGAACTCGCTGCTCGAGGGCGACGATCGTCGCCTGCTGCATGCGGACGATCGCCTCCAACTCCTCGATGCGGTCGTCTCGCCAATCCCGTCCCACGGTCGGGTAGCCGTAGGCGTCCGCGCCGGCGAGGCAAGCAAGCTGGCCGGTCCAGCTGGGCAACACCGATGTCCGGGCAGTGAACGGTTACTCGCTCGCAAGGATCCGGCGGGACACACGTTCGCGGCGCGTAGAGCAGGGCAGAACCCGTGGCACCGGCCGGCGCTCCTCGCGCGCCTTCCCGTCTCGGTCGAGGTGGACTAGGGTTACGCGCATGCGCCTGATTGCAGGAGTCGCGATCTCCGTGGTGACGGTCTCGGTGCTGTGGAATTCTCCGGCTCTTGCCGATCCCTCTCCATCACCCGCGGATGCCGCTCCACAAGCAGGAAGCCGGTTCGCGTGCGTGACGGCCCCGGACGACCCCACCGGTGGCGCCTACACGACCCCGACGCTGCTCTTCATCCCAGCGGGCGCCGTGCCGACGTTGAACGCGCGCGTCATCGTCTCGCTCGACATGCAGGGGCCGACGGCTCCGGACCGCTTTGCGGTGGGCGCCACGTCGGGCGGAAACGCGAGGCTGGGCTTTCAACCGGGCCTCGGTGCCGAGCTCGGGCTCCCCGGTGGGTTCACGCTGGGCGCCGGCACCAACTGGGTCGGCGGGGACAGCGCGGGCCCGAACGTCGCCGCCGGCCTCAGCCCGTACTTCCAGGTCCGCTATCACATCCTCGGCGCCACGGATGGACGGGGGTTTCAGATCGGCACCTCCGCTACCTACAAGTTCGTCGGCTTCGGGGCGAACGGCGCCGGCACGAGCCAGGACCCAGGCGAGGTGGAGCTCGCCGTCTCGACCCAGTACCGAGGGCGCCATCTCGAGGTTGGGCTTCAGGCCGTCGTCGGCAAGGACTTCGCCACCACGGATGCCGACGGCGAGGTTCACGCGTACGCCGTCGCTCGCCCGATTCCAGAGGTCGCCGTGGGCGCGGCGAGTCAGGTTCGCATCGGGCTCGTGTCACAGCCCGGCGAGCCCCCCGCCGACGTGATCGCGGGCGGGATCGCGAGCCTCACGCTCGGGCACTGGCAGCTGGGAGCCCTCGGCGGAGAGAGCACCGTCGGACTGGGCGTCCCCACCACCGTCAAGGTCCAGGTGGGCGCCCTTGGCGAGGTGTTCGGTACGGCTCGTTTCTAGATCAGCGGCGCCCTGGCGGACGGCGCAGGCGGCGTCCTCCGATCGCGGGCGTCGTGGCGGGAACTGAAGGCGCCGTCGCGGAAGGCGCGGGGGTCGTCCTCCGATGGGGCGCGCCGTTGCGGAAGGCGCAGTCATGCTCCTCCTGTGGCCCGCGTCGTCGCGGGAGCTGCAGGCGTCGTGCGGCTCGACCGCGCCGTCACCGCCGGGAGCGCCGCCCTCGACGAGGACTCGTAGGCGCTGGAGTTTCAGGCCTTCGAGTACGGGCCCCCGCAGCTCTATTCGGGCAGCCTCGCCAACCTCGCGCGCGTGCAGCTCGGGATCTCGATGAAAACGGGCAAGCTGGCGCGCTCGGTGGGAGCATATGCGAAGCTCGCGCTCCAGAGCAGGGTGTATCCCTGAGCGGAGCGAGCCCACCTCGACGATGACGTCTACCTGGCCACCACCGAGGGGCCGCAGGCGGCACCTCTGACGCCTTGGCGGGCCCGCGTCACGGGATCCGCAAAGGTGCCCCGAGAAGCGGGCCCGTCGCAAGGGTCGCTCGGCGGCAGGTGGAGCCGGCAGCAGCAATCGTGTTAAGCCACGTCGAAGGCTCCACCCCCATGCCCGACGAGACCCGCAGCACGACCAACTGCCCACCCGAGGCCGCGTTCGCCGATCTCGTCGAGGGCAGGCTCACCGGCGAGCCTCTGGCGCACCTGCTCCGGCACGTCCGGGGGTGCAGCGCGTGCCACGCTCTGTTCGACGCGGTGGCGAGCCGGGAGACGCTGCGGGTGTCCTCGGGGGGCCTCGCACCGCCTCGCGAGGGGCTGGAGCGAGGCACCTCCATCGGCCGCTTCCTCGTCCTCTCGCTGCTCGGTCGCGGAGGCATGGGGGCGGTCTATGCGGCCTACGACCCGGAGCTCGACCGGCGCGTCGCCCTCAAGCTCCTCCATGCCGCCCGCGGCTCCGAGCAAGCCCGGCGGCGCCTGATCCGCGAGGCGCGGGCGCTCGGCAAGCTCTCCCACCCCAATGTGGTGCAGGTCTACGACGTCGGCGAGCACGAGGGGGACGTGTTCGTGGCCATGGAGCTCGTCGACGGCCAGTCGTTCGACGTCTGGTGCCGGAGCGATCCGGCGCCGGGCTGGCAGGCGGTGCTCTCGGCCTACCTCGACGCCGCCCGCGGGCTTTCCGCGGCGCACGAGAAGGGGCTCGTCCACCGGGACGTCAAGCCGTCCAACATCCTGCGCGGCAAGGACGGCCGCGTGCGCGTGGTGGACTTCGGCATCGCCGCCGGTGGCGCCGGCCCCTGGCAGGAGGGGCTCAAGACCACGCGCGAGGTCGGCACGGCAGCCTTTCCGGACAGCGAGACGATCCCTGTCGACGAGACCATGCCCGCGACGACCGGCCCCGAACAGCCGACAGACGAGCGCCTGACGATGACGGGCACCATCCTGGGTACGCCCCTCTACATGGCGCCCGAGCAATACGAGGGGCCGCAGGTGACGCCTGCGTCCGATCAGTACAGCCTCTGCACGGCGCTCTACGAGGGGCTCTATGGCGTGCCCCCCTTCGTGGTGGAAGGGGGCGTGGGGCTCAACCAGCTCTTCTCGATCCTCGCGCAGAAGAAGGGTGGCGCGCCCGCGACCGCGCCCGCCGACACGGCCGTACCCGCGTGGATCCACCGGGCACTCGTGCGCGGGCTCGCCCCGATGCCGGAGGATCGCCACGCCTCGCTGGACGCGCTGATCGCGGCGCTGAGCGAGGACCCAGCGGCGCGCCGGAGCTCGCGGTGGCGCGGCGTCGGGATCGCGGCGGCGATCGCGGGTCTGCTCGGCCTGGCGGCGGTCGGCTGGTCGAGGAGCGGCGCCCCTCCGGACCCCTGCGCGCACCCGGAGCAGCAGCTCGCTGGCAGGTGGGACGCCGGCGTGGCAGGCCAGGTGCGCGCCGCATTTCTGGGCACGAGCCGCCCCTATGCAGCGGACACCTCGGCGCGCGTGGCGGCGGCCCTCGATGACTACAGCGCCTCATGGGTGGCGATGCGAGGCGAGGTTTGCCGGGCCACGCTCAGGAAGGACCAGCGCGCCGAAGTCCTCGCCCTGCGTGACGCGTGCCTCGAGCGCAGGCGCGGGCAGCTCCAGGCGCTGACGACGCTCTTCGCCGAGAAGCCGGATCCCCAGGTCCTCGACAGGGCCGTTTCCGCGGCGACCAGCCTCGCTCCCCTCGCGTACTGCGCCGACACGGAGGCGCTGGTCGCGCGCGTCCCGCCACCGGAGGACCCCGCGCTCCGCGCGCGCGTCGCGTCGCTCCAGGCCCAGGTCGACCAGATGATGGCGCTCCATTCGGCGGGCCGGTACCAGCAGGGCCTCGACCTCGGCCAGCCGCTGCTCGCCCAGGCAGAGGCGCTCGGCTTCCCGCCGCTGCGCGCGCAGGTCCAGGTCGGGATGGGTCGACTGCGCGAGGCCAGCGGCGACTACGCGGCCGCGACGGAGCTGCTGCGCGCCGGTGCGATCTCCGCGGCCGAGGGGAGGGACGACGTGCTCGCCGGTCAGGCGGTGGCGTGGCTCCTCCTGATCGTCGGGTTCCGTCAACAGCGTTTCGACGAGGCGGCACCTCTCGAAGCGATCGGGAAGGTGGTCGTGGCGCGCGCGCGAGACGAGGCGACACAGGCCACCTGGTTGAACTCGGAAGGATTGGTGTTCGATCACATGCGCCGGTTCACCGAGGCCGAGGCCGCCTACGACCGGTCCCTTGCCATCGGCGAGAAGCTCTTCGGGCGCGACAGCCCCACCGTGGCCCGCACCCGGGAGAACCTGGCCGCACTGTTCGAGCGAAAGGGGGATCTCCCCCGGGCCAAGGTCGAGTTCGAGCGGGCCCTCTCCGGCCTGGAGGCGGCCCTTGGCCCCGACCACCCGGACGTCGCCAGCGCGCAATACGATATGGCCATTCTGCTCGACGACATGGGCGAGCTCCCCCAGGCCGTGGCCCTCCATGAGCGCGCTCTGGCGAGCCGGGAGAAGGCCCTGGGGCCCGATCACCCCAACGTCGCGGCATCGCTCACCAACCTGGCCGTGGTCCTCCTGGAGATGGGCGACCTGCCGCGAGCCCAGGCCCTGTTCGAGCGGGCGCTGGCGATCAAGGAGAAGACCCTGTCCCCGCATCACGCCGCCCTCGCCGTGACCATGGACAACCTGGGCCTGGTCGCCTACGCGCTCGGCGAGTACCCGAAGGCCAAGCTCCTCTTCGAGCGCTCCATCTCCATCTGGGAGCAGGCCTATGGCCACGATCACCCGGACATCGCCTACGGCCTCTTCGGCCTCGGTCGGACCCTGGTGCGACTCGGCAAGTCCGACGAGGCCCTTCCCCTGCTCGAGCGCGCTCTCGCCCTGAGGGAGAAGGCTCAGGGCACCTCGCACCGCGACGTGAGCGAGCCACTCCTCGGCCTGGGCGACCTCTACCTCGCGCGCGGCAAGCCGGAGCGCGCCGCGCCCCTCCTCGAGCGCGCGCTCGCGCTGGACACCGTGAACCCGGAGCCCGAGCTCCTGCTCGCCCTGGCCGAGGCGCTCTGGCAGCTCCGGGTCGACCGTCCACGGGCGCGTTCTCTCGCCGAACGGTGCCGCGCCCGCTACGAGCGGGTGGGCCATCGGACAGGGGTCGCGGCCACCACGCGATGGCTGGCGGAGCACCCGCTCCCCCAGTAGCGGAGCGCTCGCCTCCCCCTTCCGCAGACAGACCCACCCCACCCTCCGCAAGACTGCCACGGCTGGGCTGCCCCACCTGTTGCGCTTCCGCTTTGCCGCCGCCCGCGCCCGTCCTGGCACGAGGCCTGCTCACTCGAACCGACCTCGCGGCGCTCGCGCCGCCTCGTCGAGAGCTCGAGAGAGCACGGAAGGCGTTGCATGTTCGAGGCACTCGGGAAGATCGTTTACCGTCACCGCTGGTTGACCCTGGCCCTCGCGACCGCGTTCCTCCTCGCGTCGGTCGCCATGCTGGTTCGCGGCGGGGCGCTCACCAGCGGGACGATCCACGGCCTCGAGTCCGGGGACGCCGGGGACCTCGTCTCCGCGGTCCTCGGCCACCCCGAGGGCAACACGTTCGTGGCGGTGCTGCGCGCCGAGGGTCTCGACGCTGGCAGCGATGCCCACCGCGCCGCGGTACGGAGGGCACTCGAGCCGCTCCGCGCCGATCCGCGCGTCCTCTCGGTGGTCGGCCCGGAGGACGTCCCCGCGCCGATGGCGGCCGGAATGGTGAACGGCCCGGCAGGATCGGCGCTCGCCCTGGTGACGCTCGCGGGGGACGCGAGGACGGCGCTCGAGGCGTATCCGGCGGTGCGCGAGCGGTTGCGCTCCAGCGAGCTCGCCATCACGTGTACGGGGCGCATTCCCTTCCTCAGCGACATGAACCGGACGCTGGAGCACGACCTGCTCCGGGCCGAGCTGGTCTCGTTGCCCGTCGCCCTGCTCATCCTCCTGCTGGTGTTCCGTACCGTGGTGGCCGCGCTGCTGCCGGTGGGCGTGGGCGCGCTCGCCGTCGCGGGGGGCCTCGCGATCGTCCTGGGGATCTCCCGGCACATGGAGGTCGCCCAGTACACGGTCAACGTCTGCTCGCTCCTCGGCCTCGGGCTCGCCATCGATTACTCCCTCTTCACCGTCAGCCGCTACCGAGAGGAGCTCGCGGCCGGCCACGACTATCCCGAGGCGCTCGCCCGGGCCGTCGGGAAGGCGGGCCGCGTGGTCGCGTTCTCCGGCGTGGCGGTGAGCACGGGGCTCGCCGGTCTCTTCTTCTTCGACGGCTCGTACCTCGTGGCGATCGGGATGGGCGGCGCCATCGTCGTGGTGCTCGCGGTGACCTTCGCCCTCACCTTTCTGCCGGCGCTCCTCGCCGTGCTCGGGCCGCGCATCCACGCGGGGCGCATCCCCTTCTTCAGCGGAGCGGACCGCCCGGGGAAGCAGGTATGGCACCGCGTGGCGACGTGGGTGATGCGGCGCCCGGTGGCGGTGCTGGTCCCGACGCTGGCCTTGCTGCTGGTGATGGGCGTCCCGTTCCTTCACGTGCGCCTCGCGGGGGGCGACGTCCGCGAGC
>Ga0302279_10003981_pt1 | contig 17858 bp, 18 predicted proteins | sample III_Bog_N3_3_FD_194541 | JGI IMG/M metagenome (GOLD analysis project Ga0302279, IMG submission 194541) | Peat permafrost microbial communities from Stordalen Mire near Abisko, Sweden - III_Bog_N3_3 | ecosystem: Environmental > Terrestrial > Soil > Wetlands > Peat | place: Sweden: Abisko...
GTGCAACTGCGAGGATAACGGCAGCCATTGTGGCTGCTCCGAGTAACTTATTGATCATGTTACTTTCCAGTCCCGTTTAGAACAGAACCAGCGTCATTGCCGGATTCTGCGGAACGATTGATCGCTGATCGGCGCAATGTTGAGGAATGAATTTCACGCGATAAGAATGTGATCAGCGCAGCGCGCAAGGCCGCATGCACGATCCAACGTTTGCATTACAGGCTCGTAAGAAACAGATGATGCGAGCGTCTTGACCGACGATCCGCATGCTAGATTGCGCGCGGGTGGCGCTGACGGTCGCAGGCAACTGATCGTATCCCGCGGCTGGCGGCTAATCTGCCAGCGAGAATCACCCGCTGACACCGCCTGAGTTCTCGCAGCCGAATCTGGAGACTTCGGCAAAGCCCACCCCTGTCGGGTCGATGGCACCCTGCTAGCGGGAGACGGTGCCCCGCCGGACGACCGATCACTGGACCCCCAACGGCCCAAGAATCTTCATACTGCAGCGCACCTTGAAATAGTGGGTTTAAGTTCATTTCTTTATAAGCGCATGCGAATCACGCATACGAGATCGGCATTGGAAACCTTCCAGAGCTCCGAAACGGAGCGCTCCCAACCGAACCTCCCTTGATTCCAGACCGCCGAGGGCCATCTCTTTGATTGCGAAGGCGGATCTCATCCGGGCGAAAACCCCGTACAAATGAGGAAATTTGACTGCGCGGGGCCTTACCCGAAGGCAGTCATGCTGAAGGGTTAATCGTTTCTTTCCTTGCTATGCGTCATGAGCTTAGCTGCACCGCACCATTTAGGCTTTCGGAACGAGAGATTTTGACCTATATTCATTTCAACGATGAGGCTTTCCTCCAAGAGCTGAATCGTAACTTTAAGGAGACTACCATGTTGCTTTCGCTCATCCGCATGATCCAGGCGTTCCGGGACTATCAGCGCAACGTCAGCGAACTGTCCCAGCTCAGCGATCGCGAACTGGCCGATATCGGTCTTGATCGTTCGGACATTCCGCGTGTTGCAGCCGGCACCTATAACGGCTGATCCGTTTTCGGCTGACTGTTGAGACGGATAACGCCCGCCGAGCGCGGGCGTTGTCGTATCTGCCGCTACGCGCTACCTCTGTGCCCATGACAGGCACCCAATCCTCTACCCAACCCGTGCATATCGTTGGCGCCGGCCTTGCCGGCTCGGAAGCTGCCTGGCAGGTCGCCAGCGCCGGCGTCCCCGTGGTGATGCACGAGATGCGCCCCCACCGGATGACCGAGGCGCATCGTACCGACGGCCTCGCCGAGCTCGTGTGCTCGAATTCGTTCCGCTCCGACGATGCCGCCAACAACGCCGTCGGGCTGTTGCACGCCGAGATGCGCCGGCTGGGCTCGCTGATCATGCGCGCGGCCGACGCCAACCAGGTCCCGGCCGGCGGGGCGCTGGCGGTCGACCGCGACGGGTTTTCCGCCGCCGTCAGCCAGGCCCTGCACGACCATCCCCTGATCGAAATCCGTCGCGCCGAAATCGACGCGCTGCCACCGGCGGACTGGCGCAATGTCATCGTCGCGACCGGGCCATTGACCTCGGCGCCGCTGGCCGACGCCATCCGCGGGCTTTCCGGCGAGAGCGCGCTGGCGTTCTTCGATGCGATCGCCCCGATCGTGCACCGCGATTCCATCGATATGTCGGCGGCATGGTTTCAATCGCGCTACGACAAGGTGGGCCCGGGCGGCACCGGCGCGGACTACATCAATTGCCCCCTCACCAGGGAGCAGTACGACGCCTTCGTCGACGCGTTGCTGTCGGGCGAGAAGACCGACTTCAAGGAATGGGAAACCAGCACGCCCTATTTCGACGGCTGCTTGCCGATCGAGGTAATGGCCGAGCGCGGCCGCGAGACGTTGCGTCACGGCCCGATGAAGCCGGTCGGCCTGACCAATCCGCACGATCCGACCGTAAAAGCCTACGCCATCGTACAGCTGCGCCAGGACAACAAGCTCGGCACGCTCTACAACATGGTGGGTTTCCAGACCAAGCTGAAGCACGGCGCGCAGCAGCGCGTGTTCCGCACCATTCCCGGGCTCGAGAAAGCCGAATTCGCCAGGCTCGGCGGCTTGCATCGCAACACCTTCCTGAATTCCCCAAAACTGCTGGATCCGCAATTGCGATTGCGCGCGGAGCCGCGACTGCGCTTTGCCGGTCAGATGACCGGCTGCGAGGGCTATGTGGAATCCGCAAGCATCGGCCTGATTGCGGGCCTTTACGCCGCGGCGGATGCGCGATCGACCTCGCTGGCGCCGCCGCCGGCCACGACCGCGCTGGGATCACTGCTCGGCCACATCACTGGCGGCCATATCGAAACCATCGACGCCGGCCCGCGTTCGTTTCAACCGATGAACATCAATTTCGGCCTGTTTCCGCCGCTGGTCAGCCCGCCGACCAAAAAACCCGACGGTACGCGGTTGCGCGGCAACGAGAAGACGGTGGCGAAGAAGCAGGCGATCAGCGCCCGGGCGCTGGCTGACATCGACCGCTGGATCGCAGACAACCTGCACATACCCGCGGCAGCGTGAGCGCCACATGAGTTTACCTAGAGATGACGCCGCCGTGCTGTCGGCGCGATGGACCGAAGGCGTGCTCTTGAAGCGCGACGTGTTCTCCACGGTCGAACGTGGCCGCTTTCGCGGCGAAACGGGCGAAGTCGACGCGGTATTGCGCCGACTCGATACAGTGCCATGGTGGTCGTTCATCCCGGCGCGTCACCTGTTCGGGCGCGAGCGCCGTGCGCTGGCGCTGGCGCGCGGCCTGAATGTCGGACCGGAGCTGCTGTGGGCCGGCCGGCAGGCGCTGGTGCGCGGCTTCATCAACGGGGTGGCGCTGCAAATGGCCAAACCGGTCGGCGACATCGGCTATTTCCGCTCCGCCAAGCAGGCGCTGCGCAAACTGCACCGGGCCGGCATCTGTCACAACGATCTGGCCAAGGAACAGAACTGGCTGCGCGGCAGCGACGGCCGCGCCTATCTCACGGACTTCCAGCTCGCCGCCTGCTTCCAGACGCGCAGCCGGCTGTTCCGGATCGCCGCCTACGAGGATCTGAGGCACCTGCTCAAGCACAAGCGCAGCTACGCGCCGGAGGCACTGACGCCGAAAGAGCACAAGATCCTCGCGCGCAAGTCGTTCGTCGCCAGCATCTGGCTCAAGACCGGCAAGAAGGTCTACCGCGCCATCACCCGCGGGCTGTTCAATTTCACCGATCGCGAGGGCGGTGGAAGGCGGCTGGTCAACGACGCGCCGGTGCTTTTGGAACTGATCCGCAGCAACCCTGAAGTCCGCGATGCCGCGATCGTCGCCTTCGCCGACCGCCGCACCGGGGTCGGGCTCTACGCCTTCGTCGAGGCCGACCGGACCGCGCTGGAAGCGCAACTCCACGACGAACTGACGGCGGCGAAAGGCCCGAAGCCTCCGGAACATATTCAGGTGGTGCAGGCCCTGCCGCGCGATGCCAGTGGAAAACCCCGCAGCGAAATCCTGCAGCTCGTCGCCATGAACCAGCTCGACCTGATCGAGCCGATGATGAAGAGCGATACCGATCGCGCGTTCCTGAAAGCCATTCTGGAGCAGCGGAAGAATCTGCGGGACCGGTTCAATTTCGAGGCGACGGGTCTGGAGCAGCCGCCTTCTTGAAACCCGCGGCACCAACTATGCCCGAAACCGCCGCGACCTCGACGCCCGCCACAGGGTCCAGAGCGTCCGCAGCCTTGATGCGACGCAAGGCATGAACGGATCGGTGTCCGCGCGCGACATTCGCTCGAGATCGCGGGCCACCAGCGCCAGCGGCAAGAACACCGGCCTCACCTCGGTCGGCGCGTTTTCCAGCAGCGCCAGGGCGGTCTTGAGGTGCTCGCGCGCCTCGGCGATCATTTGGTCCAGCACGGCACGCAGCTTCGGGGTTTGCCGGCCCGCAAACACCTCCTGCATGCCGCTGCCGTGGCTCTCCAGCACTTGCAGCGGCAGGAACAGCTGGCGGCGCGAGGCATCCATCGGCAGCGCCGCTATCGTCTGTGCGATTCCCTGCGCCAGCCCCGCGTGGCGCGCCAGATGCTCGATCTCAGGGGATTGCCAGCCGGCGATCGCCGCACCCAGCGAGAACAGCGCCGAGACGGTGTCGTTGGCGTAGCCTTCCAGCGCCGCCATGGTCGGCATCGGATCGTTGTAGAGGTCGAACTGGTGCTCCTCGATCAGCCGCGACAGCCGCTCCGCCGGCAACCGCCAGGTCCGGATCGCGAGCTTCAATTCGGCCGCGACCGGATTGCCCTCGACGCCGCCGTGACCGTCGCCCACCAGCATGTCGGTCCACCACTGCAGGCGCATTTCCCCGGGCAACGGCTGGCTCACCAGCTCCCTGACCCGGGAAACCTCGACATTGAAGGCATAGACCGCGAGCAGCGCGCGACGCTGGTCCGCCGGCAGGAACAGCGTGGATGCGTAACGGGCAAAATCGTGACTGCGCACCAGGTCGGCGCAGAATCCGGCGGCTTGCCGGCCCTCGTCCGCGCTGCTCATGGCACCGCGATCAGGGCCGCCGCAACGCGCCGCCGCTCGCCCATCATAATGTTGTAGGTGCGGATCGCAGGCCCCGTCTGCATCGCGTCCAGCACCACGCTGACCCTGCGCAGCGCCTGGCGCAGGTGCGGTGGCGGCAACCAAACACCGGTGCCGGTGCCGACGATCAAGGTATCAATGCCATTGGCCGCAGCGAACACCCGGTCCAGCGAGAACTCGTCGATCTCCTCGGGCCGCGTCACCGGCCAGGCCCAGATCGCGTCCGGAAGGCACAACAGCGAGCCGCGATGTGACATCCCGTCGAAGGCGAAGCCGCCCTTGCCGTAAGCCTCGATCGGGGCCGACCTCGGAAGATGCGGCGCGTCCGAACGGTTCGCCATCGTCACTTCTTCGCGGACTTGTCCGGCTTTGCCGGCTTTTCCGGCGCATCCCGATGGGTGCCGACGCCGAGATAGATCAGGATCGGGGCGGCGATGAAGATCGAGGTATAGGTACCGACCAGCACCACGCCGAACATCATGACGGCGGTGAAGCTGTGGATGGCGTTGCCGCCGAACAACAGCAGCGCCAGCAGCGCCAGCGTCACCGTGACGTGGGTGATGATCGAGCGCGACAGCGTCGAATTGATGGACTCGTTGAGCAGTTCCGGCATCGGCATTTTCTTGTAACGCCGCAGCATTTCACGAATCCGGTCGTAGATCACGACGGTGTCGTTGAGTGAATAGCCGAGAATCGTCAGCAGGGCCGCGATGCTGGTGAGGTCGAAATCGACCTGGCTGATCGACATGAAGCCGATCGTCAGCACGATGTCGTGGACGTTGGCGATCATGGCGCCGAGCGCGAACTGCCATTCGAACCGGAACCAGAGATAGATCAGGATCGAGAAGATCGCCAGCATCAGCCCAAGCATGCCGTAAGCCAGCAGCTCGCCGGAAACCCGCGGCCCCACCACTTCGACGCGGCGGTATTCGACGGCATCGCCGAGCGCGCCGCGCACCTTGCCCACCGCCTCCTGCTGAGCCGCGTCGCCGCCGGGCTGCTCGGCAACCCTGATCAGGACCTCGTCCGGGCCGCCGAATTGCTGCAGCTGGATGTCACCAAGTCCGAGACCGCCGAGCGAGGCGCGCATCGAGGCGATGTCGGCGGCGCCGGTTTTGGCCCGGACCTCCATCAGCGTGCCGCCCTTGAAGTCGATGCCGAAGTTCAGCCCGTGAGTGAAGAACAGCGTGATCGCGACGATCGACAGCAGCGCCGAGATCGGAAAACTGATGCGGCGAAAGCGCGTAAAGTCAAAATGCGTAACGTCGGGCACGATCCGCAGCGACGGCAGCCAGCCGAAGCAGCTCACCACCGTCAGCACGATGATGACAATGCCCAGTCCGATCAGAACCATATGAGTCAAAGCCGGCTCCGATTTCTCAAATTGGCACGCTTTGCGGCCGTTTCCACCGCACCCAGGTCGCCACGATCAGGCGAGTCAGGGTAAAGGCGGTGAAAACCGTGGTGATGATGCCGATGCCGAGCGTCACGGCGAAGCCGCGCACCGGGCCGGTGCCGATGTAGAACAGCACGGCGGCGGCGATGAAGGTGGTGATGTTGGAGTCCAGGATCGTCGACAGCGCGCGCTTGAAGCCGGCATCGATCGCGGAAATCGCGTTGCGTCCGCCGCGCAGTTCCTCGCGGATACGCTCGTAGATCAGCACGTTGGAATCGACCGCGATGCCGACCGTCAGCACGATGCCGGCGATACCGGGCAAGGTCAGCGTGGCGTTCAACAGCGACAGCACGCCGAAGATCATCGCGACGTTGATGGCGACCGCGATGTTGGCGAACACGCCGAACAGCCGGTAGGTCACCAGCATGAACACGATGACCAGGATCGAACCGACATAGGCCGCCAGTTCACCCTTCTCGATCGAATCCTGACCCAAGCCCGGACCGACGGTGCGCTCCTCGATCACGGTCAGCGGCGCCGGCAGCGCGCCGGCGCGCAGCAGAATCGCCAGATCGTTGGCCTGCTGCACCGTGAAGCTGCCGGAAATCTGGCCGGAGCCGCCGGTGATCGGTTCGCGGATCACGGGGGCGGAAATCACCTCGTTGTCGAGCACGATGGCAAAGGGCTGGCCGACGTTTTCGGTCGTCGCCTGGGCGAATTTGCGCGAGCCGGAGGTATTGAACCGGAAGCTGACAATCGGCTCGTTCGACCGCTGGTCGAAGCCGGGCTGCGCATCGGTCAGATCGCCGCCGGAGACCAGCACCTGTTTCTTGATGACATAGGGGATCTTCGGCGAGGTCGAACTCATCAGCACGTCGGAATCAGGGGGCACCCTGCCCGCCTGCGCCTGATCCGGCGGCACGGTCGTATCGACCATGCGGAATTCCATTTTGGCGGTCTTGCCCAGCAATTCCTTCAGCCGGCTCGGGTCCTGCAAGCCCGGCACCTGGACCAGGATACGGTCGGTGCCCTGACGCTGAATCACCGGCTCGACGGTACCGAGCTGGTTGACGCGCCGCTCCACGATCTGGATGGATTGTTCGATGGTCTGGCGGATGCGCTCGGTGATGGCCGCCTGCGGCACCGTCAGGCGGATCAGGCCGCCGCCGGCGTCGGCAACCTCGAGGCTGCGCTGGCCGCTGGAGCCGACCAGCCCCCCGAGCGGCTGCGACAGCTCGCGCAGCTTGGTCAGCGCGGTCTGCAGATCGGTGTCCTTGACGCGGACCTCGACCGAGTCGGGACGCGAGTTAAGACCGGTATAGCCGATCTTGGCTTCACGCAGCGTGCGCCGCACGTCGTCGCGGATCGTGTCGAGCTTGTCTTTCTTGACGTAGTTGGAGTCGACCTCGAGCAGGAGGTAGGAGCCGCCCTGCAGATCGAGGCCGAGCACCATCCGCCGCTGCGCCCATGCCGGCCACGCCTTCACCGTCGCTTCGGGGAATAGATTGGGAACGGCGCAGAGGCACACCACCAGCGCCGTCAGGATGATCGCCAGCGCGTTCCACCGCGTGAAATACAACATCGAGTTGACCCGTCAAATTCTTCGAGAATGCGGCGCTTCGATAAAGCTAGCTCGCGGACGCTTCGTCCTTGGACTCGCTCTTGTCCTTCGCCGGCTCGCCCTTGGCGCGCACGCCCGAAATCATCTGCCGCATCTGCCGGACCCGGACGCCGTCGGAGATTTCGAACTCGATCTGGTCGTCGTCGACCACCTTGGTCACCTTGCCGACCAGCCCGCCGGTCGTCACCACGGTGTCGCCGCGGCGGATGTTCTTCACGAGTTCGGCGTGGTCCTTCACCTTCTTCTGCTGCGGCCGCAGAATCAGGAAATACATGATCACGAAGATCAGCGCGAACGGCAGCAACGACATCAACATGCTGTTGGTATCGCCCCCGGCCCCGGCGGCCTGGGCAAACGCGGGTGTAATCAGCATTCGGACGATCCTCGTGAGCGGGAATGAACCGGCAACGCGTTCGCGAAAGGGCCGGTTCGGGTCAAATTCGCGCGGACTATAGCGGCCGCGGTCCCAATTGCAACGCCGCCCGCCCCCTCATTTGCGCCGCTTGCGGGCTGTTTCAAGGCCCGTTAAGGGTGCGTCGTCAGGAACCCCGAAGATGCCAAAAAAACCAGATAAAACAGGGTCTCGCCGCGCCTCCAAGGCGGTATCCGCCAAATCCGCTGCGGCCGCGGCAAAACGCCGGTCCGCATCGCCGAAACGCGCCGCCGAGGAGCGGATCGCGCGCGCACTGGAGGCGATCGCGGCACACCTGTCCGCCGCCTCGCCGGCCTCGGATGCGGCCGATTCCCTGGCCGCCGCCGACGCCTTCGTCTGGCACCCCGACGGGCGGCTGGCGCCGGTGCCGCGGGTCAGCCGCGTCGATCTCGGTCTTTTGAAGGGGATCGAGCGGATGCGCGACATCCTGATCGAGAATACCGAGCGCTTCGCGGACGGCCTTCCCGCCAACAATGCGCTGCTGTGGGGCGCGCGCGGCATGGGCAAATCGTCACTGGTCAAGGCGGCGCATGCCAGCATCAATCTGGACCGCAAGCCGGCCGACCGGCTTAAACTGATCGAGATCCATCGCGAGGATATCGAGAGCCTGCCGGCGCTGATGGAGCTGTTGCGCGCGTCCGACTTCCGCTTCATCGTATTTTGCGACGACCTGTCGTTCGACGGCAACGACGCCTCCTACAAGTCGCTCAAGGCGGTGCTGGAAGGCGGCATCGAGGGACGTCCCGACAACGTGATCCTGTACGCCACGTCCAACCGGCGACACCTGCTGGCGCGCGAGATGATCGAGAACGAGCGCTCCACCGCGATCAATCCGGGCGAAGCGGTCGAGGAAAAGGTTTCGCTTTCCGACCGGTTCGGCCTGTGGCTCGGCTTCCATCGCTGCAGCCAGGACGAATATCTCGCGATGGTGAAGGGCTATTGCGACCATTTCGGCATCAAACTCGCGGAAGAAGAACTCGAGCGTGAAGCGCTGGAATGGTCGACCACCCGCGGCTCCCGGTCCGGCCGCGTCGCCTGGCAATTCACCCAGGAACTGGCGGGCCGGCTTGGCGTCCGACTCGGCGGCAAGTAGCTGCATCGGGTATCCGCTTCCCCGCGAATGCGGGGAGCGCGCCAGGCCCGTCGCTTTCCCGATTCCGATCAGAATTCCACGCAGATGCCGGCGTCGCCGCTTCGCGATTGGTCGTCATCCCCGCAACCGGGTCTCAGTCCTGGCGTCTCTGGAATATTGAATCGCCCGGCTTGATCAGATCAGGCCGGGCGATGACAGCTTCTATTGCCGATGCGGCGAGCGGGTTCGCTTCTGCTCACGCGCCGTTGAGGAATTGAAGCGGGTCAACCGGAGTAGATCCTTTGCGGATCTCGAAGTGGAGTTGCGGCGACCCCACCTCGCCCGATTGACCCGATTTGGCAATGATCTGGCCGCGCTTGATCGTGTCGCCGCGCTTCACCAGCAGTTCACTCGCATGGGCATATGCGGTGACGTAACCGTTGGCGTGCCGAACCAGAACCAGATTGCCATAGCCTTTGAGCTCGTTGCCTGAATAGGCCACGACGCCGTCTTCCGCCGCCTTCACCGGTGTGCCTTCGGGCACCGCGAGATTGATGCCGTCGTTGGATTTGCCGTTGCTCTTGGCGCCGTAGGCGGTGATCACCTTGCCGCGCACCGGCCATCGGAAGGTCGGCAGCGCGCCTGTGGCCTCGGCAGCCTTTACGGGGGATTCAGTCTCGGCCTCCTCGACCTTGGTCGTGGCCTGGGCCAGCCGCACGCTCTGCTGCGGTCCGGTCGTGACCGCGGCCATTTTGGTCGCGGGCGGCGCCAGCGCCGCGGCTGGTTGCGCGGTCGCCACCATCGGCTGCGCCACCGGAGCGACGGCCGCGGTCCGGGCACCAGGCACTGTCAGTTTGGCACCGAGCTTGAGCTTTGCCTGGGGATCGAGATTATTGGTCTTTGCCAGCTCCGCCACGGAGACGTGGTTGTGACGGGCAATGCTGAGCAGGGTTTCGCCGGGATTGACGACGTGCACCAACGGCTGGGCGCTGACGGCGGCGACGGGCTTGCTGACGGGCACCGCCAACGCGGGCGCCGGTGCGGCGGCCGCCATGGCCTGATGCGGAATGATCAGCTGCTGGCCCGGCGACAGGGCGCGCGGTCCCTTGTAGCCGTTGGCCTGCAGGATCGCGGCAGGCGTTACATTATACCGACGAGCCAGGAGATCGAGCGTGTCGCTGGTGCCGACGATGATCGTGGTGCCGGCTGGAGCCGGGCTGTGCACGGCGGCGACCGACCGCGGCGCGACGCTGCCGGTGGTCTCAAGCGGATGAGCGGGCGGCGCATACGACGCCAGGCCGCGCCCTCCTCCCGACACGCCGTTGTTGACGGCTGGATAGCTCTGCGGCGCGGCGATCGGCGGTAACGGCTGCGACTGGTATTGCGGCCGGGCATATTGCGGCAGTTCGCGGCGTTCGACCGCGGGAGCCGGTACCGAGCCGGTGGCCTCGGGCTGGGAGGCGAAAGGATTGGAAAATGAGGAGGAGTTCTGCGAGAGGCGCGTCGACATATCGGCGCTGCAGCCGGCAAAACCAAATGACATCAGCGCCAGCGCCGCGACGTGCGGTAAGCGGCGCGAGCAAAGCAACTCGACGACACGGGACATGGTTACCTACTCGTACGCAACAAACTACGATTTGAGTAAACACCTCCCCAGTAAACAACCGCTTAACCCTGCGAATAAGACGTTGGCGGGACAGCCGATCCGGACTTCTACAGTTCGCGGGCGATGCCGGGCAGCGCCGGCACGAACCGCACGTCCACCAATTCCCTGCGGTCGAACCCGGCTTCGGTTCGGGTGAGCCGAACCAGGGTCTGGGTGCCCCGATGCGGACCGACCGGGGCGATCAGGATGCCGCCGGGCTCCAGCCGCTCGATCAGCGCCTCGGGAATCTGCTCCATCGCGGCGGTGACGATGATGCGATCGAAAGTGCCGGCGCTGGCAGGAATATCGAAGCCGTCCCCGAGCATCACCTCGACATTGTCGCAACCGAGCTTCGCAAGGCGCTTGCGGGCGCTGTCGGCGAGCGTCCGGTAGCGCTCGATCGTCAACACCTGCCCGCACAGCCGCGACAGGATGGCGGCCTGGTAACCCGAGCCGGTGCCGATCTCGAGCACGCGGTGATGTTTCTGCAATTGCAACTGCTCGGTCATGTAGGCCACCACGAAAGGCTGGCTGATGGTCTGGCCGCAGGCGATGCCGAGCGCGCTGTCGCGGTAGGCGCCATCGCGATCGGCCGGATCCACGAAGTTCTCACGCGGAATCTCTTCCATGGCGCGAAGCACGGCCTGATCGCTGATCCCGCGTCGCCGCAAGGTCAGCTGGAACATCATTTTCTCGGGCGGATGATGGCTGGTCGGCATTTCTATCCTCGGACGCTACCAGGGCACTTTCGGACAGCGCGGGGCAAGATGGACCGCCGGGCCAGGGAAAGAAATCGACAGAAATCGCTGTTCCCGCCCGGGAACCCGGTTGATACCCCGGCGTTAGCGGTCGAGGCAATCGATTCTCCCCCCGTTGCGGCGCGGGGGCTTGGAGACTATTGCCCTAGGTGTCGACATTGCGCCGGTTGGCGTTTTTTGCGATCCTCGAAGGTCAAAACGGGCAAGGACATTACCATGACTGCGACGCGGCCGGCGGGCGGTTCTGTTTTCCTCGTCGAGGACGAGGTCATGATCAGGATGATGGTCGCAGACATGCTGGAGGAGCTCGGCTTCAGCGTCGCGGCCGAGGCCGGCGAGATCAACGAGGCGCTGCGATTGGCGCAATCCACCGATTTCGACATCGCCATTCTCGACGTCAACGTCAACGGCAAGGTGATTTCTCCGGTCGCCGAACTGATCCAGGCGCGCAACCGCCCCTTCATCTTCGCCACCGGCTACGGCTCCTCGGGCCTCCCGGAAGAGTATCGCGACCGCCCCGCCCTGCAAAAGCCCTTCCAGATCGAAACCCTGGCGCGGGTGATCAACTCCACGCTGAAGGGCGCGACGGTCTAGCAAGGCAGCTGCATAACCCGGCTGCCGGCACCATCGAAAAGCGGGTGACCCGGCAATCCAGAGGCCATGCGCTTGCGCCCCTATTTCAGCGTCGCCGTCAGCGCCTGCGAGAATTCATCGTCGGTGCGGTCGAGCCGCAACGGCGTCACCGAGACGTAGCGCGCCGCCAGCGCCGCCAGATCGGTGCCCTCGGCCGGCACATCGACCTGGGCCAGCCGTTCGAACCCGATCCAGAAATAGGGATTGCCGCGACCGTCGCGCCGCTGGTCGACCTTGAGAAAGCCGAGGTTGCGCTTGCCCTGCCGCGTCACGCGCACGCCGGCGACGTCGTCGGGCGCGCAGGCGGGAAAGTTGACGTTGATGACGGTGTTCTTCGGCACCCCGGCGTCGATCACCTTGCGCAGGATCGCGGGGCCGAACTTCAGCGCCGTCTCCCACAGCGGCGCGTTGCGGGTCTCCATGCTGAATTCCTGCGACAGCGCGAACGACGGAATTCCCAGAATGGTGCCTTCCAGAGCCCCTGCGATAGTGCCGGAATAAACCACGTCTTCGGCGACGTTGCGGCCCTTGTTGACGCCCGACAGCACCAGGTCCGGCATGGTCTCGCCGAGGATGTGGCGCGCGCCCATGATGACGCAGTCCGTCGGAGTGCCGCGCACCGCGAAATGACGCGGGCCGACTTCGCGCAGGCGCAAGGGGTCGTTCAGCGACAGCGAATGCGAGACGCCGGACTGATCGAGTTCGGGCGCCACCACCCAGACGTCGTCGGACAGCGCGCGCGCGATCTCCTCGACGATCTTGAGGCCGGGGGCATGGATGCCGTCATCATTGGTGCAAAGAATTCGCATCCGTTCAAAGCCTCGTTTCGATCGATTCCGCAGCGGTCAGGCGCCGTCTTATCCTTACCGCGCCGTGGAGGCAAACCCGGCAGATCCAGCGGAATTACCCGTCCCAGGCAGCTTTTCAATCAGGGGATGGCGAAGCGGGAGATGAGCCGCCTTCCCGCCGGGCTAGCGGAATGAGGCTGCTAGTCGTCCTCATCGATTTGCGGCTTTTCGCGCAACACCGCGTCCAGCAGCGCGCGGTGAACCTCGATCTTTCCCTTATAGTCGATAAAACCCTTCTTCCTGAACTTGTTCATGAAGAAGCTCACCCTCGATCGGGTCGTGCCGATCATCTCCGCCAGCGTCTCCTGGCTGAGCGCGATCGGAACGGGATGCGCGCCCTCACCGAAATTGGCGAGCAGCACCAGCAGACGCGCCAGCCGTTTTTCGCTGGAATTAAACAGCTGGTCGATCAGGTCGTCTTCCATCCGCTGGTTGCGGGACAGCAGATGACGAACGAAAAAGGCGGAAAGATTCGGCTCCCGGGAAAGTCCCTCCAGCATCTCGGTCCTGGTGATCGACGTGATCAGGCAATCTTCAAGGGCCTGGCTGGTCGAGGTGCGCCTTTCCGCTCCATCGAGACTTGCTTCGCCGAAGAACTGCCCCGCCACAAAAATCCCGACCACGGCCTCCTTGCCCTGCTCGGACAGCACCGTGATCTTGACCTTGCCCTTCTGGATGAAGAACACCGCGTCGGCCGCGTCGCCTTGGCTGAAGATCTTCTGATTCCTCGCATAACGATCGACGCTTTTCCCCATCCCGCTCCGGCTGAAAAAAGCCCGGGGGTCGAACGCCTCTCTCGTCTGCGCTTGTGGCGTATTCGGCATGACGCTGCTCCGTCATCGGGCCGGGAGCACACCCCTCCTATATCGGCAAATATCGCCGACGCTCGGTTGCAAAGTATATTCCAGCTATGTCGGGTATGCGACACAAATCTAGCCCATGACACCAAATTCCTCTGGACGGATTTGCTCCATGGAACCTATCCCGGGCAGCGAACCGAGCCGTTTGGCCTCACGTCGGAGGCTTCAACTCACTGGCCAGCCAGCCCAGCGCGTCGGAGGACATGGGATCGCCGGATAAGGTCGTGGAGCGAACATATCCGCACTTCTGGCACTCGAAGGTGGCGTTGGCGAAGCCGGACGGTCCCGCCCCCAGCCTCGCCAGCAGCATGCGATGCTGCCGGCACTTCGGACAATTCGGCCGCTCGATAGCGGAAACATGCTCAGGCGAGACCGGTTCAAACTCGGGCATGTGACATCCAAGTTGTAAGAGTCGGATTGCCGCCCCCGGCACCGAAGCAGCCGATGGGACGGCCCATCGAATCGACAATGGCTGTTTCGGCGTCGCGCTCCGTGGTCAAAATTGGTCAGTTCGAAAAACTTCATGCGCGAACGGTGAAGGAACCCGGACACGGCCTCAGGATATTGCGATTCAAATGCCGGCCAGTTTTACCGCCACCGACGCGGTTACCGCCGGATGCGAATGCGCCAGGGGCGCACGAATTTGGCGGGCCAGGCGCCAATTCGCATTTCGAACTTCTCAACCGCCGGTCTTGACGCCTCGGCGGGGATTTCCTTGATGGGTGTTTCTGACGAGCGTGTCTCAATCGAGCGGGAAATGCTCGGCGCGGGCTTTGGCGGTGGCTCCGGATAATATTTGCGAGCGACCGCCAAAGCCTTCTCGAGGTCTTCGACGTTCAACCACGTTTCGGCGCGCAGCCGTTCCAGCGCGCCCTCTTCCCAGAGACGGACGCCCTCGATGTCGAATTGGCTCTTCTGCTTCTGATTACAGGCCTGCAGGCCGTAACCGGTAACGGCCCATTGTCGGCCCACCCAATAGATGTCGCGATGCAGGGCCATGGGCTGTTTCGTTTTCCGAAAGCGGCTCGCGCCGCAGGCGAGGAAACGAAGATACCGGGGCGCGCGGCCTTAGCAACCTCCAAGAGAGGATTTGCAAGCCGCTGCGAGTGAATCGCGGCCGAATTCAGCTGTCGCGGGCGACCACCTTGAGCCCGCCCATATAGGGTTGCAGCACGTTGGGTACGGCGATCGAGCCGTCTTGCTGCTGATAGGTCTCCATCACCGCGATCAGCGCGCGGCCGACTGCTGTGCCCGAGCCGTTCAAGGTGTGCACGAAACGCGGCTTGCCGTCGGGTCCGCGGTAGCGCGCGTCCATGCGGCGGGCCTGGAAATCGCCGCACACCGAGCAGCTCGAAATTTCGCGGAACGCGCCGCCATCGCCCTGCCCGGGCATCCAGACCTCGATGTCGTAGGTCTTCTGCGCCGAAAAACCCATGTCGCCTGCGCACAGCGTCATCACCCGGTAATGCAGGTCGAGCCGCCGCAGCACCTCCTCGGCGCAGGCCAGCATCCGCTCGTGCTCGTCCTTGCCGGTTTCGGGCGACGTGATCGAGACCAGCTCGACTTTCGTAAACTGATGCTGGCGGATCATGCCGCGGGTATCGCGCCCCGCAGCACCCGCCTCGGCGCGAAAGCACGGCGTCAGCGCGGTGAGACGCATCGGCAATTCCTTCTCGTCGCGGATGGATTCGCGCACGAGGTTGGTCAGCGACACTTCTGCGGTCGGAATCAGGCCGAGGCGATCGCTTCTCAATTTGGCGATGCCCGCCGCAGGATCCGCTTCGACGGCGGCCAGCAATTCGCCCTTGATGGCCCAAAACTGGTCGTCTTCGAACTTCGGCAATTGTCCCGTACCGAACATCACCTCGTTGCGCACCAGGAGCGGTGGATTGATCTCGGCATAGCCGTGCTCGCCGGTATGCAGGTCGAGCATGAACTGGCCGATCGCGCGCTCCAGCCGTGCGAGGCCCTTCTTCAGCACGACAAAGCGCGCGCCGCTCAGTTTCGCAGCACTTTCAAAATCCATGAAGCCGAGCGCGCCGCCGAGATCGTCATGCGGTTTCGTCGCGAACGTGTAATTGCGCACCGCGCCGAAATGATGCCGCACCACATTGCCGTGCTCGTCGACGCCGTCGGGCACCTCGTCGAGTGGCAGGTTCGGGATCGCGGCCAGCACCGCGGCGAGCTCCTCGTCCGCCGCTTTCGCCGCGGCCTCGAGTTCCGGCATGGTGGTCTTGAGCTCGGAAACCTCGGTCATCAGGGCGGCGGCGCGCGCATCGTCCCTGGCCTTCTTGGCGTCGCCGATTTCCTTCGAGGCTGCGTTGCGGCGCGCCTGCGCCTGCTCCGACTTCTGGATCGCAGCGCGGCGCTTTTCGTCGATCGCCAGCAGCGAGGCGGACAACGGCTCAAGCCCGCGCCGCTTCAGTCCGGCGTCGAACGCGGCGGCATTGTCGCGGATCCATTTGATGTCGTGCATGGTCGTTCAGTCCTTGAGTCGCGCCGACGAAAGCGCGCATCCAGTACCCCGAATGCGGGTGATTTGGAACAGCGAAGGGGCTCGGCCAATTCACCCACCCATCCGTCGTCACCCGCGAAGGCGGGTGACCCAGTATTCCAGGGGTGGCGACGATCGATCCGTCAAGCCGCGGCGTACTGGATCCCCGCTTGCGCGGGGATGACAACCGCCAGTGGCGAGCGCATTGCACCCACCTCGCCCTACTCCGCCGGCGTCGGATCGGGCGGCGGCGCTGGCGGTGGGGTAGCGGTGGCGGCAGCCGCTGCGGCCTTCTTCTCCACTATGCGCACGGCGATGATCGAACCCTCGTAGAGCAGCAGCAACGGCAACGCCAGCGAGGCCTGGCTCAGCACGTCGGGCGGCGTCAGGACGGCTGCGATGATGAAGGCGACCACGATGAAATAGCGGCGTTTTTCGCGCAGCTGTTTCGAGGTGATGATGCCGATGCGGCCGAGCAGCGTCAGGATCACCGGCAGCTGGAAGGCGATGCCGAAGGCGAAGATCAACGACATCATCAGTGACAGGTATTCACCGACCTTCGGCAGCAGCTGGATCTGCGCGGTCTCCCCGCCGCCGGCCTGCTGCATGCCGAGCGAGAACCGCACCAGCATCGGCAGCACCACGAAATAGACCAGCATCGACCCCATCACGAAGAAGAACGGTGTGGCGATCAGATAAGGCAGGAACGCGCCGCGCTCATGCTTGTACAACCCCGGCGCCACGAATTTGTAGATCTGGGTGGCTATGATCGGAAACGAGATGAACCCGGCGCCGAACAGCGCCAGCTTCAACTGGGTGATGAAATACTCCAGCAGCGCGGTGTAGATGAATTTCGAATTTTCGGCGCCGGCGACCCAAACGAACGGCCACACCAATATGTTGTAGATCTGCTTGGCGAAGAAGAAGCAGAAAATGAAGGCGATGCCGAATCCGAGCAGCGCCTTGATCAGCCGCGAGCGCAGCTCGATCAGATGCTCCATCAGGGGGGCTTTGCTGGCCTCGATATCCTCGGCGGTCATGACGCTTTGGCGTCCCGTGCGACGTCGGGTTCAACCGGGTGGATATCGGGCGCCTCGGCTTGCGCGCGGGCTTCCTGCACGATCGCCAGTGGCTGCGAAGCCAGAGTTTCTGAATCCGCCGCGGTGAATATCTCGGGAATCGGCGCTTCCGGGTTCGACGTTGCCGGCGCATCTAACTTCGATGTCGCCGGCGGCTCGCTCGCCGTCGTTTCGGACGTGGGGATGGCCGGCTTGTCGATGCCCTCGATATCGAGGGACTTGCTGACGTCGCGCTCCAGCGAGGTCATGAGATTGCTTTTGGTGAAGCCGCTGGCGGCTTCCTTGACCTCGTCGAAGCTCTTCTTGAGGTCGGCCATCTCGGCCTCGCGCATGGCTTCCTGGAACTGGCCCTGGAATTCGGCGGCCATCTTGCGCGCCTTGCCCATCCACTGTCCGACCATGCGCAGCACGCCCGGCAGC
>Ga0302279_10003987_pt1 | contig 17843 bp, 15 predicted proteins | sample III_Bog_N3_3_FD_194541 | JGI IMG/M metagenome (GOLD analysis project Ga0302279, IMG submission 194541) | Peat permafrost microbial communities from Stordalen Mire near Abisko, Sweden - III_Bog_N3_3 | ecosystem: Environmental > Terrestrial > Soil > Wetlands > Peat | place: Sweden: Abisko...
CGATGGCACGCAGGCGCCAGCCGGTGGCGATTTTTGCCAGTTGCCGCGCCGCGTTGGCACCGTCGCTGCCGGCGCAGATCAGGCAGGCGTACGGGCGGCCTTCGATGTGCCCGAGCGCCGGATAATAGGCGCGCTCGAAAAAATCCTTCATCAGCCCGGCGATGCTGGCGAGCGTCTCGGGCGTGGCGAAGACAAATCCGTCGGCGGCCAGCACGTCGTCGGCGCCGGCCTGCGGCGCGGGCAGCAGGCGGGTGCGCACGGCCGGCTCGCGCGCCGCCCCGGCGGCGGCGGCCTCCGCCATCTGGCGGGTGCCGCCGGTGCGCGACTGGTAGACGATCAGTAATGTCTTCATGGTCCTGCTCTGCGGCCCGGGCGGCTGACCTGACGGTTTCGGTGTCATGTGGTATTGGGCAACGATGCGGCGAGGGATTTTCGCGATGCTGGTCCGGTTGCCGGTTCTGCTCCTGCTCGCGCTCGGATGGCTGGCCGCCGCGCCGGCCGAGGCGCGGGTGACGTCGGTGACGATCACCTCGGTGCAGAGCCCGGCTTTCGCCGGCGCTTCGTTCGGCAGCGTCGGCCAGTACGAGAAGATCATCGGCAGCTATACCGCCGAAATCGACCCGACCGACCCGAAGAATGCGCTGATCGCCGATATCGGGCTGGCGCCGCTGACCGCGCGCGGCACCGTTGCCTACAGCGCCACGTTCTACCTGCTGCGGCCGATCAATCAGGCGGCCGGGCGCCACGCGCTGCTGTACGAGGCCAATAATCGCGGCAACAAATTTTTGCTGTCGACGCTCGACGCGTTCAGCACCGCCGACAATACCATCGCCCACCCCAACGATCCGACCACGGCGAAAGATGCCGGCGACGGCTGGCTGATGCAGCAGGGCTACACGCTGGCGTGGTCGGGCTGGGACGCGCTGCTGCTGCCGTCCGCCACCGACCTGACGCTGACGGCACCGGTGGCGCAGGGGCCGGGCGGTGCCGCCGTGACCGGGCCGGCGCTGGAGGAGTTCAACGTCAGCGTGGCGGGCGTGACCAACCGCAATGTCACCTACAACGCCGCCGACACCAGCGACCTGACCACGCCGACGCTGACCATGCGCCTGCACTATGCCGATCCACCGATCCCGATCACCGGGTTCTCCTACCCGTTCGCGGGACGGGTGGCGTGGCCGCCCGGGCAGACGATCAAGCCCGGCTGGCTGTACGAGTTCACCTATACCGCGACCAATCCGTACATCTCCGGCATCGGTTTCGCCGCCGTGCGCGACGTGGTGGCGTTGCTGCGACGCGGCGAGGGTACGGTTGCCAGCCCGCTCGGCAGCGACATTGCCAAAGTGTTCGGCATCGGCTGGTCGGAGGGCGGGCGCTATCTGCGCGACTACGTCCGCCTCGGCTTCAATGCCAGCGAGGACGGCGACGCGGTGTTCGACGGCGTGCTGATGGACACCGCCGGCGCCAACGGCATCGACCTGAACCGCCGCTTCGCGCAGCCGAGCGAGACCGAGCGGCAGCACACTTTTCGCTGGTTTCCCGAGGGGCGGTTCCCGTTCGCCTGGAACACCACCACCGACCCGGTGAGCGGCGGCAGCGACGGCGCGCTGGCGCGCTGCACCGCCAGCGCCACCTGCCCGAAAATCTTCGAGACCGTCAGCGCCAACGACTACTGGGAAAAGGCGGCCTCGCTGCTGACCACCGACCCGACCGGCACCACCGACCTGCCGGACGCGCCCGGCGTGCGCGTGTATCTTTTCGCCAGCACGCCGCACGCCGCCGGCAGCGGCCTCGGCGTTTGCGCGCAACCGCAGAACCCGCTGGAAAACCGCCCGGCGCAGCGGGCGATGCTGGCGGCGCTGGACGCCTGGGTGCGCCTGGGCACCGCGCCGCCGCCGAGTGCGGTGCCGCGGCTGGCCGACCACACGCTGGCGATGCCGGCCGCGGTGGCGGCGGTGCATTTCCCGCCCATTCCCGGCGTCGTCTATAACGGCGTCGCCACGATCCGCAACGCGCGCACCTGGGGCCCGGCGTTCGGGCCGACCGGCGGTGTCGCGACGATCCTGCCGCCGCTCATGATCGGCACCCAGTCGCCGACCGCGACCACCGGGCCGGGCATCTACCCGAGCTACGTGCCGACCACCGACGCCGACGGCAACGACATCGCCGGCATCAGGCTGCCGGACGTCGCCGTGCCGGTCGCCACCTACACCGGCTGGGGCCTCGGCGGGCCGGGGCAGGATGTCGGCGACGGCTGCGCCGGCAGCGGCCAGATGCTGGCCTTGCCGCCGACCGCCGCCGCCGCCGCCCGTGCCCGCGATCCGCGCAAGCCGCTGGCCGAGCGCTATCCGACGCACGCGGCCTATGTCGCCGCGATTGCCGCCGCCGCGACCGCCTTGCAGGCGCGCGGCCTGCTGCTGCCGCAGGACGCGGCGGCCTATACCGCGCGGGCGCAGCTCAGCAGCGTCGGCACCGGCAGCGCGGTGCCGCCGCAGCCCATCGGCGAGTGAGCGGTGCGGCCCTACGCCGCCGCCTCGACAAAACCGCCGGACTGCCGCCGCCACAGCCGTGCGTAGGCGCCGTCCTGCGCCAACAGCGCCGCGTGGCTGCCCTGCTCGACGATGCGGCCGTGATCGAGCACGACAAGCCGGTCCATACGGGCGATGGTGGACAGGCGATGCGCGATGGCGATGACGGTGCGGCCGCGCATCAGCCGTTCGAGCTGGCTCTGGATCGCCGCTTCCACCTCGGAATCGAGCGCGCTGGTGGCTTCGTCCAGCACCAGGATCGGTGCCGCCTTCAGGATCACGCGGGCGATGGCGACGCGCTGGCGCTGCCCGCCCGACAATTTGACCCCGCGCTCGCCGACATGGGCATCGAGGCCGTGCCTGCCGGCCCAGTCCTCCAGCGTCTGGATGAAGCCCAGGGCTTCCGCCTGCCGCGCCGCCGCGACGATTTCCGCTTCCGTCGCCTCCGGCCGGCCGTAGCGGATGTTGTCGCGGATCGAGCGGTGCAACAGCGACGTGTCCTGCGTCACCATGGCGATCTGCCGGCGCAGGCTTTCCTGGCTGACGCGGGCGATGTCCTGCCCGTCGATCAGGATTCGTCCGGATTCCAGGCGGTAGAAGCCGAGCAGCAGGTTCACCAGCGTGGACTTGCCGGCGCCCGACACGCCGACCAGCCCGACCCGTTCGCCGCCGGCGACGTCCAGGGAAAGCTCGTGCAGCACGCCGCGCTCGGTGCCGTAGCCGAAGCGCAGATGGTCGAAGCGGATTTTTCCCACGCTCACGCGCAACTCGGCGGCACCCGGCGCGTCCGGCATCTGCCGGGGCACCGCGATGGAGCGCATGCCGTCCTGCACCACGCCGACGTTTTCAAAAATGGACGTGACGTTCTGCGCCACCCAGCCGGCCATCTGCGCCATCGCGTGCGCGAGCGGCAGCGCCATCGCCACCGCGCCGATCTCGATGCGCCCGCCGCTCCACAGCCACACCGCGGCGGCGGCGGTGGCGGTGACCATGCTGGCGTTCATGGTGATCAGGCAGGCCGAGAAGCGGGTGATGGTGCGCTGCTGTGCGCGGAACGTCTCGGTATGGTCGTCGACCGCGTCGCGGACGAAATCGTCCTCGTCGCGGGCGCGGGCGAACAGTTTGACTGTCAGAATATTCGTATAGCTGTCCACCACCCGGCCGGTCAGCGCCGAGCGCACCTCGCTGAGCCGGTGCGAGCGGTCGCGCAGGCGCGGCACGAAGAAGCGCAGCAGGCCGATATAGGCGACGAACCAGCAGCCCATCGGCACGGCGAGCCGCCAGTCGGTGCGGCCGAGCAGCAGCAGCGCGTTGCTGCCGTAGACGACGATGTACCAGACCGCGTTGATCGAACTGACCACGCTGTTCTGCAACGCGGGGCCGGTCTGCATGACGCGGTTGGCGACGCGGCCGGCGAAATCGTTCTGGAAGAACGTCCAGCTTTGCCGCACCACGTGCCAATGCGACTGCCAGCGCACCAGATTGGTCAGGCCCGGTGCGACCGCCTGGTTGGCGACCAGGTTCTGTGCGAGGAACGCGGCCGGGCGCAGCACCAGCAGCACGCAGGCCATCAGCGCCAGTTGCGGCCACGCGTCGCGCAGCAGCGTCGCCGGCGTGTGGGTGGTCAGCAGCGTCACCACGCGGCCCATGAAGGCCGGGATCATGGTGTCGAGTGTCGCCACCGCGATGCCGGTGACGAACAGCCCGGCGATCAGCCAGCGTGCCTGCCGGGCGTAATGCCAGTAGAAGCGCAACAGCGCGCGGCCCTCGCCGAGCGGCGGCGGGGCGGTGTCCGGCGGGATGTCGGTGGGGCGGAGCAGGCGCTCGAACGGGCGGAACATGACGAACGGGTGGCCCCGCCCGGCCGCGCCGTCAAGTTCGCCGGTTGGACCATTGCCCCGCCCGACCGAACCGGGCAGGCCAGCCGGCGTCGTGCCAGCCTACTCGGGGAGCCGCGTGGCGCTGTGGGACACCAGCAACCACTTGCCGTCGCGCTTTTCGAAGACGTCGAACTCGACAACGCGCCGGCTGAAATCGGCCCCCGATTTCAGCTTGCCGGCGGACAGGGCAACACCCGTCTCCCACGCGATATCGCCCTTGACCTGGATGTACGGTCCATCGACCTGCGTGATCTTCAACGCGGCCAGATAGTCGGACTGCGCCGCCCACGCCTTCCTGACGGCATCCCAGCCGACCGAGATGCTCTTGCTGGCCGGGTTGATCAGCGTGACCGTCGCATCATGCACCCACAGCGGGTCCACCTTCGTCACGTCGAGCGATTCGATCGCCGCGTGGTTCGCCGCGATCGCCGCCTTGATCTCCGCCTCCTGGGCGTGGCCGGTTCCATGCGCCGCCAGCATGACCGCCGATGAAAGCAGCACCGTGCGTCCCACCGACGCGATTATATTGGACCGAATCATTTCTTGTTTTCCCTGCTCTTTGATCTGCCACGGCGTCGGGGGCATTGCTCGCTCGCCGCATTGATAAACTAGGCTGGCATGCCGCAATTCTGCAACGCCCGGTGGTCGGGTACCCCCGCTGGCCGAGGATCTTGCGCAAGCAGCCCGCCTCGGAGCACACCGCAGGGCGGCAGCACAGGGCGGGACCGGCGTGAGCGACGACGAGGATGATGAAGAAGGCGGCCCGCCGATTCCCAAGGGCGGCAAGAACTACATGACCCGCGCCGGCCACGACCGGCTGGCGGCGGAACTGCACGCGCTGCTGCGCGTCGAGCGGCCGAAAGTGGTGGAAATCGTGCACTGGGCGGCCGGGAACGGCGACCGCTCGGAGAACGGCGACTATCTGTACGGCAAGAAGCGACTGCGCGAGATCGACCGGCGGGCGCGGTTTCTCGGCAAGCGGCTGGAGATCGCCGAGGTGGTCGATCCGGCGGCGCAGACGCAGCGCGACCGGGTGTATTTCGGCGCGACCGTGACCTATGCGACCGAACGCGACGAGGCACGCACGGTGACGATTCTCGGCGTGGACGAGGCGGATTTCGCGCGCGGCGAGGTCAGCCTGTATTCGCCGATCGCACGCGCGCTGATGCGTGCCCGCGTCGGTGATACGGTGCGGCTGGCCACGCCCGCGGGGCCGGAGGAAATCGAAGTGCTAGCGATCCGCTACCCCGACGCATAGCGCGGTGGCGGCGGCCCCCCGGCCCAGGGTAGATCGCGGCTGAACGCGTGAGGAGAGGTGGATGGTCGAATACGTCGGCAGCAAGGAAAAGGCGCGGCTTGACGAGCTGGTGCATCAAGCCGAGATGGCGCGGCGCAAGAAGAAAAAGACCGGCAAACGCGACCAGTGGGGGTTTCGGCCGGTCGGCCGCGGTTGGCTGCGCGGCCACGCTTGTAATGTGCGGTATTTCGATGAGGCAGGCGAATTCGGCATCCTGCTTATTCTGGAGTTCGATTTGCGCACCGACCGCGAGGTGCCCGGCGTGCCGGTGCGGATGACCGCGACGGAGTTCAATCACCGCATTGGCGAAGGGCAGGTGGTGGACGTGCGCGACAGCACGCCGAAGATCCGGCCGATCACGCCGCACGAGATCTATTTCGTGCCTCGGCAGCGGGATGAAAAGCTGATCGCGCACTACCCGGGGCGGCGCCAGATGACCCGCCGCGTGAACCTGCTGGTCGCCGTCGCCACCATCGGCGCGCCGATTGTGCTGCTGTTCTCGCTGGTTGCTTTGTTCTCCTTCTACTTTCACGTGTTTTCCTTCGGGTGAGCGCCGGGCGCTACGGAAACAGCCCGCGCGCCGCCTTGGCGTCACGTACCTTTGCCACGCCGATCGCCATCGCCGCGGTGCGGTGGGAAATGTTCTTCCGCCCGGCGCGCTCCAGCACGGCGGCGAAGGCGCGTTGCAGCACGCGATAGAGGCGGTCGTTGACCTCGGCCTCGTCCCAGAAGAACTGCTGGAGGTCCTGCACCCATTCGAAATAGCTGACGATGACGCCGCCGGCGTTGCACAGAATGTCCGGCAGCACGAAAATGTCGCGCCGCTGTTCCAGCACTTCGTCGGCATCCGGCGTGGTCGGGCCGTTGGCGGCTTCCGCCAGCACGCGGCATTGCAGGCGCGCGGCCATGCCGGCGTCGATCACCCGCTCCATCGCCGCCGGCACCAGGATGTCGCACGGCTGCGCCAGCAGGTCGGCCGGGTCGGCGGCCAGTTCGGTCGCGAAGCCGGCGAGCGCGCCGTGCGTCTCGGCATGGCGCAGCAGCGCCGGCACATCAAGGCCGCGCGGGTCGACATAGCAGGCGGTGTGGTCCGACACGCCGACCAGTTTCACCCCGCGCGCATCCAGCGACGCGGCCGTGATCGAGCCGACATTGCCGAACCCCTGGACCACGGCGGTGGCACCCGCCATCTTCACGCCGATGCGGCCCATCGCGCGCTCCACCAGATAGGCGACGCCACGGCCGGTGGCTTCCTTGCGGCCGAGCGTGCCGCCGGTGGCGACCGGCTTGCCGGTCACGATCTCCATCACCGTGCGGCCCTGGTACATGGAATACGTGTCCATGAACCACGCCATCACCTGCTCGTTGGTGCCCATGTCGGGCGCCATCACGTCGGTGTGCGGGCCGACGAAGGGGATCATCTCCTGCATGTAGCGGCGCGACAGACCCTCCAGTTCGTGGCGCGACAGGGCGCGCGGGTCGACGGTGACGCCGCCCTTGGCGCCGCCGTACGGCAGGCCGGCGAGCGCGCATTTCCAGCTCATCCACACCGCGAGCGCGCCGACCTCGCCGATATCGACGCTGGGGGCGAAGCGGGTGCCACCCTTGGTCGGGCCGAGGGTCAAATGGTGCTGCACGCGATAGCCCTGGAACACCGCCGTGGTGCCGTCGTCGCGGTGGATCGGGCAGGACACCGCGATCGCGCGTTTCGGATACAGCAGCCGGTCGCGCTCGTCGGCGGGGATCGCCAGATGGTCGGCGGGTGCGCGCCATGTCGAACACCGGGCCGGTATAGATGCTCATTGCCGTTGCCTCTCGTTTGTTGGCTGCCACGCTAGCGTCGGTGCCCGGCGGCCGGCCAGCCGCACATGCCTGCCACGGCGGAAAGGCGGCGCCTTGGGCGCGGCGGCGATGGCAATGCGGCGCGGACGGCGGCACACTCGCGCCGGAGCGACGGCGGGACCGGGCATGCACGAAATGGCGCTGTGCGAGGGCATCGTCGGGCTGGTCGAGGACGCCGCGCGCACGCAAGACGTCACGCGGGTGAAAAGTATCGTGCTCGACATCGGCATGCTCGGCCATGTCGCGCCGGACGCGATCGAATTCTGCTTTGCCGCGGTCAGCCGTGGTACCATCGCCGACGGCGCCAGACTGGTGATCGAGCGCACGCCGGGCGCCGGCTGGTGCCTGGATTGCGGCAAGACGGTGCCGCTGGCGGAACGCTTCGGCGCCTGCCCCGACTGCGGGCAGTATCACGTGCGGTTGACGGCCGGCGACGAGCTGAAAGTGCGCGAAATGGAGGTCGAGTGATGTGTACCGTATGCGGCTGCGAGAGCGAGGCCGGCGAGTCGGGCGAACGCCACGACCATCGCCACCACGCCCACGCCCACGCCCACGCCCACGACCACGCGCATCCGCATGAGCACGCCCACGACCTGCGCCACGAGTCCGGCCGCGTCGATGCCGGCGGCGGGCTGGCCGGCGTGCATGTGCCCGGGCTGAGCCAGGAGCGCATCGTCCGCATCGAGCGCGACGTCCTGTCGAAGAACAACGCCTTCGCCCGCGCCAACCGCGACCGCTTCGCCCGTTCCGGCAGTTTCGTGCTGAACCTTGTCTCCAGCCCCGGCTCGGGCAAGACCACGCTGCTGTGCAAGCTGATCGAGGCGCTGAAGCCGCGCTTGCCGATTGCCGTGATCGAGGGCGACCAACAGACCTCCAACGACGCCGAGCGTATCCGCGCGACCGGTGTCGCGGCGGTGCAGATCAATACCGGCAAGGGCTGCCACCTCGACGCGCACATGGTCGGCCACGCCGCCGATGGGTTGGCGCTCGAACCGGGCGGGCTGCTGTTCATCGAGAATGTCGGCAATCTGGTCTGCCCGGCGGCATTTGATCTGGGCGAGGCGCATAAGGTGGTCATGCTGTCGGTCACCGAAGGCGAGGACAAGCCGGCGAAATACCCGGACATGTTCGCCGCCGCCGACCTGATGCTGCTGACCAAGGCCGACTTGCTGCCGCATCTGGAGTTCGACGTCGGCGCCTGCCTCGCGGCGGCGCTGCGGGTCAATCCGCATTTGCAGATCCTCACCGTCTCGGCCAGGACCGGCGAGGGCATGGCGGCGCTGTATGCCTGGATCGAGGCGCGGGCGGCGCGGCAGGCGCGGGCCGCAAGCCTGACCGCCTGAGCATGGCCGCGCCCGCGCCTAGTCCCGAGGCCGCCGGCGGGCGCATCCGCATCCGGCTGACCGGCGCGGTGCAGGGTGTCGGCATGCGGCCGTTCGTGCACCGGCTGGCGACCGAATGCGGCCTCTCCGGCTTCGTACGCAACGGCGCCGGCGGCGTGACCATCGAGGTGGAGGGGCAGCGCACCGCCGATTTCATCGCCCGCCTGTCCGCCGAAACGCCACACCTCGCCCGCATCGAGGCGCTTGGCGTCGAGACGCTGGCGCCGTCGGGCGAGACCGGGTTCGCCATCCGCGAGAGCAGTTTGGGGCGCAGCGCCACAAGCAGCGTCGCCGACGCCGCCACCTGCGACGCCTGCCGGGCGGAGTTGTTCGACCCGGCCAGCCGCTTCTTCGGCTATCCGTTCGTCACCTGCACGCACTGCGGGCCGCGCTTCACCATCACCCGCACCCTGCCGTACGACCGGGCGCAGACGGCGATGGCGGGGTTCGCGATGTGCCCGCAATGCGCCGCCGACTACGCCGACCCGAGCAACCGGCGCTTTCACGCCGAGCCGATCGCCTGCCCAGCCTGCGGCCCGCGCCTGAGCCATCCGGTCGCCGAGGTCGCTGCCGCGCTGCGCGATGGCGCCATCGTGGCGCTCAAAGGCATCGGCGGCTTTCACCTGCTGTGCGACGCGCGCAACGAGGCGGCGGTGGCGGCGCTGCGCCAGCGCAAAGCGCGCGAGGCCAAGCCGTTCGCGCTGATGCTGGCCGACGCCGCCGCGCTGGACATCGTGGCGCGGCCGAGCGTGGCAGAACGCGCGCTGGCGGCGAGCGTGGCCCGGCCCATCGTGCTGATGGCGGCGCGGCCCGGCGCGGTGGCGCCGTCGGTGTCGCCACGCCTGACCCGGATCGGCGTCATGCTGGCCTACGCGCCGGTGCATCATCTGCTGTTCGCCGCCCTTGGCGACGGATTTCCGCTGGTTGCCACCTCCGCCAATCCCGGCGGCGAGCCGCTGGTGGTGGACGACGCCGATGCCGCGCGGCGGCTTGCCGGCATCGCCGACCTGATCGTCACCCACGACCGGCCGATCGTGCTGCGCGCCGACGACAGCCTCGCCCAGATCGTCGCCGGCACCCCCGCGCTGCTACGCCGCGCCCGTGGCTACGTGCCGGAGCCGGTGCCGCTCGCCGAGGACGGGCCGGTGGTGCTGGCGCTCGGCGCGCATCTGAAGAACACGGTGACGGTGACGCGCGGGCGCGAGGCGTTCGTCTCGCCGCATATCGGCGACCTCGACACCGCCGAGACGATGCGGTTCTGGCGCGAGAGCATCGCGCATCTGCTGCGCCTGCTCGACGTGCGGCCGGAGCGCGTCGCCTGCGACCTGCACCCGGATTACCGGTCGAGCCAGCTGGCCGAGACCTTTGGCGCCCCGGTGGTGCGGGTGCAGCACCATGCCGCGCACGTCGCGGCGGTCGCCGCCGAACACGGGCTGACCGGACCGGTGCTCGGACTGGCGCTCGACGGGCACGGGCTGGGCACCGACGGCGACGCCTGGGGCGGCGAGTTGATCAGGCTCGATGGCGCGGCTTGGCGCCGCATCGGCCAGATTGCACCGCTGCATCTGCCCGGCGGTGACCGGGCGGCGCGGGAGCCGTGGCGCATGGGCGTGGCGGCGCTGCACGCGATCGGCCGGGGCGACGCGGCGGCCGCACGGTTTGCCGCGCAGCCACTGGCCGGCAGACTGGCGGCAAGGCTGGAAGGCGGGGCGGAGACGCGGACAACATCATCGCTCGGCCGGCTGTTCGATGCCGCCGCCGCACTGCTCGGCGTGCGCGCGGTGCAGGAATACGAAGGGCAGGCGGCGATGGAATTGGAGGCGCTGGTCACCACGCCGCGCGCGCTGCCGGGCGGCTGGGCGCTGGCCGATGGGCGCCTGTCGTTCGCGCCGCTGCTGGCCGCGCTGACCGATGGCGGGCTGGACGCGGCGAGCGGTGCCGATCTGTTCCACGGCACGCTGATCGCCGGCCTCGCCGAACTGGCCGCGCACGGTGCCGCCGCCAGCGGCGTGGCAACAATTTGCCTCGGCGGCGGCTGCCTGATGAACCGGGTGCTGGCCGAGGGGCTGCAAACGGCGCTAACTGCGCGCGGCCTGCTGCCGAAGCTGGCGCGCCAGCTACCGCCCAACGACGGCGGGCTGTCGCTCGGCCAGGCGGTGCTGGCCCGCCATGCCGTGTCCGAGGGGGTTTAGCGATGTGTCTCGCCATTCCGGCGCTGGTGGTCGAACTGCTGCCCGAGCAGATGGCGCGGATCAGTCTGGACGGGGTGACGAAGACCATCTCGGTGGCGCTGGTCGATAATGTCGCGCCCGGCGACTACGTGATCGTGCATGTCGGCCACGCGCTGTCGCGCATCGACGCCGAGGAGGCCGCGCGCACGCTCGCACTGTTCGCCGAAGCCGGGCGGCTGATGCAGGCAGCTTCCGCATGAAATACGTCGACGAATATCGCGACGGCGCGCTGGCCCGCCGCATCGCCGACACTATCGCCGCCGAAGTGGTGTGCGAGCGCAGCTACGCTTTCATGGAATTCTGCGGCGGCCACACGCACGCGATCTCGCGCTACGGCATCGAGGACATGCTGCCGCCGGGCCTGCGCATGATCCACGGGCCGGGCTGCCCGGTCTGCGTGCTGCCGGTCGGGCGGATCGACGACGCGATCCGGCTGGCGCGCAGCCCTGCTGTCACGCTCTGCACCTATGCCGACATGATGCGCGTGCCCGGCTCGAAGGGCGGCAGCCTGCTGAAGGCGAAGGCGGCGGGTGCCGACATCCGCATGATCTATTCCTCGCTCGACGCGGTGCGCATTGCCGAGGCGGAACCGGGGCGCGAGGTGGTGTTCTTCGCCATCGGCTTCGAGACGACGACGCCGCCGACCGCGATTGCGTTGCGCGCGGCAATCGCCAAGGGCCTGCGTAATTTCAGCATCTTCTGCAACCACGTGCTGACCCCGGTGGCGATGCGGGCGATCCTGGAAGCGCCGGCCGAACCGGGCGCGCCGCCGGTCGCCATCGACGGTTTTGTCGGCCCCGCGCATGTCTCGACGGTGATCGGCATGGCGCCGTATCACGAGTTTGCCGAAACCTATCGCAAGCCCGTGGTGATCGCCGGGTTCGAACCGCTCGACGTGATGCAGGCGATTTTGATGCTGGTGCGGCAGGTCAACACGCAGCGCGCCGAGGTGGAGAATCAATATATCCGCGCCGTCACGGCCGCCGGCAACCTGACCGCGCAGGTACTGTGCGCAGAAATCTTTGCTGTGCGCGAAGCCTTCGAGTGGCGCGGTCTCGGCGTGGTGCCGGCGAGCGCGCTGCGGTTGCGTGACGCCTATGCCGACTACGATGCCGAGCGGCGCTTCGAGATTCACACCGTCCACGCCGACGACAATCCCGCCTGCGAATGCCCGGCGATCCTGCGCGGCCGCAAGCGCCCGGCCGAATGCAAGCTGTTCGGCACCGTCTGCACGCCGGAGACGCCGATGGGTGCGTGCATGGTGTCCTCCGAAGGCGCCTGCGCCGCGCATTGGAGCTATGGCCGCTTCCGCGAACATCAGCGCCTCGCCTCGTGACCGCGCCGAGCGAGTTGAAGGCATATCGGAGAAAACTCGATCTGCGCGCCGGCCGCGTCGATATGAGCCACGGCTCCGGCGGGCGCGCGATGGCGGATCTGATCACCGGGATTTTTCGCGCGGCGTTTGCCAATAAATTTCTCGACCAGGGCAACGATCAGGCCAGCCTGCCGATGCCGACAGGTGGGCGGCTGGTGATGACGACGGACGGCTACGTGGTCTCGCCGCTGTTCTTTCCCGGCGGCGACATCGGCTCGCTGGCGGTCCACGGCACCATCAACGACGTCGCCATGGCCGGGGCGAAGCCGCTGTATCTGTCGGCAAGTTTTATCATCGAGGAGGGTTTTGCCTTTGCCGATCTGAAGCGCATCGCCGATTCGATGGGTGCGGCGTCACGCGAATCCGGCGTACCGGTGGTGACCGGCGACACCAAGGTGGTCGAGCGCGGCAAGGCCGATGGCGTGTTCATCGCGACCGCCGGCATCGGCGTGGTGCCGGACGGCATTTCGCTGTCGGGCGACCGCGCGGCGCCGGGCGACGCGGTGCTGATCTCGGGCTCCATCGGCGACCACGGTGTGGCGATCATGTCGTCGCGCGAAAATCTGGAGTTCGAGACGGCCATCGTGTCGGACAGTGCCGCGCTGCACGGCCTGGTCGCGGCCATGCTGGACGCCGCCGGCGCGCAGATAAAACTGCTGCGCGACCCGACGCGCGGCGGTCTGGCGGCGACGCTCAACGAACTGGCGCAGCAATCCGGCGTCGGCTTTCGCATCGACGAGGCAGCGATTCCGGTGAAATCGCAGGTTGCCGCCGCCTGCGAACTGCTTGGCCTGGACCCGCTGTTCGTCGCCAACGAAGGCAAGCTGGTCGCTGTCGTCGACGCGGAGGCGGCGGTCGCTTTGCTCGCGGCAATGCGCGCGCATCCGCTCGGCCGCGACGCCGCCATCATCGGCCGCGTCGTCGCCGATGCGCAGCGTTTCGTGCAGATGACGACGGCCTTCGGCGGCGGCCGCATCGTCGATTGGCTGTCGGGCGAGCAACTGCCGCGCATCTGCTGAGCCGCCGCTACCGCATGGCCGACCGCCAGCGGCCAAGCAGCAGGAATGCGCCGCCCGCCACCAGCCCCCAGAACGCGCCGCTGATGCCGAGCAGCGTCACCCCCGAACCGGTGACCAGGAAGCAGATCACCGCGGCCTCGTGCGAGGCCGGGTCGGCAACCGCCGCCATGATCGCGGCCCCGAACGCGCCGAGCAGCGCCAGCCCTGCCACCGCCTCGATCAGGATTGGCGGCGAGGCGGCGAGAAACCCGGTCGCGGCACCGGCGCCGAGGCCGAACAGCACATAGACGGCCCCGGCAGTCGCCGCCGCCCAGTAGCGCCGCGCCGGGTTTGGGTGCGCGTCCTCGCCGGCGCACATGGCCGCCGTGATGGCGGCGAGGTTGACGGCGTGGCTGCCGAACGGTGCCGCCAGCACCGAGGCAATCCCGGTCGCGCGGAACAGCGGTGCCGCCGGCGGGCGGAAGCCGTTGACCGTCAGCACCGCCATGCCCGGGATGTTCTGCGAGGCCATGGTGACAATGAACAGCGGCACCGCGATGCCGACCACCGCCGCCGGCGTGAACACCGGCCACACCGGCACGAGCGCCGGCCACAGCGAGCCGAGTTTGGCCGCATCGGGATGCGCGGTCAGCGCGATCAGCGCCACCGCCACCAGCACCGAAGCCGGGACCGCGTAGACCCGTTGCAGCCGCGCGACTACCGCCCACACCACCACCACCGGCAAGCCGAGCGCTGGCGCCTCGGCCACCGCCCGCACCGGTGCCAGGCACAGGTTCAGCAGCACGCCCGCCAGCATGGCGTTGGCCAGCGGCGCCGGAATCGCCGCCACCCAGCGGCCGAGCGGGCGGAACAGCCCGGCCAGCACGATCAGCACGCCGGTCAGCAGGAACGCGCCGACGGCGGCCGGAAAGCCGCCCGCGACCACGCCGGTGGTGGCGAGCAGCGCCGCCCCCGGCGTCGACCACGCCACCGAAATCGGCATGCGGCGCCGCAGGCTCAGCAGGATGCCGCACACGCCCATCGCGATCGACAGCGCCATCAGGCCGGAGGCTGCCTGCTGCTGCGTCGCGCCGACCGCGGTCAGGCCGTTGATGATGACGGCGAAGGAACTGGCGAAGCCGACGAAGGCCGCCAGCACGCCGGCAAGCACCGCGCGGGCGGACAACTCTCGCAGCATTTTTGTCTGATTCCGCTCCGGAACTCGCGGCCGCTATGCCAGATCCGGCCAGGCGAAGGCGCCGCGCGCCGCCTCCAACGCTGCGGCAAATTCCAGCGCGCGAACTTCCTGCAACCCAGGCACGATCAGTTGCACCCCGATCGGGAGCCCCGCCGCCGTGCGCGCCATCGGCAGCACGATCGCCGCCAGATCGAGGTAGTTCACCCAGCGGGTGAAGACCGACGGGCTGATGTCCTCGTCCACGTCGGCGAGCGCCGGCGGCGGAGCGGCGGTGGCGGGGGTCAGCAGCGCGTCGATGCTGCCGAACAGTTCGGCTGTGGCGGCGATGTCGGCGCGCTGGCGCGCCTGTTCGGCCAGCAGCCGATGCGCCGGCACGGCGCGACCGGCCAGCATGCGGGCACGGATCGGCGCGCCGAGCCGGTTCGGCTCCGCCTCCGCCTGTGCGGCATAATGCTGGTAGCCGGCCGGGCCGATCAGGTCGTTCATCGCGCCCACATACTCGGTCGGCCGGCGCGGCAGCCGTGCCGGCACCAGCACCGCGCCGAGCGCGACCAACAGGCGCTGCGTGTCGGCAAACGCCGCCGCGACCTCCGGGTGCAGCGATACGTCCGGCGCCTCCAGCACGCCGATGCGCCGCCCGGCCAGCCCATGCGCGCCGAGCGTCTCCGGCGCGGCCAGCGCCGCGGCACCCGGCAGGTTCGCCGCGTCCTCGGCCAGCATGGCGGCGAACAGCGCGGCCGTGTCGGCGACCGTGCGCGCCATCGGGCCGAGCGTGTCCAGGCGCGGGCACAGCGGCAGCACGCCATCGAGCGGCAGCAGCCCGGCCGTGGTTTTCAGCCCGACGATGCCGCAGAACGCCGCCGGCAGCCGCACCGAGCCGCCGGTGTCGCTGCCCAGCGCCAGTGGCACCAGCCCCGCCGCCACCGCGACGCCGGAGCCGGACGACGACCCTCCGGGCGCCCGCGCGGTGGTCATGTCCCACGGGTTGCGCGGTGTGCCGATGGTGACGTTGGTGCCCCAGCCGCCCAAGGCGAACTCGACGGTGTGCGTCTTGCCGACCAGCACCGCGCCGGCCGCGCGCAGCCGCCGCACCACGCGCGCATCCGCCGCGGCCGGCGCCACCCCGTCGCGCGTGCGCGAGCCGCCGCCAGTCGGCAGGCCGGCCACGTCGATGATGTCCTTGATCCCGACGACCCGACCGTACAGCGGGCCGGGCGACGTGCCGAGGGCGGCCAGCGCGTCCAGATGCCGCGCCTGCTCGCGCGCGTGCGCCGGCACGACGGTGGCGAAGGCGTGCAGCCGCGCATTGTGCCGCGCGATGCGGGCAAGCGCGGCCTCGGTGGCTTCGGTGGCAAGCTGGGTCATGCGGCGGTCTCCGTACGGCCGCGCCAGGGTTTCGCACCTGGGCGCGGAAGGCAATGGCGATTGCGCGACCGCCACCGTCGCGGCTTGCCTGCCAATGGCGTTTTCCGTAGCGTCGCGCCCGTTAGCGGGCCGTTGGACCCGCCGCAGCGGCGCGACGGGAGCGGATGTATGGCAACGCGATCACTCACCGGACTCGCCGGCTCGGCGTTGCAAACGGGCGCGCTGCTCGGCAGCGGCGCCATCGACGCCGAAACGCTCACGGCGCAAACGCTCGCCGGCATCGCCGCCTGCGACGATCCTGCGATTTTCACGGTGGTGACGGCGCAGCGGGCACGGGCGGAGGCGCGTGCGTCCGCTTTGCGGCTACGCGAGGGCCGCGCGCGCGGGCCGCTCGACGGCGTCGCGGTCGCCTGGAAAGACCTGTTCGACATCGCCGGGCTTGCCACCACGGCCGGTTCGCGCGTGCTCGCCGAGGCGCCGGCGGCGACGCAGGATGCCGCCGTGGTGGCGCGGCTGCGCGACGCCGGCATGGTCTGTGTCGGCCGCGTCAACATGACGGAATTCGCCTATTCCGGCATCGGCCTGAACCCGCATTACGGCACGCCGCGCAATGCACATTCCGCCGACGCGCCGCGCGTGCCCGGCGGGTCGTCGTCCGGCTCGGCGGTGGCGGTGGCGCGCGGGCTGGTGCCGGTCTCGATCGGCTCGGACACCGGCGGCTCGGTGCGCATTCCCGCAGCCTACAACGGCATCGTCGGCTACAAGACCTCGGGCGGCCGCTATCCGATGCACGGCGTGTTCCCGCTGTCGCACACGCTCGACACGCTCGGCGTGCTGGCGCGCAGCGTTGGCGACGCGGTGGCGGTGGACGCCGCGTTGCGCGGCGCGGTGGTGCCGGATGTGCGGGCGCGAGCGCTGGCCGGCGTGCGCGTGCTGGTACCGCGCAACGTCGTGTTCGACGACATCGAACCGGCGGTCGCCGCCAATTTTGCGGATGCGATCACGCGACTGGCGCAGGCGGGCGCGGTGATCGAGCCGACGCAGTTCGCCCCGTTCGATGACGTGCTGGCGCTGCTCGCGCGCCACGGTACCATCGTCGCCGCCGAGGCGTACGCGCTGCACAAGGCGCGCGTCGAGGGGCCGGAGGCCGATGCGATGGACCAGCGCGTGGTGACCCGCATCCGGCTTGCCAGCAAGTTCGCGCTGCCGGACTACATCGCGCTGTTGCAGGCGCGCGGGCGACTGATCGCGCAGGCGGCGTCGCTGCTCGCCGGCGGCAGCGTCATCGCGTTCCCGACGATCGCGCACACCGCGCCGCGCATCGCTGATCTGCAAGCCGACGACGCGTTGTTCTGGCGCTACAATGCGCGCACGCTGCGCAACACCATGCTGGGCAATTTCCTCGACTGGTGCGGTGTGACCGTGCCGACCGGCGTCGATACCGCCGGCCTGCCGACCAGCCTGCTGCTGTCCGGCGCGCCCGGTGCGGACGATGCACTGCTGGCACTGGCGCTGACCGCCGAACCGGTGATCCGCGGCGACGCGACCTGATATTTCCCTGACGACGGCAAGCGAAGGACGACTGCGATGGCAAAGGACATTCTCTGCGGCTTCGGCGTCGATGTCGATGCGGTGGCCGGCTGGCTCGGCTCGTACGGCGGCGAGGATTCGCCCGACGACATTTCGCGCGGCCTGTTCGCCGGCGAGGTCGGCGCGCCGCGGCTGTTAAAGTTGTTCGACCGCTTCG
>Ga0302279_10003988_pt1 | contig 17840 bp, 15 predicted proteins | sample III_Bog_N3_3_FD_194541 | JGI IMG/M metagenome (GOLD analysis project Ga0302279, IMG submission 194541) | Peat permafrost microbial communities from Stordalen Mire near Abisko, Sweden - III_Bog_N3_3 | ecosystem: Environmental > Terrestrial > Soil > Wetlands > Peat | place: Sweden: Abisko...
CAACGCACCGAGCCGCCCACGCCTCAGATTCGGCGAGGCTTTCGTGGCGGGCGAAGTTCATGAAACGCGTGGATATTTCTCGGCTCGCATAGCCGTCGAAAATCCGTGAGGCATCGTCTAGCGCTATGGGGCTGAATGTAAGCCGAGACGTTTTGAAATGGGCCGGCGGGCGCATGGCGGGGCATTCGGATGGCTTCAGCCCATCCTCGACAAGTTCGACTCCCAAAACAAGAAGCCCTGGCCCTCGCCCCGCCCTCCGCGTGCGCTCCGTGCGTTCGACGCGGCGATGGCCAAATCGTTGGCCATCGCATAGCCGCCGCCTATGGCGGCGGCTCGCGCCTCACCCGTCCAGATCCAGCGAATATCCGGCCGAGCGCACCGTGCGGATCGGGTCGTTCTCGATGTCCTGATTGAGCGCCTTGCGCAGGCGGCCGATGTGCACGTCCACCGTGCGGGCCTCCACATAGACGTCCGAACCCCATACCGCGTCGAGCAGTTGCTCGCGGCTGAACACCCGGCCTGGGTGCTGCATCAGATAGTCGAGCAGACGAAATTCCGTGGGGCCCAGGTGCACCTCGCGCGGGCCCCGGCGCACCCGATGGGCGACGCGGTCGATGGTGATGTCGCCCTGGCGGATGCGGTCCTCGGCCAGGCCGGGGCGGATGCGGCGCAGCACCGCTCGGATGCGCGCGGTCAGTTCGCTCATGGAGAAGGGCTTGACCACATAGTCGTCCGCCCCGGTATCCAGGCCGCGGATGCGGTCGGTCTCCTCGCCGCGGGCGGTGAGCAGGATGATGGGAATGTTGCGCGTCTCCGACCTTGAGCGCAGGCGTCGGCAGACCTCGATGCCCGAGACCTTGGGCAGCATCCAGTCGAGCACCACCAGGTCGGGCAGGCGCTCGTCGACCATCATCAGGGCTTCTTCGCCGTCCTGGGCCAGGGCGACCTCGTAGCCTTCCTTGTCCAAGTTGTACTGCAACAGGGTGGCGAGGGCGTCCTCGTCCTCGACCACCAGCACGTAAGGCGTCACGCGGCTATTCCCTTACTCGACGGTCGACCGTTGCAGGGCGTCCCACTTTGGACGGTCCGACACCAGCTCCTCGCCGGTGATCTCGAAATGCACCATCTCGGCGATGTTGGTGGCGTGGTCGCCGATGCGCTCCAGGTTCTTGGCGATGAACAGCAGGTGAGCGCAGGAATTGATCGTCCGCGGATCGCCCATCATGTAGGTGAGCAGTTCGCGAAACAGGCTGTCGTAGTGCTCGTCAATCTCGTCGTCGCGCGACCAGACCGCGGCGGCGCGCTCGATATCGCCCTTGGAATAGGCGTCCAGCACTTCTTTCAGACGCGAGGTGACCAGAAGCCCCATGCGTTCGATGGAGCGGGTTAGGGGCGGGAGGGGTTCGGAGCCCGCCAGCACCAGGCAGCGCTTGGCGATGTTCTTGGCCAGGTCCCCGCAGCGCTCCAACTGCATGGAGATCTTCATGGCCGCCACCGTATGGCGCAGATCCTGCGCCACGGGCTGGCGCAGGGCGATCAGGCGGATGGCCTTGCGCTCGATGTCGGCCTGCAGCACGTCCAGCTTGTCGTCCCGGTCGATCACCTGGTGGGCAATGGGCAGATCGCGGCGCGCCACCGCCTCGATGGAATCGGACAGCTGCGCCTCGGCCAGTCCGCCCAGCCGCGTGACCTCGGCGGTCAGGTGGTTCAGCTCCTCGCTGTAGGCCTTTACGGTATGTTCCATCGCTCAAATCCTCCGCGGTCCGGAGCCCGGCCGGGGCGAGAGTCGCCCGGCGGGGATGGCCCGTCCTGCGCGCGGACACTGCCTTGGCAATGCATTGGCGCCGTGAAGCTTTTATGACGCTTTTGTTACGCTGCCCCGGCCCGCCGCCAAAGGAAAATACACCAGGAACGCGGCGCCTTCGCCTTCGGCCGATTCCACGGCCAGTCCGCCCCGGTGCCTGTTCATGATGTGCTTGACGATGGCCAGGCCAAGGCCCGTGCCCAGACGCTCGCCGCTCTTTTGACCCTCCACCCGATAGAACCGCTCCGTCAGGCGCGGCAGCACCTGGCGGGTCAGACCCGGACCGGTGTCGGCCACGCAGATCACCGCATAGAGCCCCTCGGCATGGTCGGGGGTCAAAAGCGACAGGCGGGCGGCGTGGGTCTTGCGCTGCGAGACCGCGCCTTCCGCCGTCAGGCCGATCTCCAACGAAACGGACACTCGGCCGCTTCGGCCGGCGTATTTGATGGCGTTGTCCACCAGGTTCTGCACCACTTGGACGATCTGGTCCCGGTCGCCGGTCACCACCGCCAGGCCCCGCTCGCCGAGGCTCAGATCCAGATGCACCCCCGCCTCGCGCGCCTGGGGCGACAGGGCGTCAATCACGTCGGCGGCGGTCAGGGCGAGGTCTACTTCGCCGTCCGGCGCGATATGTTCGTTCAGCTCGATCCGGCTGAGAGACATCAGGTCCTCGATCAGACGGGCCATGCGCCAGGCCTGACGGGCCATGATGTCGAGAAAGCGGTTGCGGGCGTCCACGTCGTCCTTGGCGTGTCCACGCAGTGTGTCGATGAAGCCGGCCAGCGACGCCAGGGGCGTGCGCAGCTCGTGGCTCGCGTTGGCCAGGAAGTCGGCCCGCATGCGCTCGTTGCGCCGGGAGTCCGTTTCATCGCGCATCAATAGAAGCGCCCGCTTCATGCCGTTGGGAGCCGTCGACAGAGGCCGCGCCCAAGCGCGCCAATAGCGGTCCTGAGCCCCGCCGGCCTCGTAGGCGGCCTCACCCAGCCAGCCCTTGAACAGAGCCTCGTCCACAACGTCCAGCACCTGGGGATTGCGCACGGCGGAGACCAGCAGGACATGCTCGCCATTCAGCCGGAACATGTCGCGCGCGGCCAGGTTGGCGAACAGGATCCTGCGGCCGGCGTAATCGTCGGGCTCAAGGGCGCCGACGACCATCACCGGATCGGGAAGGGCCTCGATCACTTCCTCCAGCGGCGCTTCGCTCGCAACGCCGAGAACCGGGCCCGGCGCGGGCCCGGCCGTGGGCGCGACAACCGCCGCCCGGCCGCGGCCCAGCACGCCGCCTAGCCATCCCCTGGGGAAAGCCGGCGCGGGCAAGGGCGGGGAACGGCTCACGGACATGGACTCTTCGAATCACGGTCGGGCGGCGGCGCCCGACCTGTCAGAACACGGCCTTATGGCGGTCCTGTGACAACTGCAAGAACCGCGCGCGGTTTGGAACCGCCAGCGGTTCGAGACAGTTTTCATCTGGAGAGCCAACCCCGGAGACGTCATGGCCCAGCAATCGTTCAATGAGGCGCGGTATTCCTCCGCCGTCTGGGCTGGAACCGCGGCGGCCGCCATCCTGGCGGTGAGCGCGGGCGCGTCGCTGTGGGTGTTTTTCGGTCAAACGCCCTCACACGCGTTCGAACGGCCGCCGGTCCAGGCGCCGATCCAAGCCGGCCTGTTGCCTTAAGAGGCGGCGGCGACGGCCGGTCCCTCCACCTCTGACCTGATCCAGGCTGTCGGCGCGGCGGCTGGACTTTGCTCCATGGTCAGTTTCGCGCCCCAGCTGTTCAAGATTTTGCGCGAGAAGCACGCCCGGGCGGTGTCGCTGCGCGCCTACGCCGTGATGGTGGTGGGTTTCGGCCTGTGGGTCGCCTACGGCGTGCTGCTTCGCAGCTGGCCGATCGCCTTTTCCAACACCGTCAATCTGGCTTTAGCCGCGACGATTCTAATTTTGAAGTTTCGCTACGGCGAGCGTTAGCTGCGCACTTCCCGGAACGCCATGCCCATGGCCAGGATCATCAGGCCCGCGGCCAGGAAAAAGGGCGCGCCGACAAGTCCGTATTGGGTTTCGCCGCGCACGGCCATGGAAAACACCTGGGTGAACAGGGCCGGACCCAGCATTCCGGTCACCCCGTTCAAGCTGTTGGTGGCGCCCTGCAGCCGTCCCTGTTCGGCCGAGCCCAGGCGGCGGGAGAAGAAGGCGTTGATCAGGGGGGTGGAGATGGAGCCACCGGCCATCAGCAGCACGCCCCACCAGAACTGCGGCCCGTTCCGGGCCAGGGCGATGGCCAGAAAGCCCGCGATGCTGAGGACCAACCCCAGCATGAGCGTCGGTCGCTCGCCCAGCTTGTTGACCGCGTAGGACACCAGCACCCCCTGGGCCGCCATGCTGCAGATGGCCCAGCCGGTGAGCATCTCGCTGATGGCCCAGATGTCCCAGTGATAGCGATAGCCTACATAGAGAACCACGATATTGGGCAGGGCCTGGGAGGCCAGGCTCACCAGAAAGGCCACCACGGCCATGCCGCGCAGTCCCGGATTGGTGCGCAGGAGGCGAAAGGCGCCCACCGGATTGGCCTGGCGCCAGCGGAACGGCGTGCGGTGGGTCTTGGGCAGGGATTCCGGCAGGACGAACAGACCGTAGACCGCGTTCAGCAGGCACAGACAGGCGGCGATCCAGAACGGCAGACGCGGATTGAGCGAGCCAGCCAGGCCGCCGAAGGCCATCCCCGCGGTAATTCCCAGGCCGGTAGCCGCGCCGAGAAAGCCAAAGCTGGCCGCGCGCTTTTCCGGCGGGGTGGTGTCGGCCAAATAGGCCAGGGCGGCGGGTATGCCCCCGGCGGCCGAACCGGACAGGATGCGACCGATGAATAGCCAGCTGAGATGGGGCGCCAGCGCCGTCAGCGTATAGTCCGCACCGAGGCCGAAATTGGACATCAGGATCACCGGTCGGCGGCCGAAGCGGTCGGAAATGGCGCCCTGCAGCGGCGATGTGAGGAACTGCATGGCCGCCCACAGCATGTTGAGCAGGCCGAACAGCTCCGCCGCCCGCGCCGCGCCTCCCCCCGACAGGGCCTGCACCAGGCGCGGCATGACCGGAATCGCCATGCCCACGGCGCACATGTCCAGAACGATGGTGACGAAAATGAACAGCTTGGCGCCGCCCTTCGGCCCAGCCTGTTTCATTTCACTCAGCGTTTCACCCAAGCGCGACAAGGCTGCCCTCGTTCAATCCGGCCCTTGATTAGCCGTAGCCGGGGGCGAACAGAAGCCCTGCCGACCGACGGGGTCGTATCGCCGCATCTTCAGGGTTAAGGCTTTCCGTTCGACGGCGCCCCCGGCTGCGTAGATAATCGCTTGATTCGGTTCGGCGGGCTCATGCGCAAGATCACTGTCGCCCTACTCTCGGCCGCCTATCTGTGCCTCGCGCTGACGGGCGCGCTTTTGCTATGGCGCTCGGGCGGCGGCTGGGGCGCGGGCGTGGCTGGTCTGATGGGCGGACTGGGTCTGGCCTTCGCCCTGCACAATCTGGTGGAGCGCAACATCGAGCGCGCGCGGCTGGACAGTGATATCGGCGCCGTGCGCGAGGCTCATCTGATCATCGTGGATCAGATTGAACAGATGCAGATCCGGCTGAATACCCTCACGGAGACCGTCCACGACGACGTGGAGCGCCGTTCCGAGGAACTGACCGGCGAAATGCGCATGCTTGAGGACCTGGTCCAGCGCATGAGCGAGACGCTGGAGGAACGCCTGAAGGCGGCCGGCGGCATGGGCCTGTCGCCCCATCAGGAGCACCAGACCGCGGCCCTCCTGGATACAGTCCGACAAGCCTTGGCCGATAACCGCGTGGACCTCTATCTGCAGCCGGTCGTCAGTCTGCCGCAACGCCGGACGGTGTTCTACGAAAGCTTCTCGCGCCTGCGCGATGAGACCGGGCGCATCATGATGCCGGCCGAATATCTGCAGGTGACCGAACGCGAGGGCCTGGTCAGCGCCATCGACAACCTGCTGCTGTTCCGCTGCGTGCAGATCGTACGGCGTCTGGCCAAGCAGGACCGCAAGGTCGGCATCTTCTGCAACATCGCCCTGGGCTCGCTGGGCGACGAGACCTTCTTCCCCCAGTTCCTGGAATTCCTGTCCGAGAACAAGGACATGTCGGGCGCCTTGATCTTCGAACTGGGTCAGGCGGCGTTCAAGCAGCGCGGCTCGGTCGAGGCGCGCAACATGGCCAAGCTGGCCGACCTGGGCTTCCGCTTCTCGCTCGATAAGGTCACTGATCTGGAGCTGGACTTCCAGGATCTGGCCCGTGCTGACGTGAAGTTCCTCAAGATCGGCGCCGATCTGCTACTGGCCCAACTCCTGGACGTGGAGGGCCGCCAAGCCCTGAAATCCCTGCGCGACATCCAGGCCTCCGACTTCGCCGGCTTCACGCGCCGCTACGGTGTGGAGGTGATCGCCGAGAAGGTCGAGACCGAACGGCAGGTGGTGGATGTGCTGGAGCTCGACATCGGCTATGGCCAAGGCCATCTGTTCGGCGAGCCGCGCGCGATCAAGGAACAGGTTTTGGCGGAAGCGGATCCGCCGGCCGACTTCATGCGCTCGACCATGCGGCGACGCGCGTCGGGGTGGTAGGGGCGCTTAAGCCGCTTTCTTCCGCAGCATCGCCTGACGCGCCTTGACGACCTCGGGCAGGGCCTCGGCCGTGGTCGGTCGTTCAATGTACCATCCCTGGACCAGGTCGCAGCCGAAGGCGGCCAGTATGTCGAACGCCGCCCGGGTCTCCACCCCCTCGGCCACGACCCGCATGCCCAGTTCGTGCGCCAGCAGGATGGTGGAGCGCACCATGGCCTGCTCAGGGGGGCTGTTCTCGACGCCGAGCACCAGCCCCTTGTCGATCTTGATCTCCTGCGCCGGCAACCGCTTCAGGTAGGTGAGGGTCGACAGGCCCGCGCCGTAGTCGTCGATGGATATGTCCACGCCCATGGCGGCCAAGACCTCCAGAGCGGCGACGCTGGCCTCCGGATCGGCCAGAGCGGCCGATTCGGTCACCTCGAACACCACCTTGCCCTTGGGCGGGGCGTGGCGGGCCAACGTCCGCTTTACGGCGGCCTGGAAGGCCGGGTTGGCTGGCAGGATGGCGGAGATGTTCACCGCCACCGATAGGTCCAGCCCCTGGGCGCGCCAGGCGGCCTGGTCGCTCAGGGCGCGGTCCAGCACGTGAAGGGTGAGGTCGAAAATGCGGTCAGCCTCCTCGAGGATGGGGATGAACAGGTCCGGCGCCAGGGTCTTGCCCGACTTGTGCTTCCAGCGCGCCAGGGCCTCAACCGAAACGATGGCTTCGGCCGCCAGCGAATATTTGGGCTGGTAGGCGACCCAAAGGTCGCCGTTGGCCAGGGCCGCGTCGATCTCGGAAGTGATCTGCAGCCGCCAGCTCGCCTCCGCCTCCAGCGCCTGGCTGTAGGGAACCCAGCGGGCGCCGAGCGACAGGGAGCGCTGGGCCGCGAGCGACGAGCGAGCTATGCGTTCGGCAGGCGCGCCCTCAGGGCTGGACAGACCGATGGCGACCGGCGTCGCCACCGAACGCCCAGCGAGCTGCACCGGCGCGCGCAGCAGGGTGGACAGGCCATCCATGAATTCGTCCAGCTGGTTTTCGTCTAAGGCGGACTCCAGCCAGGCCAGGCGATCGCGCCCGGGCTGGAAGATCGGCCCGCGCCCGCTAAGGTCGATCCGCTCGGCCAGGCGCCGAAGCAGCTCGTTCATGCCCTCGCGACCGATCGCGGCTAGCAGGGCGTCGAAGCCGCCGATCATTGCGGTGGCGATGGCCTCGGATGGCTTCGCGCGGGCCGCCGCGTGAGCCAGCGCCCGCTCGTTGGGCATTCCTGTGTGGACGTCGCGGGTCAGGGCGCCCTGCACGGCCCCCAGGGCGTCCGCCACATTGAAAGCGATCAAAGCGCTGGCCAGGGCGGCCAAGGCGGGGGCGATCTGCAAGGTCCCGAGCTTCATTAGCTCCAGCGCCAGCGGCGCCGCCAGGGTTGCGGCGGTTGCGACGATCAGCGCCACGGTTTTGGCCGCGCCGCGCAGCCTCAAGGCCCCCAGCACGCCGAGGATCGCCCCGGCCAGGGGGATAACCCCGCCGTGGTCGATCGGAATCGTCGACTGAATCAAGGTCTCCGCGGCCAGGACCTGCAGCACCGCGCCCGGGACCAGCCCGTGGCTGGGGGTCACGTAGTGGTCGCCCATCTCCACCGCCGTGGCGCCCACTAGAACCGCCTTGCCGCGCAGAGCCCCCGGCGGCGCGCGGCCAGAAACCAGGTCGATGAAGCTGACACGGGGAATGCTGGCGGGGTCGATGGAGCCGTCGATGGGGAACTGGTCGCCGGACGCGCCGCCGCCGCCGGCCAGTAGGACGGCGTAGGACGGCCGTGGATTGCCCGCGGTGTCGATGCCGTAGGGCATGGTCCGCACCGAGCCATCCGCGTCCGGCCGGATCGAGACCGAGCCTAACATGCTGACGGCGCGGAGGGATGCGGTGGGCAGGTTCTCCAATTCCTGGGCGGCGCCGTCCGAGGCCGCCTGACGGAAGGTTGGCAAGACCACGGTCATGCCGGATTGGGCGATAGCCTCGGCGAAGCGTGTGTCCTCGGCCGGATCGGAGCGGGCCGAGAAATCGATATCGAAGGCGGCGAGGCTGGCGCCCGAGGCCTTGAGCGCGTTGACCGCGTCGGCGTAGCGTCCGCGCGGCCAGGGCCAACGGTCGATGCTGGCTAGGGAGCGGGCGTCGATTTCCACCAGAACGATTTTGCCGGACGCCTCGCGCCGGTGAAGGCGGTCGCGCCACGCCTGCAGGTCCTGGTCCAGGCCCCGGCCGAGGTGGGCGAACAGGAACAGTGCGCCGACGCCGATGGCCAGCACGGCGGCGATCCGAGCGCCGCGCCGCCTTTCGGGGCGCGCCAGCAGGGCTTGGAGCCGGTTCGGCATTAGAGCTTTTTCAGGAGGGCGGCTAGGCCGCCGCTCTTCGACGAGCCGCCGCCGCTTCCGTTTCCACTGTTGCCGCTGCCCCCGGTAAGGGCTCCGAGGAGGTTGCCGATGGGATTGTTCACGGCGCCGACGCCACTTCCCGAGCCGATGCTCCCGATCCCGCCGTGGCTGCTGCTGCCTGAGTTGCCGCTTGCGCCCGTAAGGCCGATCACAACATTGCTCAATGGGTTGGGCAGTGCGCCAGCGCCCCCGCTTGCATTGCCATTTTCGCCCGTGAGGCCCGCGATGAGATTGGCGAGCGGATTGGCGATCGGATTGGTCAGACCACTGACCGTCCCCGCGCCTTTCCCATTGCCGTTTCCGCTGCTTCCCTTCGACCCGCTGTTCCCGTTCCCTGACCCAAGGCCGCCGCTGATGTTGCCAACGGGTGTCGGCAGTCCTGCAAACAGCCCGACGGCCTTGCCAGTTCCGCTGCCGCCGGCCGCGCCGCCGCCGGAGATGAGGCTGCTGATGATGTTGCCAAGGGAAGACGGATTGGAGGCGGAAACCAGGGCGGGTCCATAACCTGTCATGGGAGCCAGCGTGAATCCGCCTTGAGGGCCGCTCGAAGCCGAGCCGCCGGAAGGCGACGAGAGTCCTTTTGCGCCGCCGCCGGTCGGCGCCAATGCAACCGCGCCTGATCCTCCGCTCGCGGCCGAGCCTTGTCCGCTGTCCGCGCCGGCAGGCGCCGAGACCCCTTGAGCGACAGGTCCAGCAGCAGCAGCCGGCGCCGCGCCTGATCCGCCGCTCTGGCCGGACACCAAACCGCCGGTGACGGCGAGCAAGGATTCGTTGGGCGATTCGACGGCGCTGATAACAACCCCCGTGCCCGTGCCCGTGCCTGCGCTTGCATCGGCGCCGACGGAGGCCTTGCCTTCGGTGGGCGGGGGAGGAGTGTTCGCATGCGTTGGGGGTTCGGCAGACGTCGCCGCCGCGCCTGAAGGACCGAAGATGGATAAGGCCGTCGGTTGGGCGCCGCGCACCAGGGCGACCGCGCCGGGCACAAGCAGTTGGTGCGCCATGCCCTGCAGCGGCGCCACGTCCACGGCGCCCTCCACAACCTGCACCGACGAGCCGGAGGCGTCGCTGGTGACGCTGAAGGTGGTGCCCTTGACCACCGCGGCCAGATAGTGGGTCCTGACCGCGAAATGCGGTGTTGGACCCTTCTTAATGCTGAAAACCGCATTGCCGAAATCCTCGAACAACTCGGTCATCGCGTTTTCAGTTTGCGCCGCGGGAAAGTCGATCTTGGAACTGGGGGCGATGACGACATACTTCTCGCCGCTCGTTACGATCGCCCTGGCATTTGGGCCCGTGGCTAATTCCGACCCTGCCTGAAGAATAAGACCTTTTGTCGCAGGTTTTCGCACACCATTGAAAGTGATTATCACCCCCGGAGACGCTTCCGATACCGTCCAGCGCGTCTCTTCAGCCGAGGATAGTCCTGGGAGTACTAAATACATAGCAAATGGAATAAGCCGTCTACGGAGGTGGTTCATAGAGTTACACCCAAGAGCAGGTTAGTCCTTGCGCCAGGATATATAGGAAAACTGTATAATAATTGGTTGAACCTTCCCGATTAAAGATTGTGTTAACTGTGTTGATCCTATCAACAGACCATGCGTGGAGGGTTTCGCCTCATCTCTTCAGGCTGGATCGTCGTTACGGTCCTGAGCCCTTTCGTGGGGTCTGCCCGCGCGGCGGCCCCGAGCGGGGCGGCCTCGGCCGCCGCGAGTGCTCTTTCGCTGCCTTCCGGTATCCGCCTGCGTCCCATGCAGGATACCGAAGAGCCCAGCCTGCGGCCGATGGAGGACCCTTCGGCCCCGGCCCCGGCCGGCGGCCCGGTGATCGGGGCGGTGATCCCGTCCGGCGGTGAGGAGCTGTCGCGCGCTCAGGTCCTGGCGGCGGTCGCGCCCTTCGTGGGCCAGGCGGCCAGACAGGAGACGCTCAAGGCGCTGGTCGTCGCGGTGACGCGACTGGCGCGCAACCAGGGCTTCATCTTCGCGCATTGCACTATCCCAGCGCAGCGGCTCGAGGCCGGGGTCCTGAGCCTGACGATCGACCTAGGCCGCATCGACGAAATACGCTTCAAGGGACCCGTCAACGGCAGCGTCGAGGGGCTGTTCAGCCGCCTGGTGGGCAAGCCGGTGCGCCAGGATGACCTGGACCGGGTCCTTGCCCTGGCGGGCGACATCCCCGGAATCACGCTGGGCCGACCAGATTATCGGCGCCAGGACGGGCGCGGTGTCCTTACCGTGCCCATCGGTTACACGCCGATGAGCGCCGGCGTGGCGGCGGACAATCGTGGTCTGACAGGCGAGGGGCCGGCGCGCGTCCAAGCCGCGCTGGCGGTGCGCGGCCTATTTTCCGACCGCGACGAGGCTTCCGGCCAGATCATGATCACGCCCGGGCACGGGCAGGAGCTCGTTTCGGTCAGCGCCCGCTATACGGCGCAGATCAACCCCAACGGGACCCAGGTGTCGGCCACCTACGGCTATCTGCACGCCAATCCGGCCTATGTGGCCTCGGCGCCCCTGGCCAACGTCGACATCCACAGCGCCCAGGTCAACCTGTCCCAGGCGCTGTGGCGCCGCACCGCCGAGAGCGCCTGGATCGATATGGCGTTCAACTACGCATCGAGTCGCCAAACGCTTTACGGCTGGCAGGAAATCGACCGAATCCCCACCGTCTACGGCGACGTCAACGGCTTCGCGCCCCTGCTGGGCGGCCGGCTGCGCGCCGGCGTTTCGGCGGCCTATGAGCCGCGCATGCTGGATGTCACGCCCGTGCTCCTGCAGGGCCCCTACGGTCTCGTCTACGACGGGTACGGCTTCGTCGTGGTGGACGGATGGGCGAACTGGACCGGGGCTCTGACCGGGCCGCTCTCCGCGAGCCTCGACCTTAGCGCCCAGAGCGCGGACCGGCCCTTGCCGTTCCTGCAGAAGATCAGCATTGGCGGACCGACGTTCGGCAGGGCTTACGAACTGGGCGAGCGGACAGGCGATCGCGGCGTGCTTGGCTCGGCCGAACTGCGCGGCCTTCTGTTGAAGCGCGACGGCGGCTGGCTGAGGCGGTTCGAGCTTTACCTTTATGCGGACGGCGGCAAGGTCGCCAACCTCTACGGCGCGGCGGGCGGCGGAGAGCTCTACTCCTACGGCGCCGGCCTTCGCGCGGCCCTGGCCCACAGCCTCCAGGCCGGGCTGGAGATCGCCCAGCCGCTCACCCAATTGCCCGACGCCAGGTCCCCGCGCATTAACGCGACCGTGGAAGCGGACTTCTGACCATCAGGATGCGGACGGATTGCAGCCGGGCTCATGCCTGAAGCCGAGCGCTCGGCAGACTTCATTCGTTCGACGATGAGACGGCATCGGACGGATTTGCTATCTCTCGCCCCCCTGTGCGAGCCCACATTACGAGGGGGGAAGGGCAGGGTTGGGGGGTGTAGGGCGCGACGCCGCTGAGCTTGACGCTGGAGGCGGCTCCGCCTCTTGCGCTCGTCCCGAAACCACTGTGCGAATACCCCCATCCCCGACCCTTCCCCCCTCGAGGGGGAAGGGAGACTGCGTTGGGCCTCGCGGCGAGAGGTGTTGACGCACCGCTCCCGCTCGCCTAGCTCCCCTGCATGTCTTCCCCCAATATCCATCCGACGCTGGCCAAGGCGCTGTCCGAGCGCGGCTATGCGGACCTGACCCCGGTGCAGTTGGCCGTCATCGAGCCCCAGGCCAAGGGGCGTGATCTGCTCGTTTCCGCCCGCACCGGCTCGGGCAAGACGGTGGCCTATGGCCTCGCCCTGGCCGACACGCTGATGGGCGAGGGCGATGCCCTGCAGCGGCCCGGCGCGCCCATGGCCCTGGTCATCGCGCCCACGCGCGAGCTGGCCATGCAGGTGCAGCGCGAGCTTCAGTGGCTCTACGCCTCCGCAAAGGTCGCGGCCTGCGTCGGCGGCATGGACCCGCGCGCCGAGCGGCGGGCTCTGGAGGCGGGCTGCCACATCGTGGTGGGCACGCCCGGGCGCCTGCGCGACCATCTGGAGCGGGGCAATCTGCAGCTCGACCAGCTGGCCGCGGTGATCCTGGACGAAGCCGACGAGATGCTCGACCTGGGATTCCGCGAGGAGCTTGAGGAAATTCTCGACGCCACGCCCAAGACCCGCCGAACCCTGCTGTTTTCCGCCACGCTGCCCAAGCCGATCATCGCCCTGGCGTCGACCTATCAGCACGACGCCTTGCGCCTGGTGGTGGGCGCCGCCGAGGAGCCGCACGCCGACATCGACTACCGCGCCATGGCCATCGCGCCGGGCGAAGTGGAGCTGGCGACGGTCAATGTGCTGCGCTACTTCGAGCCTGACGCCGCCCTGATCTTCTGCTCCACCCGCGAGGCGGTGAAGCGCCTGCACGCCAATCTGGTGGAGCGCGGCTTCAATGTCGTGGCCCTGTCCGGCGAGCTGAGCCAGAACGAGCGCAGCCACGCCCTGCAGGCCCTGCGCGACCGGCGCGCGCGGGTATGCGTGGCCACCGACGTGGCCGCGCGCGGCATAGACATCCCCGACCTGGACCTGGTGATCCACGCCGACCTGCCCAACAACCGCGACGTGCTGCAGCACCGTTCGGGCCGCACCGGCAGGGCCGGGCGCAAGGGCGTGTGCATCATTCTGGTCCCGCACCCGCGCCGGCGTCGCGCTCAAGGCCTGTTCGACACCGCGCGCATCAATGTCGCCTGGCAGGCGCCGCCGAGCGCCGAGGACATCCGCGCCCAGGATCAGGCGCGCCTGATCGAGCAGGTGGCGCCCGCCGCCGAGGCCCCGGAGGACGATCTGGCCCTGGCCTACGCCCTGATGGCCCAGCGCGCGCCCGAGGCGATCGCGGCGGCCTATGTGCGCCTGGCCCGCGCCAGGATGCCCTCACCCGAGGACCTGGACGAGAGCCAGCCCGAGCCCGCGCCCTATGTCCCCGCGCATGCCCGCGCGCCCGAGGCGCCGCGACCCGGGTTTGAGGACGCGGTGTGGTTCCGGCTCGATTTCGGACGCAACAAGAACGCCGAGGCGCGTTGGCTGCTGCCCATGATCTGTCGGCGCGGCCATGTGACCAAGCGTGAGATCGGCGCCATCCGCGTCTATGAGCGGGAGACCCGCTTCCAGATCATCGCCGAGGCGGCTGACGGCTTCACGGACCTGGCCACGAAGGGCGACAGCGACGGCGGGCGCATCGCGCGCCTGGAGGCCAATGTGCCCGCTCCACGCGACGAACGTCCGCCGCGCAGCCGGGGAAAGCCCTTCGCCAAGCCAAAATTCGACAAACCGAAGTTCGAGGGTCCAAAGCCCGACGGCGCCGAGTTCGAACAGCGCAAGCTCGACAAACCCAAGTTCGACAAACCTAAGTTCGACAAACCCAAGTTCGATGGTCCCAAGCCCGGCAAAAAGCCCTGGGCGCCGCCCATCGAGGGGGCAGCTCAGGACGGGCCGTTCAAGCCGAACAAGGCCAAGGGCGCCAAGAAGCGCAAGCCGAACGGCTGAGGTCTATCCGGCCGCTGAAAGCAGGCCCAGGTCAGACGCCGGGCGCGTCGGTCGCGGTGCGAGCTCCAGCGACATGGCCTGCAGCAGATCGCGCATCCCGCCGAGCACGTCGTCGGGCGAGCTGCCCGCCGCGCGTTGATCGCCGAAGCGGTCGCTCCAAAAGCCCACCACCTGCTCCAGGCGCCCGATTCGTTCGCCCAGTTCGATGAACAGGCTCGAGCTGTGCACCAGGAACGTTCGGAAGGTTTCCGGGTCGCCCAGACCGGTCAGGGAGGCGAAGGCGTCGTCGTAAAGCTTGAGCCGCTGGCCCACCTCCCGCCAGGAGTTGGTCACGGTCTTCTGCACCAGCTGCTTGGCCCGGATGACAAAAGCCAGTTCGTCCCGCTCATGGCGTCCCGCGCGGATGGCGGAAATTGAACTCATGGTGGACTTGAGCGCGGCGCTCAGGGCGCGGCTGCGCCAGCGGTAGTAGAGGAAGGCCTTCCAGGAGAACATAGCCTCGGAAAACTGAGCGGGCTCCAGTCGGAAGGTTTCGCGCAGGGGCTCCAGCTCGGTGCTTTCATGATTTGACAGCAGCAGCTGTGACAGCCGCTGCATGCGTTCTTCGTTGCCCTTGCTCTTGCCGAAGCAGAGCTGGACCAGCGCTTCGATTTCGCCCGCCACAAAGCCCAGCATTTCGGCTCGGTCGCTTTCGCTGAAGCGGTAATAGCACCGGCCGACCTCGATATTTTGCCGCAGCAGGCTCTCGCGTATCAGGAACGGGTCAAGCGTTGGCAGCCGGTCCAGAACCCGCAGCACGGCCACGTCCCGATCCATGGACATATTGGTGTAATCCAGATGGCGGGCGAGGGCGGCGACGAAGTTGCGCTGGCCCACGAACAGCCATTGGCCGCCCAGGTTCAGATCCGTCAGGTCGAAGGGAAAGATCACCTTGGTCGCGGAAAAGCGTCCCGGCGGAAGGCGGTCCGCTTCGCCCGAACGCAGATTGTGCTTGATGATGATCGACCGGTTCAGCACCGGATGGATGAACATCGGCTGTTCGGCGTAGTCTGGATCATCCAGTTCCTCCGACGCGAGGGCGTGCAGATCCAGCACGCGCGCCGAGGACGCGGTGGCGATGATTGACTTCAGACTTCGCAATCCCGCTACGGCATTCAACGCCTGCATTTGGCGCACTCCCATCAAGCTACGGAAGCCTTATACAGTCCAAGGTTTGCCAGGGCCTTTAGGATCACGCTTAATGGGGGTTGACCATGATCGCGCTCGCGTCGCGGTTTCGGGCGCCGTTTGACAGAGGCGGCGATTGCCGCTCCAATCCTCCCAGCAAAGAAGCCGTAGGGAGGTAAAACCATGTCCAAACAAGTCATTTCCGCGATTGTGTGCAGTCTGGCGCTCGGCGGCGCGACGTTGGGCGTGTCGGCCCAGGCCGCCGATCGCGGCTTTTGCCAAGGCTACGCCAGGGCCGCCGTCGTCCAGTTTCGCGCTGCCGCGCACAACGACCGTTGCCGGGGCCTGTTGCGCGACGATGCCGCGTGGTCGCCCGATTTCCGCCACCACTTCGATTGGTGCCTGACCGTCGATCGCAGGGAGGCCAACGGCCAGCGCCAGTCGCGCAAGGACGCCCTGGACCACTGCGCCTGATCGTCCAGCCGCCGATCGCCGCCGCCTCACGCGGCGCTGATCGGCGGTCTCGGCAACGGAAGGCCTGAAGCCGGCGTCGCGCCATAAAGGCCGAGCACGTCGACGCGGGCGCGCTTGCGCATTGACCTTCGGCCTTGCGCCCCTTAGCTCGGCGCCCATGAGCGCTCCTGACATCCTCGCCGGTCTGTCGCAGGTTGCCGACCGATACGACGTGCTGCTGTGCGACGTGTGGGGCGTCATCCACAACGGCCGGGAGAATTTTCCGGACGCCTGTGAGGCCCTGGCCCGGTTCCAGCGCGAGCGCGGACCGGTAGTGCTGATCTCTAACTCGCCGCGCCCCGCAGAGGCGGTCAAGCCGCAGCTTGCGGAGCTGGGGGTCCCCGATAGCGCCTGGACCAGCTTCATCACTTCCGGCGACGCCACGCGCGCTCTTCTGGCGGAACGCTCCCCCGGCCCGGCCTGGCGCATCGGGCCGGAACGGGACGACGTGCTTTACGACGGCCTGGGCCTGGATTTCGGGGGCCCGACCGATGCCGCCTTCATCGCCTGCAGCGGTCCGAAGGACGACGAAGTGGATACGCCGGAAGACTATCGCGCGGACCTCGCGGTCGCCGCCGGGCGCGGCTTGACCATGATCTGCGCCAATCCGGACCGGGTGGTGCACCGTGGCGACAAGCTGATCTACTGCGGCGGCGCCCTGGCTGATCTCTATGCACAGCTCGGCGGACCGGTGATCATGGCCGGCAAGCCATATCCCGCCATCTACGACCTGTGCCTGGCCGAGGCTGGGACGCTGCTCGGACGCGAGGGTCGGCCCCTGTGCATCGGCGACGGCGCGCCCACGGATGTGAAGGGAGCCGAGGCCGCCGAGTTAGACTGCCTGTTCATCTACGGCGGCATCCACGGCGCGGAACTGGACGGAACCCCGGGGGGGGTGGGCCGACTGCTGGCCCAGCATGGAACCGCCGCGGCTTTCGCCATGTCCCATTTGTCCTGGTAGAGGATGACCATGGACCGCGACGCCCTCGCTGTCGGCCAAAGCGCCGAACGGACCTTCTCAGTCACCGATGAGCGCGTGCGCGCCTTCGCCGAGGTGTCAGAGGACCACAATCCCGTGCATCTGGACGAGGGCTACGCCGCCAAGACCCTGTTTCGCGGCCGCGTGGCGCACGGCATGCTTCTGGGCGGGTTCATCTCGGCCGTCCTGGGCGATGCGCTGCCCGGCCCCGGCTCGATCTACCTGGGCCAGACCGTGGAGTTCCTGCACCCGGTGCGCATCGGCGATCAGGTCAAGGTCAAGGCGACGGTCACGGCCGTTGATCGCGCGCGGGCCACGCTTGAGACCCTGTGCCTTGTCGGCGACGTCGTGGTCGCCAGGGGAGAAGCCACGGTGATCCCGCCGCGTCGGCGCAAGACTCAGGAAGCCTCATGAGCCTGACCATCGTACGAGGCTGGCGCGATGTGGACCCGTCGCTCAAGGGCGCCTCGGTGGCGCTGGGCAACTTCGATGGCGTGCACCTCGGCCACAGGCGGGTGCTGGCCGAGGCGGCAAGGGCCGCGGGCGAGCTGAAGGCGCCGTTCACGGCCATCCGCTTTTCTCCGCACCCGGTCATGGTGATGCGGCCGCGGACTCCGCCGTTTTTGCTGATGACGCCCGGCCAACAGGACCGCGCCCTGGAGGCGCTGGGCGTGGAGCTGTTGTACGATCTGCCCTTCGACCTCGCCCTGGCCGAGCTGAGCGATGAGGACTTCGCGCGCGAGATCCTGGCCGGGGGCCTGGGAGTGCGTCACGTGACCGCCGGATTTAACGTCAGCTTCGGTAAGGCGCGCAGGGGCGACGCCCAGGCCCTGGTCCGCTACGGGCAGGCGTTCGGC
>Ga0302279_10003989_pt1 | contig 17836 bp, 14 predicted proteins | sample III_Bog_N3_3_FD_194541 | JGI IMG/M metagenome (GOLD analysis project Ga0302279, IMG submission 194541) | Peat permafrost microbial communities from Stordalen Mire near Abisko, Sweden - III_Bog_N3_3 | ecosystem: Environmental > Terrestrial > Soil > Wetlands > Peat | place: Sweden: Abisko...
CAGCGCCGACGGTCCCCGCGATTTTCAAGCCGTCCCCCGGTTTTTGTAACTGTCCCTCGCGCTTGCGCGACCGATCTTGCGCAAGGATCAGCGATCATTTCGCAGGGATCGACGTCCCTGCGCGAGGGACACTCGTTCAAGCAGAAAAGCGACCGTCCCAGGCCCGCGGAGACCCTCCGCCAGCGGAAAAGCGACTCGCCCCCGCGCAGGGACAGGCGTCCCTCGGCTCTGTTCGACGACCCCTGCACGACGTCGACGCGTCGCCCACAAAAGTCAGTCTCCCCTGCGCACGAAGCAGTCGCTCTTCCGCAAATCGGGGTGCAAAAAGCCAGCGGACGGCCCCCACGTGCGGAATGACGACTGTTCCAGCCGCGGGGACCGATGTCCCTCGGTTTTTGTCAGTGCTTCCCGCGCAGGGACGACCGACGCAGCGGAATCAGGACCAACATCGCCGAATTGCGCGGTAATTCTCGCCTCGCCGTCGCGCGTCGGCGGCGCCCGGCGGGCGCTTCCGCGCGGCAAACGAGCGTCGGGGGCGTCCGCGGGCTTCTCGGGCGCGCCGCCGTCGTTCCTGGCGGGCGCTGGCAAGGCGCTTGCAGAGGCTCGAAGCGTCCGGCGCCACCACGAAGAACACCACCGAGGTGATGCCCATCGTCCCCGTCACCGCGATCCCGTAGGGGGCGGCGAGGCGGCTCGACTCCTTGAACGCCGGCACCAGGAGCACGGAGAATTTCCCGCGTAATCGCCGCGCTATCGCCCCCCTACGGGCCACCCCTCACCACACCACCGACTGATCCTCCACCACCCCCAGCACCCGATCGAGCTCCAGCGGCGCCCGCCCCGGCAGCCGGATCGTCCCCGAGAAGCTCCCCGCCGGCTGGACGAAGCGCGAGGCCACCACCTTGAAATCGTGCTCCTCGGCGTGGAGCGCCCCGGGCTCGAAGCGCAGATCGACCTCGCCCTCCTGGGTGCGCACCTGCCACGGCGTGAGCGGGTTCTTCGGGTCGCAGTCGATGACCCCCTCCGACACCCCGTAGAGCTCCCCGTTGACCCACACCGCGCACTCTGCCGGTCCGACGAAGCCCTGCACCAGGTTGAAGGCCACCCGCTCCGCGGTGCGGGTGCGGCCGAGCGCGAAGGCCCAGCGCCAGGCGGTGCGCCGCGCCAGGAAGCCGGAGGTGAAGTCGTGCCCGCCGAGGCCCCCGTCGAGGCTGTAGTGCTTGCCGCCGGCGATGGCCTCGCCCACCACGGGGAGGAGGACGGCCTTCTCGGTGGCGTTGAAGAGGTCCTCCGGGGGGCCGGGGATGGACACGACGGCGCCGATGGGCGGGGGCATGCCCTCGGTGGAGAGGCGAGCGGAGATGCGCAGATCGCCGGCGGCGACCTCGAAGCGATAGTCGCGCTCCCCGGGGCCGCGCTCGTAGGAGAGCTGGGCGCCGATCCAGCGGAAGCGCGCCAGGCAGCCCTCGCCCCCGGTATCGCCGACGTGGGCGCTGAAGAGCGGCGCAGTCGCGGAGAAGTCGGCCACCATGCGGCCCTCGGCGCGGTCGTAGACGAAGGCGAAGGCGTTGGCCGCGTAGCCGAGGCGGACGATGGCGGCGCCGAGGAAGAGGTCGTCGGTGGCGACGGCGGCGTAGATCCAGCGCTTCTCGTGGGCGACGCGGAAGAGGGGGCCCTTGCCGAGCGCCGCCGGGTCGACCCGGGGGACGCCGCCGCGGTAGGAGCCGGCGCGGAGGGCGCGGGTCTGGGGGTCGAAGAGAGAAGACGGGCGCTCGGTGAGGGTGCGCATGGGAGGGGCACGGTAGCAGAGTGCCGGCGGCGGTCGTACCGCTGCCCCCTGGACGCCATCCGCCACGGCTCTAGACTGCGCCCCCCATGTTCGACGCCATCGTCTCCCCCCCCCGCCCCGTCAACGAGCCCGTCCTCACCTACGCCCCCGGCAGCCCGGAGCGCGCCACGCTCAAGGCCGAGCTCGCCCGGATGGCGGGCGAGACCATCGCCATCCCCATGGTCATCGACGGCAAGGAGGTCGAGACCGGCGTCCTCCAGGACGTGCGCGCCCCCCACCGGCGGGACCTGCTCCTCGGCCGCGCCCACCAGGGCGACGAGACCCACGTGGCCGCCGCCATCGCCGCCGCCAAGCGCGCCCACCCGAGCTGGTCGTCCCTGCCGTGGACGGCGCGGGCGTCGGTCTTCCTCAAGGCGGCCGAGCTCCTCGCCACCCGCTACCGCCCGGTGCTCAACGCCGCGACCATGCTCGGGCAGAGCAAGACCGCCCACCAGGCCGAGATCGACTCCGCCTGCGAGCTCGTCGACTTCTTCCGCTTCAACGTCCACTTCTCCAGCCTCATCGCCAGCGAGCAGCCGCAGAGCTCGCCCGGGATGTGGAACCTCCTGGAGCCGCGCCCGCTCGAGGGGTTCGTCTTCGCCAGCACGCCGTTCAACTTCACGGCCATCGCCGGCAACCTCCCGGCGGCGCCGGCGATCATGGGCAACACGGTGGTGTGGAAGCCGGCCGCCAACGCGCTGCTCTCCGCGCACCACCTGATGGCGCTCCTCCGCGAGGCGGGGCTGCCGGACGGGGTCATCAACCTGGTGATGGGGGACCCGCCGCGGATCGCCAACGCCTGCCTCGACCACGAGGACCTGGGCGGCCTGCACTTCACCGGCTCGACCGCGGTGTTCTCGGCGATGTGGCGGCGCGTCGGGGAGAACATCCGCCGCTACAAGAGCTACCCGCGGCTGGTGGGGGAGACGGGCGGCAAGGACTTCATCTTCGCGCACCGGAGCGCCGACGTGGAGTCGCTGGCGGTCGCGATGGTGCGCGGCGCCTTCGAGTACCAGGGCCAGAAGTGCTCGGCCGCCTCGCGCGCGTACATCCCGCGGTCGATCTGGCCGCAGCTCAAGGCGCGCGTGATCGACCTCATGGCCGGGCTCAAGGTCGGCGACGTGACGGATTTCCGCAACTTCATGGGGGCGGTCATCGACGGGCGCTCGTGGACGCGGATCACCGAGTACATCGCGGGGGCCGAGCAGGATCCGGAGTGCACCATCCTCGCGGGCGGCACCGCCAACGACGAGGTCGGGTTCTTCGTCGACCCCACCCTGATCGAGACCACCGACCCCCGCAACCGGCTGATGCGCGAGGAGATCTTCGGGCCGGTGCTGGCGGTGTGGGTCTACGCGGACGGGGACGAGGACCTCGCGCTCGAGCTCTGCGACACGACCACGCAGTACGCGCTCACCGGGGCGATCTTCGCGAGCGACCGCGCCTTCGTGGAGCGGGCCCTGGTCAAGCTGCGCTTCGCCGCGGGCAACGCCTACATCAACGACAAGCCGACCGGCGCGGTGGTGGGGCAGCAGCCCTTCGGCGGCGCGCGCAGCTCGGGGACCAACGACAAGGCGGGGAGCCTGCTCAACCTCTACCGGTGGGTCTCGCCGCGGGCGATCAAGGAGACGTTCGTCCCGGCGCGGAGCGTGGGGTATCCGTCGCTCGAGGCGGAGTGACGGAGGCGAGCGTGATCGCGAAGTTTGAGGGGGGGTCAGATCACGAACAACGAGGGACGCCGGGCCCCGACCTCGCAGTGGCGCAGTCCGGCTTCTTGCTCAACGACGGCACCCAAGTCGGGGTGCTCCTGACCGAGACCCGTCGAGCCGGCTACTGATCCAGCAAGGGCGACGTGGACGTGGAGATGTCGGACAGGCCGGACCGGAGGAGACCGCGGATCTCCACGAGCGGAGCGTGAAGGCGCTGGATGAGGCGCTCGGGGCGCTGGGGCGCCTCTGCGCCTCAGAGCGCCAGGTTCTCCTCCTCTACGACCACGAACACGCCGCTCCGTGTACCGAGGTCGCCCAGCTCGCGCCCGAAGCGATGCCGGAGCGCCCCGAAGGCCCGGTGCCAGCGGGCCAGATCGCGCTCGACCGCGTGCGCCTCGTCGGGCGTGAGCGCCAGCGCGTCCCACGCGGGATCGTCCTCGTCGAGCGCGTGGAGTGAGTCGTCCTCGTCCTGTCGGGCCATCGCCATCGCCTGCACGAGAGCGCGCCGCGCTCGGAGCTCGTCCATGGGCGACTCGAGATCGCAGGCACGCAGCGTCTCGCGTGCATCGAAGAGCCTCCACGGCAGGCGCGGCTCGTGCTCGAGCCACGCTGGGCAGACCGGCTCGTTGACCTCGACGATTACCCGTCCCTCCGGCCAAGGGGTGATCCACAGCCGTTCGTAGAGGCCCATGCCGAAGTCGTGTGCCCCCGGAGCGACGAAGAACTGCTCCAGCGAGCCTGCGAGCGACCATGCTCCCCGCGGGGACGTGATGGGCTCGAAGGCGATCCCCTCGGTCTGCATCAGCGCCCGGAGCGCTCCGTCGTCGTCCCACGTGCGGAGCGCCGCAAGCGCCTCGCCCGCCTGTGTGAAGAGCGCCTCGTCGACTTCGATGGCGCGCACGACGCCACGCTTCCAGAGATCGTAGGGTGTGCGACGCAGCACGGGCCCAGTGTCGCCGAGATGCCTTGCGCTGACCAGAGGCGAGAGGAGAGAGCGGGGGCCCCGTCAAAATTCGGAGTTGACCGACATTCGTGCCGGGTGATCTAAATCACCGAACGAGATTCTCGAACAGTGCGGGGGCGGGCATTGCCACCCGCACCGCGACCGTGAGGGAGCGGAGGCTCCGGAGGGCACCCAGGCTGGGTGCCATCGATGGCCTCCGCTCGCTGACGCTTCGCGGTGCGGGCTGCCGTTGCAGAATCGTGCACGGTGATCTAGGCCGGCGGTTTCGCGGCGTCGGCCGCCAGGCTCGCCTTGAGGTCGTCGAGCTCGAAGATTTGCCGCAGCTCGACTTCGACGTCCTCGCCGGGATGGACCTCGGTCGAGAACGGGATCCGCTTCGCCCACTCGACGGCCTCGTCCTTCGAACGCACCTGGATGATCCAGTAGCCGCCGATCACTTCTTTCGCCTCGATGAACGGGCCGTCGATCACCGCGCGCTTGTCGTCTTTGAACTTCACCCGCGCGCCCTTCTCCGTCGGGTGCAGGCCGTTGAGGTCGAGCAGCACGCCGGCGCGCCGCAGCTCATCGTTGTAGCGGCCCATCGCGGCCATCTGCTTCGGGTCGGGAGTGCCGGAGTACGCGGGCGGCTTGACGATCATCATGAAACGCATCGGAGTCTCCTTGGTTGGCTGGTGTACCCGAGCGACGAACGAGCAACCAGCCGATCGACACTCGATCGATCTTTTTCGACGCGCCGAAGGCGCCGCGGCCCTCACCCGTGGGCGGGAAGGCTGGGGAACGACCGTTGGGTGACCGTAGGCCGGCAGCAAGGCGAGACGCAGAGGGCGTTCGTCGACTCGCTCGAGACCTGAAGTGATGCGCTCCCCATTCCGCCACGGCTCGACACCAAAGAGACGGTGGGGGGCGTCGCAACCGGGGGCTCGCTCGCGTCGATGGATGGCGTCTGGTGCTGGCCGCCGAACGCGCGGCGTCGAGGCCGTTCGCAGAGCTGGCCGCCGTGCCGGACACCTCGCCGGGGCCCCTGTCCTCTCCGCCGGACGCCACACCCGGGTTTCACGGGCTTTCCCTGCGGTGCTCACCCGGCACGAACCTCGCTCTACGGCCCCGGGATGAAGGTCCCGCGCCCCGAGATAGCGTTTGCTCTCACCACCCTCTCTCCGTGCAGTGAGGTACCAGGCCGCGGTTGTCCCGCGTGCGCGACTCTGATGGAGTCCGTCGGATGACGGCGGGGGAGCAAGACGCGACCGTGGTTCGACAGGCGTGGGGACGGGGGACGCTCGTCGCGTTCCGCTTCGCGTTCGTCTACGTCATCCTCTACTGCTTCCCCCTCCCGGAAGACCTCAGCGATCTCCCGTGGAACCCGGGGGCGGTCGCGTGGCACGCCGTCGTGCCCTGGATCGGGGCGCACCTCGTGCACCTGTCCGAGCCGATCTCCCTCGACGACACCGGGAGCGGCGATACGACCTATTTCTTCGTCCGGCTCCTCTCCATCACGGTGCTCGCGCTGGTCACCACGGCCGTGTGGTCGATCGTGGATCGACGTCGGCGCGAGCACGCCGTCCTCCACGCCTGGCTCCGCGTCTACCTGCGCCACGTGCTGGCGTTCGTGATGGTGGGGTACGGGCTCGCGAAGGTCATGGGCGTCCAGTTCTTCGCGCCGAACGGAGACCAGCTCACCCTGACGTATGCCGAGTCCTCGCCCATGGGCCTCATGTGGAGATTCGTGGGCTCGTCCGCTGCGTATCGGGCCTTCGGTGGCGCCCTGGAGCTCCTCGGCGCGGCGCTCCTCCTCTACCCGGCCACGACCACGCTCGGGGCGCTCGTCGTCGCCGGCGTCATGTCGAACGTCGCGATGATGAACCTCTGCTACGACGTGCCCGTCAAGATCGGCTCGATCCACTGCGTGCTGTTCACCTGCCTCCTCATCGCACCGGATCTGCGCCGGCTCGCGCGCTTCTTCGTGCTGCACCTCCCGACCGAGGGCGCTCCGGAGGTGGCGCTCTTCACGAAGCCGAGGCAGCGGCGGGCAGCGCTGGCGATCAAGCTGGTCCTGACCGTCGGCGTCGTCGCCCAGTCGGTCCTCTTCCTGACGAAGCTGCGGCGCGACCTCTACCCGCCGCCGAGGGAAGGCTCCCCCGAGGGCGCCTTCGAGGTGGAGACCTTCACCCGCGACGGGCGCGAGGTGCCGCCGCTCGTCGGGGACGCGACCCGTTGGCAGAGGGTGTTCTTCTACGGGAACAAGCTCGGGCGGGCGTTCATGATGGATGGGAGGACGCGCGTGGTCTTCTTCCACGCCGACGATCTCGCGAGCCACACGACGACGCTCACCAAGCGCGCCGACCCGCCCGTGCCGCTGGGCACGCTCCACTACGCCGAGCAGGATGCGGCGACCCTCACGCTCTCGGGAACGCTCGAGGGCGCGCCGGTGGAGATCCGCCTGAAGAAGATCGACACCTCGAAGATGCCGCTCCTCTCGCGCGGCTTTCACTGGATCTCGGAGCGACCGTACAACCGCTGACCGTCCGCCTCACTCTTTGACGTAGTCCGAGCTTCAGCCGGCCTTCTGCCATCGCAGCCCACGCGGCAGGACCAGGCGCTCCAGGCCCTCGAAGAGCCCCTGGACCAGCAGCGCGAGGAGCGCGGCGGGGATGGCGCCCTCGAGGATGATCGCCAGGTCGTCGCGGCGGATGCCGATCAGGATGGGCTGGCCGTAGCCCCCGGCGCCGATGATCGCGCCCAGCGTCGCCGTGCCGACGTTGATGATGGCGGCCGTCTTGATGCCCGCCAGGATCGATCCGCTGGCCAGGGGCAGCTCGATCCGGCGGAGCTTGGCCCACGCCGAGAGCCCGAGGGCCTCCGCCGACTCCCGCAGCGCGGGGGGGATGCCGACCAGGCCCGCGGTGGTGTTCCGCACGATGGGGAGCAGGCTGTAGAGGAACAGGGCGACGATGGCCGGCTTCGCGCCGATGCCCAGGACCGGCAGGAGGAACACCAGGAGCGCCAGCGAGGGGATGGTCTGCACGACACCCAGCGCGCCGAGCAGGCCCTGACCGAGCCGCGGCCGCCGCGCGGCGAGCACGCCGAGCGGCAGGCCCAGGAGCACCGCGAAGAACAGCGAGACGCCGACGAGCCGGAGGTGCTCGCCGGTGCGCTCGAGGATCTCGGCCGCGGGCCCCCGGCGCCCGGAGGCCGCTGCGGTGACGCCGAGCTGGCTCCGCAAGAACGAGGCGGCGACCGCGTCCTCGGGCTCCTTGTCGCGCTTGACGCGGCCGTTCATGGTCATCATCGCCTCGCGCGAGATGCGCCCCTCGAGGCGCTGGATCGCGGCGACGGCGGGCTCCGGGAGCGAACCGCGATAGAGCAGCAGCGCCTGGTAGCGGGGGAAGTACCCGAGGTCGTCCTCGAGCACCTGGAGCCCGCCGCGGGCGATCTCGGGATCGGTGGTGTAGACGTCGACGACGTCGACGGTGCCCTCCTCGACGGCCCGGTAGGCGAGATCATGGTCGAGCCCGCGCACGTCCTGCTGCGGCAGACCGTAGCGGGCGCGGGCGCCGGGGAAGCCGTCGGGGCGATCGAGGAACTCGTGGCTGAAGCCCAGGCGCAGCTCGGGGTGGCGGGCCAGGTCGGAGATGCTGGCGATGGACAGCGCCCGCGCGCGCTCCTTCTTCATGGCGAAGGCGTAGCTGTCGTCGAAGCCGAGCGGCTCGCTCACCCGGAGCCCGCGCGCCCCGAGGGCCCGGCGCAGGGCGTCCATGGTGGCGGGCGTGCCGTCGTGGAGGATGTCCTCGGCGAGGGTGCCGGTGTACTCGGGATAGACGTCGATCTCGCCGCGGAGGAGCGCCTTGTAGAGCACCTGGGTACCGCCCTGGAGGTCGCGCCGGTAGGTGGCGGGGAGGCCCGAGGCGTCGAGGAGCAGGGCGGTCATCTCGCCGAGGATGGCGCCCTCGGTGTCCATCTTGGAACCGACGCTCAGGGGGGCCGCCGCGGCGCTCCCGGCACAGCCGAAGACGATGGAAAGAACCGCGACGAGGAGCGCGAAGACTCCTCTCACGCGTACGCGGCGGGCAGCGACTCCGCCAGGATCCGCTCGATCCCGGCCATCACCTCGGGCCCCGTGGGCAGGCGCCCGCCCACCGCGGCCAGGTAGAGCCGCTCCCCGCGCAGCACGATCTCCGCCGACTCCAGGTGCCGCCCCCCCGTCGCCCGCTCCACCAGCGCGCCGAGCGACGGTCCCCGGCGGGACGGCGAGCGCGAGGACGCGCAGACGCTGGCCAGGGCGCCGATCCAGTCGAGATCCACGGGCGAGCTCGACGGCGCCGCGGCGCCCGCGATGAGCAGGCCCTCCTCGCTGGCGAGCGCCAGGGCCTGGAGACCGTGGCGCGCCGCCACGGACCGAAAGAAAAGATGCGCCGCCTCCTGGGGGGTGCCGCTCCGCTGGGTGCGCCGTTCGTGCATGGCCGGATCTCCTCGCCGTGGATCCATGCACGAAGGAGACCCCAGACCGGGCCGCCGGGCCCAGAAAACGGGGAGAGCGCGCCCACAAAGCAGTGAATTGCCGCCGCGCGCCCGCGATGGCACCGTGTCGGTCATGCTTGCTTCTTCGCCCCAGGCGCGCCGGGCGGCGCTGGTCCTCCTCCTCGGGGCGCTCGCGGGGTGCGGCGCGCGCACCATGCTCCTCGCCGGCGGCAGCCCGAGCGGGACCGGGGGCCAGGGAGGCAGCGGCGGGACGCCGGTGACCCCGAGCGTGGGCGGGGGCGGCTCGGTGCCGGTCGACGCGAGCTTCGGCGGCGGGGGCGCGGCGCCCGTCGATGCCGCCCCGCTCTGCCCGACGCCACAGGAGGCCTGCTACACCGGGCCGCCGGCCACGCTGGGCGTCGGCGTCTGCAAGGCCGGCGTGCGGGTTTGCGCCGACGGCGTCTTCGGCCCCTGCATGGGCGAGGTCCTCCCCTCCCCCGACGTCTGCAATGGCCTCGACAACGACTGCAACGGCGTCCTCGACCAGGGCACCTGCTCCGCGCTGAGCGAGCTGTGCGGCAATTCCATCGCGACCGATCTGACGACGGCCCCGACGCAATGGGTCTTCAACGGCAGCGCCTCCTGGAGCGCGGCCGGCCCGTGGGCCGAGCTCACCCCCGCGGTCGGCGCCGTGTCGGGGACGATGATCTACGAGAACCCCATCGTCACCGACGTCTTCACTGCCACCTTCTCGTTTCGCATCGGCGGCGGCGACGGGCTCGCCTTCATGATCGAGGACGCAGGCTCCGCGAAGGAGCTGGGCCACGACGGCGGCGGGATGGGCGTCGCGGGCATCGGCGGGTACGCCGTCGAGCTCGACACCTACGACGACGGCGCGGCGTGCGGGGACCCCGACGGGAACCACGTCGGCCTCGACGCCCTGGCGATGAACTGCGGGATGGGGCTGCCGGTCTCGCTCGCTGCGCAGACCGCTTCGATCAACCTCGGCGACCAGCAGCCCCACGAGGCGGTGGTGCAGTTCGACAACGGGACGGTGTCCGTGGTCGTCGACGGCCAGGGGATGCTCGACGCGGCCATCCCCGGCTGGACCAGCGGCGAGGCTTACTATTACGGCTTCGGCGCGGGCACCGGCGACGCCAAGGGCCAGCAGGTCGTCAACTCCGTCAGCGTGCAGTTCCCCACCTACCGCTGCCTCTGATCGGAGCCCCGCGTGCGCAAGGTCTCCTCCCTCGCTCCGATCCTCGCCGCCGGCCTCGTCGCCTGCATTCCCCTGGCGACGCCGGGCAGCCCCGCGCCCCCTGCGTCGGTGGCGCCGCTGGCCGCCCTCACGCCCGGGCAGAGCGGCGCCCTCCTGCGCGTGCGCGGCACCGAGATCGTGGACGGCGGCGGGCACCCGGTGGTGCTGCGCGGCGCGGCCTTCGGCAACGACGTGTGGTCCAACGTCCGCATCCCCCGGGCGCACCACGGAGAGGCGGACTTCGCCCGGCTCGAGGCCCTGGGGATGAACGCCGTGCGCTTCTATCTCAACTATCGCACGCTGGTGTCCGACGCCGAGCCCGACCGGTACCTGGAGGACGGCTTTCGCTGGCTCGACGAGAACGTGGCCTGGGCCCGCCGCCACGGGGTCTACCTGATCTTCAACCTCCACGTCCCGCCGGGTGGATACCAGTCCCTCGGCAAGGGCTCGGCGCTCTGGGACGACCCCGGCACGCAGCAGCGGTTCATCGGCTTCTGGCGCGCCCTCGCCGCGCGCTACCGGGGCGAGCCGGTGGTCGCGGGCTACGATCTCCTCAACGAGCCGGTGGTCACCCGCAGCATCGATCAGTGGAGAGACCTGGCCGGCCGCGCCGCCCGGGCGATCCGCGAGGTCGATCCCGAGCACCTGCTCTTCGTCGAGCGGGTCAACTCCGTCGGCGACCAGTGGAAGGAGGACGCCGATCGCAACTTCTTCCGCATCGCCGACCCCAACGTCGTCTACGAGTTCCACTTCTACAAACCCTTCCACTTCACCCATCAGGGGGCGCCCTGGGTCGAGTTCGCGGCCGAGGACACCCGCTATCCCGACCCGTCCGTGGCCGAGGTCGAGTGGTTCTTCCTCAAGGCGGTGGCCCACGCCGACCAGGGGACCAAGCTCCCCGCGGGCGACAGCGCCTGGACCTTCTACCCGGGGCCGGTCTTCACGGTCACCGACCCCGCCATCGTCGTCGGCAAGCCGGTGCTCACCGCCCAGAGCCTCGGCGCGGGGCGCGCTTTCTTCGACGATCTGGTGCTGGAGCAGGTCGACGCCCAGGGGGCCCCGCTGCGCACGCTCTGGCGCCACAACCCGAAGTCGCGCCGCGGCTGGTACTTCTGGAAGGCCGAGGCCGGAGGCTCGGTCGAGATGGTGGGGCCCGGCCACGGCGACGACGCGGCGCTGGCCGTCACCGGGACCCGCAGCTACGCGAACCTCGGCGCCGATCCGCTGCGCTTCCGCACCGAGCGGGGCGCTTCCTATCGACTGAGCGGGTGGATGCGCGGCGAGCACATCCCGGCGGAGGCGACGGCGCGCATCGACCTCGAGCTGTCGAGCTCCAGCGTGCCCGTCCAGGGGCGCGACAAGGCCTTCCTGGAGCAGGAGCTGGGCGCGTACCTGGCCTGGGGGAAGAAGCAGCAGGTCCCCCTCTTCCTGGGCGAGTGGGGGGCCATCCGGCAGAGCTTCGACGACGACCGCGGCGGGCTCCGCTGGGCGTCGGACATGCTCGATCTCCTGCTCCCGAGCGGGGTCTCGTTCACCTATCACGCCTACCACGAGGGCAGCTTCGGGATGTTCCGGGGCGAGGGCGCGTTGCCCGATCCCGGCAACGCGAACGGCGCCCTGCTCGAGCTGTTCGACCGGCGACTCCACCGGCGCTGAAGATGTGACGGGAAAAGCGTCGGGAGCGCCGCGAAGCTAGGGAGGCTGACCGAGGAATCCTCTGCGATTTTGAGGGAAGCCGACCGACGATTCGCGGCGCGAGTAGCTTTTCCCGTCACATCTTGAGCTCGCTATCGCCGCGAGCGGGGCCCATCCCGGTCCGTGACCCGCAGCCACAGCGAGAACGTGATCGGCGCCGCGCCCGGGTCCACCTCGACGCGCCCGCCGACCTCCTCGACGATGCGGCGGACGAGCGCGAGGCCGAGGCCGGTCCCGGTGGCCTTGGTCGTCACGAAGGGCTCGAACATCCGGCGCGCCACCTCGGGCGCGATGGGCTCGCCGTCGTTGCCCACGGTGATCCGGACCTCGGCATCCCCCGCCGGCGCCGCGGTGACCCTCACCGTGCCGTGGGGCGGCACGTGCTGGAACGCATTGGTGAGCAGGTTGACGAGCGCGCGGTGGAGGCGGATCGGATCGGCCTGGACCCGCGGCAGCGCATCCGCCAGCGCGAGCTCGAGCGCCGACGTCGCGGTGCTGGGCAACGCGGAGTCGCGCCGGACGCACGCGGCCGCCTCGCGGATGATCGACGCGAGCTCGACCGCCTGCACCTCCGGCTCCTTGGGATGGGCGAGCTCGAGCAGATCGTCGACCAGCTTCTTGAGCCGCTCGGCCTCCTCCCACGCCACCTGGAGCAGGCTCGCGGCGTCCGGCGGAGCGCCCAGCACGCGCCGGAGGCCGCCCACCGCGTTGAAGATCACCGCGAGCGGGTTGCGCACCTCGTGCGCGACCACCGCCGCCATCTCCCCGATGGCGGCGAGGCGCTCGCGGTGCAGCAGCGCCGCCTGGAGCTCGCGCATGCGGACGGCGGCCCCGATCCGGGCCGCGAACAGGCTGAGGGCGACCACGTCGCGCTCGCTGACGTCCTTGCCAGCGACCGCGAGCACGTGGGTGACGCGCCCGTCCCGCACCACCGGGCACCACGCGCTCCGGGTCAGCCGCGCCCGGGTCATGCTCTCGCTGAGCGCGGTGGCCAGGCTCACCGGGCGCTCCTGGAGCGAGGGCAGGTTGGGGAGGAAGACCGCGCGGCCGACCCGCGCGATCTCGGTCAGGACCGGCGTCTGCGCGAACGGGGTGACCTTGTCGATCAGCGTCCTGCCGTAGGCGCCGATGGGATCGCCCTCCGGCGCGAGGATCTTCCGGGTGATCGAGCCCCCTTCGACGACGTCCGTGAACGCGACGGTCCAGCCGAGCTCGGTGAAGATCGGCGCCGCCGCGTCGAGCATCGCCTCGGCGCCGACCATGCACTCGGGCCCGGCGCCGACCTCGGCGAGCTGGCCGACGAGCACCTCCGCGCGGCGGTTCTCGGTGGCGTCCCGCGCGCAGTAGATCCTCGCCTGCGCGCCGCGCCCGGGGAGAGCCCCCGTCTGGACGTCGGCGTCGACGACCGCCGCGTCGGAGACGCGCACGAAGCGGACCCGGCACGTCTCCGGCAACGACCACCCCGCGAGACGCTGCTCGTCGAGCATGTCGAGGCGCTCGATCTCGCCGGCGGCGACCAGGGAGCGGAGCGTCCGGCCACGGAGCGCCTCGGCGGGGGCATCGAGCATCTTCGACGCGCCGCGGCTGACCCACTGGAGGACGCCTTCGTCGACCAGCAGAAAGGCATCTGGCAGCGCGTCGAGGACGCTCGCGTCGATCAGCATGGGGGCCTCACCATGAGCGTACTCCGGGGCGGGAGGGGACGGCGAGCATCGTTCACACGCCCCTCTCCGAGGGCGCGAGCGACGTCCGATCCATTGACCCCGGCGAGAGCGTCCCCCACCGTCGCCGCATGGCCTTACCTCCGGGTCCCCGCTCGCCCGCGCTGTTCCAGACGATCTCGCTGATGCGCTCCGGTCAGGCGTTCATCGAGCGCGCCGCGGCGCGGTACGGGGACCTCTTCACGGTGCGGACGCTGGTCTTCGGCACCCAGGTGCTCACCAGTGATCCCCAGCTCATCAAGCAGATCTTCACCGGCGATCCGGACCAGCTCCACGCCGGGGAGGCCAACAGCTCGGCCAAGCTGTTCACCGGGGAGCGCTCGGTGCTCACCCTCGACGGCGCCCCCCACCGCCGCGCGCGGCGGCTCCTGATGCCGGCGTTCCACGGCGAGCGCATGCACGCTTATGCGGAGGCGATGCGCGCCATCACCGAGCGCGTCGTCTCGACCTGGGAGGTGGACCGGCCCTTCTCGCTGCTGGCCTCGCTCCAGAAGATCACCCTCGAGGTCATCGTCGCCAACGTGTTCGGGCTCGACGAGGGGCCGCGGCGCACGCTCTTCGCCGACACGCTGGGGGCGATGATGAACCGGCTCACCTCGCCGGTGGGCATCTTCTTCCTCCTCCCGGCGCTCCAGCGCGACCTCGGCCCGCTCTACCCCTGGCGCAAGCTCAAGGCGCAGTTCGACGCGTACGAGGCCCTGGTCTTCGAGGAGATCGCCGCGCGGCGGGCCCTGCGGGCGCGCCCGGGCGCGGGCCCGGGCGAGGATATCCTCTCGCTGATGGTCGACACCCGCGACGAGGACGGGCAGCCCATGCCGGATCGGGAGATCCGCGATCAGCTCGTCACCCTCCTCGCCGGTGGGCAGGAGACCACGTCGTCGTCGCTCACCTGGGCCTTCGAGCGGATCCTCGCCCACCCGGCGGTGCACGAGAAGCTCGTCGCCGAGATCGACGGCGCGATCGCCGAGGGCAAGACGACGGCGGCCGATCTCACCCGGCTCGAGTACCTCGACGCTACCCTCAAGGAGGTGCTGCGACAGCGGCCCTCGGTGCCGATGCTGGGACGGGTGCTGAAGCGCCCGATGGTGCTCCGCGATCACGAGATCCCCGCCGGGGTGATGGTCACTCCGTCGATCCACCTCACCCACCGGCGGCCCGATCTCTACCCGGAGCCGGAGGCCTTCCGGCCCGAGCGCTTCCTCGGCGCCAAGACCGACCCCTATGCCTACTTTCCCTTCGGCGGCGGCCCCCGGCGCTGCATCGGAGCGGCGTTCGCCCTCCAGGAGATGAAGGTCGTCCTCGGCACCGTGCTGCAGCGGCAGCGGCTCCGGCTGGTCAAGCCTCCGCCGCTGCGGGCGTCGCCGCGGAGCATCTTCCTCGCCCCCGAGGGCGGAGCCGAGGTGGTGCTGATGGGCCAGCGCCCCGGCGGGTGATCCGCCGCACCGGGCCCTACCGGCCGAGCTTGGCGATGCGCTCGTCGAGCCAGGCGTCGCCCTCGAACAGCTTCACCCCCGTTCCCTCCGGGGCGATCGCGATGCCGGCGGACACCGCCCCGCTGCGGAGAAGGAAGGCGCCGACCGGGTGACCACCGTCGGGCCTCTGGAGTCGCCCGCGGACATCGAGGCTGCCGGCGTGCGCGCGGAGCAGCTGGAAGTCGAGGCGGTGGTCGGCGTGGGCGATGCTGGCGTGGAGCGTGACGTTGTCGAGGCTGGTGAGCCCGCCGGCCCACGACGGGAGCGCGCCGCCGGCCTCGAGGAGCTCGATCGCCGGCCGCCCGTCCTTGCAACGGGCGTTGACGGTCACCCCCACCGACTCGGCTCCCAGCTCCCCCTCCTCGACGTCGAGGGTGGACCACCACGCCGGCCACGCGTCGCCCTTGCGCTGAACCACGACGTCCCGCAGCTCGAGGTGGCTCTTGCCGATGGCGACCTTCATCGTCAGCAGGTCGGCGGAGTCGAGGCGGATCTTCCCCTCCCCGTCGCCCGCGAGGGTCGTGTCCCGCCACCGCACGGCACCCCGCTTCATCCGCACCCCGATCCGGGCCGAGCCGCGCCCGTCCGCGGTCATCTCGGCGCTGCCCTCGGCGAAGCCGGCGCCCCCCGTGAACCTGGGCGCGCTCCCCTTCTCGGGCGCCCCGGGGTTGAGCCAGCTCAGATCGGGGAGAGTGACGGAGGGCAGGTCGACCTTGGCGGACACCTGGCTGGGGCGCGCGACGAGGCTGAGCGTGGGCTCCTCGACCACGAACGTGGCGTTCTCGGCGAGCATCGGTGAGGGGCTGCTGCCGCCGCGCGCGAGGGTCGCGCGAGGCAGGTGCGCGGTGAACGTCGCGCGCGGGGCGCCGGGGTCGTCGGAGGTGCTCAGCGTGAACTGCCCTCCGAGCGTGCCGGCGAAGCCGTGAGAGGCGACCTCCAGGTGCACGGTCTCGTAGGCGAAGGTGCTGGCCGGGCCGAGCTCCCCTCGCTGGAGGGCGAGATCCGCGCGGACCTGGCCGCTCCCGTCCTTCACGGTCACCCCGGAGGACGGGGGCACGTAGAAGTCGACGAAGCCGAGACCGGGGATCTGGCCGTCGAGCAGGACGTGGCCGGTCACCGACTCCAGCACATGGATCCCCTTCACTTGCCGCGGATCGAAGGGCTGCAGCGTACACTCGATTCGCCCCTCGGTCCCCTCGGTCACCACGTGATCGGCGAGCGTGACGGTGCCGGAGCGCACCTCCAGCACCGACGGCGGCACCTCGATGACCCGCTGCGGTCTCATCTTGAAGCTCCCGCGCGTGCGGGCCTCGCCCACGTAGCGGTAATGGTGAATCCAGAGCTCGCGCACGCCCACGTCGACGTCCTCGAGCTGGGTCGACCAGAGGTGATAGTGGGCGTCGTCGACCTCCTCCGGGGGGCCCTCCTCGATCACCGGAGGGCCGTCGCCGACCGGAGGCAGGGCCAGCGCCCGTGGCTCGTCCGCCTCCTCGCGGGTGAGCCGCATCCGGATCCGGAAGACGAGACCCTCTCCGCGCACCCGGGTGGCCTGGAAGCGCCGCCACAGCAGCTGATCGAGGCGGATGTCGACGCTGGCATCCTCCGTCTCGACCGACCAGTCGAGGGTGCTCGAGGAGCCGTGCAGCGCGAGCCTTCGCAGATGGACGCGCCCGAACCAGACGGTCCAGGCGCCCTCGTAACGGAGCGTGACGGCCTTGGGATCGCGGCTGACCAGCCGGGCGATGATCCCGGTGCGGAGGAGCACGTTGGCGACCACCACATAAGCGAGCTGCACGCCGAGGAGCGAGAAGACGAGGATCGCGAGGACACGCAGGGCGCGCCGCCGGAGCGCGGGTGACGGCGCAAAGGGCATGCGCGATTCTCAGCACGGATCGTGCCGGTGGCCTCGCGCCCTCACTCAGTGCGCCGCCGCGGCCCTCCGCGCCACCAGATCGATCAGGTCTCCCATGGCGAACTGGTAGTCGGCCACGTGGAGCCCGAGCAGCCCGTTGAACTGGCCGTCCTGCAGATTGAGGGCGCTCTTCCGCTCGTCACCGGCCCCGGGCGCCGCGGTCACGGCGAGGTAGCGGTACCCGTCGGGGCCCTCCGTGCACGCTCCGGTGTAGAAGTCGCGCAGCATGAGGAAGGGCGTCTCGATGCCCTCGACGCCCTGGAGCCAGGGCCGCGTCTGCGGGGTGATCGGGAACAGGCTCCGCGAGAACCAGCTCGCGCCCTTGCCCGACGGCAGCGCCGGGTTCACGCAGGCGATCTCGTTGCCCGCCTGCGGCGCGAACGCTGGCTTGCCGACCTTGCCGCCGGCGGGGCGGGACTGATAGGCGATCACACACCCGAGCTCGTCCGGCTTGGTGCACAGGGGGATGGTCGAGAACGTGCCGCCGACGACGCCGTCCCGGGGGACCTCCACCGGGCCACCGATGGGCATGGCGACGAGGAGCCGGCTCCGCATCACCGGGTCGTTCTCGAAGCGGCTCTTGAGGAGGCGCACGATCATGTCGGCGCCCTGCGAGTGGCCGAGGAGCACGACCTTGCGACCGTGGTTGTACTGGCCCATGTAATGGAGGAACGCGTCCTCCACGTCGGAGTAGGCGACCTCCGAGCGGGTCTCCTGGCCCTTGCCGCCGAAGATGTAGGTACCGATGGTGACCTGGCGATAGAGCGGCACGTAGAGGGCGCACACCTGCTGGAAAGGGGCGACCTGCGCCACCGTCGCCTC
>Ga0302279_10003993_pt1 | contig 17824 bp, 14 predicted proteins | sample III_Bog_N3_3_FD_194541 | JGI IMG/M metagenome (GOLD analysis project Ga0302279, IMG submission 194541) | Peat permafrost microbial communities from Stordalen Mire near Abisko, Sweden - III_Bog_N3_3 | ecosystem: Environmental > Terrestrial > Soil > Wetlands > Peat | place: Sweden: Abisko...
CGTCCAGACCGCACCCAAGCACCGCGTCGTCGCCGTCGACTACGGCGCCAAGCGCAACATCCTGCGCTGCCTCGCCGCCGCCGGCTGCGAAGTGATCGTGGTGCCGGCCTCCTCCACCGCCGAAGACATCCTGGCCCACAAGCCGGACGGCGTGTTCCTCTCCAACGGACCGGGAGACCCCGCGGCAACCGGCGTCTACGCGGTTCCCGCCATCCAGGGCGTCATCGCCGCCGGCAAGCCGATCTTCGGCATCTGCCTCGGCCACCAGATGCTCGGCATCGCCCTCGGCGGCCGCACCTACAAACTCGACCGCGGCCACCGCGGCGCCAACCAGCCGGTGCAGGAGATCGCCACCGGCAAGGTCGAGATCACCAGCCAGAACCACGGCTTCGCCGTCGATCCCGACTCGTTGCCGGCGGACGTGAAAATCACCCACATCAGCCTGTTCGACGGCTCCAACGAGGGCCTCGCCTGCCCGGAAAAGCGCTGCTTCAGCGTGCAGTATCACCCCGAGGCCAGCCCGGGACCCACCGACAGCCATCACTTGTTCGCGCGTTTCGTTGCCGCGATGGAGGCCTGAGCCATGCCCAAGCGGACAGACATCAAATCGATCATGATCATCGGCGCCGGCCCGATCGTCATCGGCCAGGCCTGCGAGTTCGACTATTCCGGCGCCCAGGCCTGCAAGGCGCTGCGCGCCGAGGGCTACCGGGTGATCCTGGTGAACTCCAATCCCGCCACCATCATGACCGACCCGGACATGGCGGACGCCACCTACATCGAGCCGATCACGCCTGAGATGGTCGAGAAGATCATCATCCGCGAAAAGCCCGACGCGCTGCTGCCGACGATGGGCGGCCAGACCGCTCTCAACACCGCGATGGCGCTGGTCGCCTCCGGTGCGCTGGAACGCCACGGCGTCGAGCTGATCGGTGCCAAGGCCGACGTGATCGACCGCGCCGAGGACCGGCTGAAGTTCCGTGATGCCATGACCGAGATCGGCATCGAAAGCCCGCGCTCGGCCATCGCGCATTCGATGAAAGAGGCCCTCGCGGCGCTGGCCACCGTCGGGTTGCCCGCAGTGATCCGCCCCAGCTTCACCATGGGCGGCACCGGCGGCGGCATCGCCTACAACCTCGAAGAATTCGAGCGCATCATCACCTCGGGCCTCGACGCCTCGCCGACCACCGAGGTGCTGGTTGAAGAAAGCGTGCTCGGCTGGAAGGAATACGAGATGGAGGTGGTCCGCGACTCCGCGGACAACTGCATCATCATCTGCGCCATCGAGAACGTCGATCCGATGGGCATCCACACCGGTGACTCGGTCACCGTCGCCCCGGCGCTGACGCTGACCGACAAAGAATACCAGATCATGCGCGACGCCTCGATCGCGTGCCTGCGCAAGATCGGCGTCGATACCGGTGGCTCCAACGTGCAGTTCGCGCTCAATCCGGCGGACGGGCGTTTGCTGGTGATCGAGATGAACCCACGGGTGTCGCGCAGCTCGGCGCTGGCGTCCAAGGCCACCGGCTTCCCGATCGCCAAGATCGCAGCCAAGCTTGCTGTCGGCTACACGCTCGATGAGCTCAAGAACGACATCACCATGACCACGCCGGCCAGCTTCGAGCCGACGCTGGATTACGTGGTGATCAAGATCCCGCGCTTCACCTTCGAAAAATTCCCGGGCACACCCGCGTTGCTGGGCACCGCGATGAAATCCGTCGGCGAAGCCATGGCGATCGGCCGCAACTTCGCCGAGGCCCTGCAAAAGGGCCTGCGCAGCATGGAGACCGGCTACACCGGCCTCGATCCCGTCGAAGCCCCTGGCGACGGCACGCTCGATGCGTTCCGGGCCGCGCTGAGCCAGCCGAAGCCGGACCGGATCCTGATGGCGGCCCAGGCCTTGCGCGCCGGGCTGTCGGTGGAAGACATCCACGACGCCTGCAAATTCGACCCCTGGTTCCTGCGCGAACTCGAACGGATCATCGCCGCCGAACGCGAAGTGGCGACAGCCCTGCCGCGTGACGCCTACGGCATGCGCCGGGTGAAGGCGCTCGGCTTCTCGGACAAGCGGCTGTCGGTGCTGTCAGGCGTGCCGGAAACCGAGATCGCCGACCTGCGCGGCAAACTCGGCGTGCTCCCGGTCTACAAGCGCATCGACACCTGCGCCGGCGAATTCGCCTCCGCCACGCCCTACATGTACTCCACCTACGAAGGCGGCTTCGGCACCCCGCAATGCGAGGCAGCCCCGACCGATCGCCAGAAGATCATCATCCTCGGCGGCGGTCCCAACCGCATCGGCCAGGGCATCGAGTTCGACTATTGCTGCGTGCACGCCGCCTACGCGCTGCGCGATGCCGGGTTCGAGACCATCATGGTCAACTGCAACCCGGAAACCGTCAGCACCGACTACGACACCTCGGACCGGCTGTATTTCGAGCCGCTGACCGAAGAAGACGTCATCGCCCTCGCCCGGCGCGAGCAGTCGAACGGCAAGCTGCTCGGCTGCATCGTGCAGTACGGTGGCCAGACGCCGCTGAAGCTGAGCCTGGCGCTCACCCAGGCCGGCATCCCGATCCTCGGCACGTCCGCTGACGCCATCGATCTCGCCGAAGACCGCGAGCGCTTCCAGCATCTGCTGCAGCGCCTCGGCCTGCGCCAGCCGGAGAACGGCATCGCCCGCTCCGCCGAGGAAGCCGAGAAGATCACCGATCGCATCGGCTATCCCGTGGTGATCCGCCCAAGCTACGTGCTCGGTGGCCGCGCCATGGAGATCGTGCACGATAACCGTGGCCTGCATCGCTACATGCGCGAAGCCGTGCAGGTCTCCGGCACCAACCCGGTGCTGATCGACCGCTACCTCAACGACGCCATCGAGGTCGATGTCGACTGCATCTCCGACGGCCAGAATGTCTACGTGGCCGGCGTCATGGAGCACATCGAGGAAGCCGGCATCCACTCCGGCGACAGCGCCTGCGCCCTGCCGCCGTATACGCTGAGCCCGGCCACCGTCACCGAACTCAAGGCCGAAACCGAGGCGATGGCCAAGGCGATCGGCGTGGTTGGCCTGATGAACGTGCAATACGCCATCAAGGACAACGAGGTTTTCGTGCTTGAGGTGAACCCCCGCGCGTCCCGCACCGTGCCGTTCGTGGCCAAGGCTACCGGCGTTGCCGTCGCCAAGATCGGCGCCCGCGTGATGGCCGGCGCCAAGCTCAGCGAGTTCAAGCTCGATGACGACGCCGTCGCCCGTCACGTTGCCGTGAAGGAAGCGGTGTTTCCGTTCAACCGCTTCCCCGATGTCGACACCATCCTCGGCCCGGAAATGAAATCCACCGGCGAAGTGATGGGGCTGGACGCCAGTTTCGAGCGCGCCTTCGCCAAGGCCCAGCTCGGCGCCGGGGTGAAACTGCCGCTGTCCGGCACGGCGTTCCTGTCGGTGCGCGAGACCGACAAGGCCGCCTGCATCGGCGTCGCCCGCCGCCTGATCGACATCGGTTTCAACATCGTCGCCACCCGCGGCACCGCGGCGCGGCTGCGCGAAGCAGGGCTTGAGGTGAGTGTGGTGAACAAGGTTCTGGAAGGACGTCCGCATTGCGTGGACGCGATTCTCTCCGGAACGATCCAGTTGGTGATCAATACCGCCTCCGGCGCGCAATCGGTGACAGACAGCTTCGATATCCGCAGAAGTGCGCTGACTCACGGGGTTCCGCACTTCACCACCATCGCCGGCGCACGGGCGGCGGCCCACGCAATTGCGGCCCTGAAATCAGGCACACTTGAAGTCGCCCCGTTGCAGTCGTATTTTCCAGGTTCGTTCTGACGATCCATCGTCTGTGGCGCCCCGACGCGGCCAGGGAAACCTGACCGCGGCGGTCTCGTTTACGGCTGCCGTGCCTGAGATCTGACGAACGGATGGCCGCATGTGCGGCCATCTTCACCTTTAACCATCGCCGAGGTTTTCGCCGTGCAGAAATTCCCGATGACCGCGCCAGGACTCCAGCGCCTTGAGGAAGAACTGCGGAATCTTAAAAGCGTGGAACGTCCCGCTGTGATCGTCGCCATCGCCGAGGCCCGCAGCCACGGCGATCTCAGCGAGAACGCCGAGTATCACGCCGCCCGCGAACGCCAGAGCTTCATCGAAGGCCGTGTGCAGGAACTTGAGGAGGTTATTTCCGCTGTTGAAGTGATCGACCCCTCCACCCTGTCAGGCGATATGGTGAAGTTCGGCGCCCATGTTCAGTTGCTGGACGAGGAGACCGAGAAGGAAACCACCTACCAGATCGTCGGCCAGCACGAGGCCGAGATCAAACAGCGCAAGCTGTCGGTGTCGAGCCCGCTGTCGAAGGCGTTGATCGGCAAAAAGGTCGGTGACAGCGTTTCGGTACCGGCCCCCGGTGGCGATCGCACCTACGAGATCCTCTCCGTCAAATACATCTAAGCTCATGATATCAATCGCCGATGTCCGTGCGGCTGCCGCACGGATCGAAGGACGTGTGCTGCGCACGCCGATGCTGTTGTCTGACAGCATTTCCCGCGCGGTCGGCACACGGGTGCATCTGAAGCTCGAAGGCCTGCAGGCGACCGGCGCGTTCAAGGAACGCGGCGCCGCCAACCGGCTTGCGATGCTGAGCGCGGAAGAACGTGCACGCGGGGTTGTGGCGATGTCCGCAGGGAACCACGCCCAGGCGGTGGCGCGTCATGCCCAGTTGCTCGGCATTACCGCCGTGATCGTGATGCCCAAGCACACCCCGATCACCAAAGTGACGCGCACCGCCGGTTGGGGTGCCCGCGTGGTGCTGCACGGCGAAACCCTCGCGGAGGCTGCCGAGCACGCGCTGGCGCTGTCGGCCGCCGAGGGGCTGGTGTTCGTGCATCCATACGACGACGAAGGCGTGATGGCCGGCCAGGGCACGATGGCGCTGGAAATGCTGGAAGACGTGCCCGATCTCGACACGCTGGTGATCCCGGTCGGCGGCGGCGGTCTGATCGCCGGCTGCGCCGTGGTGGCGGCCGCGTTGAAGCCGGGCATGGAAGTGATCGGCGTGGAAGTCGCCGCCTACGCCGCCTTGGCCCAGCGCCTGGCGGGCCAGCCGGTATCGGTGGGCGGCCCGACGATCGCCGAGGGCATCGCGGTGCGCGACATCGGCACAGCACCGCTCACGGTGATCCGCGCCCATGTGCAAGACGTGCTGGTGGTGCCGGAACGCGCCGTCGAGGAAGCCATCGCACTGCTCGCCGAGGGCGCCAAGGTGGTCGCCGAGGGTGCCGGAGCGATAGGGTTGGCGGCGATGCTGGCGTTCCCCGAACATTTCGCCGGCCGCCGGGTGGCAACGCCTGTGACCGGCAGCAACATCGATTCGCGCATTCTCGCCAACGTGCTGCTGCGCAACCTGCTGCGCGACGGCCGGCTGCTGCGCCTGGTGCTGGAAATCCCCGATCGCCCCGGCGTGCTCGCCGATATCTCCGGCAAGATCGGCGATTCCGGCGGCAACATCATCGAAGTGTCGCACCAGCGCCTGTTCGCCTCGCCGAGCGTGCAGACGGCCGAACTCGAAGTGATGTTCGAGGCGCGTGACGCCCAACACGGCGCGCAGATCGTCAGCATGCTCGAACAGAGCTACACCGTCCGGCGGATCTGAACCGGTCCCGGGTTACCGGGGGGGAGAGCCTGATGACGTGTTGCTGGCTCGATATCACCGGCGTTCGCCCAGGCAGCGATGCCGCCTATATGGCGCTGGCGCTGGGTGATGCGCTGCAAGGACATACCGCCGTGCGGGTATGCCAGCGGATTCCAGGTTTACGCAAAGAGCCGTGGACAGCGCTCGAAGCCCTCGCCGCCTCCCCGCCTCCGCCAGACCTGCACGTGCCTCCCGTCGGCCGATTGGGCCTCGCCCAGCGCCTGCCCGCGCCGACCCGTGCGGCCATCCGCCGGTTTGTCGCCACCCAACGCGCCGCCCTGAAGGCGTGGGCCAGCATGATCCATCCGGCCAACCCGACCCTGCCGCCCAGCGAAAGCGAAGACACCGCGGCCCCTGCGTCGGGCGATCTGTTGCTGATGCTGATGCCGAGCGGCGACGCCGGCCGGTTCGCCGCGGCGGGCGTGCGGCTGGTGTTGCTGTCCGCTGATCCAACCGCCTTGATCCGTCCGGATTGGGCGGAACCGGCCGCCGCCGAAGCCGCCGCGATCTGGCTCAGCAAAACAGCGCCCCATATTTCAACGGTGATTGCGTGGTCAGCCGAGGCCGCCGACGCACTTCGGGCCTACGGCCTGCCCGCGCCAATCGTGCTGGCCGCCGCCGCCAGCATCGCTCATGACGCTTGCGACGAGGACTATGTGATCGCCGCCGGCGAGATCAGCGAGGCCGGCCACACCCGCCACCTGCTGCTGGCCTGGCGCAAGCTGTTGGACGAAATGCCGCCCGATACCGTGCCGCCGTTGGTGCTGGCCGGCCCGATCGGCCCGCTGTCCGACGATGTGATCGCCCAATTGCGCAACAGCCGGCAGTTCGATGGCGCCATGCGCGTGGCGGCCAACCCGACGGCTGCTGAATTCTCCCGCCTGCTCGCAGCCAGCCGCTTCGTGATTGCGGCCGAAGCGGGCGGCTGGGGTCGCGCGACATGGGACGGCCTGGCAGCCGGGCGTGCCTGCCTGTCCAGCTTTGCCGCACCAGGCGCCACCGCAATCACCCCCAGCAAAATCAGCGCCCTCGCCGACGGCATTCGCCGCTGGATTGAAACCCCGCCATCGCCCTCGGAGCCGATGGCACCGCGCGGCTGGAGCGATGTCGCCGCCGATCTCTTGAAGGTGCTAGCGCCATGAGCCGGCTTTGGGTCGATGTCAGCGATCTCTTCGGCCACCACGGCGCGTTCAGCCGCCCCAGCGGCATCCAGCGTGTCATCTTCGAACTCGGCCAGGCCTTGGCGGCCACCGACCCGGACGAAGCCCGCATCCGCTTCGTGCGCGCTTCCGGCAGCGCCTATCTGCCGGTGGCGTGGCGGACAATCGCCCAATTGTTCCTAAGCCTTACCGACGAAGCACCGCCCCATCAGCCGCCGCTCACCACCGCCCTGCAATTGCAGTTCGAGGCGCTGCGGGCACTGCTGGCCATTCCGCAAACGCTCCGCCCGCCAACCGGCGAACACGGCACGCCCGCCGCGATGGAGCGCGGTGACACGCTGCTGATTCTCGGCGCCGGCTGGTCCGATGTCGGGCAGGTCGCGCGCCTCGCCGCCCTGCGCCAGCGCCACGCCATCCGCATCGCCCTGCTGGTGCACGACATCATTCCGCTGCTCCGCCCGGAATGGTCAGACCCGATCTATGCCGCGCGCTTCCGCCAATGGTTCGACGGCATGCTGCCGCTGTGCGACCGGCTGTTGGCCAATTCCGCCTTCACCGCCGCCGATGTCGCGCGCTATCGCCGGACACAGGGCCTGCCCGACTGCGATATCCCTCTGATCCGTCTCGGTGACGGATTTTCCCAGGCCGGGCCAGGCGCCGAAATTTCGCATGGCATCAACCGTCCCTACGCCCTCGTCGTCTCCACCATCGAACTGCGCAAGAACCACGCGCTTCTGGTGGATGCCTGGCAGGCACTTCTGGCCCGGCATGGCCCAGACGCCGTTCCCGCGCTGGTGTTCGCCGGGCGCGAGGGCGCACTCAGCCACGACCTGATGCAGCGCCTGCACGCCACCAAGAATCTCGGCGGCCACGTGATCCTGCGCCCGTCGGCCAGCGACGCCGAGATCGCCGCCCTCTATCGCGGCTGCAGCTTCACGGTGTTTCCGTCGCTGTATGAAGGCTGGGGCCTGCCAGTGGCCGAAAGCCTGGCGTTCGGCAAACCCTGCCTCGCCTCCAACGCCACTTCGGTGCCAGAAGTCGGCGGCGATCTGGCCAGCTATTTCGACCCGCTCGATCTCGGCGCCACCATCGCCTGCATCGAGGCCATCCTGGGCGATCCCGCCGGACTGGCCGCCTGGGAGGCCGAAATCCGCCAGGATTTCCGCCGAACCCCATGGTCGCACACCGCCGAAGGGCTGCTCGCCGGGGTTGCCTGATCAGGCATGCGCGCCGACACTCCCAGCCTTCCAGCTGAGAGCCTGACATGACCGATTCTGAAAAACCCGCAGCCAACCTCGCTGTCGACAGCAACCGGCTGTGGCAGACCATCCAGCAGACCGCCGCCATCGGCGCCACGCCAAAGGGCGGCCTGTGCCGGCTGACGCTCAGCGAGGAAGATCGCCAGGTCCGCGACTGGTTCCGCACCGCCTGCGAGGCCGCCGGCTGCAGCGTGCGCATCGACGCGCTCGGCAATATGTTCGCCCGCCGCGAGGGCCGTGACCCCACTCTCCCCCCGATCGCCATAGGCAGCCACCTCGATACCCAGCCGACCGGTGGCCGCTATGACGGCATCATCGGCGTGCTCGCCGGCCTCGAAGTGTTGCGCACCCTGGGTGATTCCAGCTTTCAGACCAACGCCCCAATCGAGGTGATCAACTGGACCAACGAGGAAGGCGCCCGCTTCGCCCCGGCGATGCTGGCCTCCGGCACCTTCGCCGGCGTGTTCACCCCGGATTACGCCTACTCCCGCCAGGACCGCGACGGCGTCAGCTTCGCCACCGCCCTCGATGCCATCGGCTATCGCGGCCCCGAGCCGATCGGCGGCCACAAACTCTCCGCGCATTTCGAACTGCATATCGAGCAGGGCCCGATCCTGGAGGCCGAAAGCCGCACCATCGGCGTGGTCACCGGCGTGCAGAGCATCCGCTGGTACGAAGCAACCGTCACCGGCCTGGACGGCCACGCCGGCGCCACCCCAATGCGGCTGCGGCGCAACGCGCTGCTCGGCGTCGCCCGCATGATCGAAGCGGTGAACGACGTGGCGATGGCGCACGCGCCAGACGCCGTCGGCACCGTCGGACTGATCGAAAGCAAGCCAAACAGCCGCAACGTGGTGCCCGGCGAGGTCTTCTTCACCATCGACCTGCGCCATCCCGACGATTCAGTGGTAGCGGAAATGGACGCCGAGGTCCGCGCCGCTTTGGCCATCATCGCCGAGTCCGACGACCTCGATCTGGCGCTGGAACAAACCTGGGAATCCCCCGCCGTCCACTTCGACGAGGGCTGTATCCAGGCTGTGCGCAACGCCGCCGTTGCCTGCGGTTTCAGCAGCCGAGACCTGGTATCCGGCGCCGGCCACGACAGCGCCTACATCGCCCGCGTGGCGCCGACATCGATGATCTTCGTGCCCTGCGCCGGCGGCCTCAGCCACAACGAGGCCGAGAGCGCCGAACAGAGTGACGTCGCCGCCGGCGCCAACGTGCTGCTGCGCGCCGTGCTGGAGACCGACCAGAAGCTAGTCGGCGGCTAGGTCAACCGCGATAGCTTCGGCCATCGCCAGGTCGAGTGCGGCATCGGCGTGCAGAATGGTTGAGTCGAACACCGGCAGATCGGTGTCGTCCTGGCCAATCAGCAGGCCGATCTCGGTGCAACCGAGGATGACGCAATCAGCGCCCGCCTTGCGGCCCTTCTCGATGATATCGCGATAGGCGGCGCGCGATTCCTCGCGCACGATGCCGGCGCAGAGTTCGTCAAAGATCACCGAATGAACCAGACGGCGATCCTCGGCGGCGTCAGGCACGATCGCGTCCAGGCCCTGCAGCTTGCGCATGCGATCGAGATAGAAATCCTGCTCCATGGTGTACTGGGTCGCCAGCAGCAGCGGCCGCATCAGCCCCTGCGCCTTGATCGGCCGCGCCGTGGTGTCGACGATGTGCAGCAACGGCACCGAGATCGCACCGGCAACAGCATCGGCCAGCTTGTGCATGGTGTTGGTGCAGATCAGCACCATGTCCGCCCCGCCGCGTTCCAGCGCGCGCGCCAGGCGGATCATCTCGGCCTCCGCCTCGTCCCAGGCGCCACGCTTCTGCATCGCGACGATGCGGGCGAAATCGACCGACCGCAGCATGATTTCCGCCGAAGCCAACCCGCCGAGACGGCGGCGCACTTCCTGGTTCAGCCGGCTGTAGTAGGTCGCCGTGCTTTCCCAACTCATGCCGCCAATGAGGCCGATCGTTTGCATGCCGTGACTCCGCTTTAGGACTGGTTCAACGGCAGACACCATAAACCGGCAGGCGAGGCATTTTCGGTCTGAGTTTTGCCAACTTCAGCGCACATCGGCGAAAATATTGCGCGTTTTTGACATACCGCGCAAATTGACGACCGCATTCACGAGGCACTCCAATGTACGACAGCACCGACCGTCGCATCCTGAAAATCCTGCAGGCCGATGCCGACGTGCCGGTTGCCGAGATCGCCGAACAGGTGGGCCTATCGACCTCGCCATGTTGGCGCCGGATCAAACGCATGGAGGAGGCCGGCCTGATCGCCAGGCGCGTTGTGCTGGTCGACCGCAAGCGCGCCAATCTACCGATGACGGTCTTCGTATCGGTGCGCGCACCCCGGCATTCGTCGGACTGGTCGGACGCGTTTCGCCAGGCGATCGCCGAATTTCCCGAAATCGTCGAGGCCTACCGCCTCGCCGGCGAAACCGATTACCTGCTGCGCGTGGTGGTGCCCTCAGTCGAAATCTACGATCAGGTCTACAAGCGCCTGATCAGCAAACTGGAATTCCGCGATCTCAGCTCATCGATCTCCATGGAAGAACTGAAGTTCACCACCGCAGTGCCACTGGACTATCTCTAGCCGGCTGCTGAACAAGGAAGGCGAGGGGCGCTAAAATAGTGCCCCATCGCCCCCCAATCGTCATTGCGAGGAGCGCTTGCGCTCCTCGCAATGACGGCAGTAGATTCCAGTCAACACAAGCCGACACAAAACGCAATTTTAGCGCATATGGGGCAACGTCCCTTGGCCTTCCTTGTTCAGCAGCCGATCCAGCTTCGCACTTCGTCGCGGATGAACGCCGTATCGGCGGGAATTACCGCCGGATTGCCGGCGCGATGGCCCCAGATGCTCGGGATCGGCGACATCCGCGCCTGTTTGAGTACGGCCAACTCCGGCACATGGTCAGCGACGCGGAAATACAGGTCGGTCTCGCCCGGCAGCAACAGCACTCGCGCCTTGATGGCGGCCAACGCCAGCGCGAGATCGCCGTTATACAGTGGGTTGGCGCTGATATCGCCGTGCGTCCAGGTCACCGCCTGGGCATAGAGATTGGCGGCGGAACGCGCCTGAAACCGTTCGGCCCAATCGCGTTGCAGGAAATGCTCGAGATCACGGGCCCCGAGGGCGGACAGGTGCAACCCGGCACGATAGAAATCCTGGCTCAGCGCCCAGCCGGCGTAGATATGGCCGAACGCCTTCTTGGCCAGCATTGGTTCGAGGCCAAACCGCCCGCCGCCGAGATGCTCGGGCGCTGCCTCCAGCGTGCGCAACAGGCCGGACAGGAACACCTTGTTGTGCTCGGCGGTGCGCGCGCTGCCACAGACGACGATGGCGTGATCGACGGCATCCGGGAACATCGCCGCCCAGTGGTAGGCCTGCTGGGCGCCCATCGACCAGCCATAGACGGCATGCACGCGCTCGATGCCCCATTGTGCCTGCAACAGTTGCTTTTGCGCCTGCACGTTGTCCCAACTGGTCACCACCGCCGGAAAATCCGGATGATCGGCAGCCGAGCTGGACAGCCCGTTGCTGAACATGTCGGGGATAACGATGAACCAGCGGGTGGGGTCGAGAATGCCGTCCGGCCCGATCAGCCACTCCTGGTCGGAATGCTGAGCACCGTAGCTGGTGGGATAAACCACCACATTGTCACGCGAAGGCGACAGCGTGCCGTAGGATTTCCACGACAGCACGGCGTCCTTGATCACTTCGCCGGACTGCACACCAACATCGCCGAGGCGGAAAATTCCGCGCTCGGTCGGATAGCCCAGGCTCACTTCGTGGACTTCTTCGCCGCCGTCGGTTTTGGTGCGGGTGTCGGCGCTGGTGTCGGCGCTGCGATCACTGCGGGTTGCAGCGTGGCCAGTTGCACGCGGAGCGACCGGATCTCGTTGCGCAGTGAGGCGAGCTCCTCCTCCACAGCCTGGCTTGCCGCCTCGTTGGCGGTGGTGCGCGGCGCATCTTTGCCGTCGTTGGGGTAGAACGGCGAGAACAGGCTCATCGCCCGCTCCATCATCGCCACGTTCTGCCGGCCGACTTCATCGACCCGGAACGGAAAGAAGGTGCCGACGGTCTGCTGCATCGCCTGGCGCATCTGCTCCTGCTGGCTGGCGAAGCTGGTCATCGCCTGCTCAAGGTAGTTGGGCACCAGACCCTGCAAGGAATTGCCGTAAAAGCCTATCAACTGGCGCAGAAAGCCGGTGGGCAGCATCGCGCGGCCCTTGCCTTCTTCTTCCACGATGATCTGCGTCAGCACGCTGCGGGTGATGTCGTCGCCGGTTTTGGCGTCGTAGACCACGAAATCCCGCCCCACGCGCACCATTTCGGCGAGCGTGTCCAAGGTGATGTAGCTTGAACTCTCGGTGTTGTACAAACGACGGTTGGCGTATTTTTTAACCACCACCGGCTGCATATCGACATCTGGAGCCTGAGGTTTTGCTTCTTCTGTCATAGCGTCCTCACTTTGAGCGTATTTATACGATAGCACGCCCAGCGGGCCTGCCAATGGTGCAGCGCAGCGGCGGCCATGGATTGCGTAAGGAGAGGGCTCGATGCAGAACGACTTCCTGCAGGATTGGCAGACGATTTGGCAGAGCGAACTGGCGGCGATGGCGGTCGACCGCGAGGGCGCCGGCCTGGTGGCGTCGATGGCGAAATCCTGGGCGGACATGACGGCCGTGATGCAAGCGGCGGCGAAGGGGATGGCGGATGCCGGACAATCCACAGACAACGCCGCACCAGTGGCCCCGCAGCGGCCTGCGCCGGGGGCCGCGGCCCCTGCTGATGCATCTGACGCTGGCAGCGCTGAAATCGCGAAACTCAACCGCCGCGTGGCCGAGCTCGAACGAAGACTGGCTGAGGCTGATCGCCGGGCTGGACCTGTCAAACCTCGCCGAAAATCCCCTCGCGGCTGACCACGAACTGATCCACGGCATCGCCGCCTACCGCCGCCACCCGTGGACGCGCGACCTCGTCGATCCCCCGGTGCTCTGGCAGCAGGGCGAGGCGCGGCTGCTGGATTTCGGCGGAGAATCGACCGCCGCCCCGCTGCTGCTGGTGCCCAGCATGATCAACCGCGCCACCATCCTCGACCTCGCCGAAGGGCGCTCGATGGCGCGTTTCCTGGCGGCCCAGGGCCTGCGCGTGCTGCTGCTGGACTGGGGCTGGCCGGACACCGGGCCGGATGCCGGAGATCTGGACGCGCTGATCACCGAACGCCTCGCCAGCGCCATCACCCGAACCGCCGACCTCGGCGGCGCGAAGGGGCGGGTGACGCTGGTGGGTTATTGCATGGGCGGGCTGCTGACGCTGGCCGCCGCCCTGTTGCGGCCCGAGCGTGTGGCAGGCCTCGCGCTGCTGGCGACACCGTGGAATTTCAAGGCCGGCCAAGGCCTTGCTGCGCTCGATATTCCCCGGCTGCTGGAAACGCTGGAGCCGGTGATGGCACTCACCGGCACGCTGCCGATCGACGCGCTGCAGATGCTGTTCAACCTCGCTGAACCGCACAGCGTCGGCGACAAATACCGCGGCTTCGGCAGACTGGCGCAGGACAGCGACCGCGCCCGGCGGTTTGTTGCCATCGAGGACTGGCTGAACGACGGCGTGCCGCTGGCAGCCCCGGTGGCGCGGGCCTGTCTCGGCCAATGGTATGGCGATAACGCACCGATGCGCGGTGAATGGCAGGTGGCGGGGCAGCGGATTCTACCAGGGCAGTTGAAGGTGCCAAGCTTTGTAGCCATCCCCGATCGTGACCGCATCGTGCCGCCGGAATCAGCATTGGCGCTGGCGGATGCGCTGCCTGATACCGTGGTGGTGCGTCCGAAAGCCGGCCACGTCGGCATGGTCGCCGGCACCACCGCCGAGGCCGCGCTATGGCGCCCACTGGCGGACTGGGCGCACGCCCTGCCCGCCATCGCCCCGACAGGCTTTCGCAAGCGGCGGCGGTCGAGTAAGGTTCAGTCGTAGGCGGCAACGATCCGCCGATCGCCAGGCGTGCCACGACGAACACAGGGAAAGCCAGAATGGAAGACATCGTTATCGTATCGGCGGCCCGAACGGCTGTCGGCAGCTTCAGCGGGGCGTTTGCCACCGTTGCTGCCCATGCGCTGGGCACCGTGGCGCTCCAGGCCGCCATCAGCCGCGCCGGGATTGAGGCCGCCGATGTCGATGAAGTGATCCTCGGCCAGGTGCTGACCGCAGCCCAGGGCCAGAACCCCGCCCGCCAGGCTGCCCGCAACGCGGGGATCCCGGATTCCAGCACGGCGTTCGGCATCAACCAGGTGTGCGGTTCAGGCCTGCGCGCGGTAGCGCTGGCGGCCCAGCAGATCCGCACCGGCGAGAGCAAGATCGTCATCGCCGGCGGCCAGGAAAGCATGAGCCTTTCCAACCACGCCGCCTATCTGCGCGCCGGCCAGAAGATGGGCGATCTTTCGTTCATCGACACCATGATCAAGGACGGCCTGTGGGATGCCTTCTTCGGCTACCACATGGGTGTGACCGCCGAAAACGTCGCCCGCGCCTTCCAGATCGCCCGCGACGAGCAGGATCAGTTCGCGCTGAACTCGCAGCAGAAGGCCTCGCTGGCGCAGAAGGAAGGCCGCTTCGCCGCCGAGATCGCGCCGGTGACGGTGAAGGGCCGCAAGGGCGACGTCGTCGTCACTCAGGACGAATTCATCCGCCACGACAGCACCATCGAAGGCATGACCAAGCTGCGCCCGGCGTTCGCCAAGGAAGGCACCGTCACCGCCGGCAATGCTTCCGGCATCAACGACGGCGCCGCAGCGCTGGTGGTGATGTCCGGTGCCGAAGCCGCCCGCCGCGGCCTGACGCCGCTGGCGCGCATCGCCAGCTTCGCCACCGCCGGCGTTGATCCGTCCGTCATGGGTACCGGCCCGATTCCGTCCAGCCGCAAGGCGCTGGAGCGTGCCGGCTGGAAGGCCGCCGACCTCGATCTCGTCGAAGCCAACGAGGCGTTCGCCGCACAGGCCTGTGCGGTGAACAAGGACCTCGGCTGGGATACCTCGAAGGTGAACGTCAACGGCGGCGCCATCGCCATCGGCCATCCGATTGGCGCTTCAGGAGCCCGCATCCTGGTGACGCTGCTGCATGAGATGGCGCGCCGCGATGCCAAGAAGGGCCTCGCCACGCTGTGCATCGGCGGCGGCATGGGTGTTGCGATGTGCCTCGAACGTTAGTTCGAAAACGCTAACCCGGTAAAAAGACGGCGGCCGGTGCGATGCACCGGCCGCCGTTTTCGTATCTTTAGTGGTAGTAGCCGTAATGGCGATAGCCGTAACCATAGCCGCCGTAGACCATCGGGCCGCCGACAATCACCGCCGGGCCGCCATAGCCATAGCCGTAACCACCATAGCCATAAGGCGGAGGCTGCTGCCCCGCCGGCACCGAGTTGCCCTTCGCCGTCATGCATTGCGAATAGGCGATATCGTAACTCCGCTGCAGGTTACCCGCCGTCGCCTGGGCGTTGGCGCCGCCGATCGAACTGCCGACCAGCAGGCCCATGGCACCCCCAACGGCCGCACCGCCGCCGACAGCGCCGCCGACCGATCCGATCGCAGCCCCGGCCGCAGCACCCAGTGCTGTGCCGAGCACAGCGCTGCCGACGGCGGCGTTGGTGGTGTCCTGCGCCGACGGCGCCGGCCCAACCATGGTGGCCGCGGCCTGACGGCAATAGCCGTCCTCGCCCATGAACTGCTCATAGCTCTTGCCGGCCCCCGGCATGGCGTAAACCTGCGGCCCGGTTGGCTGGGGTGCCACACATCCCGCCAGGGCAAGCAGGGCCGCGACCATGCTGCCGCCACGAACGCAAGATTGGGTGAACGAAGCCATGAGCACGTCCTCTTTCTGGTTGGCCGCAGCCATAGGTTTGGTATCCGGTGTTCGGCAAGGCAATCGACGTTTTGCAACAACTCCGATCCTGGCGGGAAGATGGGTATTTCGCGTCTCCGCTGCAAAGCCTAAGTCGCGGCCTTTCCGGAATTTCATTCAGCCCCCTTGTCCAACGCAGCCTCGGTGTTGATGCGGCATCAATCCGTCCATGCTATGCGAAGGGCACCACAATCGAGGTTCGCGCATTGAGCGACCAGCAGACGATTCTGCCCGGCGGCATCGCGTTGTGCTGGTCGGAACCGATCGTCATGCTGCAGCGAGCAATGCCCAAGGAGATGCATCGGCCATGAGTTCACTGCCCCGTTCGCCTGCCGCCATCAGCCGCAGGGCAGCGGTGCAGGCGCTGCTCGCCGGTGCCTGCGTGGCCCTATCTCCCCGTTCGTCGAAGGCGCAGGCGCAGCGCAGCTTTGCCCAGCGCACCGGCAGCGTGTTCAGCAGCAGCCCCTTCAGCCGATTGACACAGCCGCGCCTGCGCCAGATCGCCATCCCCGAATTCCCTGACATGCACGCGATCTGGGGATCGACCGGGCGCGACGACCGTGGCCACATCTGGTTCGGCGTGGCCGCGGTCAATGATCATTTCTCCGGCCACCTGATGGAATACGACCCGCGCGCCGACAAGATCGTCGATCGCGGCGATGTGTTGCAGGCCCTGGCGAAGGTCCGGCCGCTCGCACCCGACGAAGGCCAGATCAAGATCCACACCAAATTCATCCAGGCCGACGACGGCTATTTGTATTTCGCCTCCACCGACGAGCAGGATGAAGCCGAAGATGGCAGCCATCCCGGCAAATGGGGCGGCCACATCTGGCGCCTGCGGCCGACCGAAGGCGCCACCCAACCGGTGTGGGAGCATCTGGCGGCAGTGCGCGAGGGCCTCACCTGCGTCGGCGGCGCCGGGCGCTGGGTGTATGTGCTCGGCCTGTGGAATCACGTGCTGTATCGCTACGACACCCAAACCGGCGATCTCCGGCGGATCGAGGTCGGCGCTGTGCCCGGCCACATGTGCCGCAACGTGCTGGTGGACGGACGCGGCCATGTTTATGTGCCGCGTGTCACGTTCGGGGCCACCGGGATGGAAGCATCGCTGGTCGAATTCGGCCCGGACCTGTTCGAAATCGAATCAACACCGCTGCTGCATTACGCCGATGGCCAGACTCCTGCCTCCGCACACGGCATTATAGGCTTCACCTTTCTGGCCGATGAAAGCCTGGTGTTCTCCACCGGCTGCGGCCATCTCTACAAAATCACCCCACAGGCCCGCGGTGCCTCGAAAGTCTCAGCGCTGGGCTGGATCCATCCCAAGGGCATCTCCTACACGCCCTGCCTGTTCGTCTGGGACGGGCAAGCCAGCGTCGCAGCCGTCGGCCAGGTTCCCAATAGCGGCTGGGACTGGATTGTGTTTGACATGGCAACCGGAACCTCGCAAACCATGCCCTTCCCCCAGCATCTCGCGGACCCCGGCTCGGTGTTGCTGTACGGCACCCACACCAAGGACGATCAAGGCGCGTTTTATGTGGTCGGCCGCTATCACGCGTCCGGCGGCCGCCGGCTGCCGGTGATCTTGCAAGTGACCACCGCCTGAATGACACCGCGAACCAGGAGTTCTCGATGAAAGCCCTGATTGTGGGTCTGACGCTCGCAACATTTTCGGCGCCTGCACTTGCCGATCAGTTGACCCTGCCGGTGGCACAGTTGCGCAGTGGCACCGCCACCGCAGTCTATCACATCGATTCACCGACAAACGGCATCCTCGAATGGGATTGGACCGACGTGTTCGGCCGCCTGATCGAT
>Ga0302279_10003994_pt1 | contig 17822 bp, 10 predicted proteins | sample III_Bog_N3_3_FD_194541 | JGI IMG/M metagenome (GOLD analysis project Ga0302279, IMG submission 194541) | Peat permafrost microbial communities from Stordalen Mire near Abisko, Sweden - III_Bog_N3_3 | ecosystem: Environmental > Terrestrial > Soil > Wetlands > Peat | place: Sweden: Abisko...
CACTTTGGCCCTATCAACCTGGGGTGCCCTGTTCGTCGTCCCGAATGCGGTGTTGTCGAGTTGCAGCACCTCCTCGGCTCATAACGGACTTGAGGTCTGCACCACCCTGAGTCCGTGGCGCTGGCTGCTGCTTGCCATCGTCGTCGCCGGAGCGGCTGCGGGCGGGATCGGGATGGCGCACTTGATCAAACCTCGGAAGCGCTCACAGGACGGAGTTCTCCCACCTGGTGTCCCGATCTCACTCTGACCATCACCCGGCCGTAGGAGGCACCCAACCGCTCGACAGTGAGACAATCGGCAATTCATACGTCGTCGAGGAGTGTCGAGGAAGTTGCCGAGACGGACACCAGCTCACCCTGAGCTGACCCCTTGAAACTGGTCCAGTCGTCGTGCGAGTCCCGATGCTCCAAGATGGAGCAAGGAGGACCACACCATGACGAAACGGGCGCTTCGGAATTCAGCGGGGTCTGACCGTCGGCAGCAGTCCCGGCCGGCACCCTGGATCAACGCGTCCATCCATCCGCCAGGTCGCTCGGAGACTTCACAATCAGTGGCCCATGTCCTATCTGAGGCGTCCAACGGTCTCCAATGACTTCATGGCGGTGGATCCAGGTTCAGATCCACGGCCGCTTCCAACTCAGCCGGTGTTCGACGCGTTGGGGATGGTGATGCTCACGGGCTCCCCGAAGTCAGCCAGCGTTTCGGTCGTGTCGGTGGTGGCGGTGAGTCGTCGGGTAGCAGTACCAGGATGGACCGACGCCGTCTGAAGCGTCGTCTTCGCCTCAATGCGAACAATCAGGTTGTGGGGACCGACCCAGACGAGTACGTCGTAGGGCTGAACGGTAGAAGATTGAGGGACCTTTCCCTGACCGGGCGAATCAGCTGCGTCGTGAACAGAGAATCCCGTACCGAGTCGCCCGCCCAGGATGTGAACGGCGAACTCTGTTGCGGAGGTGTTTCCGACCATGCTCCGTCCCGTGTCGGTGACGTTGCTCGCGGTCAGCAGTCCTTGGGCAGTCATCACTCCAAAAACCGGGAAATCGCTCTCTGTGGCCCCTCTCTGCCAGGTGATGGTGTTTCCCTCGCTGAGACCCTCGTACGCGACATGGTCCACGAGCACTAGGCGAGCCTCCTGCGGGGCGTGCCCTAGTCCACCAGCAACCACGGATGTGAACTGCACCTCCGGACCCTGAAACCGAATGTCACCCTCCTCCGAAATGGCGGAAGGACCCGTTGACCCTGACGACCCACTGATGAACGTGATGGTCGTGAAGTGAGTGGTCGCCGCATGCTCGGTGGCCAGGACGGCTGCATGGAGAGCGTCCGCGGGCGCGGTGTCGCCGCGGCCGGATCGAGTACCGCAGGCAGCGAGGCCAAGACCTGCAGTCAGGCACAGAGCCAGGCGCAACATCACGAATAGAACCTAGCCACCGTCCAAGTATGGCCCGCGCACGCCTGCCACAGAAGTGCCGGTCGGTGCCGCACTGAACGCCCGCTCGATGGTGTCGACGAAGGGAGCCTGGACGTGCCGTCCGGAACCGCCAGCAGCGACCGGAACATCGGCCCGGATGGTCCCGCTGTCCGCTACGGGGCGGACCTCGGAGTGGTGGTCGTGGACGCAGTAGTAGTCCGTGAGGCCTGACCCAGTGTGGCCGCCTCCTGCAGCAGCCATGGTGCGACCAGCCCGGCACCGGCCTGGGTCACGTGGATCCCGTCGGCGAACCGCACGTTGACGCCGTCCACGTACTGGTCGAAGTGACCACCCGGGTCGAGTTTCCCACCCAGGTCGACGACGACGACGTGCCCGCCGGACGCCGCAGCCACATCGCGCAGGATGGCGTTGTACCGGTTCACCCGAGCCGGGTTGTCCTCCGGCCACGGGTTGCCGTCCGCCTGCTCCACCTGGTGGTAGTAGGGGGCGGTCAACAGGACGACCGTCGCACCGGTCGAGCCGAGCGCTTCGACCGCCTTACCCAGCGCCTGGCGCTCTGCGGCGGCGAACGAGGGGGACAGGATGTTCGTCGTTCCCGTCCCGACGTACTGGTCCCGCACCTCGTACTCACCTTCGGCCAGCAGCACGACGTCCGGTTGGAATGCCTGGACGTCGGCCTTCCATCGGGTGAGCTGGGTGTCGCACGGTACCGGCACGTGTCCCCCGCGGTATCCCACGTTGCCGTTGACCACGGTCCCGTGGAAGCTCGTGGCGTTCGTCTGCAGCCCGCACCCGAACACCCCGTCCCCTGCGTAGGCGACGTCGAACCTGCCGGACGCCGGCCCGAGACCGAACCCGAGGAAGCTCGCCTCGGAGTCACCCACCAGGAGCACCCGGATCGGGCCTCCCGTGCCCGCCGCGGCAGGCACGCCGGCCGCTGTTCCGGGGTCCTCGCCCTTCGGGATGGCGAAGGATGCGGCAGCGGCGGAAGGGGCCTGGTCCACCGCCACGGTCGCACCCGCCGTGGCGCCGACCACCAGAGCGGCGGTGGCGCCGATGGCCAGAGGTGTGGCCACCCAGCCCCGCCAATTGCGGAGCAGCCCCCGGCGGATGGGCATCTCGAGGAAGTGGAGGGACAGCGCCGCCACGGCGACCGAGCAGGCCACCCGTACGGCGAAGAGCCCCCATCCGGACAGCCCCGTCCTCGCGTGGTCGAGCACGACGAAGATCGGCCAGTGGTAGAGGTACAGGCCGTACGAGATGGCACCTATGTACCGCACCGGCCGCACCGACAAGGCGCGGCCCCACGGGCTGTCCGGCACGAGGGCCACGCTGGCGATCACGCCGGCTGTGGCCAGGGCCACCAGGGTGAACCCGCCGCGGTAGATCCAGGTCGAGGTGGCGTCGACGCTGTTCGCCAGCCAGATGACGTAGGCGAGCCCCACCCCACCGAGCACGACCAGGCCGATCCGAGCCGACCGGCCCGGGGCGAACGTGCGGATGAGTGACGTCGTCGGGGCCGGTCCCGAACGACGCCGGGGGAGCGGATTGGCGAGCACGACGGCCAGGGCCGCCCCGATGAGCAGGGCCTGGGCCCGGGTGTCGGTGCCGTAGTAGGCCCGGGCCTCCCCCGACCCGTTCCCGTACACGACGGCCATGGTGACGGCGCTGGCCAGCGCCCCCAGGACGGTCAGGACGAGCAACGGCCGCAGGGTCCGTGACAGGCGGAGGACACCGAGGACGACGAGCGGCCACACCAGGTAGAACTGCTCCTCGATCGACAGGGACCAGGTGTGCAGCAGCGGCTGGGGCGTGTTCAGCGCGGCGAAGTAGCCCTGACCTCCCGAGATCTGGTGCCAGTTGTTGAAATAGAGCAGCGTGGCGATGGCATTGCTCCGCAGCTCGGCCAGAGTGTCCGTCGGGGCCAGGAACAGCCCGTAGAGGGCGACGCCCACCAGCATGACCAGCAGCGCGGGCAGCAGACGCCGGACCCGATGGCCCCAGAACCGCTTCAGCCCGATCCCCGAGTTCTGCCGGTACTCCGACACCAGGAGTCCGGTGATGAGGAATCCCGACAGCACGAAGAAGACGTCGACACCGAAGAAGCCGCCGCCCGCCCACGAGAATCCCCCGTGGAAGACCAGGACGAGGACGATGGCCAGGGCCCGGATCCCGTCGAGGGCCGGGATCCGACCGAGCGCAGGCTCGGGCGGTGCCGTGTGGCCGTCTGCTCCCGGGGCGTCTCCGCTGTCCCGCGGCTCGGCCGTGGTCCGGTCATCCACGGCTGCTCCCACCGCCGAATGGTAGCCCCGCACCCCCGCCCGCCCCCGGTCAGGAGCCGTTGCCGGCACTTCGGAATTGGGCGGGATCGTTCCCTGGCAAGTGCGGACACCTGGTGCTGAGAGGCCGAAAGAATGATCCGGCGACCTGGCGATCGGCAGCAGGTCTGCCGGCAGGATGTGAAAGGTACGGGACGGCGAATGTCGATGCGATGCGGGCAGATCGCGGAAGTGTCCCGATCGCCAGGCCAGTCCAGACGGTCGTCGACGCGACCAGTTGGTATGGCGGAGGAAGTGAAGCCCACGAAGAGCCGCCCGGCTATCCCCCCTCGGCCGCCCGGGCCGCCGAGCGTTGCCGCCACCGCATCAGCGGCCGCTCGATCAGGAACCAGCTGGCGATGGCGATGGAGAAGATGACCACCAGGCGCACAAGTTCGTTGGGCCAGAAGGCCCAGTGGGTGGTGTTCTGGTCGATGGCCAGGTAGATCGGGAAGTGGATCAGGTAGACGGTGTACGACAGGTCGCCGATGAACACCAGGATGCCGATCCCGACGAACCGCGACCCCAGGCTGGACGGACAGATCACGAAGTAGGTGAGGATCACCGCCGAGGCGATCGTCGTCAGCGGTAGCCACCAGACGGCCAGCATCTCGGTGAACAGGGGGGCCTCGAGCAGGATCCAGCACAGGAAGACGGCCGAAGCCGCCGCCGCTGCCGTGATGAGGCCCCGGGCCCACCGGGGCCAGCCGTGGAGGTACCCGTCGGCGGCCAGCAGACCGAGCAGGCAGCCGAGGAACAGGGCGTCGGCCCGGGTGTCAAAGGCGTAGTACACCCGGCTGAAGTCGGCGCTGGTGAAGTGGGGTGACCGGTAGATGAGGTAGAGCCGGTCGGCCGTCGACAGCACCATGCCGACGACTGCGAACCCGTAGGCCAGGTGCCGCCGGCCGGCCGCCACCGCGGCCACCATGGCGATCGACCACAGGATGTAGAACTGCTCCTCGACCGACAGCGACCAGGTCTGGGCCAGGTAGCCGAAGAACGGGGCGTGGCCGAAGGCCTGGCGGTAGTCGGCGTAGTAGAACATCGCCGCCAGGCTGTCCCCCCACAGCCGCTGGGCGGCGTCGGCCACGTGCACGAAGTGGGCGTAGATGGCCAGCAGCGCCACGGTGAGCAGCAGGGGCGGGACCAGTCGGACGCCGCGGCGGGCGTAGAAGGCACCCAGGCCGATCCGCCCGTTGCGCTGCCCCTCGTTGGCCAGCATGGCCGTGATGAGGAACCCGCTCAGTACGAAGAAGACCTGGAGCGCGACCCAGGTGCCCGGGAGCGTCTCGAAGTTCGAGTGGTAGGTCAGGACGGTGAACAGGGCCAGTGCCCGGACCCCGGTGAGCGGCGGCCGGTTGCCCAGACGGAAGCGGTAGGGCTCGGTGGGCGGATCGGCGTGGTCGTCGGGGACGGCGTGGTCGACCGGGTCGTCCGTGCCGTCCGGCGCCTCGGAAACCACGACGTCCGCGGGCGCACCGGACCCGCCCGCCGACGCCATGGCGGCGTCGGCGGCCGCAGCTGCGGCGGCCGCGTCGGCCATGGTGAGCGCGGCGGGGGAGGCGGCCGGGTCCCCGACGGTCACCGTCGGGCTACCTGGTCCCGACGGGCCCGGGGGCCGGTGCCGGGGCCGCGGCCCTGACTCGTCGCCAACGTGGTCGCATCGCCAGGATGGTATCCGACCACCGTTCCGGGACCCCGTGCCCGGGGGTCGGCTCCGATACGATCACGGCCATCGCACACCGGGGGAACACCGTGGTCACCACCGGGCCCGGCCCCGACGGTCCCGAGGCGGATCCGGGGCCCGCGCCCGTCCCTTCCCGACCGCCGTGGAGCGGCCGCCTGGCCGCCGCCTGGCCGCTGCTGGTGCCCCTGGTCATCGTGCTGGTCGGCGCCTGGGTCTACCGCTGGGTCGACGAGGACGCCTTCATCGACTTCCGGGTCGTCCACAACCTCCTGGCCGGGTACGGACCGGTGTTCAACGTGGGGGAGCGGGTCGAGGTGGACTCCGACCCGCTGTGGGTGGCCGTCCTGGCCCTCACCCACGCGGTCACCCCGTGGTGGTCACTCGAGTGGACCTCGGTGGTGCTCGGTCTCCTGTGCACTGCGGGTGGGTTCGTCGCCGGCGGGCTGGCCGTCGTGCGCCTCGGGGCCCGCCACGGCGAGGGGACCGTGCTGCCGCTCGGGCTCCTGATCGTGTCGGTGGTGGCCGGCGTGTGGGAGTTCGTCACCTCCGGGCTCGAGATGTCGATGGTGTTCCTGTGGCTCGGTGTGGCGTTCCTGCTGCTGGTCCGCGTGGCCGACCGCCGGTCCGGGGCGCTGCCCGCCGCCGTGGTGGCCGGGCTCGGCCCGCTGATCCGACCGGAACTGGTGCTGGGCGCTGTCGTGGTGACGGTGGCGCTGTGCGGGCTGGTGGCCTCGCCCACCTGGCCGTCGGACACCGGGCGGGTGCGGCGGTGCGTCGCCGTGGTGGCCGCGGCCGCCGCCCTGCCCGTGGTGGTGGAGCTGGCCCGGATGGCCTACTTCGCCCTGCTGGTGCCGTCGACGGCCCTGGCCAAGGCGGCCGGGTCGTCGTGGTGGTCACAGGGCGCCACCTACCTGTGGAACTTCGTGGCCCCCTACACGCTGTGGCTCCCGCTCCTGCTGGCCGTGCCCCTGGTGGCCGCCCGGGTGGCCCGGTGGTGGCGGGCCGGCGACCGCACCGGGGTGGTGGTCCTGTGCACCCCACTGGTCGTCGGCCTCGCCCAGCTGGTCTACGTCGTCGAGGTGGGTGGCGACTACATGCACGCCCGGCTGCTGCTGCCGGCGTTCTTCGCCCTCTGTCTGCCCGTCTACGCCGGGGTCCGGTCGCTGCGCGGCCTGCTGGCCGTCCCGGCGGTCGGCATCGGCGTGTGGTCGCTCATCTGCCTGGGCTGGCTGCGCTTCGTCCCCCCGCCGATCCACGACCTGAGCCCCCAGACCGTCTTCATCTCCAACGAGCACGACAGCTGGGTCCACGCCACCGGGGTGGCCCATCCGGTGACCGCGTCCGACTACGCCCGGGCGCTGTCGGGGCGGGCCGGGGCGGTGCTGGCCACGGCCGCCCACCGGGTGCCGGCCGGGCACCAGGAGCTCCTGGTGATCACCGACCCGTTCGCCCCGGTCGACCCGGCGGCGGCGCTGCCCGCCCGGTCGCCCCTGCCGTTCCGGCTGGCCGTCAACCTGCCGGCCATCGGGGTGATCGGCTACCTGGCCGGGCCCGACGTCTACGTCTTCGACCAGTACTCTCTGGCCAACCCCATCGGCAGCCACACCACCGTCGTGCACCACGCCCGGCCCGGCCACGAGAAGCTCATCGGCCCGGCGTGGATGCTCGGACGCTTCGGGGTCCCGGGGAAGACCTCGGTGCCCGGCGGTCCGTCCGACGCCTCGGTGGCCGCGGCGCGCACGGCGGTCGGGTGCCGGCCCCTGGCGCTGTACCTGGATGCGATCACCGCGCCCCTGACGGCGGGGCGGCTGCTGGCCAACATGTGGAACAGCCTCACGTTCACCACGATGCACTACAGCGCCGACCCGCAGGTGGCCGTGGTGCAGCTGTGCGGGCCCGGGTACGGCCGATGACGGTGGGCGGGCCGACGGCGGTGGCGGCCGTGCCGCCGGGGGAGCGGGACGGTTCCCCGGTCCCCGGAGCGGGCCCCGCCGGCGGTGGGCGGGCGCTGGTGCTGGCCGCCGCCGCCTACCTGGTGCTGGCCGTCGGGCTGTGGGGGAGCTTGTGGTCGTCCCACCCGACGTCGACCACCACCTGCGGGTGCGGCGACGCCGCCCGCTTCCTGTGGTTCTTCGAGTGGCCGGCCTACGCCCTGGCCCACGGGCACACCGTCCTGCACTCGACCTGGCTGTTCCACCCGGGCGGCATCAACCTGCTCGACGACACCAGCGTGATCGCCCTCGGCGTCGTGCTGGCCCCGGTCACCTGGCTGTGGGGACCGGTGGCGTCGATGAACGTCGCCCTCACCCTGGCCCCGGCCCTTTCGGCCCTGGCCATGTTCCTCCTGCTGCGCCGGTGGGTGCGGTGGTCCCCGGCCGCCTTCCTCGGCGGTCTGGCCTACGGGTTCTCGCCCTTCGTGGTGACCGAGCTCGCCCTCAACCAGGTCAACATCGCCTTCCTGGCCGTGCCGCCCCTGGTGGTCCTGGTGCTGTCCGACCTCCTGGTCACCCAGCGGCGACCCCCCTGGCGCAACGGGCTGGCCCTGGCCGGCCTGGTGGTGGTCCAGTTCTTCGTCAGCACCGAGGTGCTGGTGATCACCGTGCTGGCCTCCGCCGTCGGTGTCGTCCTGTTGCTGGTCGGTACCGCCGTGGTCGACCGGGACGCCGTCGGGCCCCGGGTGCGGGGTGCGGTCACCGGCGCCGCCGTCGCCGTCGGCGCGTCGGTCGTCGTGCTGGCCTATCCGCTGTGGTTCCTGCTGGCCGGCCCGTCCCACCTGACCGGGCCGATCTGGTCGGCCGGCGCCACGGCCCGCTTCGGCACGACGGCGGCCAGCTTCTTCTCCACCAGTGGGCTGGCCGGGCTCCAGCCGACGATGGTGCGCTTCGGCGGCTACCAGGGGCCGGTCCTCGTCGGGCTGGGCTACCTCGGGGTCGGCGTGTTCGTGCTCGGCCTGCTCGGGGTGGTGGCCTGGCCCCGGGACCGGTTGCCCCTGCTCTTCTTCGGGGTCGGCCTGGTGGCCGCCCTGCTCTCCCTGGCGCCGGGCCACGGCGTCTGGGTGCCCTGGGACGCGCTGGCGCACGTCCCCTGGATCGGCGACATCGTCGAGGTCCGTTTCGTCCTGGTGACGACGCTCTGTCTCGCCGTGCTAGCCGGCCTGGCGCTCGACCACGCCCGCACCTGGTTGTCCGCCCGCTCGCCGTCGGCGGCCGCCTCCGCCGGCGGGTGGGGGATCGCCGTGCTGGCGCTCCTGCCGTCGGTGGTGGCCCTCGCCCCCAACCTGCCGCTGACCACCCGTCCGGTGGTGGTGCCCACCTGGTACGCCACCCGCGGTGCCGCGCTGCCCCCGGGGCGGGTGCTGCTCACCTATCCGGTCCCGTTCTCCGGCCTCCAGTCGTCGGAGGCCTGGCAGGCGGCGACCTCGATGCGGTGGGCCCAGGCCGGGGGAGGCGGTCCCCAGGGCCAGCCCTCCCGGGCCGGCGCCGGCCGGCCCGGGTTCGAGGTGCTGTCCGCCGCGTCGCTGCCGCTCGGTCCGGCCCCGGCCGCCACTCCGGCGAACCTGGCCGCCGTGCGCCACGCCCTGGCCCTGTGGCGGGTGACGACGATGGTGGTGCCCGACCAGCCCGACCTCCCCGTCTACCAGCAGGGGCGCGGGGCGGCCTTCGCGGTGGGTTACCTGACCGCGGTGCTCGGCGAGTCACCGACCTACGACCACTCGGCGTGGGTGTGGGGATCGGTGGCGACCGCCCCGGTTCCCGTGCCGGTGTCGGGCCCGGCTTTCGCCCACTGCACCACGGGGCCGCCGGCCACCGCCGTCGACCGGCAGGCCGTGCCGGCGTGCATCCTCGGGACCGGGACCGCCCGTGCCTGAGGTCGCCGCCGCCGAACGGCGCGTCGAAGGTGCGTCCTGTGCGCCGGGCCCGGCGACGGTCGAGGTGGCCGACCGGGGCCGGGGACACCCCGGCCGGGGGCTGGCGCTGGCCGCGGCCGCCTACCTGGTGCTGGCCCTGGTGGTGTGGTGGGACGTGTGGTCCGCCCACCCGACGTCGACCACCACCTGCGGCTGCGGCGACAGCGCCCTCTTCCTGTGGTTCTTCGCCTGGCCGGCCCACGCCCTGGCCCACGGGCTCGACCCCCTGTACTCGACGGCCATGTCCCATCCGGGCGGGGTGAACCTGCTGGCCAACACCTCCGAGCTCGCCCTGGGTGTCGTGCTCGCCCCGGTGACGTGGGCGTTCGGTCCGGTGGCGTCGATGAACGTCGCCCTGACCCTGGCGCCGGCGCTGTCCGCCCTGGCCATGTTCGCCCTGGTACGCCGGTGGGTGGCGTGGTGGCCGGCGGCGTTCGCCGCCGGCCTGCTGTACGGGTTCTCGCCGCTGGTGCTGGTGAGCCTGTCCGACGCCCACCTGATGCTGGGCTGGGCCGTGGTGCCGCCGCTGGTGGTGGCCTGCGTCGCCGAACTCCTGTCCGGCCGGCGGGCCCCGGTGGCCGTCGGGCTCGTGCTCGGCCTGCTCCTGGTGGTCCAGTTCTTCGTGGGCACCGAGGTCCTGCTGCTCCTCGGCATCGCCGGGGCCGTGGCCGGGCTGATCCTGCTCGGGTACGGGCTGACCCGGCGCCACGAGCTCCGGACCGTCGGACGACGGGTCGCCGTCGGACTCGGGACCGCGGCGGCCACCGCCGGCCTCCTCCTGGCCTGGCCCACGTGGTTCGCGCTGGCCGGCCCGGCCCACACGTCGGGGCGGGTGTGGCCGACCCTCGAGCTGGGCACCGAGGGGACCACCCTGCACGCCTACCTCTGGCCCACGCCGGTGTCGGCCGGCTTCACCCTCTTCACCCACCGGGTGGGCGGCTACCAGGGGCCCACGCTCTCGGGCCAGTACGTGGGGTTCGGCATGACCGCGGTCGCCGTCGTCGGCCTGCTCGTCTGGCGGCACGACCGGCGCCTGTGGTTCTTCGGGGCCATGGTCACCGTCTCGGTGGCGCTCTCGCTCGGGGTCAGCAGCTCGGTGTGGCTGCCGTGGCGGCTGGTGGCCGACCGCCCGCTGTTCGAGAACATCATCCCCAGCCGGTTCCTGGTGGTGACCTACCTGTCCCTGGCCGTGATGCTGGGCATCGTGGTGGACCGCACCCGCACCGCCGTGCGCCACCGGACCGGGCCCGGACCGGGTCCGGCGGCCCGGTGGGCGCCGCCCCTGGCCGGACTGGCCGTGGCCCTGGTCGCGCTGGGCCCCGTCGCCGGCTACCTGGCGCCGACGGTCCCCATGGTCACCCGGCCGGTTCGGCCGCCCACCTGGTTCACCACCGTCGCCCCCCACCTGCCGCCCCACCGGGTCCTGCTGGTGTTCCCGGTCCCGTACCAGGTGATCGAGAGCGCCATGGCCTGGCAGGCCGTGGTCGGGTTCCCCTACGCCATGGTGGGCGGGGGCGGGCCCGGCGGGGTGATCCAGCGGGCCGGCGCCGAGCGGGCCGGCGCCGACGCCATCGCCCGGGCCTCGTTCTCCTTCACCGGACAGACCCTCCACCCGGGTGACATCGCCGCCACCCGGCAGGCCCTGGCCGCCTGGAGGGTGACCGGCGTGGTCCTGCCCGACGAGCCCGGACTGCCCGCCTACGACCGGGTGACGTCGGTGCCCTACACGGTGGCGTTCGTGACGGCCGTGGTCGGCCGGGCCCCGGTGCGACAGCGCGGGTCGTGGGTGTGGGGTGGGCCGCCCGCCGGCACGCCGGTCGGGCCCGGGCCGGCACCGGCCGCCCTGGCCGGGTGCGTGGCGCTGGGTGCCTCTGGCACCACGGTCGACATCTCCCGGGTCGCGAGCTGCACCCTGGCCCTGGGCTGACCGGGGTCGACTGGTAGCGTCGCCCCCCGTGACGGCAGTCGGGACTCCCGAAGGGACGCGCCGACCCCGCCCGGTGCAGACGGGGCTGGTGGCCGTGGTCAGCGCCCTGGTGGCCGCCGTGGCCCTGGTGGCGCTGGCCGGCCAGGCCGTGCGCGGCGACCGGACGGTGCGGGCGCAGCTGGCCCCCGCCGCCGTCCACGACGCCTCCGTCGACGACGCCTTCTACCGGTGCATCGACGTCCAGGCCCACAGCCTCGTCCGCCCCGGCCAGACCGTGGCCCTCAGCACGGACAACCTCGCCGACGTCATCACCATGATCAAGGGGTTCGGCAGCTGGGTCACCGTGGCCGACCCGTCGTCGACCGCCGACGTCGTCCTCACCCTGCACGACGGTGCCGCCGGCCCCGGTACGTGCCTGGGCACCCGGGTGGTCGCCACCTCGGTCGGCCCCGGTGGCGTCCGGGTGGTGCGGCAGGGGACCGGCGCCGAGGTCCCCGGCCAGGGCCCGCCGCCGGCCCCGCCGCTGTGAGCACCGTGGCCGCCACCGTGGTGGCGCTCGTCGTCCTGTCCGCCGCCGGCCTCGTCCCGGTCGCCGTCGCTGTCGGCCCCCGCTGGGTGGCCGTGCCGCTGGCCCCGCTGGGTGGCGCCGTCGTGGCCGCGGTGGCCGCCACCGCCTCCCTGTCGTTCGGCGGCGCCCTGATCGCCTGGTTCATGGGCCTGGCCGTGGCCACCGCCGTGCTTGCGGCGGTGGCCACGGCCCGCACCGGCGCCCGACCCTGGGCCGTGGCATGGCGCGACCGGGGCGCGTGGGACCGTCAACGACTCGTCGGCCTGGTCGGCTTCGGCGTGGTGGTGGCCGGGTGCGCGTGGTCGCTGCGCGGGCTGCGGTCGCCCACCGTCGGGTTCGACGCCCGCGCCCTGTGGGTCATGCGGCCCGGGTGGTTCCTCCAGAGCCATGGGCAGCTGCTGGTGGACATGCGCACCCGGGGGCTCGTCCTCACCCAGTCCGCCTACCCGCCGCTGGTCAGTGCGGTGGTCGCCGTGGCCTGGCAGGTCACCGGCGTCCACACCGACCGGCTCGGCGTGACCACCGTGGCCGTCCTGAACGGGTGCGCCCTGGCGGCGGCGGCCCTCGCCGTGGTCGAGTGCGGCCGGATCGCCGCCGGCCGTCTGGTCGGCCCGGTGGGGCCGGGGACCGACCGCGCCGTTGGGCCGGGGACCGACGCCGTTGGGCCGGGGACCGACGCCGTTGGGTCGGGGACCGACCGTGCCGACGGGTCGGGGGGTGCGCCCGGCCCCACGCCGCACCCGCCGTGGACGCCGATGGTGACCGGGGTGGCCGCCGCCGTCCTCCTGGTGGTGGTGGCCGCCGGCGTGACCGAGCCGTTCCTCACCAACGGCTACGCCGACCCGATCTGGTCGCTGGCCGCGGTGGGTGCGGCCGCCTTCGGCCTCCAGTCAGCGGGGGACCGGTCGAACCGGGCGGCCACGGTGGTCCTGGTGTTGGTGGCCGGCCTGTCGAAGAACGAGGGCCTGGTCACCGCGCTGGCCCTGGTCGCCCTGGTGGCCGCCCGGTCGATCGGCATCGAGGGCCTGCGCGGCGGCTGGCGCCGGTGGCGCTGGCCCCTGGCCGTGGCCGTGGCGGAGGTGGTCGTGCTCGCCTGGTGGCCCGTGCTGATGCACGCCGTCGGGGCCCGGGGCGCCTCCTCGACGTTCACCACGTCGAACGGGACCGGGGCGCGGGTGACGGCCGTGGTGCACGGCATGAGCCCCTATCTGCACGTCCTGGTGCTGGCCCTCCCGTTGTCCGTGGTCGGCGGCCTGGCCCTCACCGGAGTGCGTCGGCGGACCGGCACCGGCAACGACCTGTGGGCCTGGCTGGCGCTGGCCGTCGGGCTGGTGGCCGTGGGCGGCGCGCTGGTGACGGGCACCGGCGCCATCGTGCCGTGGATCCGGTCCACCGTGCACCGGATCACCGAGTACCCGATCCTGCAGGCCTGGTGGATCGTGGCCGTCTGGGCCGTGGTGGCCTCGTCGGGGATCGTGGCCGGGCGGCACCCGATCGACCCCGCGCCGGCGCACGCCGGGCTCGACCCGGCCGAAACGGATGACGAACGGGACCTGGCGTCGACGACACCGGTGGGAGCACGGGCGTGACCGCCGTGGACGAGCGGATGGCCGAACCGGCCGCCCCGGACGACACCGGTACCGGGCTCCCGTCGGACGCGCCCGGCCCGGGGGAGCCGGCGGCGGGCCGGGGGGTGCGCGGCTGGCGCTCGCTGCTGGTCGGCGCCGGGGCCTACCTGGTGCTGGCCGTCGGGCTGTGGTGGAACGTGTGGTCGACGCACCCGACCTCGACCACGACGTGCGGTTGCGGGGACACGTCGCTGTTCACCTGGTTCCTCGAGTGGCCGGCGTACGCTCTGGCCCACGGGCTGAATCCCTTCTACTCCACCTATCTCTTCCACCCCGGGGGCATCAACCTCCTGTCCAACACCGCCGAGGTCGGCCTCGGGATCGTCCTGGCCCCGGTGACGTGGGCCTTCGGGCCCATCGCCACCCTCAACGTGGCCCTCACCCTGAGCCCGGTCCTGTCGGCGCTGGCCATGTACGTGCTGCTGCGCCGCTGGGTGTCGTGGGCACCCGCCGCCTTCGCCGGCGGACTCCTCTACGGGTTCTCGCCCTTCGTGGTGGTGAGCCTCACCGACGCCCACCTGATGCTCGGTTTCGCCGCCGTGCCCCCGCTGCTGGTCCTCTGCCTCGACGAGCTGTTCGTCCGGCAGCGGTGGCGGCCGTGGGTGACCGGCCTGGCCATCGGGGTGCTGGCACTGGTGCAGCTGTCGGTGGGGACCGAGGTGCTGGTCCTGACCCTGGTGGCCGCGGTGATCGGCGTCCTCCTCGTGGTCGTCTGGGGGATCGCCCACCGGTCGGTGTGGGACGACCGCGCCCCCTATGCACTGCGTGCCGCCGCCGCGGCCGCCGTGACCTCGGCCGTGCTGCTGGCCTACCCGGCCTGGTTCGCGCTGGCCGGTCCGGCCCACCTGTCGGGCGACGTGTGGGGGAGCGGGAACCTGCTCAGCTACGGGGGGAACACCCTCGGGCTCTTCGTCCGCCCGATGCAGCCGTCGGCCCACATCACCGCGCTGACCCACCAGCTGGGCGGGTACCAGGGGCCGACGCTCTCCGACCAGTACCTCGGGTGGGGGCTGGTCGGCGTCCTGTCCGTCGGCCTCGTCCTCTGGTGGCGGGACCTCCGGCTCTGGCTCTTCGGCACGGTCGCCGTGCTCGCCGCGTTCCTGTCGCTGGGGCTGTCGATGCACGGGTGGACGCTGTGGCGCCTGTTGGTGCGCGCCCCGCTGATGGGCAACATCATCCCGAGCCGGTTCGGACTGGTCGTCTACCTGTGCGCCGCCGTGATGCTGGGGGTCGTCGGCGACCACGTCCATACCTGGGTGGTGTCGGGCCGGCGCTCGGGGGACCGGACCGGGCCCGGAACGCCCGTCGCCCCCGGACGGCGGATGGCCGCGGCGGCGGCCGGTGTCGCCGTCTTCGCCCTGGCCCTGGTGCCGATCGTGGTGTACTTCGCCGACGGGCTGCCCCTGGCCGCCACCCCGGTCCGGCCGCCGCCGTGGTTCCGCACGGTCGCCCGGCACCTGCCGGCGCGCCAGGTACTCCTGGTCTTCCCGTTCGCGTTCCGCCAGAGCAACATGACCTGGCAGGCGGTCGACCGCATGTCCTTCGCCATGGTCGGAGGGGGAGGGCCGGACTCCATCCCGTCCCGGGCCGGCAAGGAGCGGGTGGGCCAGGGGTACCTGGCCGACATCTCGCTGGCCGGCGGACCGCAGACCATCGTGCCCGGGGAGGTGGACGCCGTGCGCAGCGCCCTGGACGGGTGGGGCGTGACCGGTGTGGTCCTGCCCGATCCGCGCCGCCTGCCCGAGTACGAGCAGGTCTTCGCGGTCCGGGACATCGTCGTGCTCATGACCGCGGCCACCGGACAGGCGCCCACCTACGTGGCCGGCGCCTGGGTCTGGACGGGGGTGGACCACGCCGGGCCGGCGTCGACGCTCGACGCCGGCGCGCTCACCGCGTGCGCCGGCGGGGGGGCCGACGGCACACCGGCGTCGGTCCAGGCGTCGGCGGCCTGCGCACTGGCTGCGCCTGCGCCGGCGTGAGCCTCCGGACGGCACCCCCCGCCTGCTGGCGGACGGGGTGGCACGGTACGTTATGGCGTCCGGAGCCCGGGCCGGACGAGGGGGAGCTGCACGCGGTGTCGGTGGATCGGAGCGGTTCGGAAGGCGGCACCGCCCGTGCCGGGGGTCGTCCGTGACCGATCCGCCCGGGCCCGGGTCGACCGCCGTCGACCACCGTTCGGCCCACCAGGCCAGACGCACCTCGGCCACCGGTGGGTCCCGGATCCCCGCCCTCGACGGCGTGCGGGCCGTCGGCCTCCTCCTCATCATGGGGTTCCATTTCGGCGTGGGGTGGATGCCGGCCGGATTCGTCGGCGTCGACGTGTTCTACGTCCTGTCCGGCTACCTGATCACCGGCCTGCTGCTCGGCGAGTGGGCCCGGACGGCCCGGATCCGGCTCGGGGCGTTCTGGGCCCGGCGGGCCCGGCGCCTGCTGCCCGCCCTGTGCGTCCTGTTGGTGGTGGTGACCCTGGTGGTGCACTTCACCTACCCGGCCGGTCTCTACCCGGACCTGCGCATGGCCGACCTGTCGGCGCTCTTCTACTTCTCCAACTGGTGGCAGATCGCCGCATCGGGCAACTACTTCGTGGCCACCGGGGCGGTCTCGCCCCTCACCCACACGTGGACGCTGGCCGTGGAGGAGCAGTTCTACCTGGTGTGGCCGCTGGTGGCCCTGGCCGTCCTCCACGTCGGGAGGCGGATGGCCCGCGGCGCCGACCGGGGTGTGGAGCTGCTGCTCGGGGTGTCGGTGGCCGGGGTGGTGGCGTCCGCCGTGGCCATGGCCGTCCTGTTCGAGCACGGCGCCGACATCACCCGGCTCTACTTCGGCACCGACACCCACGCCCAGTCGATCCTGGTCGGCTCGGTGCTGGCCTGCGTCCTCACCCTGGTCCAACGCCACCGGGGGCTGGCCGGCATGGCGCCCACGGCGGCGACCCGGCCGGCGCAGGTGGCCCTCACCGTGCTCGGGCTGGCCGGGGCGGCCGGCACCCTGGTGCTCACGGTGTCCCAGTCGGGCACCAGCCCACTGCTCTACCGGGGCGGCTTCCTGATCTCGGCCCTGTCGGCGGCGGCCATGATCTGCGGGGCGGTGTGCGTGGCCGGCGGGCCCCTCGCCCGAGTGCTGTCGGTGCGGCCCATGGCGTGGATCGGCACCGTCTCGTACGGCGCCTACCTGTGGCACTTCCCGGTCTTCATCGAGCTCGACGCCGCCCGGACCGGCCTCGGTGGACCCGGCCTCCTGACCGTGCGGGTGGCGGCCACGTTCGTGCTCGCCGCCCTCAGCTACCACCTGGTCGAACGCCCGATCATGGAGGGCGTCTTCTGGCGCTCGCTGAAGGCCGCCGGCCCGGCCCTGGCCGCCCTGGGCGCCACCGTCGTGGTGGTGGTGGCCGGCACCGTGGCCCCGGCCGTGGGGGCGGCCCGGATCGTGACCACGGCGGGCCCCGCTCTCCCGGCGACCGTCCACGACCGGCTCGCGTCGGCCGGGGCGTTCGCCGGCAAGCCCGTGCGGTTCCTCCTGCTGGGCGACTCGGTGGCCATCACCCTGTCGGTGGGACTGGGCACCGGGAGCGTGCACGCCTACGGCGTGCAGGTCATCGATGACGGGGTGTTCGGCTGCGACTACGACACCGCACCGGCGTACAGCCAGGGCGTCCTCACCACGCCGTTCACCACCTGCCTGCAGTGGCGCACGCTGTACGCCGAACAGATCGCCCGCTACCACCCGGACGTGGTCGGTCTGCTCACGGGCCGCTGGTCGCTGACCGACCGGGTGGTCGGCGGCCGGACGGTCCACGTGGGGGAGCCGGCGTGGGACGCGCACCTCGTGACCGAGTACGCCGACGTGGTCCGCAGTCTGGCGTCCCATGACGTCCGGGTCGTGCTCTTCGACCTGCCCTACTTCGCGCCGCCTCAGGCCGCACCGGACGGGGCTCCCTTTCCCGAGGACCAGCCGTCCCGGGTGGTGGCGTTCAACCGGGACCTGGCCCGGGTGGCGGCCCTCGAACGAGGGCGCGTCACCCTGGTCGACCTCAACAGGATCCTCGACCCCACCGGACACTTCGAGACCGTGGTCGACGGGGTGACGGCGCGGTGGCCCGACGGGATCCACGTCACCCCGGCCGGCGGGCAGTGGCTGCAGCCCCGGATCCTGCCGACGGTGGCCGTGCTCGGGCTGGCGGCGCGGGCCGGGGTGACACGGTGACCGGCGGGGCCCACTCGGCCGGTCGGGCCGGGCACGAGGCGAAGCGCACCTCGGCCACCGGCCGGGAGCGGGTGGTGGCCCTCGACGGGCTGCGGGCCTTCGCCCTGCTGATCATCATGGGCTACCACTTCGGCGTGGCCCACTTCGGGGGC
>Ga0302279_10003995_pt1 | contig 17810 bp, 18 predicted proteins | sample III_Bog_N3_3_FD_194541 | JGI IMG/M metagenome (GOLD analysis project Ga0302279, IMG submission 194541) | Peat permafrost microbial communities from Stordalen Mire near Abisko, Sweden - III_Bog_N3_3 | ecosystem: Environmental > Terrestrial > Soil > Wetlands > Peat | place: Sweden: Abisko...
TACCGGCGCGCCCGGGGTGAACGACGGAAGGGCCACCGGGGTGAGGTTGCCGTCCTGGAACCCGACGACCAGTGCCTGGCTCCCGTCCGGGGTCACGGCGACGGCCACCGGCTGGCGTCCGACCGGAACGGTCCGAACTGCGGTGAGACCGGGCAGTGCCACCTCGGTCACCGTGTTGTCCCCGAAGTTGGCGACGAGCGCGGTCTTCCCGTCGGGGGTCACGGCGACGGCGTCCGGTTCGAGGCCGACGTCGATCCGCTTCACGATCTTGCCGGTCGAGGTGGCCACCTCGACGAGCTGGTCCTGTGCCTTCACGGTGACCAGCAGGTCCTTGTCGCCCGGGACCAGCGCGAGTCCGGAGGGGAGGGTCCCGACCGTGACCGGGCGGCCGGTGGTGCCGGTCGACGTCGAGACGACGGCCACCGTCTGTCCCGGGTTGGGGATGTTGGCCCCGATGGCGGCGTAGGCGACGGCCCCCGACGCGGTCGGGGTCACCGACTCCTTGTCGCAGCCGGCCAGTGCGACCGAGGCCACTGCCATCGCGGCAAGTGCGAGGGCGATCGGTGCACGGACCCGGTCAGGGCGTCGGCCCACCGACGTCACGTCCTGCTCCTCGACGATGCGGTCCGGTCCCTGGGCACCGGGTGATCGTAGGTGGGGGTGTGACCGCCGGCGGTCATCCGCTCGAGCAGGCGGCGCCGAGCTCCCGGGCGGCGTGCCGCCACCCTGGCTCATCGGTCACCGGGAAGTAGTCGCCGGTGGCCCGGTCCTGGTCGTAGGGGACCGGGGACGGCGCCCCACCAGCGAGGTCGTCCACTGCGGCCAACAACAGGTCGATGTCCTCCTCCGAGGTCCCGAGTCCGGCGCTCGCACGCACCGCACCCGGCACCTGTCGGAAGTCGCCCTCGAGCACCTCGCGTCGATAGGCGTCGACATCGGACTCGTCCATGCCGAGCAGGCGGATGACGTAGGGGTGGGCGCAGAAGCATCCGTGGCGGACGGCGATCCCGTACTCGGCACTCAGGCGGGCGGCCACCAGCGCGTGGTGGATGCCCTCGACGGTGAATGCGGCGACCGGCAGCGTCTCGGCCCCGGGCACCGCTCTCCCCGCCGGGCCGAGGAGCCGGACGCCGCCGATGGCCTGGAGCCCCGAATGGAGGCGGGCGGTCAGGGACCGTTCATGGGCGATGACCGCGTCCCAACCGATCGAACCGAGCGCATCGATGGCGGCGTGGAGCGCGATGGCTCCGATCACGTTCGGCGACCCCGCTTCCTCGCGGTCGGGGGGAGCGGTCCAGATGACCTCGTCGAGGCCCACCAGGTCGACGGCACCGCCGCCGGCCAGGAAGGGGTCTCCCGTCTCGAACAACGCCCGGGGGCCGATCAGGGCACCGCTGCCGAAGGGTGCGTAGAGCTTGTGGCCGGACAGGGCGAGGAAGTCGGCGTCGGCGGGGAGTGGTCGGTGGGGGGCAAGTTGGGCGGCGTCCACCAGCACCGGCACGCCCCGTTCGTGGGCGGCGGTGATGATCGGCCCGAGGGGCGGCAGCCAGCCCGAGACGTTGGAGGCGCCGGTGACGGCCAGGAGGGCCGGAGGACGTGGGCCGGCGTCGAGGGCGGCGATCACGTCGTCGGTGGTGAAGGTCCCGTCCGCCCCGCACTCCACGTACCGCCGCCTGGCCACCCGTCCCCAGGGGAGGAGGTTGGCGTGGTGCTCGACCACGGTGGTGACGACGACCTCGTCGGGGTCGAGACGCAGCCGGTAGGCGAGGTGGTTGATCGCCTCGGTCGTGTTACGGCACAGGATGGCCACATCGGGCCCGTCCTCGCTCCTGCCGGCGAATGCCAGCACACCGCGTCGCGCGTCCTCGTAGGCGGCGGTGGCCCGGCGCGATCGGAACCCGGCCCCGCGGTGGACGCTGGAGTACCAGGGGAGGAAGTCCGAGACCCGGTCGGCCACGGCCGGATGGGCCTGGGTCGACGCCGCCTGATCCAGCTCGACCGCCCGTCGGTCCTGGCCGTCCAGACAGGGAACCAGTTGGCCCGTGCCGACGAGGGCGGCCAACGGCGCACCGGCACCCGGGGTGTGGTCTGCGCCGGTCGGGGCGTGCTCGGAACGGGCGGACTCCACGGGACCACCCTACGAGATGGCATCCCGGGGGTACGCTCCCGACCATGCAGAACGAGTGGTCCCCGGAGCGCGACGACACCCCTCGGTGGGCCGATCCGGCCCAACCGTCCGCCGTGGATCCGGCACCCGTGGTGACGGATCCGGGGGTCGGCTCCGCCGTGGGGGAGTCTTCGTCCGAGGACGTCATGACCGAGGGCGAGGACGCCATGACCGAGGGCGAGGACGCCATGCACCGGTCCGCGGTGGATGCGGTGGACGGGCTCCTCGACGAGGTGGAACTGGCGCTGTCCCGGCTGGACGACGGGACCTACGGGCGGTGCGAGACCTGTGGGGAGCCGATCGCCGAGCGTCGCCTGGCGGAGCATCCGATCGCCCGTACCTGCGGGACGTGCGAGTCGGCATCGGTCCATCCGGTCGCGGTCGGCGTCGCCAGCGGCGAGGGGTCCATCGAGGGCGGAAGCGAGCCCAGTCGATAGGTACCGCTGTTCCTATCGACTGCTTCTGGCCATGACTTGAGCGATTTCTTCGGAAATTTCTGAGTTTTTCCCAATTCGAATCTGACCAGGGGAAATGTCCGCGAGTTCGGTCTGTCCGCGGCGTCGTGGCGGGCGATGCGTTGCCTGGGCGGCCGAAGCCGACCCGTTCAGCCGGTGGGGTGGCGGGCCGGTCAGGCCGTCGGGAGCGTCACGTCCGGATCGACGACGGCCCGCAGCACGCTGTCCAGCACGGCCCGGGTCGCCTCGGCGGGCATGATCCCGAGCCCCAGGGTCACCATCTCGTCCATCATCAGGCAGCTGAGGCCGTGGACCGCCGTCCATGCGATGAGGGCGGCGTCCATCCGCCGGACCGGATCGAGGAGGCCCGCGGCGATCAGGCCGTCGATGCCGGTTCCGAGCACCAGGGCGGCATCGGGGTGGTCCGCGGTGTCCGGCGGGTACCCGGTCGACAGGAAGGCCGTCCGGAACAAGGCGGATGAACGGGTGGCGAATTCGATGTAGCCGCGGCCGCATGCCTCGAACCGGGCGATCGCATCGACGGCCGGGTCACCGGTGGGCACGATGGCATCGACTCCGTCGATCATCGTCCGTGCCAGCTCCTGGCGGGCTACCTGGGAGACCAGGGTCATCAGGTGGTTGCGGTCGCGCACGTGCCGGTAGGCGGCGGACGGGGACACCCCCACGTCGTGGGCCACGTCCCGGAGGCTGACCGCCTCGGGCCCACCGGCCCGCGCCCGGTCCACGGCAGCCTCGATCAGCGCCGGCTTCAGATTGCCATGGTGATACGGGCGCTCGGCCGTGTCGGTCATCGTCCCATGTTGCCACTCCTGTTTCATGTTGACAGTGCTCACTTTGCCATTCATGATGTGAACATGCAACACATCAAGCGACACGACGAGCGGCGCGCACCCGTTCCCCAGGCGCCGGCACACAGCCCTTATCTGTCCGGGAACTACGCGCCGGTGGACCGGGAGGTGACCGCCACCGATCTGGCGGTCACCGGACGGCTGCCCGAGGCGCTCTCGGGCCGCTTCATCCGCAACGGCCCCAATCCCGTCCTCGTCACCGACGGCCCGTACAGCTGGTTCGGGGGCGACGGCATGCTGCACATCGTCGAGCTCGACGCCGGCCGGGCCCGCTCGTACCGCAACCGTTGGGTCCGCACACCTGCGGTGGCCGGTTCCCTGGATGAGCCGGTGCCGGCCGGCCCGACGTCGATGACCGGCATCGACCTGTCGAACACCTCGACCGCCCGGTTGGGCGGCACGGTCCTGTCGCTGACCGAGAGCTGCCTTCCCTATGTGGTCACCCCCGACGGTGCGACCGTCGGACGAACCGACCTGGGCGGAGGGCTCACCCACGGGCTGTCGGCCCACGCCAAGTACGACCCGGTGACCCGGGAGGTCCATCAGGTGGCGTACTCGCCGCTGTCGGATCCCTTCGCCGTCTGGCAGGTGATCGACGCGACCGGACGGGTCACCCGGACCGAGCCGATCGACCTCCCGGCACCGGTCATGATCCACACGGTCTCCCTGACGGCCCGGTACGTCCTGGTCTACGACCTCCCGGTCGTGTTCGACCTCGCACTGCTGACAGCCGGATGGTCGGTCCCGTTCCGGTGGGACCCGTCCCATCAGGCCCGACTCGGCCTCCTCGAGCGGGCCACGGGCTCGATCCGTTGGGTCGACCTCCCGCCGGTCTACGTGTTCCACGACGCCGGCGCCCACGACACACCCACCGGCGTGGTGGTGGACGTGGTGACCTACGCGCGGGCGTTCGCCACCGACCTCGGTGGCCCGATCGACGAGTCCACCCGGCTCGAGCGGTGGACCGTCGATGTCGCAGGGTCGACGGTGGAGCGCACGGTCCTCGACGACCGCCCCCAGGAGTTCCCGCGGGTGGCCCCGGGGACCTTCGACCGGGCCAACCGGTTCACCTACGCGATCGGCGCCGACCGCGGTGACCTGGCCACCGCGTTCTCCACCGGCAACGCCGTCATCCGCCACGACCATCGGACGGGTGCCTCGGACGTGTGGTCGCCCGGCCGCAACCGGTCGGTGGCCGAAGCCGTCTTCGTGCCCGATCCCGAGCGGACGTCCAGGGAGGACGGCGGCTGGCTGATGGCCTTCGTCCACGACGTCACCACCGACCACTCGCAGTTCGTTGTGCTCGACGCCGAGGAGGTCGACCGGGGACCGGTGGCCACCGTCGCCCTTCCCCAGCGGGTACCCGTCGGGTTCCACGGGAACTGGTTCGCCGACGACTGACCGTCGCACCCCGCACGCGCTGGTGTGCGCGTGGCCGTCCGGTCGTCATCCACCGGGGGCGTCCCCCGGTCGGGTCGTGTTACTTCTTCGACTCCCAGAACATGGCGTCGATCTCGGCGATCTCGGCCAGCAGACGCTCACCCACGGCGACGTCGTTGGTCTTCTTGGCCTCGCCCGCCGTCTTGGTCGCCTTCCAGAACTTGTCGTGGAGGTCGGGGAACTTGGCCAGGTGCTCCGGCTTGAAGTAGTCGGTCCACAGGACCCACAGGTGGTGCTTGACCAGGTCGGCCCGCTCCTCCTTGATGATGGTGGCCCGGATCTTGAAGGTCTCGTCCTCCGAGGAGTTGAACTTCTCCATCGTCGCCTTGACCGACTCGGCCTCGATCCGCGCCTGGGCCGGGTCGTAGACGCCGCAGGGCAGGTCGCAGTGGGCGTGGACGATCGCCGGGGGCGACACGCGGTCTGCGAGTGCGAGCAGGTGATCTGCGATGCGCATGTGTGGTCCTCTTTCGTGTCTTCAGTGGTGTGGGTACTGGGCGGGTGCTGACGGAAGGGACTGGGTCCGGGTCCCGTCCCGGGCAGGCACGTGCCCACCCGTGGTGCTCGGGACCCGTCTGGTACAGATGAGGAATGGGTCCCGCCCTCGTCACCTTACCCAGTCACGGCCCGGGCACGCCCGGGTCCCCACGCCGCCGCCGATGGCGCCCGATCGCGCTGGCGGCGTGGTGCGCCACGGTGCTCGCGGTCCTCGCCGGGCGCGCGCTGCAGCGGGTCGAGGTCAGCGGCCGCTCCATGGCGCCCACGTTCCTGCCCGGTGACCGACTGGTGGTGCTCCGCCGGCCGTTGGGCACGACACCATGGCCCGAGGTCGGTGCGGTGGTGGCGGTCCGCGACCCCCGTGAGCGGACCCGGACCCTGGTCAAGCGGGTGGCCCGTGTGGACCGTGCCGCCGGCACGCTGGAGGTGGTCGGTGACGACCCGGCCGCCAGTACGGACAGTCGGGAGTTCGGTCCGGTGCCGCTGGACTCGGTGGTCGGCCGGATCGTCTACCGCTACGGTCCCGCAGGCCGGACAGGGCCCGGTCCCTGGCCCAGGGACTACGATCAGCCGTGATGCCGAGCACCCCGGACGACCTGCAGCGCCTCCTGGCCCCCACCTACCTCGACGACGTCCATGCACTGACGGTCGCCGACATCCGGCGCATGCGTGCCGAGTGTCAGGAGGCCGAGGGGGCGCTCTCCTACCTCCGCCGCCTGATCCAGGGCCGGATGGACATCGTGCACACCTATCTGGAACGACCGGACGGAGCCGAGGCCCCGGATCTGTCGAGCGTCGTCGACAACCTGGCCGGCATCATGGCCGGATCCGGGCGCCCCTCGGGACCGGGTCGCAACCCGGTCCTCTTCTCGCCGGACACCGATGACATGGCCGCCATGACCACCGAACTCGACGCCATCCTCGGCGCCGACGAGATCGCGCAGCTGGCCACCCTCGACGCCGGTCGTCTCGGCGAACTGGCCGACCGCCTGCGCACGCTGGAGAACCGGGTGTCCGCCGAACGACGTGGGTTGCACGAGCGGATCGACACCCTCCAGGCCGAACTGGTCGAGCGCCACAAGTCGGGTCGTGCCTCGGTGGACGGCCTCCTGTCATGAAGGAACCGGTCGGCCACGACCCCGACCGGTTCGTCAAGGAGCTCCCCGAGCGGTTCAACGAGCTCGGGTCCTTCATCCGTGAGCAGCGCAGCTCAGCCCGTCTGTCACTGCGCCGGCTGTCCGAGCTGGCCGGGATCTCCAACCCGTACCTGAGCCAGATCGAGCGCGGCCTGCGCCGCCCGTCCGCCGAGATCCTCCAGCAGATCGCCAAGGCCCTGCGGATCTCGGCCGAGACCCTGTACGTGCAGGCGGGCATCCTCGAGCGGCCGACCGGTGACACCGACCTGTCCCGGCACATCTTCGCCGACCAGCACCTGACCGAGGAGCAGCGCCAGGCGCTGATGCGGATCTACCTGTCCTTCCGGCACGAGAACGAGGACCTGGTCGACCCGGTGGGCGACGCCGCACCGGGACCGACCGACGGCGGGCCCGACGCTGCGGAAGCGACCGACGCGGCCGATCAGGCCGCGGCAGCCGGCTGACGCGCCCCTCCCGGTAGGATCGACGCGGCATGAGGCGACTCGCCGTTCTCTCCCTCCACACCTCACCCCTGGCCCAACCCGGCACCGGGGACGGTGGCGGCATGAACGTCTACGTGCGCGAGCTGTCGTCGGCGCTCGCCCGCGCCGGAGTGGTGTGTGACGTCTACACCCGGGCCTGGTCGGACGACCTGCCCGCGGTCCTCGACATCGAGCCGGGGTTCCGGGTGCACCACATCGCCGCCGGTCCGCCCGCGCCGCTGGCCAAGGAAGCGTTGATCGACGTCGTCGACGAGTTCGCCGACGGTGTGCTCAAGTCGATGACCACCGCCGGCTCCTACGGAGCCGACGACGACCTGCCCTTCGACGCCGTCCACGCCAACTACTGGTTGAGCGGCATCGCCGGCCACACCATCAAGCACCAGCTCGATCTGCCACTGGTCTGCACCTTCCACACCCTCGACCGGGTCAAGGCCGAGGCGAGCCCCGAGGAGGTCGAGGCCCACTCGGGACACCTGCGGGCCGAAGCCGAGGCCGCCATCATCCGGTGCTCGGACACCGTGCTCGCCTCGTGCTCGGTCGAGGCGGCGCAGATCTCCGAGCTCTACGGAGCCGATCCCTCCCGGATCCGGATCGTCGCCCCCGGCGTCGACCACGCCTTCTTCGGCCCGGGCGACCGGGCCCAGGCGCGCCGGGCCCTCGACCTCCCCTCCCGCGGCCCGCTCCTGTTGTTCGTCGGTCGGATCCAGCCGCTCAAGGGAGCAGCGGTCGCCGTGGCCACTCTGGCGTCGGTCGTGCGGGACCATCCCGATGCCCACCTGGTCGTGGTCGGCGGCCCGAGTGGTCCCCACGGCGACGAGGAGGTGGCGCGCATCGACGACCTGGTCGACGGGCTCGGCCTGCGTGACCACGTGGTGTTCGTGCCACCCCGTCCCCACGAGCTGCTCTCGACCTACTACCGGGCGGCCGACGTCTGCCTGGTGCCCAGCCGGTCGGAGTCGTTCGGCCTGGTGGCCCTGGAGGCCGCGGCCTGCGGCACGCCGGTCGTGGCGTCCGATGTCGGCGGTCTGCGCAGCCTGGTGGACCACGGGCGCACCGGCTATCTGGTCGAGGAGCCCGACCCCGAGGTCTACGCCGCCTGGGTGCGCCAGATCCTGGCCGAGCCCCTGTTGGCCGAGCGGCTCAGTACCGGGTCGGTCCTGCGGGCCCGTCGCTACACCTGGGCCCGGGCGGCCCACCTGCTGGTCGACGTCTACGCCGACCTGACCGCGGGCCGCCTGGTGGAGTGCACGTGACCGACGAGTGGGCGGGCGTCCTCGAGCCCGCCGAGCGGGACGCGGTCTGTGCCCGGATCGATGACTGGGCGGCACGGGAACTGGCCACCGGTGGTGCCCTGGTGGCCGTGGACCGCCAGGTCGGTGGCGACCCGATCACCGGTGCCCCCCGGTGGTACCTGCGGCTCCGGGGTGACGAGAAGGAGTTCGTCACCGTGTGGCTGACCCTCCGACAGAGGACACTGCGCCACGAGGCCCAGTTCATGCCTGCTCCCGAGACCAACGTCGAAGCCACCTGGGAGTACCTGCTCAAGCGCAACGCCGATCTGATCGGCCTGTCGTTCGCACTGGGAGCCGAGCACGCCATCTATCTGGTGGGGCGGGTGCCGGTCTCCCGGGTCGACGACGACGAGCTCGACCGGATCGTCGGATCGTCGTTGGCGTACACCGACGAGTGCTTTCCGACGGCGATGTCCATCGGGTACGAGGGGCGCTACCGCCGCCGTCCCCAGTCCGAGCGCTGAGTCACCACGCCACGCTGGGCCGACACTGCCCACGGGCAGGCAGGAGACGCGGTGCCCCGGTCAGCCCGACCCGTCGGTGCGGAGGGTGCCCGCAGGGCTAGCGGAAGGCACATTTCCCACTGGTAGCGTTCGGCCATGGCACCCAGACTGCTCCTCGTCGGCGGCGGAAAGATGGGCTCCGCCCTGCTCACGGGACTGCTGGCTGCCGACTGGGCACCCATCGGTGACCTGGTGGTCAGCGAGGTCGATCCGGCCCAGCGGGCCCGATTGGAGGCGGCCCACCCCGGCCTCGAGGTGGTCGCCGGGCCGGTCGAGGCCGAGGACGTCCTGCTGGCCGTGAAGCCCGACGTGGCCGAGCCGGTGCTGCTGACCCTGGCGGCCAACGGGGCCCGTCGGGTGCTCTCCATCGTCGCCGGGGTCTCCTCGGCCCGGCTCGAGGCCGTCATGCCGCCCGGGTCGGTCGTGGTGCGGGCCATGCCCAACACGCCGGCGCTGATCGGGGCCGGCGTCGCCGGGCTGTCGGGCGGGATGGCGGCCACGGCGGCCGATCTGGACTGGGCTGAAGGGATACTCGGGGCGGTGGGTACCGTCGTCCGGCTGCCCGAGCGGCAGCTGGACGCGGTGACCGGGGTCTCGGGGTCGGGGCCGGCCTACGTGTTCCTGGTGGCCGAGGCCATGATCGAGGCCGGGGTGACCACCGGGCTCACCCGCGATGTGAGCAGGCAGTTGGTGGTGGGGACGCTCCTCGGGTCCTCGCGCATGCTGGCCGAGACGGGGGAGGAGCCGGCCGTGCTCCGCGCCGCGGTCACCTCGCCGGGCGGTACGACCGCGGCCGCGGTCCGCACCCTCGAGTTCAAGGCCGTGCGCTCGGCGTTCATCGAAGCGGTGGCCGCCGCCGTGGAGCGCTCGCGCCAGATGGGCCGGTAGGCGGGACCGGTAGTCCGGTCGACCCCACGGATCCGGCGCCCGACGAGCCGGCGCTCTACGATCCTGGCCGTGCCGAGCAACCCACCGACACCGAGCGCCCGGACACGCTCCGGATCACCGGGTGCGCCCGGACGCCGCATCCCCGAAGCGACGGTGGCCCGTCTACCGGTGTACCAGCGCATCCTCGAAGAACTGCTGCGGTCGGGAACCACCACCGTGTCCTCGGATCTCCTGGGTGCCGCGGCCCAGGTGAGTGCGGCCAAGGTGCGCAAGGACCTGTCGCTGCTCGGCTCGTTCGGGACCCGCGGTGCCGGCTACGACGTCGCCTTCCTGGTCGAACAGATCGACCGCCAGCTCGGACTCGACCGGGAGTGGACCGTGGTCATCGCCGGTGTGGGCAACCTGGGGCGCGCCCTGGCCCGCAGCCAGGGGTTCGCCGCCCGCAACTTCACGGTGGCCGCGCTGATCGACACCGACCCGACCATCATCGGCGAACGCATCGAGGACGTCGTGGTGCGTCACCCTGACGAGCTGCGGACCATCGTCGCTGAGGCTCCACTGTCGATCGGGGTGATCACCACACCGGCCCCGGTGGCCCAGCGGGTGGCCGACCTGCTGGTCGACGCCGGGGTCCGTTCGCTCCTCAACTTCGCCCCGAGGGTGCTGGAGGTGCCCGCCGGTGTGCTCCTGCGCTACGTGGACCTGAGCATGGAGCTGCAGGTGATGAGCTTCTACCAGGCCCGTCAACTCGACGACGAGGCCGACGCCCGGATGCCCGTCATCCGCTCGATCGGCCGGACGCCGGGCGCCCGGGCCTGAACCGGCTCGGCGGCGACTGGCGGTCCGCCGTCCGTGCCGCGATGCTGGTGTGGTGCCGCTCCGCCCGTCGACCGGTGCGTTCCGGCAGCTCGGTAGGGTGGTCGGGGCACCAACGACCTGTCGACCGAGTCGACCCACGCTGTGACACGAGGCTGTGACCAAGTGACCGATTCCGTGAGCCACGCACCAACCGAGGCGGCCACCCCGTGTCGGTGATCGTCGTCGGCCTGGAGCAGAAGCACGCACCCCTCGACCTGCTGGACCGGGTGTCGGTCACCGAGACCGACACCGCCAAGGCGCTGGGTCGGTTGCGGGACCAGCCCAATCTGTCGGAGGCCGTCCTCCTGTCGACGTGCCTGCGTACCGAGGTCTATGCCGTCGTCGAGCGGTTCCACGACGGCGTGTCCGAGATCCAGGAGTTCCTGGCCGACGTCAGCGGCAGCTCGGTCGAGGGTCTGAGCGAGTTCTGCACCATCCGCTTCGACGACGACGTCACCGACCATCTGTTCGCGGTCGCCTCCGGTCTCGAGTCGGCGGTCCTGGGTGAGTCCGAGGTGCTCGGACAGGTCCGTCGGGCCTGGGAACGCGCCCAGGTGGAGGAGGCTTCCGGGCCGGTGCTCGGGGCGCTGTTCCGGCATGCGGTGGAGACCGGCAAGCGGGTGCGCTCCGAGACCGCCATCGCCCGGGGCATCACCTCCCTCTCGCACGGGGCCGTCGCCCTGGCCGGCGACCGTCGCCCCGGGGGGCTGCGCGGTGCGCGGGTGCTGGTGATCGGCGCCGGCGAGATGGGTGAGGGCGTGGCCCAGGCCCTGTCCGGTCGTGGGGTCGACCACCTGGTGCTCGCCAACAGGACCGCCGGACGGGTCGACGCCCTGGCCGCCGGGCTGGCCGCCGACGTCGCCGGTGCGGTGTCCACGTCGGACCTCGACGACCTGGCCGGACTCCTGGGTGGCGCCGACGTGGTGTTCACCACCGTGGGAACCTCCCATCCGATCGTCGATCGGACGATGCTCCAGGGCGCCCTGACCGTCCGTGCCGGCGCCGGCGACCTCGTGGTCGTCGACCTCGGTGTGCCCCGCAACGTCCAGCCCGGGGCGTCGGACCTGGACGGTCTGGTGCTGCTCGACATGGAGGACCTGCGCGCCGCGGTGGCCGAGGCCATCGGCGGGCGTCAGGAAGAGGTGGCGGCGGCCACCGGCATCGTCACCGACGAGGTCGAGCGCTACCGAGCCGCCTCCCGGGCACGTGATGCGGCTCCGATCGTGTCGGCCCTGCGGTCGAAGGTGGAGTCGGCACGGCTGACCGAGCTGGAGCGCCTTCGGTCGAAGCGGTCCGATCTGGACGAGCAGCAGTGGGAGCAGGTGGACGCGGTCACCCGGTCCCTCGTGGCCAAACTCCTGCATCAGCCGACGGTGACGCTCAAGGAGGCGGCCGGTACGCCGCGCGGCGAACGTCTCGTCGAGGCGCTGCGCGCCCTGTTCGACCTCTGACCGGTGACCGGTCGGGCGGCATGACGACGGCGTCGGGTGTGCTCCGGCTGGCCACACGCGGCTCACCGCTGGCCCTGTGGCAGGCCCGCCGCGTGGCTGACCTGCTGGCGGCGGTCGGCGTCGTGGCCGAGCCGGTGGTGGTGGACACCGAGGGTGACCGGCGCACCGACGTGCCGCTGTCGGAGCTGGGCGGCCAGGGGGTCTTCGTCAAGGAGGTCCAGGCGGCCGTGGTCCGGGGCGACGCCGACGCCGCCGTGCATTCGGCCAAGGACCTGCCGGCCTCCGAGTCGCTGGGGGTCCCCGGGCTCGTGCTGGCGGCCTTCCCCGAGCGGGCGGACCCCCGTGACGTACTGGTCGGCGGCCGGGTCGACGAACTGCCCACCGGAGCCGTCGTGGCCACCGGCTCCGCCCGCCGCCGGGTGCAGCTGGCCAACCTCCGCCCGGACCTCACCTTCACCGACCTGCGGGGCAACCTGGCCACCCGCCTGGCCCGGGTCGGGGAGGACGGGATCACGGCAGTGGTGGCCGCCAGGGCCGCACTCGACCGACTCGGCTGGGAGCCACCGGACGGTCTGGAGGTCGAGACCCTGGAGCCGACGGTGCTGTTGCCCCAGGTGGCCCAGGGGGCACTCGCCGTGGAGTGCCGCGACGACGACGTCCGCCTGGTCCTGGCCGCCATCGACGACCCTGCGGTGCGCACCGTCGTCGAAGCCGAACGCGCCTTCCTGGCCGAACTGGGTGGCGGTTGCACGCTGCCCGTCGGTGCCCACGCCGTGGCCGGGACCGATGACCTCGGGCGGCCCGTGCTCCACCTGACCGGCATGCTGGCCGGCGGCGACGGCCATGTCGTGCTACGCCACGAGGACTCGGGCGACGACGGCCCCGCCCTCGGCCGGGCGGTGGCCCGTTACCTGCTCGACGACGCCGGCGGGGCCGACCTCGGGCCTTGGAGCCCGCAGTCGTGACCGTGTCGTTGGTCGGCGCCGGCCCGGGCGATCCGGGCCTGTTGACCGTGCGCGGTGCCGCACTGCTGGCCGTGGCCGAGGTGGTCGTCTACGACCGGTTGATCGGATCCGAGCTGCTGGACCTCGCACCTGCCGGGGCCACGCTGATCGACGTCGGCAAGGGACCCGGCCAGTCCGGACTGCAGGCCGACATCAACGAGCTCCTGGTGACCCACGGCCGGTCGGGACGTCGGGTCGTGCGGCTGAAGGGCGGGGACCCGTTCGTGTTCGGCCGGGGGGGCGAGGAGGCCGAAGCCCTCCGCCAGGCGGGCGTGGAGGTCGAGGTGGTCCCGGGAGTGACCTCGGCCTTTGCCGCCCCCGCCGCCGCCGGCATCCCGGTGACCCATCGCACGGTGTCCACATCGGTCACGGTGGTGACGGGACACGCCGGGGACCCGGCGGTGACCGGCGTCGACTGGGAGGTGATCGGACGGCTCGATGGCACACTCGTCGTCCTGATGGGCATGGGGGCACGCGCCACCATCACCGACCGCCTGTTGGCCGCCGGGCGCAGCCCGGACACACCGGTGGCGGTGGTCCACTGGGGGACGACCGATCGTCAACGGGTGGTCCGCACCTCCCTGGCCGAGCTGCCCGACGTCGATCTGCCGGCTCCGTCCGCCATCGTCATCGGCGCGGTCGCCGGTCTGGACGTGACGGCCGCGGTGGCGGCCACCGGCGGCGCCTGATCGGTGGGCGGGCACGACCACCAGCACGACCGTCACCACGGGCACCACCCGGATGCGGCCGACCCGGTGCGGGTCCCCCTGCCGGTCCCGGCCCCCGGTTCGTTGGCCGGCAGACGGATCGTGGTCACCCGGGCCCGGACCCAGGCCTCGGGTCTGGTGGTGCGCCTGCGCGATCTCGGTGCCTCGGTCGTCGAGCTGCCGGTGATCGCCATCGAGGACCCGGTGGACGAGGGCGCGGCTCTGGCCAGGGCGGCGGACCGGGCGGTTGCCGGTGCCTACGAGTGGGTGGTGGTCACCTCGGCCAACGGTGCCGAGCGGATGGTGGCCGCGCTCGACGGACGGGCCCTGCCGGCGGCCACCCGGTGGGCGGCCCTCGGTCCGTCGACGGCCCGGGCGCTGATGGCCTGCGGGATCGTTCCCGACCTGGTGCCCGGCCGGGCCGTGTCGGAGGCGGTGGTGGAGGAGTTCCCGGTGGCGACTCCGACCGGTTCCGCTCCCGGTCGGGGTACCGAGGAGGGCGCGGTGCTCTTCGCCCGCGCCGAGACGGTCCGCGCCGTGGTGACGCCCGGGCTGTCGGCCAAGGGATGGCGGGTGGACGAGGTCGTCGCCTACCGGACGGTGGCCGGTGAGGTCGACCCCGGGACCGTCGCCGAGGCGCGCCGGGCCGATGCCGTGGCGTTCACCTCGTCGTCCACGGTCGACCGCACCGTCGAGCTGCTCGGCACCACCGGTGTCCCCTCCGTGGTCGTCTCGATCGGACCGGTGACCAGTGCGTCGGCCCGAGCGGCCGGACTGACGGTGGCCGTCGAGGCCGCCGAGCACACCCTCGACGGCCTGGTGGTGGCGGTGGTGGCGGCGCTCTCCGGGGACGACCCGGGCGCGGCGCCAGGGACCGGGTTCCCGAGGCCACCGGCCTAGGCTTGTCCACTGTGCCCGGCAACCCCCCCGTCCCCACCTTCCCGGCGCGCCGACTCCGCCGCCTGCGCCGCACCCCGGCACTGCGTCGCCTGGTGGCCCAGACCAGGCTGACCGTCGACGACCTCGTCGCCCCCCTCTTCGTGGCCGACGGCCTCGACGATCCCCGGCCGGTCGCATCGCTCCCCGGGGTGTCCCAGCACACGATCCCCTCGCTGGTGGACGAGGTCCGGCGCCTGCAGGCACTCGGTGTCCCCGGGGTGATCCTCTTCCCCCTGCCGCGGCCGGAGGACAAGGACCCGACCGGCTCCGCCGCGCTCGACCCGGACGGGATCACCCACCGCGCCATCGCCGCCGTCCGCGACGCGGTGGGCGACGGGCTGGTGGTGATGGCCGACTGCTGCCTCGACGAGTTCACCGACCACGGGCACTGCGGCATCGTGGATCCCACCACCGGCGACGTCGACAACGACGCCACCATCGAGCGCTACGCCGACCTGGCCGTGCTCCAGGCCCGTGCCGGCGCCGATGTCATCGCCCCCAGCGGGATGATGGACGGACAGGTGGCCGCCATCCGGGACGCGCTCGACACCGCCGAACTGCCCACCACGGCCATCCTGGCCTACGCAGCCAAGTACGCCTCGGCGCTCTACGGGCCGTTCCGCGAGGCGGCGGAGGTGACCATCGTGGGTGGCGGCGACCGCAACGGGTACCAGCAGGACCCACGCAACGGACGCGAGGCCCTGGCCGAGGTCGCGCTCGACGTGGCCGAGGGGGCCGACATGGTGATGGTCAAGCCGGCGCTCACCTACCTCGACGTGGTGACCGAGGTCCGCCGGGTCGTCGACGTCCCGGTGGCCGCCTACCACGTGAGTGGGGAGTACGCCATGGTGAAGGCGGCCGCCGAGCGGGGATGGATCGACGGTCCGGCCGTCGCCCTCGAGCAGATCACCGCGGTCAAGCGGGCCGGTGCGGACTTCGTGCTGACCTACTTCGCCGGCGAGTTGGCCGAGGTGCTCGGTGGCTGACGCCCCGCTCCCGGGACACGCCCGGTCCGACGCGCTCTTCGCCCGGGCCGAACAGGTGATCCCCGGTGGGGTGAACTCGCCGGTGCGGTCGTTCCGCTCGGTTGGCGGGCACCCGTACTTCGTGGCCCGGGGGGAGGGCGCCTACGTGTGGGACGCCGACGGCGCCAAGCTCCTCGACTTCGTCCAGTCCTACGGCGCGTCGATCCTCGGACATGCGGATCCCGACGTGGTCGCAGCGGTGCGCGCCGCGGCCGGGCTCGGCACGACGTTCGGTGCGCCCACCGAGGGCGAGGTGCTCCTGGCCGAGGCCATCGTCGACCGCGTCCCGGGCTGCGAACAGGTCCGGCTGGTGTCATCGGGAACCGAGGCGACCATGAGCGCCATCCGGGTCGCCCGGGGGTTCACCGGCCGCAACCGCATCGTCAAGTTCGCCGGCTGTTACCACGGTCACTCCGACGGACTCCTGGCCGGAGGCGGGAGTGGCGTGGCCACCCTCGGGCTGCCCGACTCGGCCGGTGTGCCGTCGGGTGCGGTGGCCGACACCGTGGTCGCGCCCTACAACGTGGTGCCCCGGCTCGACGACTCGGTGGCCTGCGTCATCGTCGAGGCGGTGGCGGCAAACATGGGCCTCGTCCCACCTGCCGACGGGTTCCTCGAAGGACTGCGCGCCGCCTGCGACGCCGCCGGAGCCCTCCTCATCTTCGACGAGGTGATCACCGGGTTCCGACTCGGCATCGGCGGTGCCGCGGCCTACAGCGGGGTGCGTCCCGACCTGTGGTGCTTCGGCAAGGTGATCGGTGGAGGCTTGCCGGTGGGGGCCTTCGGGGGACGCGCCGAGGTGTTGTCGGTGCTGGCTCCGCTCGGTCCCGTCTACCAGGCCGGCACCCTGTCCGGAAACCCGTTGGCCACCGCGGCCGGACTCACCGTCCTGCAGAAGATGACCGCCGGTTCCTACGACCGGCTCGCCGCCCGGGTGGCGGCGTTCGGGGAGTCGCTTCGCTCGCTGCTCGACGAAGCATTGGACGCAGGTGGCGCCACGGATGGGGCCGGTCACCGGCTGACCGCCCGCGTGCCCGTGGTGGGGCCGCTGTTCGGACTGTTCTTCGTGCCTGAAGGGGAGCCCGACGTGTGCGACTACGAGGGCGCGGTGGCGTCGGCGACGACAGGCCTCTACGCCCGGTTCTTCCGGGGCATGCTCGACCGTGGCGTCGCGCTGGCTCCCGGTCCCTACGAAGTGGCGTTCCCGTCGATGGCCCACGGCGACACCGAGTACGCCCTGGCGTTGTCGTGTGCGGCCGACGCCATGGCCGAGGCACTGGCCCGCTGAGCGGCCGGCGGACGGGCGTTCAAGAAGGACGCTCAGGGTGCCGATGATGAGGACATGGAGCATGGGTCCTCCAAAACTGCCCCGACCTTGGTGCACAATGTCAGCGGCACGTTCGCCTTCGGGCAGGGTGCCGCCCTGTTCGGTGTCCTCGGACACCGTCGGGGCAACGCAGGACCGACGGGCGACGATCGCCCGGCTGTCCCATGACCCCAGGCCACGAAGGAGCAATCGATGACCGTCGGCATCACTGAGCTACCTCCGGAGGGGATGCAACTCCCCGGTGTCGCGCTGGCGGGAGACGCCGACCGTGGCACCAAGACGACCGACGGCATCAGCCTCCTGTTCACGTCGGCCGGGATCACCGTGCAGGGCCCGCAGCCACAGATCGAGCGGCTGCTCGTGTGGACCGCGCTCGACTCGGCCACCTGCCACGAGGTCATGCAGTTGGCCGACGGCAAGGAGGCCGCCGTCATGGAGCTGACCTCGGGCGGTCAGTCCATCCGGTTCCTGCTGCCCACCGACACGGTCTCGCCGGGCCAGGCGGCCTATCTCGACCAGGCGCTGCCGACGTGGCTGGCACGGTACAAGGGATCCGCGGTGGCAGCGGCTCCGGCTGCTCCGGTGGCCCCTCCGGTTGCCGCTGCCCCCGCTGCGCCCGCTGCACCTCTCGAGCCCGAGGTCGGCGTCGCCATGCCCGAGCCGGGCATGGCGACCGCGCACGCGGCCGACACGATGCTCGACCAGTCCGAGCCGGAGGAGTCCACGGTCGGGGAGCAGGTGGCGGACC
>Ga0302279_10003996_pt1 | contig 17790 bp, 18 predicted proteins | sample III_Bog_N3_3_FD_194541 | JGI IMG/M metagenome (GOLD analysis project Ga0302279, IMG submission 194541) | Peat permafrost microbial communities from Stordalen Mire near Abisko, Sweden - III_Bog_N3_3 | ecosystem: Environmental > Terrestrial > Soil > Wetlands > Peat | place: Sweden: Abisko...
CGCGCTACTGCAGAAGGCGAGCGCGCTGCTGCAGAAGGCGAGCGCGCTACTGCAGAAGGCGAAGCGCGCTGCTGCAGCAGGCGAGCGCGCTACTGCAGAAGGCGAGCGCGCTACCGCAGCAGGCGAGCGCGCTACTGCAGAAGGCGAGCGCGCTACTGCAGAAGGCGAGCGCGCTGCTGCAGCAGGCGAGCGCGCTACTGCAGAAGGCGAGCGCGCTGCTGCAGAAGGCGAGCGCGCTACTGCAGAAGGCGAAGCGCGCTGCTGCAGAAGGCGAGCGCGCTACTGCAGAAGGCGAAGCGCGCTGCTGCAGCAGGCGAGCGCGCTACTGCAGAAGGCGAGCGCGCTACTGCAGAGGCGAGCGTGCTACTGCAGAGGCGAGGGTGCTGCTGTTTTGCGCGGCGGCGCGATTGCTTTTTGCGGGCGTCGTGCCCCTGTGTCATCCCGAGCGTAGCGCCGCAGCGCGCAGTCGAGGGACCGCCTCAATCATCAAGCTTGGCGGCGCCCTGCAGTCGCAAAGCTTGGTCGCTGTTCCTCGACTCCGCGCTGCGGCGCTCCTACCTTCGGTGGTTGCGCGCGATCGATCGGCGCGCTAGACTTCGAAGCCGATTGCGCCCAGGACGCGCTGGACGGCCAGGCCGTCGGCGAACGTCGGTTGCGCGCTCGGGCCGCCGCCGAGCGCGACGGCGAAATCGTCGAGGAGTGCCATGAAGTGCGGGACGGTCTCCCAGACCGTCGCGTACTTCGCGTATTTCATCGGCGCGAGTTCGTATTCGCTGGTATCGTCACCGTCGACGATCAGCAGGCCGAGCGCGGGCAGCGCGCCGGTCGCGATTGCGGTCCGGCTTTCGGCGTGGACGGCGATCGTCGTCTGATTGATCGAGACGGTGCTGTCGACGGTCATGCGCAGCGCGAGCCCCTCGCCCGCATCGGCGACGGCGAAGCAGCCGTCGGCGACCGTGCTTGGGAAGGTGCTGCCGTCGGGCGCGCGGCGGATCGGGTTCGCCGTGCGCATGAAGCCGTGCGTCGAGCGCACGGGCCGGCCGGCCAGCCAGAGCGCGAAGTCAGCGATGTGCGGCATGCCGGCGTTCGCGAGCCCGCCGCCCTTGGTCACGTCGAACCACCATTCCGACGGCGGCCGCGGATTCTCCGCGCGCAGACTGTTGGCAAAGCCGGTGACCTCGATCTCGCGCAGCGCCGGCAGATGGCCGTTGACGATTAGCTCCTTGAGCGCTTGCGGCGCGGAGCCGTAGCGGTACTCGAAGGCCATCGCGTTGACGATCCCGGCGCGTTCGGCGGCGGCGGTCATGTGCTCCGCGTCCGCGAGGCGCAGCGCGAACGGCTTCTCGCACAGCACGTGCTTGCCGGCCGCGATGGCGGTCATCACCGACGCGAAGTGATCGAACGGCGGGCTCGCGATGCTGATCACGTCGATCTCCTCGCCCATCGCGGCGAGCATCGCTTCGAGCGAATCGAAAGCGTGCGGCACCTTGCGTTCCGTCGCGACCTTCTGCGCGTTGCGGGGCGACGCGATCGCGACGGGCTCGAAATCCGGGTGCAGCGCGTATGCCGGAGCGTGCACGCGGCCACCGAAGCCGCTGCCGACGATACCGACGCGATAGGTCATGGTGTCTCCTCGATGGTTTGTTCGAGCAGCGCGATGGCGCGCTCGAGTTGGTCGTCTTCGATGGTGAGCGGCGGTGCGACCGTGATCGACGTGCCGTCCACGCCCGACTGCAGCAGGATCAGGCCGCGTTGCAGTCCGGCCCGCACGACGCGATTGGCGACGTCCGCGCCGCTGAACTCGACGGCCCAGAGCATCCCGATCCCGCGTACGTCGGTGACGGTTGCGTGCCGGTGGAAGAGCGTCAGCGCGCGTCGCAGCCACGGCTCGCGGGCCGCCGCGCGCGCGACGATACCGTCGCGCTCGAAGGCATCGAGCACCGCCAGCGCCGCCGCGCAGGCGAGCGGATTGCCCAGGAACGTCGCGGTGTGCAGCGCTTCGCCGGTGCTGCGCGGCCACGCATCCATCACCGCCGGCCGCCCGATCGCCGCTGAAAACGGCACACCGCCCGCGATCGCTTTGCCGGCGCAAAGTATGTCGGGCACGACGCTCTCGCGCTCGCACGCGAACATCGTGCCGGTGCGCCCGTAGCCGGTGTAGATCTCATCGAGAATCATGACGCAGCCGAAGTGGTCGCACAGCGCGCGTATCCCGCGCAGCCACCCGGCGGGCGGAACGATGACCCCGCCGCGTCCCTGAATGGGTTCGAGCACGACGGCGCCGATCTGCGGATCGTCCGCAAGCGCGGCGCGGGCAGCATCGAGCGCGGCGGCGCAATCGGCATCCGCGCCGGGAAACGGCAGAAACCTCGCGCGCTCGCCGGCGAGCGGCGCGAACGGCTCGCGAAAGCGCGCGATGCCGCCGACCGGCAGCGCACCGAGCGAGAGCCCGTGGTAGGCGCCCTCGAACGAGAGCACGCGCGGCCGGCCGGTCGCGAGCAGCGCGGTCTTGAGCGCGAACTCGATCGCGTCGGCACCGTTGGAGCCCAAGTACGTCTTCGAACAGTCGCCCGGTGCGATCGCGGCGAGCCGTTCGAGCAGCCGCGCCTTGACCTCGGTCGGGTGCACGTCGCCCATGCCGTGCGCCAGCCGCCCCGCTTGCGCGACGATCGCCTGGGTGACGTCGTCGCTGGTGTGGCCGAGCGCCGCGACGCTGAAGGCGCTCGTGAGATCGAGGTACCGGTTGCCGTCCGCGTCGGTCACGAGCGCCCCATGCGCGCTCGCCCACGCGATCGGGTAATCGTCGGCAAGATAGGTCACGCCCGGCGCTTCATAGCGTGCGATCAGGGCGTTGAGTTCGCGCGAACGCGGACCGGGCACCGGTCCCACGATCGATTCGAAGCGCTCGTTCATGCGCGATCGACCCAGCGGACGAAATCCGCGATCCGCGCGCGGCCACCGTGGCGGCCGGCGAGCGGCGGATCCTGCATCGAGCCGAACGCCGCGATCCGCACTGCGCCGAACGCTTCGGCCAAGCGCGTCACATCGGCCGCGCCGGGCGCGGCGACGCCCAGCGCTTGCAACGGAATGCCGCGTTCGCGTAGATCGGCCGCCGCGTCGTCGATGCCGTCGACGAAGATGACCGGCAGCGTCCCCGCGCCCAGCGGCAGCGGTTGGTCGCGCGGCGGATCGGTCACGATGCTCCACGCGCCGTCGGCGGCGCGGATGCTACGGCCCTGCCCTTGCGCGGCGCGAAACGCGCCGGCGGCGGCAAACGCTTGCGCGCGCGCCGCGCGCTCGGGTGGGCGCCGGCCGGGCGGAAACTCGACCACGGCATCCGCGCACGCTTCCGCGAGCGCGTCGACGAGGCGCTCGTGCGCGCCGTCCGCCGCGCGTTCGACGTAGAGCAGATGCAGCGAGAGACAACCGTCGCCGTCGTACAGCAGCGCGTCGCGTGCGATCGCGCCGGCCAGCGCCGCTGCGTCGCCGGCCAACGCTGCGCGGTCGACGTAGCCGGCGCTCGCACGCCGGCCGAATGGGACGAACGTCGCGCCGGGCGCGCAGCGGGCGCGAATCGCGAGCAGCGCGTCGTCGCTGCCGAACGCGACGACGACGGCAGCTGCGCCGAGCACGAGCGACTCGCGTTTGTCCGCCCCGCCGCTCCAGCGTTGCACCGAGAGCGTCGCGCCGAACGCGGGAAGTTCTTCGGCCAGCGTCTCGGCGAACGCGGCGACGAGATCGTCGCTGCGGTCTTTCACGGTGACCGTGCAATGCGCGGCGAGCGCGAAGGCCAGCGCCGGGATCGCGACGCCGATCGTCGTGTCGCTCGATACGATCGTCACCGCGCCGGTCGCGCGCGCCCAAGCCGGCGGGCGTCCGGGCCGTTCGACGAAACCGTCGAGCGCGTCGAGGGTGCCGAGTTCGTCCGCGATCGCGGCCTCGAGCGCCGCGGCGGTCAGGCCGCCGAAGAGCCGGTCGAGTGCGACGTCGACGACCGGCTGCGAATACCCGAGCCGGCGTTCGATCGCGACGGCGGCGCGCACGCGCGGCGGGAAGTCGGCGTCGCACCAGCGCGCGGCGGCATCGGCGATCGCGCGCACGCGGGTCCGCGCGCTAGCGGCGGATGAGGTCTTCGGCATCGAGCGAACAGCCACGCGCGGCGGCCCCTTCCTCACGTCCGAGCAGCACCAGGCCGCCCGGCACGATCGCGCCGAGGTCTTCGGTCTCGATGGCGACGACCGACGAGCGGTTCGCGCAGTCGACGTGCCGGATCGCGCCGACGACGCCGTCGGGCAGCTGCCGTCCGGCCTGGTCGACGACGATCGGACGCAGCCAAGGGACGGGTTCCTTGACGCGCCGCGCCGAGCCGCGCGAGGCGTGCGAATCGTAGTACTGGCTGGAGAGTTCGGTCATGCCGTACTCCGCGACGATCTGCGCTTGGTCGATGCCGAACGCCGCCGCCGCCTGCCGGTAGAGTTCGTCACGCGATACGACGCGCGTGCGGCCCTTGAAGCCGCCGGTCTCCATCACCCGCGAACCCGGCGGCAGCGGCAGCGTGCGCCCCGCGCGCTCGAGGCCGTCGAGCAGCGCGACCAGCGCGAACGCGGTCGTCGCGATGCAAACGCTCACGCCGTCGAGATGCGCGCGTGCGATGTCCGCCGCGAGCGCGTCCAGATCGACGCCGTCTTCGCGCAGATACCAGCCCGGCGGCCCGTCGCCGCGCTCGCGCGCGACCGCCGCCATCATGTAACCGAGCGAGGAGTGCGGGCGTTCGCGCGGATCGGGAACGAGCAACGCGTAGCGCAGGCGGGCGCCGTCGGCGAGCAGCGCGCGATCGAAACCTGCCAGCAGTGCAGCCTCGTAGAGCGCCGGCGATTCGAGGTAATGGCGGCCGCTGCGGGCCTGTGTCGTGCCGCTCGTTTCGAACCACACCGCGGCCTCGCTCGGCGCCACCGTGCACAACGCCGCGTCCTTAAACGCCGCGGCCGGGACGGCCGGGATCGCGGCCGCGGTGCGCGGCAAGCGCGCTTCGTCGATGCCGAGACTGCGCGCGTAGGCCGCGTAGGCGGCGTTCCAGTGGAACTGGTGCGCGAAGATCGCGCACGCCAGGTCGTCGAATGCCGCCGCGTCGAGCGTGCCTGCGGCGATAACGGCGCGGATGCGCGCGTCGAGCGCGCCGGCTTCCGCCCGGTACGCGCCGCTCACGACAGCAGGCGGGCGATCTCGATCTTGATGCAGCGGTCGACGACGACGTCGAGCCCCGCCGCGTCGGCCGCCGCGATCGCCGCGGCGTTGACGACACCGAGCTGAAACCAGATCGCTTTGGCGCCCACGGCGATCGCTTCGTCGACGACCTGCGGCGCGTCGGCGGCGTTGCGGAACACGTCGACGATGTCGGGCGCCCCGTGGGCGGCGGCATAATCGGCGAGGCCGGCAAACGCGGGGACGCCGCCGATCTCCGCGACCGCCGGGTTGATCGGCGCCACCGTGTAGCGCCCGCCGGCTTTCAAGGCCTCGAACACGCCGCGGCTGGGCCGCGCGGGGTTCGGCGAGGCGCCGACCAGCGCGACGGTCGTGGAGCGTTCCAGCAGCGCTCGCACGCCGGCGTCTCCGTCGAGGATCATCGTCCTAGGTGCGCTGCTTCTTGCGGTGCTGGCCGGTGAAGGCCGTGCCGGGGTCCTTCGGGGTGCTCCGGAACATGCCGACCATATTATCGAAGTTCTGGGCGTAGCCGTCGAAGGTCGCCGTGCTGCCGTCGGCCAGCTTCACGGTCATCGCGATCAGGCGCCCGTCGAACGTGCCGGTCATCGGCGAATGCGTCCGCTTGGGCCCGTGTACCCAGACGCCGGTGAGCTGGCCGTTGGTCGCGGCGATCGTCATGTACGAATAGTCGGCCAAGCGCTGCAACGGCGGCTGCAGTTCGATTTCCCAGGTGCCGTCGAGCGTCGTATATTGCGGCGGTTCGGGCGATTCCGAGGGTTCGGCGCTCGGCGATCCGCTGGGCACGGGCTTCGGGCGACGGCCGCGGGTCGGTCGGCCTGAGGGGCTCGGCGAGGGGGCCGGGGCGACGCCGGACGGGGCCGGGGCCGGCGTGACCTGCGCGAATCCCGCGGCCGAGGCGGCAAGCGCAATCATAGCGGTGAGGCAGAACCCGAGAATGGTACGACGAAAGTTCACCGCCGATGGTTATGCCAGCCGGACCCGACCCCCTTGCCACCGGTGATATAATCGGAGCGCTGTGAAATCGAAGATCCATCCCAAGTGGTTTGCCAACGCTGATGTAACGTGTGCCTGCGGCTCGACGTTTACCACGGGCTCCACGTTACCCCATATCACCGTCGAAGTGTGCTCGAACTGCCATCCGCTCTACACCGGCCAGCAGAAGTTCCTCGATACGGCCGGCCGCGTCGACAAGTTCAACCAGCGGGTCGCTCAGGCGCAAGTCAAGCAAGCCGAGGCCAAAGCGCGCAAGGACAAGAAAGCCGCCGAGGAAGTCGCCGCCGTTACCGCTTAGCGGGACGGGCGCGGTCAACGAGCGAGTCGCACTGCGGCTCGCTTTTCGTTTGCGCCCGGCGAAGGGTTCCCCCAAGCACCGATGATGCAGTACACCGACCGGCTCGAAACGCTCTCCCAACGCTTCGATGAAATCGAGGCGGCGCTCGCCAATCCCGGCGGCGCCTTCGATCAAGCGCGCTTCACCGCGCTGATGAAAGAGCGCTCGCAGATCGAGGAGACCGTGCTCGCCTATCGCGCCGTGCGCGATCTGCTGCACGAGATCGACGCGAGCGAGCTGCTCGTCGCCGACGGTTCCGATCCGGAGCTCGCCGCGCTGGCCGAAGAAGAACTGGCCGATTTGCGTGCGCGCCGGAAGCCGCTCGAGGAGCGGCTGCAAGAACTGATGCTGCCGCGCGATCCCAACGACGGCAAGGATATCTTCATCGAAGTGCGCGCCGGCGCGGGCGGCGACGAAGCGGGCATTTTCGCCGGCGATTTGCTGCGCATGTATTCGCGCTACGCCGAAGGGCGCAAGATGCGCGTCGAACTGCTCTCGGAGAGCGAGAACGAAGCCGGCGGCTACAAAGAAGTCGTCATCGCGGTCAAGGGCGGCGAACCGTACCGGTTCTTCAAGTACGAGAGCGGCGTGCATCGCGTGCAGCGCGTGCCCGTCACCGAGGCCGCGGGGCGCGTCCACACCTCGACCGCGACGGTCGCCGTGCTGCCCGAAGTCGACGAAGACGATGCGGCCGTGCAGATCAACGCCAAAGACCTCGAGATCGACACGTTCAAAGCGTCGGGCGCCGGCGGCCAGCACGTCAACAAGACCGAATCGGCGATCCGCATCACGCACGTGCCCTCGGGCATCATCGTTTCGTGTTCGGAAGAGCGCTCGCAGTTGCAGAACCGCGAACGCGCGATGGGCATGCTGCGCGCGCAGCTCGCCGAGCGCAAGCGGCGCGAAGCCGAAGAAGCGGTCGGTTCGCTGCGCCGCAGCCAAGTCGGCACCGGCGACCGCAGCGAGAAGATCCGCACCTACAACTATCCCCAAGACCGGATCACCGATCACCGGATCAATCAAAACTTCCAGAATATCAAAGCGATCCTTGACGGCGATATGGATCGGCTCGTCACCGAGTTGCAGCGCGACGAACGCGCGCGCTTGCTGGCCGGCGAAACGTCGGCGGCGTGAAGATCGGCGCGGCGCTACGCGAGACCGCCCGGCGCCTCGAGGACGTGGGCGGAAGCGGACGATTCGATGCGGCGCTGCTGCTCGAGCACGTCACCGGTGCCGCGCGCGCGAGTTTCATCGCCGACGACGCGCGCGAACTGACCGCCGATGAGAGCGCGGCGCTGGAGCGCGTGGTGGAACGGCGGTTGGCCGGGACGCCGATCGCGTATATCATCGGAACGGCCGGCTTTTACGGCCGGACGCTGGAGGTCGACGAGCGCGTGCTCGTGCCGCGCCCGGAGACGGAGCATCTCGTCGAGGCGGCGCTGACCGATCTGCGCGCGCGCGGCGCGCTCGCCGGCCGGCTGGCCGACGTCGGCACCGGCAGCGGCGCGATCGCGATTGCGCTGGCGATCGCGTTGCCCGATGCCTGGGTCTTCGGGACCGACGTCTCGCACGAAGCGATCGCGCTCGCCCGTCATAACGCCGCGCGCAACAACGTGTTCCAGGAATGTACCTTTCTGCACGGCGATCTGGCCGAGCCGTTGCGCCGCTTCGCGCCGTTCGATGCGCTCTTGGCGAACTTGCCCTACGTGCCGGCCGCCGACGTGCCGCAGGCGCCCGATCCGGTCTCGTTCGAGCCGCGGCTGGCGCTCGACGGCGGCCCCGACGGGCTTGCGCTCTACCGGCGGCTGATTGCGGAACTGCCGGGCTTGCTCGCGCCGCAGGCCTGCGTGCTCTTCGAGGCGGCACCGGGCACGATCGAGCCGCTCGCCGCGCTCGTTGAGGCGGCGTTCCCGGGCTGCGAGGTAACGATCGGGCGCGACTACGGCGGACGCGAGCGATTCGTGCGCTTCACGCCAGGCATGCCTGGGTAGTCCGGCGAAGCGAAGCAATCCCTCATGGCGAAGTTTATCTTCTTTACCGGCGGGGTCGTTAGTTCGCTTGGAAAAGGGATAACCGCCGCATCGCTCGGCAGGCTCCTGAAAAGCCGCGGGATCAGCGTCTCGATTCAGAAGCTGGACCCCTACATCAACGTCGATGCCGGCACGATGAACCCGTACCAGCACGGCGAGGTTTTCGTCACCGACGACGGTGCCGAGACCGATCTGGATCTCGGTCACTACGAGCGCTTCATCGACGAGTCGCTCAGTCGCGACAACAACGTGACGACGGGCCAGATCTACAAGTCGGTCATCGAGAAGGAACGCCGCGGCGACTATCTCGGTGCGACCGTGCAAGTCGTGCCGCACATCACCAACGAAATCAAAGCGCACATCACGCGCACGGCCCAGTCGAGCGGCGCCGACGTGTGCATCGTCGAGGTCGGCGGCACGGTCGGCGACATCGAGTCGTTACCGTTTCTCGAAGCGATCCGCCAGATGCGTCACCTGGTCGGCGACGAGAACGTGATGTTCGCGCATCTCACGTTGCTGCCGCACCTCGGCGCGGCCGACGAACTGAAGACCAAACCGACGCAGCATAGCGTGCGCGAATTGCGCTCGATCGGAATCACGCCCGACGCGATCGTGCTGCGCACCGGCACCGCCCGCCCGATCGCGATCGAATTGAAAGAGAAGATCGCGCTCTTTTGCGATGTCGCGGCGCAAAACGTCGTGCAGAACGGCGACGCTTCGACGATCTATCGCGTGCCGCTCAATCTCGAGGCCGAAGGGCTGGCCGAGATCGCGATCCGCAAGCTGCGCCTGGAAGTGCCCCACCCGCCGCGACTCGAGGAGTGGGCGAAGATCGTCGAGCGCATCGAGCAGCCCAAACGCCGGGTGCAGATCGCGCTGGTCGGCAAGTACGTCGAACTCAAGGACGCCTACATCTCGATCAGCGAGGCGATCAACCACGCCGGCATCTTCCACGACGCGGCGGTCGACGTCGTACGGATCGACAGCGAGCGCATCGAGACCGAAGGGGTCGGCGCGCTCGAAGGCGTGCACGGCATCCTCGTCGCCCCGGGCTTCGGCGCGCGCGGCGTGAACGGCAAGCTGCTGGCGATCCAGTACGCGCGCGAAAAGAAGATCCCGTTCCTCGGCATCTGTTTCGGCATGCAACTGGCGTGCGTGGAGTTCGCGCGCAACGTCTGCGGCTTGACCGATGCGATGACCAGCGAAGTGAACGAGACGACCGCCAACCCGGTGATCGACTTTCTGCCCGATCAGCGCAACGTCGACCTCAAGGGCGGGACGATGCGCCTGGGCTCCTACGATTGCACGCTCGAGCCGGATTCGCTCGCGGCGGCGGCCTACGGAACGCTGCAGATCAGCGAGCGTCATCGCCACCGCTACGAGTTCAACGACCGCTACAAAGCGCTCTTCGAAGAGCACCGCATGCGTTTCAGCGGGCATCACGTCAGCGGCCGCACGACCCTCGTTGAGGTCGTCGAGCTGCCGCCGAACGTGCACCCGTGGTTCGTCGGCACGCAAGCCCACCCCGAGTATAAATCGCGGCCCGACCGGCCCTCGCCCCTGTATCGGGATTTCATCGGCGCAGCGCTCGGCCATGCGGCGGTGGAGGGCGAGAGCGCCGGAGCGGGCGCGCTCGTACGTCACTGACGCCCGACCCGGAAAGCGTACCGCAGCTTACCGTCGTCGTCCTGACCAAGAACGAGGCGCCGCGTTTGGCCCGGACGCTCGCGCGGGTGCCGCCGGGCGCGCGCGTGTTCGTGCTCGACGCGGAATCGGACGACGGTACCGCCGCGATCGCGCAGGCCTGCGGCGCGCGCGTCGAAGTGCGCGCCTGGACGGGCTACGTCGACGCGCGCCGCTACGCGCTCGGCCGGGTCGAGACGCCGTACGCGTTCATGCTCGATGCCGACGAACTGCTCAGCGACGATCTGCGCGCCGCGCTGGCCGGCGATTTGGCGGGCCACGACGGCTTTCGCGTGCGGCGCGTGACGATGCTCGCCGGTCGCGCCGTGCGCGCCGCCGGTTGGTCGGCCGAACGGCTGGTGCGCTGCTTTCGCACCGATCGCGCGCAGGTCGTGGCCGCAAGCGTCGGCGGCGGCGCCGATCTGCACGAGCGCTGGGTCGTGCGCGGCAGCGTCGGCCGGCTCCCGGGCATGATCGTGCACGATTCCTATCCGAGCGTCGCGTCCTACCGCGCGCGTTTCGCGCGCTACACCGCGCTCGAGGCCGCGGGGCTGAAGCCGTCGGCCTGGGCGTGCGCGGGCGAGGGGTTGCTGCTGCTGCCGCGCTTCGGTTGGCGCTGGCTGCGCTATGCGGCCTGGAATGACGGCTGGCGCGGCGTGTTCGTGGCCTGGTATTCCGCGCTCTACCCGCTCGTCGTGCGCTGGCGCGCGCTGACGGCGTTGCGATGACGACGGTCGTCTTCGACGCCCGCGAGACCTCGCACATGTCGGCCGGCGTGCTGACCTATTCGCGCAAGCTGCGCGCGTGGCTGCCGCGGGTCGCGCCCGACGTGCGGCTGATCGCCGCCGGGCGCGGCGATAACTTCGATCTTGCGGAACAACTGGGCTTGCCGCTGGCGATCCTGCGCGCGCGCGCGGACCTCGCCCACTTCCCGACGCTGTTCGTGCCGCGCTTCGTGCCGCGCCCGTACGTGGTGACCGTTCACGACCTGATCGACTTGCACGAGCCGCAGTACGTCAAATCGAAGGTCGGGCCGTATCTGCGCGCGATCGTCGGGCCGGCCGTGCGCGCCGCGCACGCGGTGATCACCGACGACGACGCGACGGTGGCCGATCTCGAGCGCTTCTTCGGCGTCGATCCGCGCCGCGTGCGGGTGATTCCGCTCGGCTGCGACGATCCGCCGGACGACGTACGGCCGCGCCCATGGGCGCGGCCGTACGTGCTCTACGTCGGCAACCGCCGGCCGCACAAGAACCTCGCGACCTTGGTCGCGGCCTGGTCGCAGCTGCCGGCGGAACGCCCGCTGGATCTCGTGCTCAGCGGTCCGCCCGACGATGCGCTACGCGCGGCGCGCGGACCGGGCGAGGTCGTGTTTCTCGGCGAGCTGGGTGATGAAGCGCTGCGCGGCTGGTACGCCGGCGCGGCCGCCTACGCGCATCCTGCGCTGCGCGAGGGGTTCGGCCTGCCGATGCTCGAGGCGATGCGGGCTGGTGCGCGCGTCGTTGCGGCGCGCAGCGCGCTCCCGGCTTGCCTCGCCGCGCATGCGGTGGCGGTCGAGGCGCGCGACGCCGGCGCGTGGTGCGCGGCCTTGTCCGCCGTGCTGGCCGATCCGGCGGGTGCGCGCGCGGCGGCGCTGACGGCGCGCGCCGCGACCGCCGAGCTGACGTGGGAACGGACCGCGCGTCTTACGGCCGCCGTCTATCGCGAGGTTGCCGGATGATCGACGTCGCGCTCGACGCGCGCATCACGCCGCGCATGTCGGCCGGCATGCGGGCGTATGTCGGCGCGCTCGTCGACGGCCTGCCGCGCGTCGCGCCCGACATCCGCCTGCATCCGGTCGGTCACGGCTTGAACTTCGGCTTGGCCGAACAGGTCGCGTTGCCCGCCGAGATCGCGCGCCTCGCGCCCTCGTTGACGCACTATCCGACGATCTACGTGCCGCTGCGCCGCCGCCGGCCGTACGTCGCAATGGTCCACGACCTGATCCACCTGCAGTTCCCGCGGCTCTTCGGCCCGGCGGCCGCGGCGTTCTACGCGCTTGTCGCAACGCCGATGCTGCGTGGGGCGGCAGTGCTACTGATGAGCGACGCGCGCACGGCGAGCGCGTGTGTCGAGTTGCTCGGCGTCCCCGCCGAGCGCTGCCGCATCGTCCCGCTGGGGTACGACCCGGCGCTGCTTGCGGCGGCCGGCGGGCCCGCGTTCACCGCGCCGCGCCCGTACGTGGTGTACGCGGGCAACCACCGGCCGCACAAGAATCTGGCCGTGCTCTACGAGGCCTGGGCCGGCTTGCCGGATGCCGTCGAGCTCGACCTCGTGCTGACCGGGCCGCCCGATCCGGCGGCCGCGGAGCGCTACCGGCGGCGCAGCGGCAGCCTGCAGTTTCTCGGAACCGTCACCGATGCCGAACTCGCCCAGCGCTATCGGAGTGCGGCGGCGCTGGTTCATCCGGCCCTAGCCGAAGGCTTCGGTTTGCCGATGCTCGAGGCGACCGTGCTCGGGACGCCCGTGATCGCCGCGCGGACCGCGCTGCCGAGCCTGGTCGCCCCGTACGCCGCGGCGTTCTCGCCCCACGACGCGCTGGGGCTGCGTGCGATCTTGACCGATCTGGCGGCGAATCCGGCGCCCTACCGGCGTCGCGCCGCCGAGGGTAGCCTTGCGCTGCGCGCGTATACTTGGGACCGGTTTGCGGCCGCCACGGCCGCGGTGTATCGCGAGGTCGTCGATGGGTCTGCCGGTGCGTAAGGTCGGGGTCGTGCTGACCGCGTGGCTGCTGCTCGCCGCGGCGCCGGCGCGCCAACTGCCGCCCGTCGACGCGGCGATCGCGATCGCGGTCAACGGCGACGAACTGCCGCGCGATCCCGCTCCGCGCATCGTCGGCAAAGGCGGCGGCCGGCTCGTCGTGCCGGTCGTACGCATCTACAGCGCCTTGGGCATCGCGGTATCGCGCCGCGGCGATACGATCACCGCCAGCGCGCCGGGCAAGACGGTCGTCCTGCGAATCGGCAGCGCCAGCGCGACGATCGACGGCCGGCCGGTGACGATGGACGCGCCGGCGCTCTCGATCGGCGGCGCGACGTACGTTCCGCTGCGCTTCGTCGCCGAGGCGCTGGGAGCGCAAGCGACGTTCAACGCGCGCGCGAACCGGGTCGAGATCGTGTCCTCGCTGGTCGGCCGCACGCCGGCGCTCGAACAGCGCGCGGCCGGCGGCGCGGCGCAGATCGTCGGCAGCGTCAGCGCGATCGACCTGAACTCGGCGCCGCCGTCGCTGACCGTCGTGCGCGGTCCGAGCGTGCGCACGATCGCGATCACCTCGACCGCCGCGATCGCGCTGCAGGACGTCGTTGCGCGCACGAGCGCCGCCGGGACCTTGAACGACGTGCACGTCGGCGACGCCGTCAGCGCCGTCGTGCTGGCCGACGGCCGGGTCGCGTCGGTGATCGTGCGCTACGCGTCGCGCATCGGGACGATCGCCGCTATCTCGGGCAGTCAGTTCGTGCTCGACGGCGGTTTCATCATGAGCCCAGATCCGGCGACGACGATCAGCTTGAACGGCGATCCCGCGGCGTTCTCCGATCTGCGCGTCGGCGATGCTGTCGTGGTGCGGCTCAACCCGGACACGAACGAAAAGCGCCAGATCATCGCCGCGCGTGCCGTCGCCGCAACGCCCGGCCCGGTGGGGCCGGTCGCGATCTCGTCGTTCACGCTGGAAGCGCCGCGCGCGCTGCGCTCGGGCGAAGCCTACGACGTCGTGCTGCGCGGCACGCCCGGCGGGCGCGCGAGCTTCGACATCGGGACCTACCTGACGGGCCTGCCGTTGCCCGAAACCGTGCCCGGCATCTACGCCGCGCACGACGTCGTGCCGCCCGACGTGAACTTCGGCCCGACGCCGGTCTACGGCCATCTTTCCGCCGCCGGCACCGACGCGCCGCGCGCCGAGGCCGCGACGTTGCTTGCCGTCTCGAACGCTCCGCCGCAGATCGTCGACATCGCGCCGCTCGGCGGCCAGACCGTCAACAACAACCGGCCGTCCATCTACGCGACGTTCCGCGTCCCGACCGGCGTCGGCATCGATCCTGCCAGCGCGACGATCGTCGTGAACGGCGCCGACGTCACGCTCTCCGCCACGCGCACCGATCAGTTCGTCCTCTACAGCCCGAGCATCGCACTGGCCGATGGCCCGGTGTCGGTGCAGGTTCGCATTGCCGATGCGGCCGGCAACGTGCAGACGCGCAGCTGGTCGTTCACGGTGCGCGCGCGATGAGGCGCCTGGTGTGCGCCGTGCTGCTCGCGCTCCTCACCGCCTGCGGTAACCTCGATGAGAGCGGGCGTACCGAACTCGTCATGGCGCGCGTCAAAGATGCGATCAACCTCGATCCCGCGCACGCAACCGACGGCCAATCGCTCAACGTCAGCTCCGAGATCATGGAGGGCCTGGTGATGTTCCGGCCCGGCACGTTCGATGTGACCGGGGCGCTGGCGACGAAGTGGTCGATCGACCCCAGCGGAACGCGCTGGACGTTCACGTTGCGGCCGGGCGCGCGCTTTTCCGACGGGACGCCGGTCGACGCGGCGGCGGTGAAGTTCAACTTCGATCGCTGGCGGCTGCAAGGCGATCCCGATCACGGCGCGTTCTCCTACGCGTACTGGGTCTCGGAGTTCGGCGGCTTTTCCGACGATCCGAAAAACCCGGGCGTCGTGCGCGACGTGATCGTCGATGCGCCCGATCGCGTGACGTTCGTGCTGGCCCAAGCGTCGGGAACGTTCCTGCGCAACCTCGCGATGCAGTCGTTCGCGATCGGCTCGCCGGCGGCGATCCGGCGCGATCCCAAGGCCTTCGAGCAGCATCCGATCGGCAGCGGACCGTACGTGCTGCGCGAGTGGCTGCGCGACGATCACCTCACGCTCGATGCGAACCCCGACTACACCGGGCCGTTGCCGCGCCCCGCGATCAAGACCGTGGCGATCCGCGATATTCCCGATCAAGCGACGAGCGTGCTCTCGATCGAGAAGGGCGAGCTCGCGATGCTGACCGATCCACGCCCCGACGACGCGGCGTTGCTCGCAACGCAGCCCGGCATCCACATCGTGCGCCAGCCCTCGAACAACCTCGCCTATCTGGCGATGAACGTCGAGAAGAAGCCGTTCGACAACGTGCTGGTGCGGCGCGCGGTCGCGCAGGCGATCGACATCCCCGCGATCCTCAAAGCGCTCTACGGTCCGGGCACGAGCCCCGGCGACAATTGGACGCCGCCCGGCATGCTCGGTGAGAACAAGCGCGTCAAGATTTGGCCGCACGACGTCGCCGCGGCGAAGCGGCTGCTGGCGCAAGCGGGCTTCCCGCACGGTTTCGCGACGACGCTCTTTCTGCCGACGACCCCGCGCCCGTATATGCCCGATCCGGAGCGGCTGGCCGAAGCGATCCAAGCCGATCTCAAAGACGCCGGGATCGACGTGACGCTCGAGCCGCTCGAATTCGGCGTGTTTTTGAGCAAGGTCCAGAACGGCGAGCATCCCATGTGTCTGATCGGCTGGAGCGGCGACAACGGCGATCCGGACAATTTCTATTATCCGTTGCTCGATCAGGATTCGGCCGTGAAGCCGTTCGCGCAAAACTACGCGTTCTGGCGCGATCCGGGCTTTCACAAGCTGATGCTGGCCGGTCAACGCTCGGTCGTCGAAGCGGAGCGCCGCAAGATCTATATGCAGGCCGCGCAACTGGTCCACGACCAGGTGCCGGCGATCTCGCTGCTGCACACGCCGGTGCCGGTCGTGCTGCGCGACTCGGTGCGCGGGTTCGTGCCGAGTCCGGATACCGAATACCACTTCGAACTGATGACGACGGGGACGTGATGCACGAAGACTGTCTGTTCTGCAAGATCGTGCGCAAGCAGATTACGGCGCAGGAAGTACTGCGCGACGAGCACGTCGTGGCGTTCTACGATCTCAATCCGCAAGCGCCGACGCACGTCCTGGTGATCCCGACGCAACACGCCGAGCATCTATCCGCCTTCGCCGCAAGCGGCAACGCCGCGGCCGCCGACCGGCTGCTCTCCGCCGCCGCGGAGATCGGCACGCGTTTCGGTCCCGGCGGCTACCGGGTGGTGATCAACGAGGGCCCGGACGCGGGGCAAAGCGTCTTCCACCTCCACGCCCACGTCCTCGCCGGCCGGCCCCTGGGGTGGCCGCCGGGGTAATTACCGGCGGTGCCTGACGTACTCGTCTTCGAGCATCCCGTAGCGGCAGAGCGGCTGGAACGTGCCGTCGGGCGCGCGGAAGCCGTCGCGGTCGGCGCCTTCGAACCGAAACCCGTGCAGTTCGTAGAGCGAGCGCGCACGCGCGTTCGCCGCGGTCACGTAGAGATAGGTGCGATGAACGCGCTGCTCGTCAAAGGCCCAGGCCAGCGCGCGGCGCAGCGCCCACGTGCCGGCACCCTTCCCCGGCTGAGCGACGACGAGCGTTTGGAGTTCGGCGAGCCAGCTGTCCTCCAGGCGTGCGCGCCACAGTGCGATGGGAGCGCCATGCCTGTCGAGGACGACGCGCTGCGCCGCGCCGGGGCGATCGACGGCTGCGCGGACCGCGTCCTCATCCGGCTGCTGCATGTACGCGCGAGCGTGCGGCGCCGCATGCAGCCCCACGATCCACGCCGTATCGGCAGCCGTGACATGGCGTTCGCTGAAGCTGCCGCCGCCCTCGAACTCTCCCATTCGCCCCGCGCTACGACGCCCGGGGCCGGCGTCCCCGGCGCGACCGCCCCGCCGGGTGGCGGTCCCTCGACTGCGCGCTGCGGCGCTTCGCTCGGGATGACAAGGGGGGGCGGTTTGTGGTAGCGTTATCAGTCGGGCCGCCCAGGCGGCCGAGAGACGGCGTTCGCGCCGGGCGAAGGGAGGGTTGTTCGTGGAAGTACGCATTGCACCGGGAGAGACCATCGAGAGCGCGCTGCGCCGTTTTAAAAAGGCCACGCAGAAGGCCGGCGTCCTCGCCGAGGCGCGCAAGCACGAGCACTACGAGAAGCCGAGCGTCCGCCGCAAGAAGAAATCCGCCGCCGCCCGCAAGCGCCGGGCCTAAACCGGGCCGGCAACAGAGCGCAAAGCACCCACCGATCGGTAACGGAGCGCAAAGCACCGCCGGTACGTAACGGAGCGCAAAGCACCCACCGATCGGTAACGGAGCGCAAAGCACCGCCGGTACGTAACGGAGCGCAACCCCCACTGTCATCCCGAGCGGAGCGCGTAGGCGCGGAGTCGAGGGACCGCCACCCGGCCCCGAATTCGCAAGCAAACCGAGAAGGCGTCTCCCCGAGGCGCCTTCGTAATTGTAGGACAAGAACGACCGTGAGCGTCAAAGACCAGATTTCCTCGGACCTCAAAGAAGCGATGAAGGCGCGCGATCAGGTGCGCCTCGATACCCTGCGCAGCGTGCTCTCCGCGTTCACCTACAAGCGTGTCGAAGCCGGGCACGATCTCGCCGACGACGAGCAGCTCGCGGTCGTGCAGAAGCTGGTCAAACAGCGCGCCGACTCGATCA
>Ga0302279_10004007_pt1 | contig 17757 bp, 8 predicted proteins | sample III_Bog_N3_3_FD_194541 | JGI IMG/M metagenome (GOLD analysis project Ga0302279, IMG submission 194541) | Peat permafrost microbial communities from Stordalen Mire near Abisko, Sweden - III_Bog_N3_3 | ecosystem: Environmental > Terrestrial > Soil > Wetlands > Peat | place: Sweden: Abisko...
ACGATGTCCTCGACGAGAATGACATCCTCGTTCGCGATGGGGTGCGAGAGGTCGTGCGTGATTTGCACGACGCCGCTCGACTCCGTCCCTTCGCCGTAGGAGCGCACCCCGAGGAAGTCGATGCGCAGCGGCAGGTCGATCGCGCGCGCCAGGTCGGAGCAGAAGATGAAGCTCCCCTTCAGCACGCAGACGAGCACCACCGAGCGGTCGGCGTAGTCCTTCGTGATGGTCGCGCCGAGCTCTTTCACGCGGGCAGCGATCGTCTCGGCCGAGAGCATCGTGACAATGTGTTCAGGCATTGTGCAGGATCAGTAACAAGGCGATGCGCAGGACGCTAGCCGCGGCGAACGCGCACTTTCGAGAGGTTCTGCTTCCCTTCTGCCTCAGGGCTCGCTAGGTGGCGGAGCCAACAAATCATGGCTACCCGAATCCCCCTCGAACGCATCCGCAACATCGGCATCTCGGCCCACATCGACTCGGGCAAGACGACCCTGACCGAGCGCATCCTCTTCTACACCGGGCGAATCCACGAGATTCACGAGGTGCGAGGCAAGGACGGCGTCGGCGCGAAGATGGACTCGATGGATCTCGAGCGCGAGAAGGGGATCACGATCCAGTCCGCCGCGACGTATTGCGTGTGGAACGGCTCGCAGAAGCAGCTCGAAGAGTACAACATCAACATCATCGACACCCCAGGCCACGTCGACTTCACGATCGAGGTCGAGCGCGCCCTTCGCGTCCTCGACGGCGCGATCCTGGTGCTCGACTCGGGCAAGGGCGTGCAGAGCCAGTCGATCACGGTCGACCGGCAGATGAAGCGCTACCACGTCCCCCGCATCGCGTTCGTCAACAAGATGGACAACCCGGGCGCCAACTACGAGCGCGTCTCGGCGATGCTGAAGCAGAAGCTCGGGCACTACCCCGTCATGCTGCAGGTCGCGATGGGCGCAGAGGACAAGTTCGCGGGGATCATCGACGCGGTCACGACCCGCGCGTACTTTTTCGACGGCGACGACGGCGAGATCGTTCGCGAGGCAGACGTGCCGGCCGAGTACGTGGACCAGGCGAAGCATGCCCGCGAGCAGATCGTGCAGCTCGTCGCGGACGTCGACGACACGCTCGCCGAGAAGTTCCTGAACGAGGAGCCCGTCACGACCGAGGAGCTACGCGCCGCCATCCGTCGCGCGACGCTCGCCCTCAAGATGACGCCCGTCATGTGCGGCTCGGCCTACAAGAACAAAGGCGTCCAGCTCCTCCTCGACGCCGTCACCTACTACCTCCCCAACCCGATGGACGTGGAGAACGAAGCCCACGACCAGAGCAAGGGGGAGGAGAAGATCATCGTGCACTCCGACCCGACCAAGCCCTTCGTCGGTCTCGCGTTCAAGCTGCAGCAGGACAAGTACGGCCAGCTGACCTACTTCCGCGTCTACCAGGGGACGATCTCGGCAGGCGACACGATCTACAACGTATCGAACGAGAACCGTAAGGTCCGCGTCCCGCGAATGTTCCGTATGCACTCGGACGACCGCGAGGAGATTCCCTCGGCCGAGGCCGGTGACATCGTCGCCTTCTACGGCGTCGAGGCCAGCTCGGGCGAGACGTTCACCGACGGCAAGATGCAGGTCACGCTGACGTCGATGCACGTGCCCGCGGCCGTCATCTCGCTCGCCGTCGCCCCGAAAGACCGTTCGGCGGAGACGAACTTCTCGAAGGCGCTCAACCGCTTCACGAAGGAAGATCCGACCTTCCGCGTCCACCAGGACGAAGAGTCGCAGCAGACGATCATCAGCGGGATGGGCGAGCTCCACCTCGACATCTACATGGAGCGCATGCGGCGCGAGTACAACTGCGACGTCGTCGCAGGCAAGCCGCAGGTCGCGTACCGCGAGACGATCACGCAGCGGAGCGAGATCGCCTACACGCACAAGAAGCAGACGGGCGGCTCCGGTCAGTTCGCGCGCGTGAACGGCTTCATGGAGCCCCTCCCGGACGACGCGGTCGAGAACTACGAGTTCCTGGACGACATCGTCGGCGGCTCGATCCCGCGCGAGTACATCCCGGCGTGCGACAAGGGCTTCCGCGAAGGCATCAAGCGCGGCGGTCTCATCGGGTTCCCCGTCGTGGGCATCCGCGTCGCCATTAACGACGGCCAGTTCCACGCGGTCGACTCGTCAGAAATGGCGTTCAAGACGGCGGCCCTCCAGGGCTTCCGCGAGGCCTACTCGGGCGCCAAGCCTATTATCCTCGAGCCCATCATGAAGGTGGAGATCGAGGCGCCGGTCGAGTTCCAGGGCTCGGTCGTCGGTCAGGTCAACCAGCGCCGCGGCATGATCCAGGACACGGTCAGCGCCGACGTCGTCACGGTGACGGCGCTCGTGCCGCTGAACACGATGTTCGGCTACTCGACCGACCTTCGCTCGGCGACGCAGGGGAAGGGGAACTTCACCATGGAGTTCGCCAAGTACGCCCCCGTCCCGCGCCAGGAGCAGGACGAGATGGTGAAGAAGTACAAGGAGAAGCTGGCGGCCGAAGCCAAGAAGTAGAGCCTCGCTCCCGAGAATGGCGCCCCGCGACGAATCGGTCGACGGGGCGCTGTTCGTTTAACGGTACGACTTCGCGGTCTGCTCGATCTGCGGCGCGACGGTGTAGACGTAGTTCCCGTAGAGCGCGAACCCCTCCATGCGGGTGACCGGCCCGAGGAACGTGGACGGCGTCGCGCAGCTCGGCCCCGGTGCGCAGACGTCGAGCTGGGTCGCGCCTGTCGTGCTCCCGGTGAGCCAGTAGAGGCTCGCGCCGTCGGTTGCGATCGAGAGGACGGAGGCGCCGCTCGTGTAAAGAGTCGCGTCTCCGCCGGCGAGAGGGCAACGGTAGATGCCGCCGTTCGTTTCGTCTTGCTGCACGCCGGTCGACACGTAGGCGTAGGCGCCGAGCACCGTGAAGGCCCCCTGACCGTAGATCCCGCTCGAAACTCCAGGCACGCTGCAGAGCGTCGACGCCGAGCCACCGCCGATTGCGACGGTCTCGAGGTTCCCGTTGCTCCCGTCGACCCAGTAGAGGCTCGAGCCGCTGGGGACGATCTGTTCGACGACCGTCGACGACGCGAGGCGCGTCACCGCTCGAGGCGCCGCGCAGGTCGCGCCGATGGCGCACGCGTAGAGGGTGCTCGAGTCCTCCCAGTAGATGTTCACGCCGTCGGACGCGAGCGAGGCGCTGCCGTTGTCGCTTTCTGCGGTCGACGCGAAGAAGGTCGGTGCCTGTCCGCAGCCCGAGGCAGGGCAATCGACGAGCTCCCCGTCGGTCGTCTGAAAGTAGACGAGGCCGCTCTCGACCAGGAGCTCGCCGGGTACCGACCCCGCGTTGACGGCCCCCCAGACGCGCCTCGGCGACCCGCCCATGCATCCGGTCACCGGGCAGCCCATGAGACTGAAGACGCCGTCGTCCCCGAGCTCCGTCCAGTAGACGTTGGCATCGTCCGCTGCGATGGCTCCGTCCTCGTCGACGTTGGTCGAGGCGATGATGACCGCGGCGCTCCCGCCGCTCGGCACGGGCGACGAGCCAGAGCTTCCGGAGACCGCAATCCCGGACACCGTCGTCGACGTGCCCCCGTCGTTGCCTTCGTCGCGGCTGCCCGGATGCGCCGCCTCTGCGTCGCCGTAGTCGAGGCTCTCTCCGGGGCCACCCGCGGCCTCATGCCCGCCCGGCTCGCCCGCAACGACCCCAAAGCACGCGACCGATCCTTGTCCGAGAACAGCGACAGACAGCATGACGACCGCGGGGAAGGATGATTTGCGCATGGTCCGTGGACCGTATGTCCGCGTGCCGACGGTCCCGTCACGACGCGGCGTCGATTCCTCGGCTGCGGCCACGCCGTCACTGTCCTTCGGGGCGAACCTCGACCCGTTCGCCGTCCGTCCACGCGGCGATCGCCCCGTCGCGATCCGTTCGGAAGACCGTCACGTGCGCCCGGGCGAGCGCCGCGAGCGCGTTCGGGTGTGGGTGGCCGAACCGGTTACGAAGCCCCACCGAGATGACGCCGAAGGTCGGCGCAACGGCTGCGAGGAACGCGTCGCTGCTCGACGTGCGGCTCCCGTGATGACCGACCTTCAAGACGTCCGCGTGGAGGCGCGCCGGACCGAGCGCGACGAGGTCTCTCTCCGCCTCGTGCTCGCTGTCTCCTACGAAGAGGAACGCGCGACGGCCGAACGAGACGCGGAGCACGAGCGAGTTGTCGTTCGGTCCGCGGTCGGGCGAGGGGCCGGGGCAGGGTGCGAGGACCTCGATGCGCGCGCCGCCGATGTCGTGCGCGCCGCACAGCGTGTCGGGACGGACCACCGGCACGTGCGCGAGTCGCATGTTCGCGAGGAGCGCCGCGTACCCACCGCGCGCCCCTTCACGCTCCCCCTGACCGGTGTCCCACAGGGCGCCGACCTCGATCCCCGAGAGCCCGGACACGAGGCCGGTGAAGTGGTCGGGGTGCGGATGCGAGAGCACGACAGCAGACAGCCGCGTCCGTCGACGGTCGCGAAGCGCGGGCGCGATGACCCTTACGCCCGTGTCGACCGGGCTGCCGACGAGCCCGCCGCCGTCGATGAGCATCGCTTCGCCCGTCGGTAGATCGAGGAGCGCGGCATCCCCTTGGCCGACGTCGAAGAGCTCTGCGAGGACCGTCGCCAGCGTGAGCCCGACGAGAAGCTCGCGCCGTCCGTGACCGTGGCAGCGCACGAGGGTCAGAAAACCAAGCGCGAAGAATCCGAGCTGCCAGCCATTGGGGGGCGGAATCGGAATGAGCAGCGCATGGAAGTGGGCGAACGCGTGCGCGATGAATCGCACGAGGCGGAGCGCTCCGGTCGCCACGAATGCGGCCCCGAATTCCACGGCCGGCACAGGAGCTGCGAGGACATGTAGCAGACAGACCGGGAGCGCAATCGCCTCGCCCAGCGGTACCGCGAGCAAGTTCGCGAGGACCCCACCGAGAGGCTGTGTTGGGGCGAAGCGCGCGAGGATCGGAGCGCAAGGAAACGTCGCGGCCAGCGTCGGCGAGACCGCGTGCGCGACCCAGGTGGCCTTCGGTCGAAGCCGGGGCGGCAGTCGTAGGGTGTGGTCGACCAGCCACCGCTCGAGCGGACGCGAGAGAGACATCAGGCCGGCCGTCGCACCCGCGGACAAAAGAAACGAGAGATCGAACACGACCAGCGCGTCCGCCATCGCCATGGCGAGCAGGGAGAGCCCAAACGCGCGCGGCGCGGTCGCGCGACGGCCGAGGGCCCGCGCGGTGAGCGACCCTGTCATCATCCACGCCGCGCGCAACGTCGACCCGCCCGCCCCCGCGAGCTCCGCGTAGCCCCAGACAAGAGGCACAGCGAGACCCGCCGCCCAGCGTCCGACGTCGTGCGACGCTGCGAGGCGTGGCAATCGCACGAGCATGGCGTGCGCGACCTTCGTGGCCCCCGCGACGACGAGGACGAGGTGCATCCCGGAGACGGCCAGGAGATGCGCCAGCCCACTTGCACGAAAGTCGGCGTCGTCGCCGTCGGAGAGGTCCGACTCGCCGAGGACGAGCGCGCGCGCCATCGCGTCGGCGTCGCTCGGGAAGGTCGCCGCGATGCGCCCTCGAATATAGGCACGCACCCGGTCGATCACCGCGAGCGGGCCGGCTCCTCGACGCACGGGCGAGGCATCCACGACGCTCCCGGACCAGAGAGTCGCGCGGCGTGCATCGCCGGGTCGCGGGTCCGAGGTCGCGGAGTTCCAGAAGCGCTCGACTGTCGCGATCTGGGCCGTGATCTGCACGCGATCGCCCCGCGCGAGATCGCTGTCGCCCCCATATAGAGAAGCGCGAGTCGGGCCGCGCCGATGCAGGTCGATCCCTTCGCACGTGACGTTCGTGAGGTCCGCCTCCCAGCGAAGGAGACCGTGGGTCAGCACGGGAGAAGACACGACCACCCCATCGGCCCCGCATCGCGAGGGCGCTGGAAGCGACGCCCACGCCGACGCCCGCGCGGCTTCGTGCTGGCCGATCGTTCTCGACGCGTGGGCCGCACCGAACGCGAGGGCGAGAACGGACGCGACCACGGTGGTGCGCGAGGGTCGTTCCCCGGCGACGCGGAGGACGACGAGGGCGCCCACTACCGTCACGAGAAGCTGCACCGGCGCGACGTACGCGATCCCCCCCGCGACAAGCATGACGCCGACGACGAGCACGAGATCCATGGCAAGCCGTTGACAGCACGACCCGTGCCCTACGATTGCGCCCTGCGATGACCGCGCGATCGACGCCGCGGCGCTGTCCCGGGCAAATCGAGGGGTGTCACGCGACAGGCTTTGGCTCCAGCGGCCGCTCGTGCGATCATAGGCGCGATGAACGAGCGGTTCATTCGCTGCTCGGAGTGCGGCATGCCTCACGAGGAAGGGCTCCGGATCTGTCCGGCGACGGGCAAAGCCATTTCCCGCCCCTCGATTCCCCCGGGAGGCCGTGGGGCTCAGTCGGTGCGATCGCCTGCGCCCCCGCTGCAGGTTCCTCCGGTGGCCTCCGTCGCCCCCGCCGTCTCCCCCCCCGGCGGGCCGCGCCCCGGTCGCGATTCGCGCGATTCGATCGACTTCGAGCTTATCGGGACGCTTATCGGCGGGAAGTACCGAGTGCGCGACATCCTCGGCCAAGGCGGCATGGGGACGGTCTTCGAAGCGATCCACGAAGGGCTCGGCAACGTCGTCGCCATCAAGGTCCTTCACCCGAACCAGGTCCAGAAGAAGGACGCCGTTCAGCGGTTTCATCACGAGGCACGCGCTGCGGCGCGCATCGGTCATCCGAACATTTGCGAGGTGCACGATGTCGGCGCGCTCGACGACGGTCGTCCGTATCTCGTGATGGAGCGACTCTCGGGAGCGACTCTTGCGGACCGGATTCAGTCGTTAGGCGGGCTACCGTTCCAGGAGGTGCTCGACACCCTGACGCAAGTGCTCTCCGGGCTTCACGCGGCGCACGAGAAGGGGATCATCCACCGCGACGTGAAGCCCGAGAACGTGTTCCTCAGTCAGCGGGTAGGTTGCCCTCCGGTCGCGAAGATTCTCGACTTTGGCGTCTCGAAGGTGATGACGCAGCATCCGCAAGCGAGTGGCTTCGGCGATGTCGAGGTGACCCGCACCGGCGTCGTTCTGGGCACGCCGTACTATCTGGCTCCGGAGCAGGCTCGCGGCGATCGCGGTCTCGACGCCCGGGTCGATCTCTACGCGTGCGGCGTCATGCTGTACGAGGCGCTCACGGGGCGTCGTCCATTCCGCGCCGCGAACTACAACGCGTTGCTCATCGCGATTCTTACGTCGTCGCCCCGCCCTGCCCGTGAGATTCGCCCCGATCTGCCGGCCGGTTTCGGTCGCGTCATGGACAGGTCGATCGAGCGCGATCCGAACGATCGGTACCAGACTGCGCTCGAGTTCCAGGAGGCGCTGCAGCCGTACTCGCAGAATCCGCTCGCGCAACGCAAGACGGCCGCCCCCCCGCCGAGACCGACGAGCTATCCGCCTCCAGCTCCGCCTGCACCGGCGAGCGCCGAGGACCTTCAAGCGCTTCTGGAGAGCGCCTCGAGCGACGCGCTGGCCCCCTCACCGTTCCCGGCGTTGCCACCTCCGCCGCCCCCCTACGCGGCTCCGCCGCCGCCGCCGCCACCTCCTCCGCGTACGCCTCCGCCGCCCCGACCGCTGCGGGGGAGCGTCGCGCCTGCCGCGCCAGCACGACCTGGCTCCGTTGCGCCCCTGCCGCCACGACCAACCGTCGTTACCGCGGTCGCGACGGGGCCACGCGAGACCACGCGTATGGCGCGTCCCCTCGCTCCAGCTGCGCATTTCGCACCTTCGCCCGCTCCTCCGACCCCACCGCCTCCGCCGCGCCCGGCCGCGTTCTCACCGGCTCCGCTCCCGCCCACTCCGCCCCCGCCGCCTCGACCGGTCGCCTCGTCACCCGCTCCGCCCGCGGTGCAGCGTGTGCCGCGAAAGCAGGCCGGGACGTTCGACGATCAAGCGACCGAGATCGACCTGCCGCGAGCATTCCCGGACCCGCTGCCTGCTGAGACTGCGAGCCCGACCCCCGCATCTCCCCATGCGGTCCCGCCGGTCCCGCCCAAGCCCGTTCCCGCGCGACCGTCGGGAAGAGATGCGTTCGCGCCGCGTCGTGCGGCACCGCTCCTTGGGCCGCCGCTCCGCCCGGCAGCACGCACGCCGTTCGCCGACGAAACGGCGACCGAGATCATGTCGGGTTCGATCCGATCGAAGCTTGGCGAGCCCGCAGCGAAGGCAGACGCCCCGCAGCCGCCTCCGCCACGCCCCGCCTCGCCGCGAGTTCCGCCGCGCCGCTGAGTACTTTCGCCTGTAGCGGACGCGGTCCCCCCTGGCCGACCGCCTCGAGCGAAATTCGGGCCGCCCATGGCGCCGGTGGTACGATAAGGGGCTGTGACGATTCCCCACGGGCCGCCCTGTGTCCACTGCGCGCAGTATCACGCGGCGGATCAGCAGACGTGTCCATGGACGGGGAAGCCGCTTCCAGGCGCGGTCCAGGCAGCGCCGCCCGGCGGTCCCGCGCGGCCGAGTCTCGAGGAAGATGGGCATGCCCTCGTCGGTCGGACGATTGGCGGCAAGTATCTCGTGCGCTCCGTTCTTGGGCGCGGCGGGATGGGCACGGTCTACGAGGGGGTGAACGTGCAGATGGGGCGCATCGTCGCGCTCAAGGTGCTGCATCCGAAGCAGGTGAAGAAGCGCGAGAGCGTGAAGCGCTTTTACCAGGAAGCGCGATCGGCAGGCGCGATCGGCCACCCGAATATCTGTGAGGTCTACGATCTCGGTGCGCTCGAAGACGGCTGCCCTTATCTCGTCATGGAGCGGCTCGTCGGCTCGACGCTCGCGCAGCACGTGCGGCACAGCGTGCTCCCGTTCGACGTCGCGATCGACATCATGATCCAGGTGCTCTCGGGGCTCGTCGTCGCTCACGAGAAGGGGATCGTTCACCGCGACCTGAAGCCGGACAACATCTTCCTTACCCAGCGCGTGGGTTGCCCGCCCATCGCAAAAGTCCTCGATTTCGGCGTGTCGAAGGTCGTCTCCAGTGCGCCGACCGCCACGCGCGACGCGGACCTCGACCTCACGCGCACGGGCATGGTGATGGGGACGCCGTATTACATGTCTCCTGAGCAGGCGACGGGGGCGAGGGATCTGGATGGTCGGGTCGACCTCTACGCGTGCGGCGTGATCCTTTACGAGACGCTCACGGGGCGGCGCCCGTTCCTCGCGGCGAACTACCACATTCTTCTGTGGAACATTCTGAAGACAGAGCCGCCCGCGCCACGCGATCTACGCCCCGACATCCCGGCTGCGCTCGAGTCGGTCATCGCGCGCGCCATGGCGCGAGACCGTGAGGCTCGGTATGCGAGCGCGCACGAGTTCATCGCCGCTCTCGCCCATGTGCGTGCCAACCTCGCCCTCTCCTCGACGTCATCGCCGACGCGCACGGCTCCACTGCACGGGGCTCAAGTACCGACAGCTCCGCCCGCCCCACCGCCCCCACCACACGCGCGTCGCCCTTCCGCGCCACCCCCGCCCGTAGCGGTCGCGCACGCACCCGCTCCACCTACCCCGGCTCCTCATCCTTCCGTGCCACGTGTGCCCGTCGCCCCTTTGGCTGCCGCGAAGACGGCAGCGCTCACGCGCGCCCGCGAGGAGGCCTCGATCATCATGGTGTCCGCACCGCGCCGCGGGCCCGCGCGGGATTTCGAGGATGTCCTGACGGAGATCGACGGGCTCAAAGACTTCTCGCTCCCGGCGGACGAGTCGGACGCCACGACGACCCTGACGCGTCAGAAGGCCGCCTCCAAGCACGAGGCCGAGACTCGAGTCGGCCCTGTTCCGCTCGACGACGCGATCACGGGCCCCGACTCGTTCGAGCCGACGAGCACCGAGGTGCGAAAGTTTGCGCCGGACCCTCAGATCTCCGAGGCATACAACGACGTCACGACGAAGATCTCGCGACCGGACCTCGCGCCGTCGACGGTACGAATGCCCAAGCGACGATAGCCGAGAGGTGACTGGCGCGTTCGTCGCACGCGGTCACGCCTTGCGGAGGGCACGAACGGCGAGCGCGACGGTGTCTCCACTGACCCCCGCCGTGGCTTGCGACTTGAGGTGCTTCATCGCGAGCCCCGTGGCTTGTCCGTCGTTGCCGGCAGCCCGGATAGCGTCGGCGACCGGGCCGAGGAGCCCATGGACTTGCTCCACGGTGAGCCCCATAGGGAGGAACTCCGAGAGCAACGCGTTCTCGCGCGTCAAGGTCGCCCTCTGCTCCTTGTCGGCGTCCGAGTCTCCCTTGCTCGCGGCCAGCGTCTCCTCGTTGGACTTCACGAGCTTGCGGACCACGGCGAAGGCCTCGTCGTCCGTGAGGGCTCGGCCGGCGCGTGCTTCGGTTGCCTGAACCTCGCTCTGCGCGAGTCGCAGAATGGTCGTCGCGACGCCATCCTTCGCTTTCATCGCCTCAAGCGCTCGTGCACGCAACGATTCAATGAGAGTCATGGTTCGATCCTCGCCGCTGACGATGAAATGGGTGAGCTGCTTTCAGGGTGCACTCGTGATGCTGACGTGGTCCAGGCTCGTGCCGCCGACCGACGCTGGCGTCGTCCAAGTGCCGCCGACGAGCCGCGTGTGGAACGCGACGCCGGTGCTCGCGACGAACGCCATCTCCGCCGTGGCGCCCGCCACGCCGTGCGCCACGGAGGGGGTCGAGGTGACAGTGACGTTGGGGTTCGCGAGGGCGATCGGGGCCGTCGACCACGTGCCCGCCGTGTAGAGCGAGTAGAAGATTCCGCTCGTCGTTCGATCCTGCCACGTGAGGATCGCGTTTCCACTCGGGAGCGCTGCGAGGCCGACGCGCTGGACCGCGCTGGTGGACGAAGGCGCCGTTGCGCCGGGGACCACGGCCGTCGCAGACCAGGTGCCCGTCGTGCGCTTCGCGAAGAGAATCGCCCCGTCGCTCTGACGGATGAAGGCGGTCAGGAGGTCGGATGTTCCGCCGTTCATCGCCACAATGGAAGGTGTCGACACGTAGCTCTCGTCGGCGGCAAGCATGTCGAGCGTGACGGGCGGCTGCCACGTCGTGGTCCGGTCTTGCGACGTCGCCTGATTGGATCCGTTCAAGAAATACGCGATCGTCGCGTTCGCGCCGATGGCGGCGACCCCGGCCGGTGTAGGCCCGCTTGCCTGGCCGCCGCCCGTGAGCGCGACCGCCTCCGCCGTCGGGGACCACGCACCGTTCGCATACGCGGCGAAGTAGTGCTTGTAATCGGTCCCCTGAAAGCTCACGAATGTCGTGGTCGTCGTCGACGTCGCTGACACCCCGGGTACGTCGAGCGCCGTGACCCCCGCGGCGACCGCTGCAAAGGGGACCCACGTTCCGGCCAAGACCGTCGCGCCCGGTGTCCAGGTGGCGAACATGAGGGACTCGTCGAGCGCCGCTCCCATCTGGGTGTACCGCAAGACGCTCACGGCTTTCGAAGCGGCGCCCGATCCCGAAATGCTGATTCCCAAATCGTCGACGCTCGGTGCGCTGAGCGCGGTCGTCGAGGACCACGTTCCGTTCGTACCCGCGGTCGGATGGAGCTCCGCACCTACCGAGCTTGCGGCCCCCGCCCCGACGAGGAGCACCGTCGGACAGATGCCGCAAACGGGACCGCCGCAATCGACGCCGGTCTCCAGGCCATCCTTGATGCCGTTGCCGCACAGGTTGGCCTGGCAGATCTCGGGCGTGCCGTAGCAGTCGCCGCTCACACACTGCAGCCCCGCGGTGCACGAGGCCCCGTTCGCAAGCTTGGGTACGCACGTCCCGGTCGTTGTCCCCGGGTTCTCACAATAGTTCGCCGTCGACGAACAGTCGGTGTTGGCGCTGCAGTGAACCAGGCACGCGGAGGCGCTCGCATTGCAATCATAGGCGCCGCAGCTCGTCGTTTGGCCCGCGACGCAGGCACCGGCGCCGCAGGTGCCCGACGTCGTTTGCATGCCGAGCGTGCATGTCGCAGCCGACCCGCAGACCGTGCCCGTGGCGACTTGCTCGCAGGCGCCCGCGTTGCATGTGCCCGCGTTGCCGCATGCGCTGGCCGTGCATTGACCCGCAGGTGCCGTGTTCCCTGCAAGAACGTTCTCGCACGTCCCGCTCGTGCCGCCCGTCTGCGCCGCATTGCATGCCTGGCAGGTCCCGCTACATGCCGTATTGCAACAGAAGCCGTCGACACAGTGTCCTGTGGCGCAGGTAGCTCCGGACGTACACGTGGCACCCTGGGGAGCGAGACCGCAATTGCCCGCGCCGTCGCACTCGGTCCCGCCGTGGTCGGTGCACGTCGTACCCTTGGGAGCGTTGGCCGTATCGCACATGCCGTTTGCGCATCCAGGAACGATGCACGTGGTGCCGGTCGGAGGGCACTGGCTCGGGCCCGAGCAGCTCGACCCAGCGTCCTCGGCGCTACCATCCTTGTGAGATCCCGCCTCGGTGTGGTCGCCGCTGGCGTCCTTCGTCGAAGCCTCCTCGTGCGACCCACCGTCCTCGAGGGCGGAGTCGCCTTTAGGACCCGCCTCACTGCTCGACGTGGCGTCCGGCTTAGCTCCGGAGTCTGGCTGAGAACCCGCCTCCACGGCGATCGTCCCGTCGCCCGTCGTTCCTGTGTCGACCGCGCTGGCGGCGTCGTGCCCGCTGCCTGCCTCGCTGCTCGCGGTCGCGTCGGGTCTTGAGCCTGCTTCCGTGGGCGACGTCGAGTCGTGCTCCGTGCCGGTGTCGAGGCTCGGAATCGTCGCGCCGCCGTCCCTGTCCCCTCCGTCGCTGAAGCCTGCGCTGGAGGCGGCACATCCCCCTGCTCCTGCGAGCAATGCTGCGACGGCCGCAAACCTATACGCCCCGATTCCGATGCAACGACGCATGAAGACTCTCCCGACCCTGTTTGGGCGTCTATATGCGCGGTCAATGCACGTAACGCAAGCGTGAGGCGCTAATCCTCGAAAGAGGGTTCGCTCGCTGTATGCGCGCGGCTCGGCTCACGATCCTGGAGGGAGCACGCTGGGCATGGTCTCACGTCCGGGCTCGGGATCCCCCTCCCGCTCGTCGTCCGCGGGGTCGCCGAAGAACGCGAGGAGCTCGTCGCGACGCGCTTTCGCATCCGCGCGTCCCATTTCTATGAGCTCACGGGCGAAGCCGCCATCGAACAGAAGGTAGCTCGCGAGGTCGGCTTCGTCGCCGCGACCGAAATCGAGCAGCATGAGGAGCCGCTTCGTCAGAAACGCGTCCCCCTTGAAGCGTCCTCTCCGGACGTGCTCCGCGGCGAGCCTGCCGATGTCCTCGCTCGGACGGACGGTCAGACAGTTGATGTTGCGGTACGCGGGTGAGCCGCGCCGGTGCGCCTCCGCGCTCATACGCGGGACGAACTCGTCGCCGTAGGCACTCTGCCCGTCGGACAGCACGCTGTTCATCCGGGTGAGCAGCTCAATGTCGACGTCGACGTGATCGAGCAGAAACGCGTTCAGAATCTTGCCGAGCAGAAACGCCATTCCTGGAGCCTCGACACTCGTTTCAGGCCCTTCGCTCGCGAGGATTCCGCGCACGTCACGGGAGCTGCCGATCGCAAAGACATGCGTCGCCCCGAGCCGCAGCGCGGGCGAGATCGGGGTGTTCTGGCGGAGGCCGCCGTCGAGGTAGAGATCGTTGTCGATGCGCGCGGGAGGGAAGAGCAGGGGAATGGCGGCGCTTGCAAGGGCGTGCTGCGGGCCGATGCGATCGGCGCGATAGAGGGTTCGCGGCGGGGCGGTCGAGGGGATCACCGTGTCGGGGGCCGTCTGGAAGAAGACGACCGTGCGGCCGGTCGAGACCTCCGTGCACGACACGCTGAGGGCGCGAAGCTGGCCGCGTCGCAGGCATCGGGTGACGGCGCGCCACGGGATCTCGCGCTGCACGAGGTCCGCCATGGGCCGTACGTCGAAGAGACCGGAGCCATCGTGGCCCCCCCACAAAAGGCGCGGCAAGCCCACCATCTGTCGCACGCCGAAGCCTAGAACCCGGGCGAGCTCGAGCCCTCCCCACAGGTCTACCAGCCGACGCATGCCGAGCACCGGGTCCGCCAGGTGCGCGGCGAGGTAGCATGCATTGATTGCGCCGACGCTCGTCCCCGACAGAATATCGAGTCGCGGAGGGGCGCCACGTATTCGCGTGAGATCGTCGAAGATGTATCGAAGAACGCCGACCTCGTACGCCCCACGAGCGCCGCCGCCCGAAAGGATCATCGCAATGCGTCGGCGGGAGCGCTCGCGCTCGCCGGAGGAGCTCGTGGCGGTCGTCATGGTGCAGCGCTCACAGCGGCCGCAGGACGGGGGGCGGACGTCGGTTCGAAGAGGGTGACGAGGAGTGGGCGGCGGGCGAAGAGCCGCCGGAGGCGTGGGTCGCGAATCGAGGACATCAGCGTCATCCCGTAATCGACCGCTCGCTGACGGGCGAGGGGGGCTCGTGCCGAGCCTGCACGCTCCAGTGCGTCGGCAGCGAGCGCTCGTATCTCGAGACCGAACTCGCAGCCCTGCAACGTCTCCACCGCCTCCAGTACGTTCGTCGCGAGAAGCACGCCCTCGCTCGTCTCGCCCGCGTCCACGCGGGCCGCGGCTTCGAGGGCGAGCGCATAGTAGTGAAAGCTCACGAGCGCGAGACCTTCGGCGAGCCGGCGAGCTCGAACCGATTGCGCGATGGCTTCGAGCGTGTCGCGCCGGGCGCGCGCGAGTACGCCACGCACGACGGCCTCGTGCGTGGCCACGTACGCATTCCCGACCGCCGCATTGAGGGCCGCGGCGTCGCGAACGGACGAATCGGCCGGGTCGAGCTCTCCTTGCTCGATCATGACTTGAGCGCTCACGAGCAGAGTCTCAGCGCGGCCATCTTGGTCGCTGTATCGCTCGTGCGCGTCTCGGGCACGGGCGATGTATGCGTGGGCTCGTGGCGCGTCGCCAAGCCGCGCGTACGCGAATCCGACGTTTGCCATGGTCTTCGCAATCTGGAAGCGTCCGCCGATGGCCACGTCGATCTGAAGCGACGCGAGGGCGAGGGAGATCGCATCTTCGTAGCGCCCCTGGACGAACATTGCGTACGCGAGCGAATTCTTGGCGCGCGCCTCCTGGCGTCGCGCGTTGACTCGGCGGAACACTGCGATCGCGTCGACGTACGAGTCGACGGCTTCACCGACGCGACCGACCCATCTAAGCAGAGCTCCCCGTGCGAGGAGAACTTCTGCCCGCGCGCGCGCCGGGATGTTCGGGTGAACTTTCGGGTCGCACGCGGCCAGGGCGCGATCACAAGCCGCAAGGGCGCCTTGAACATCGCCGCTCTCCCGTTGCAAGACGCTCGTGAGGGCCTCTGCTTCGACCTCGAGCGTCGTCAAGCCTGCGAATCGCGCCGTTTCTGCTGCGTCTCGTGCGAGGGGCAAGCCGTGCGCAAGCTTCCCCTCGTCGGCGTCGAACCGCGCGGAGCGCAGGAGCGCGATGCAGACGGACCGCGATGTCGCTATCGCCTTGGCGACCCGCCGCAAGGCCGCGAGGTGCCGGACGCGCTCGCGGCGACGTCCCCCATCGCGATGAATCGCTTCGAGCGCCTCGTGCGCGACGAATGCGCGAGGGTCGAGCGTCGGTACGTTCGCGAGCGCTCGCCCGTAGTATCTAAGTGCTTGCGGCGTCTGGTAGCTCGCGCGCGCTGCCCTGGCGGCCTCGAGGTAGAAGTCCGCAGCGCGGAGCCCGTCGTCTCCGCGCGCGAAATGCTGTGCGACGATAGCGGCCGAGACTCCGCGCGCTAGCTTCCCGCCGGACAGGAGCTCACCGAGAGTGCGGTGCATCTGCGCACGCGCGGAGCCCTCCAGCGCCGCGTATGCCACGTCACGGGTCAACAGATGCCGGAAGTCCAAGGCGTCGCCTTTCCGGTCGCAGAGCCCGCGGGCGCAGAGCCGCATGATCGCGTCCTCACTCGTGGGGCCGACCAGCCTCTCGAGCTCCCGCGCGGAGAGGGGGCCTCCCGCAACCGCGAGCCACGCGACGACCGTGTGCTCCTCACCGGGGAGCTCCGTGAGCCGGTCGGCGACGAGCTGTCCGAGGGTAGACGGAAGGCTCGACGCAGCCGAGCCTTCGGTGGCCGTACGAACGAGCGAATGGCGCTCCTTCCGCGCGCCCTCGTCATCCGACGGGTTCTCTCGAATCTCGAGCGCGCCCCTCTCCAACAAGGCATCGACCATCTCGAGCAAGAAAAACGGGTTCCCCGCGACGCGCGGCATGAGGTCCGCGCAGACCTGGCGGACGCCATCGTGCACGTCGAGGCGGAGCTCGACGAGATGGATCTGCTCCTCCGTGCTCAAGCCGCAAAGCTCTACGCTTACGACTCCGTCCAGCAGCGGGCCGATCCGCTCGTCAGGTCGCGTGACGAGCACAATCAGTATCGGCAGTGGATCCCGCGTCTTGCTGATTTCGGTCAGAAGCTCGACGCTGGACTTGTCCGCCCACTGTAGCCCCTCCACGATGACGACCAGCGGAGTCTGCATCGCGATTGCCGCCAGGATGTGGCGAAGGCCGCTCGTCACGACCCTGCGGCGCGAGCTGGCGTCGTCGTCGCCGGCGAAGCCCGCGTGCCGATGGGTCACAAGCTCCGCGAGACAGGCGATCATCGCGTTTTCTGCGTCCCCCTGAGCCGCTCCGCCCCCCGCCTGCGCGATGAGGGTGCAAACCTCGGTGAACGGTTCCTCACCCGTCAGACCGAGCAGGTCACGAATGAGCTCCGCCACCGTGCTGAGCGGGAGATCCTGTCGCACCGGAGAGCATTCGACCCGCGCCACGCGAGCGTTCGGCGGCAGCTCCGCGGCGAACGAAGTAACGAGCGCTGTCTTGCCGATGCCTAGCTCCCCAGTCACCACTCGACTCGTCAGCTCGCCCGCGCTGCCGCCCGTGACTGCCCGGTGGTACGCCGCGAAGAGCTCTGCCTTCTCGAGATCTCGCCCGACAAGGTCGCCGGGGCTTGCGAGAGCTTCGTCGCGACGCTCGCCGCGCGACAAGCTGCGTTCGAGCGCATACGTGCGCATCGTCTTTGGTAGCTCGAGCCCCTTCGGCGGCGAGAGGACCAGCGTGGCCGCATCGCCCCACCCGAATTCGTGGCGCACGAGGCGATATACGCCCCCCGCGACCCAGGTCCGATGGACCGGTGTCTCGCGGGCGAATGTCTCTGCGAGAAACGTCGCGGGGTCGTGAAGATGATGGCGCACGAGATGTCCCTGCGTGTCACGCACGCCGGACGCGATGCCACGTACGATGCCGACCGCCGCCCCGACCGGTCCCGCGAGATCGTCGTTGATGCCCGAGAGTGCCTCGTGGCTATCGAGCGCCAGCCATGCGGCATCCGAAGCGGCGCGCGCCGGATTGGCGCCGAGGCCGGCGATGGCGAGCGCCTCCTGGTCCGTCGACCACACCCACCGCGTCCCGTGCTTGTACGCGATGTCACCGAGCATCGTTCGTAGCCGGTCACGCGTACGGGCGCGACCTCCCGAAGCGTCCGCCCCTGAGATGCGTAGGCCATCCAGTCGAAGCGTTACGAGCGCGACGTGTCGTACCTCGCGTGGCCCCTCGAGGAGGACCGCCGGCCGCTCGACGGGCGTCAGATGCGACGGAAGCGAGTCCGGTGGTTCGCCGGAGCGTGGCGCTGCCTCTGCGCTGCCACTCTCTTCCGCGGCC
>Ga0302279_10004008_pt1 | contig 17755 bp, 15 predicted proteins | sample III_Bog_N3_3_FD_194541 | JGI IMG/M metagenome (GOLD analysis project Ga0302279, IMG submission 194541) | Peat permafrost microbial communities from Stordalen Mire near Abisko, Sweden - III_Bog_N3_3 | ecosystem: Environmental > Terrestrial > Soil > Wetlands > Peat | place: Sweden: Abisko...
CCATGGCAGCGGTGATCTCCCTGGCATTCAGCGTAGTGAACCTCGTCTGGATCTGGTCCCGCTTCAAGGAGACGATCGACCCGGAGCACCGGGAGGCGGCGGCGATCACGCGGGTGCGCCATCCACTGCACGAGCTGATCGCCGCGGAGAAGGGCCCGGCGCGGCGGACCAACTGGCTGTGGTTCATCTACACCCTGGCCTTCAGCGGCATGGAATTCACCCTCCCGTTCCTCGCGGCCGAGCGCTTCCACTACACGCCGGCTACGATGTACAAGATCTTCGTCTTCCTGGGAATTGTCCTCATGGTCACCCAGGGGGGGATCGTGCGCCGCGCGGCGCCCCGCGTGGGCGAAAAGCGGCTGCTGCTTTCGGGCCTGGTCTTCGTCCTGGCCGGGATCGCAACCGTGGGACTCTCGCGCTCATTCACCGGGCTTTACTGCGGGCTGGCGGGAATCGGACTGGGCTCCGGTCTGGTGAACCCGACCGCCTCCGCGCTGGTCTCCCTTTACAGCCGCACCGACCAGCAGGGCCGTTTTCTCGGCGTGTTCCGGTCGCTCGGCGCACTGGCGCGCGGCGTCGGGCCGCTCGCCGCCTGCCTGGTCTACTGGCTGTTTGGGTCGACGGCGGCGTACATGCTGGCGGCCGCGGTCTTGATTGCGCCCTGGGGCATGGCCCTCCCGCTTCCCAAACCGGTGAAATGAGCCCGTTTCCGGCCCCCGCACTCCGCCTCTCCCTTCTCGCCCTCCTCCTCACCGGTTGCTTTTCCTTCCGGAGGGAAGCGCAGCGCCCGGGCGGCACGGACCTGGGCTCCCACGAGGTCGTGCTGCCGGCCCTGCTCGTGGACAACACGCTGATCGTCGAGGCCAAATGGGACCGCTTCGGCCCCTATCACTTCCTCCTGGACACCGGCTCGGCCGACACGCTGGTCACCCGCGAGCTTGCGGATCGCTACGGAAATGCCGGCGCCCTGCCTCCCGGCGCCCCCGAGGTCCAGCTCCAGTCCTCGGACGGGCGCACGACCGTCCTTCCGCCGGCGGTCCTGGAACGCATTGAACTGGGCCGCGCCCGGTTTCGGAACGTGCCGGTCCTCGTCTACGACTGCTCCGCGCTCTCCGGGCAGTACGGCGTTAAGATCGACGGGGTCCTGGGCTTCCCGCTCTTCCGCAAGACCGTGCTCACCCTGGACTATCCCCGCCGCCGCGTGATCCTGCGGCGCCCCGACCCGGAGGGAAAACCGGCCCCGGGGGCCTCCCTCTCCTTCAACAACTCGAGCAAGACCCCGCTTGTGCCGATCAGGATCGCCGACCGGACCTTCATCGCGCTGGTCGACTCCGGGAGCGACCAGACCCTGAGCATAAATCCGGTCGGCCTCAGTCTGCGCTTTGCCTCGGGGCCCACGGAGGGAAGGACGGTCGGGACCCTCGCCGGCGACCGGATCGAGGCGGTCGGCCGGCTTGCGGACACATTGGTCATCGGCGATACCGCGGTGCCCCGGCCCACCGTCGAGGTGATCGACGAGCTCTCCTCGCTGGGCGGCGGCATCCTCCGGTATTTCACGATAACCTTCGACCAGGAGGACGACCGGGTGACCTTCCAGCGCGACACGGCCGAGCCGATCGTCCTTCCCGCGGAGCGGATCACCGGCCTGAGCTTCAGCAAGAGCGCGCCGTATTGGCGCGTGGTCGGCGTTGTGCCCGGGTCACCGGCCGACGCCGCCGAGGTTGAGCCCGGGGACCTCGTCACGAGGATCGACGGCGAACCGGTCTCCCGCTGGGACGTGGGGCGCTTCGAGCGGCTGAACCGGGAAGCGGCGAGCATTGTCTTCACCTTCCTGAACGGCGCCACGGAGACCAGCAAGCGCCTCAAGGTCGTCGACCAGGTGCCCTGAATGGGTCAGACGCCGCGCCGCAGGAGAAACGCCGCGGCGCCGTCGTGCCCGGTCACCCAGGGAAGCGAAAGGGCCTTGGACTCGAGGGCGAAGCGGCCCGCTGAATTCTTCAGGAAGGCGGTGATCACGCCCTGGTTCTCGTCGGTGTCGATGCTGCAGGTCGAGTAGACCAGCCGGCCGCCCGGCGCGACCAGCCGGGAGCACGCCTCCAGCAGCGCGAGCTGCTGGCGCGAATGCTTCCGAAAGTCCCCCTCCTGGAGCCGCCACTTCACGTCGGCCCGGTGGCGCATGACCCCGGTGTTCGAGCAGGGGACGTCCACCAGCACGGCCGGATAGGATTCCGGCAGCCCCCGGGCCTTGAGATGCGCGGCGGCGCCGGCGGTCGCGTCGCCCTCGACCAGGGCGGTGTCCACCCCGGTAACGGTGGCCAGATTCTCCCGCAGCCGGGCGATCCGCTCGCCGGGAAGGTCCATTGCCACGAGAAGCCCCTTGCCCGGGCCGCCGGCCAGCCGGTCGGCGATCAGGAGCGACTTGCCGCCGGGCGCGGCGCACACGTCCAAAACCGATTCGCCCGGAAGTGGCGCCAGGAGGTCGACCGGGAGCCGGGTGACCGGGTCCTGGAGGTACACCCGGCCGTCCTTCAGCCGGGGCTCGATCTCCGCCCAGTGGCCCGCGGCGACCTCGAAGAATCCGGCCCAAGGGGTCGGCTTGAGGTAGGCCGCGACCTCCGGCTCCACCCCGGCAGGGCCGGGCCTCACCCGCGCGTAGATGACCGCTGGCCTCTGATTCCACTCCAGGAGGGCGCGCGTCCCTGCGGCGCCGTGCTGGGCGAGCCACCGGCGCACGAGCCAGTCCGGGTGTGAAAAATAGGCCGCGAGTTCCTCAGCGGAGGCGATCCGCGGGGGCGCCGCCTGGGCGTTCAGGGCCTGGGAAAGCCGGCGCAGGACCGCATTGACGAGGCGCGCCTCCGGCTCGCTGGCCAGCGCCCGGGCCTGCGCGACGGCGTGGTGGACGATCTGCGGGATGGCCCCGGCCGGGCCCGCGTCAAGAAGTTCATACCCGGCGACAAAGAGGACTGCGCGGGTAATAAAGCGCGGCGGATGCGCGAAAAGGGGCCGCAGCGCGGCCTCGAGCCGGCCCGCGTTCCGGACAACCCCCATTACAAGGTGTTGGCAGCGGGCACGTTCGACGCCGGAGAGCGCCGATGGGAGCGCCTCAAGCAGCCGGTCGATCCGCTCGCGCTCCGCCAGCCAGCGTGCGATCAGCCTTGCGGCCTCGATCCACGCCGTCGGGGGCCCGACGAGACACGGTTTGACAATGCTTGCCATTGTTCGTTTTACTCTCCGGTTCACGCCCCTTTACACGCAACCATGAATTCCGCCGCTGTTTCCTCGCTCATAGCGAAAAATCCGTTGGTCAAGACTGCCAAGGCCAAACTTGAGTCCATGGAGCCGGGCTCCTATGTCATCCACCGGAGCTGGGGCTTCGGGCGGATCAAGAGCTACGACGAGGGCGCGCAACGCCTTACGATCGACTTCAAGGACAAGCAATCCCACGGGATGGATCCGGCCTTCTGCGTCACCACGATGGAGGTCCTTCCCGAGAAGCACCTGCTCGTCCGCAAGGAGACGGAGCCGACCGTGATCGCGAAGCTGATCGCCGAGGACCCCGCCGAGCTGATCGTCCAGGCCCTCCTGGGCTACCCCAACAACGCCACGACCGGGATCGACCTTGAGCTGACGCTCGCCCAGGTTGTCGGTGAGGAAAAATTCAAGAAGTGGTGGGCGAACGCCAAGAAGGCCATCGCCAAGGATCCCCGGGTTTCTACCCCCGAGAAGAAGACCGAGTGCTTCATCCTGCGCGAGATCCCGATTTCCGCCGAGGATGAGATCCTCGAGCAGTTCACCAGCACCCGTTCCGCCCGCCGCCGCATCCTGCTGGCCGAGGAGCTCGTCTCCAACGCCGGCCGCCAGGACACGAAGGCCGACCTGAGCGCCGTCCTCAAGGCGCTCACCGACGCGGTCCGTGACAGCAACCAGATCGACAATGCGGAGCGCCTCTACGGGGCCGCCGTCCGCGACGACCTCGCCAAGCTGGCGGGCGTGGATGCGGCCACCCTCGAGCCCAGCCAGGCCAGCCTCGTCTCCGTGACGCGCGACCTGCCCGCGATCGCCGAGAAGATCCCCGTCCAGTTCCAGGGCCGCTTCCTGGAGCTGATCAAGTCGACCCACCCGATCGAGTGCCGGGACATCGTCTTCAGCCTGCTGAAGGTCTCCCAGGGCAAGTTCACGACCGAGTGCATCAATTTCCTGGTCGAGAACGGCCATTCCAACGACCTGGCCGCCACGCTCAAGCGCTGGCAGACCGAGCAGAACCTCCGGGCGCCGGTCCTCCTCTGGATCGTGAAGAACCGCCACGCGAAGAAGTTCGCCAAGCTGCTCAACGACCTGATCACGCCCCGGCTGCTCAGCGCCATCTTCTTTGGCATCGACTACGAGGCGCTCCAGGCGGCCAACGCCCGCCGGATCCCCCTGGCCGACATCCTCAGCGAGGACACCGACCTGATCGCCGACCTGCTGTCGACCGCGGACCCGGAGACGGCCCGCGACCTGGCCAACACGCTGCTCCTCAACCAGGGTTTCGAGGAACTGACCAAGAAGTCGCTCCTGGCCCGCTTCATCAAGATTTTCCCGAACATCCAGTCGCTGGTCGCCAACGACATCGAGGGCCGGGACACGCAGCTCCTGGTCTCCCGCGCGAGCTACGACCGCCGCCGCGAGGAGTACGAGACGATCGTCTCCAAGAAGATCCCCGAGAATTCCCGCGCGATCGCCGCGGCCCGGGAACACGGCGACCTCCGGGAAAACTCCGAGTACAAGATGGCCAAGCAGGACCAGCAGATCCTCATGGCGCACAAGACCCAGCTCGAGCGCGACCTCGCGCGGGCGCGCGTCACCGACTTCAAGGACGCCCCGGTCGACCAGGTCGGCGTGGGCAGCATCGTCCAGGTCAGCGACCAGGCCGGCGCGGTCACCCGCTACTCGATCCTGGGAGCCTGGGATAGCGATCCGGACAACCACATCATCTCCTACCAGACCCCGCTGGGCACCGCCCTTCTCTCCAAGAAGGTCGGCGACACCGTCAAGGTGAAGACCGGCGCGGCCGAGGACGCCTACACGATCGTCAGCATCGATCGCACGGCGGCGCAGGTGTGACGCGCGGCTGATCGCGCCCCGCGTCCGCGATGGAGAATTTCCTCAAGGGGATTGTCGCGGGCTTCATCGTGGCGGTGCCCTTGGGGCCCGTCGCCGTCCTCTGCTTCCAGCGGGTGCTCACCGGCAGCTTCCTGGTCGGCATCGCGACCGTCCTTGGGGCCGCCGCGGCCGACGCGTTCTACGGCCTGCTCGCCGCCCTGGGCCTGGCGGCGATCACCGAGCTTCTCCGGGTCCACCACCGTATATTTCATGTCCTCGGCGGCCTTCTGATCATCGGCCTGGGGATCGTCATCCTCCGCGCGCACAACTCGCCCGGCAGGAACGGATCCCCGGCGCGCACCGGGCTGGCGCGCGCCTTCCTGTCGACAATGGGCCTCATGCTCGCCAATCCCACCGTCATCGTGTCCCTGGTCGCCGTCCTTGCCGCGCTGGGCGCCCACCCCGGGCAGATGTCCCTGGAGGCGGTGTGGATCGCCGGCGGGGTCTTGATCGGGTCGGCGTCCTGGTGGTTCGTCTACCGCCTGATCGCCCTGCGGATCGGGCCCACTCCTCGGGAGGAAACCCTGCGCTCGATCGACCGGGTCTCCGGGAGCCTCATCTGCGCGTTCGGGGCGTGGGAGCTTTTTTCCGCGCTCGTCCTCCGCCGCTGACCGGCGGGGCGCCCGTCATCGACCTTGATCCCCCGGTCCTAAGCGTCCATCTGTAACCCTAGCCCGTGAACGCCTCCTGGGAGATTCTCAAGACCCTGTCGGACCCCACCCGGTTGCGCCTGCTCGCGCTGGTGATGCGCGAGGAGCTGTCCGTGGCCGAGCTCCAGGAGATCCTCGGGATGGGCCAGTCCCGGATTTCCTCCCAGCTCGCGGTCCTGCGCCAGGCGGGCCTGGTCTCCGACCGCCGGGAGGGCAAGAAGGCGTTCTACTCGCTTCGCCAGGAGATTCCCCCGCGGCAGCTGGCGCTCCTCAACGCGGCCGCCGACTCGGTGTCCGAGTCCGGCGTCCTCGCCACGGACCGCGGGAACCTGGACCGGATCATCGAGAAGCGCCGCCGCGAGTCCGAGCAGTACTTCAACCTCATCGCCGGGCGGCTCGGCCGCAACTACTGTCCCGGGCGCTCCTGGGAGGCGATCGGCCACCTCGCGTTGCACCTGACGCCGGCCATCACGATCGCCGACCTGGGCGCGGGCGAGGGACTGGTCTCGCAGCTCCTTGCCCGCCGCGCGAAGCAGGTCTGGTGCATCGACAATTCCCCGAGGATGGTCGAGGTGGGCACCGCGCTTGCCGTGAAGAACGGCCTGGCGAACCTCGCCTACAAGCTGGGCGACATCGAGAAGGTTCCCCTGCCCGACAAGTCGGTCGACCTGGCGATCCTGAGCCAGGCGCTCCACCATGCGATCCACCCCCAGGCGGCCGCCAACGAGGCGTTCCGGATCCTCAGGCCCGGCGGCCAGGTCCTGATCCTGGACCTCGCCGAGCACGGGTTCGAGCGGGCGCGCCTGCTCTATGCCGATGTCTGGCTCGGCTTCAAGGAGGGCGTCCTGCACGGGTTTCTGGAGAAGGCCGGGTTCAACCACGTCGAGGTCGCCCCCGTGGCCCGGGAGTCGACCGAGCCCTTCTTCGAGACCCTGCTGGCCAGTGGCGTCAGGCCGCGCAAGTAGGCCCGCTCACTCGACGTCCACCCGCGAGCGGTGGAAGGCGTCGCACTTCAGGTAGATTTCCCGCGGGGAGGTCATCGACAGCGCCTCGGCGGCGAGCGCGCGCGCGTCCCCGATCTTCATCGCCCGGACCAGGAACTTCACGGCCGGCAGCCAGCTTGGCGTCATGCTCAGCTCGTCGACTCCCATCCCGAGCAGCAGCGGGGCGTAGACCGGCTCCCCGGCCATCTCCCCGCAGACGGCCACCTTCCGGCCGTGCCGGTGGGCCTCGTCGACGATGTGCTTGAGCGTCCGGAGCACCGCCGGGTGCGTCGGCTCGTAGAGGTGCGCGACCCGGTCGTTGCCGCGCTCGACGGCGAGCAGGTACTGGATCAGGTCGTTGGTCCCCACGCTGAAGAAATCGCACTGGGCGGAGAGCAGGTCGATGATGGCCGCCGCGCTCGGGATCTCGATCATCGCCCCGACCGGCATCTTCTCGTTGAACGCCTGCCCGCGGGCCCGCAGCTCGGCCTTGCACTCCCCGAGCAGCGCGTTGGCCCGCGTCAGCTCCCCCATTCCGCTGATCATCGGGTACATCATCCTCACGTTGCCGTAAGCGCTCGCCAGCAGGATCGCCCGGAGCTGGTCCTTGAAGATTTCCGGGTTGTTGAGGCAAAAGCGGATCGCCCGGCAGCCGAGGAACGGATTGGCCTCCTTGGCAAAGAGCTCAGGATTGCTCTCCATCGGCTTGTCTCCCCCGATGTCCAGGGTCCGGATGCACACGGAACGGGGCGCGAGGGCCTCGGCGACCGCCTTGTAGGCGAGGAACTGCTCCTGCTCGGTCGGTATCCGCGAGGAGTTGAGGTAGAGGTACTCGGTCCGGAACAGCCCGACGCCCTGGGCCATGTACTGCCTGAGCTGGGGAATCTCGTCCACCCGCTCGATGTTCGCCTCGAGGTCGACCGGCGTTCCGTCCAGGGTCACCGCCGGCTGCCGGTTCGCGTCGAACAGCCGCTGCTCGTAGGACTTCTTCTTGTCCTGGATCTTCCCGTAGCGAAAGAGCGTGGCCTCCGACGGGTTGACGATCACGATCCCGTCGTAGCCGTCGACGATCGCCCAGTCCCCCGAGGACACCCGCCGCGTGAGGTCCCGCATGCCGACGACGGCGGGCACGCGCATGGAGTTTGCGACAATGACCGCGTGGCTCGTCCGGCTCCCCGCGTCGGTGACGATGGCCAGGGCCGCGCTCCGGTTGATGCTCGCCGAGTCCGACGGGGAGATGTCGTTGGCGACGACGATCCGCTTCTCGGCGAGCCGGCTCAGGCTGGTCTCCGACTGGCCGAGCAGGTTCTGCAGGACGCGTTGCGCCACGTCGCGGATGTCGCCGGCGCGCTCCCGCAGGTACTCGTCGTCGATCTTGGAGAATGCGTGGATGTAGCGCTGGGCGACCTCGTTGAAGCACGTCTCGATGTTGCGGCTGGTCGCCTCGAAGTCCCGGATCGTCTCGGCGATCAGGGCCTGGTCCTCGAGGACGAGGAGGTGGGCATCGAAGATCCGCGCCTCGTCCTGCCCCAGCGTCCTTTCAACCTCGCTCTGGATCTTTGCGATCTGCTGCCGGGTCGCGACCAGCGCCTTCTCGAAGCGCGCGATCTCTCCGGGGCGCTTTTCCGCGTCGACGCTGTAGCTGGGCACCTCGACGTCGCTCTGCAGATAGACGAAAATCTGGCCAAACGCGATGCCCTGCGAGGCGGATATGCCTTGCACGACAATTTCCGGCTTGGCGGGATTTTCAGGAGGCATGGATGCCACCGGGGCGCGAAACGACCGGGCGGGTCGCCGACGATAACGCCTGCCTGTGGGTAGGGGTCAATGCGTATGTTGCTTATCAGTCAAATTTTCCGCGTTGCGGGCCGATCGCGGCCTCGACGACCAGGGAGGCCGGCCCCCATCGGGATGAGACCGCCCCTCGCAGCTCCGCAATCCCGTGCCCGGCCTCCGCTCCCAGGACTGCGAAGCACGCGCTGCCGCTGCCGGTCATCAGGGCGGAGAAGCCCAAGCCCTCCCGAAGCGCTGCGAGCAGGACGGGAAGGGCCGGGTACTTTCGAAGCGCGGCCCCCTCAAAGCTGTTGAAGAGCAGATTCTCAGCGGGGGCGGACGGCTCCCCGATCCATCCGGCCAGCCGGGCCTCGGCCGCCTCCGCTTCCAGGGCGCCGTCGCCCTTCCCGGAAAGCGCGGCGTACGCCTCGGCCGTCCCGATCGCAAATCCCGGCTTGAAGATCGCGACCCTCCTGCCGGACAACCGTGCGGCCGCGGCCGGATCGAGCGGCTCCACGCGCTCGCCCCGCCCGCGGACCGCGACCGGGCCCCCATGGAAAAACAGCGGGCAGTCCGAGCCGACCCGGGAGCTGAGCGCGGCCAGTTCCCCGGCCCCGAGCGGATCGCCCGCCAGCGTATTGAGAGCGCGCAGGGCCGCCACCGCGTTGCTGCTGCCGCCGCCCAGGCCCGCTCCCATCGGGATCCGTTTCTCCAGGGAAAAGGCGACACCCCGGTTCCAGCCCGTCGCCTCCCGGAAAAGGCGGGCCGCCTTGATGACAAGGTTTCCGTCGTCGACCGGCACGCGCGGGTCCGTGCACTCGAGCGACAGGTCCCCGCCCGTCACTCGGGCCGTGAGGCTGTCCCCCCAGGTCACGGGGGCTGCGACCGAGACGATGTCGTGATAGCCGTCCGCCCGGCGGCCCGTGACGGCGAGGAAGAGGTTGAGCTTGGCCGGCGAGAAGACGGTGATCGAATTCACGGCTGGGCGGCCGCCCATCCGCCGGCGCCGGCGGCGACCAGGAACTCGATGAAGGCCAGGTCGGCCGGCGTCGTGATCTTCGGGTTGGGATGGGGATTCTCGAGCAGGGCGACCGGGTGGCCGAGCGCCTCGACCGCCGCCGCATCGTCGGTCACGCGCAGCCCCTTGCGAAGCACGCGGGCGTACGCCCGGACAATCAGGTCCCGTGCGAAGGCCTGCGGGGTCTCCATCGCCCAGAGCCGCGCCCGGTCGATCGTCCTCAGCCTTGCCGCCGCCGCGGCCGCTCCCCGCCCCTCGCGCGGGCGCGCGGCCCGCTCCTTGATCGTGTCGGTCACCCGGTGGGCGAGGACAACCGCCCCCTCCCGGCGGACGACCTTGTGCAGGGCGATGAGCTGCTCCGGCCGGACGAGCGGGCGGGCGCAGTCGTGGATGAACACATGCGCGACGTCGTCGGGAAGGGCCAGCAGCGCCTGGACGACAGAATCCTGCCTCTCCTCGCCCCCGGGAACCATCGAGAAGGGCACCGGGGCGTAGGCCGAGAGCTCGAGCATCTGCCGGCGGTCCCGGTGGACGACGACGAAGAGATCGACGACCCCGCTGGCCACAAAGGCCCCCGCGCAGTGGGCGAAAGCCGGCCGGCCGGCCAGGGGCGCGAGCACCTTGTCGTCCACGGCGCCCTTCATGCGCCGCCCGCTGCCGGCGGCCAGGAGGATGGCGGCTGTCCGGCTCATAGCTCGGCGAGGATCGCCCGGGCCGCCGCGGCCGGGTCCGCGGCCTTCAGGATCGGCCGGCCCACGACGATGTAATCGGCCCCGGCGCGGGCTGCTTCGCCCGGCGTGAGCACCCGCTTCTGGTCGTCGCCGCCGGCCTCTCCCGAGGGGCGGATCCCGGGGGTCACCAGCTTCATCCCCGAGGGGAACCGCGCCCGAAGCGCCCCCAGTTCCAGCGGCGAGCAGACCAGCCCGGTCAGCCCGGCCCCTGCGGCCAGGGAGGCCAGCCGGCCAACCTGCGCCTCCGGGGTTGCGGCGACCCCGACGTCGTGGAGGGCGCCCGCATCCATCGAGGTGAGAACCGTCACGCCCAGGAGGAGGAGATCGGGCCGCGCCACCGCCTGCGCCGCGCGGGCCGCCGAAAGCATCTCGCGCCCACCGGAGCAGTGCAGGGTCAGCATGCCGATTGGCAGCGATGAAAGCGACTCGACCGCGCGCGCGACCGTGTTGGGGATGTCGTGGAGCTTCAAGTCCAGGAAGACGCTGAAGCCCTCGCCGGCGACCGCCCTCACGCAATCGGGCCCCTCGGCCGTGAACATCTGGAGGCCGATCTTCACCCAGCGGAGCGATCCGCGAAGCTGGCGGAGCAGCGGCGCCGCCGCCGCCCGGCTGGGGGTGTCGAGGGCCAGGATGAGGTCGCAAGGCATCGTGGGGAAAGCGGAATGGGGAATGGCGGCGGTGGAAAGCATAAAGCGGCCCGCTTTTTGCGTTCGTCATTCCCGCGGCGATCGGTGAGAACGGGGGCGATGAGCGCCAGCAACCTCCGCATTGGCCACGGCTACGACATCCACCGGATTGTCCCGGGCCGGGCGCTCGTCCTGGGCGGGGTGCGCTTCGCGACCGACTACGGGCTTGAGGGGCACAGCGATGCGGACTGCCTCACGCACGCCATTTGCGACGCCCTTCTGGGCGCCGCCGGCCTGCCGGACATCGGGCATTTTTTTCCCAACGACAACCCGGCCTGGAAAGGCGCCGATTCGCAAGGCCTGCTTGCCCGGGTTATCGGCGAACTGAAGGCCGTCGGCTTCTCGGCGGTCAACATCGACGCGACGTTGATCGCCGAGAAGCCGAGGATCCTTCCCCACGTCCCCGCGATGAAGGCCGCGCTCGCCCGCTCCACCGGCCTGCCGGCCGGCGCGATCGGGATCAAGGCCACGACCCATGAGGGCGTCGGCGAAATCGGCCGGGGCGCCGCGATCGCCGCCCATGCGGTGGCGCTGATCGAGAAGACTTGAAGACCGCGGGCCGCCTGTTCTCCTGCCTCCTGCCGGTCGTTCTGGCCGGTTGCGCGCCGCGCCAGACGGCGGTCGAGGCCGGCGACCGCGGGCAGGTCCTCCACCGGGGAGTCGGCTATGAGGTGGCCGCGCTCGATCCCCAGGTCACGACCGGGACGGCAGAGGTCGCCATCCTCACCGAGCTCTTCGAGGGACTCGTGAGCGAGGATCCCCGCGACCTTCATCCCGTCCCCGGTGTCGCCTCGGGTTGGGAGACCTCGGCCGACGGGCTCGTCACCACCTTCAAACTCCGCGCCGACGCGCGCTGGTCGGACGGGCGTCCCGTGACCGCCGCCGATTTCGTGGCTTCCTGGCGGCGGATCCTCACCCCCTCCCTGGGCGCCCCCTACGCAGGGGAGCTCCACATCCTGAAGGGGGCGGCGGACTTCAACACCGGAAGGACCCGGGACTTCGCCACCGTGGGCGTCGCGGCCCTGGACGACCACCGGCTTCGGATCACCCTCGACCACCCCGTCCCCGGGTTTCTCTCGCGGCTCGCCACCCTGCCCTGGCTTCCCGTGCCCACCGCGACGATCGCGGCAAGCGGCGATCCCTTCGGCCCCGGCAATCCCTGGGCGCAGGAGGGCCGCATTGTGGGCAACGGCCCCTTCCTCCTGAAATCGTGGAGGCGCGACAGCGAGATCGTGGTCGTGAAGTCCCCGACTTACTGGGGCGCCGCCTCGGTCCGCCTGAACGAGATCCACTTCCACCCCATCGACAGCCTCGACGCCGAGGAGCGCGCATTCCGCGCGGGCCAGCTTCATGTCACCGATGCGATTCCGCTCGCCCGGATCGACGAGTACCGGCGCACATCGCCGCAGCTGCTGCGCATCGACCCGTACCTTGGGACCTACTTCTACCGGCTGAACGTCCGCCGGCCGGGCCTGGCGGACCCTCGGGTCCGCCGGGCGCTGTCGCTCTCCGTGGATCGCGCGGCGATCGTCGCCCGCCTGCTCCGGGGCGGGCAGTCCCCGGCCGCCGCGTTCTGCCCGCCGGGCATGCCGGGCTACCGACCGCCGCCCGGGGCCGGGACCGATTTTGCCGGGGCCCGCCGGCTCCTCGCCCTGTCCGGGCACGCCGGAGGCGCCGGGCTGCCGGAGTTGGAACTGCTCTACAACAATTCCGAGAGCCACCGCATCATCGCCGAGGCGATCCAGGAAACATGGCGGCGGGAACTGGGGGTCGGCGTTCGCCTGGTCAACCAGGAGGCCAAGGCGGTCATGGCGGCGCGCGAGTCCGGCGACTACGACATCCTGCGCTCCTCGTGGATCGCCGACTATCCCGATCCCGCGTCGTTCCTTGACCTGTGGCGCACGCACGGGGGCAACAACGACACGGGCTGGTCGAGCCCGGCCTATGATTCGCTCCTGTCGCGGGCCGAGCGGGCCGCGGACCCTGCGGAGCGAAACTCGCTCTACCGGCAGGCGGAGGCTCTCCTCCTGGACGCGGCCCCGGTCATTCCCATCTATTACTACACGCATGTCTTCCTGATCCGGCCCTCGGTCCGGGGCTGGTACCCGAACAGCCTCGATCACCACCCCTGCAGGTACGTGTGGCTATCGGGCGGGGGCTGATCCCTGCCCCAGCCGCAGGACGTCGTCGAGGTCCCTCTGGGCGGCGGCGTCCCCGGGCCGGAGCCTGAGCGCCTCCCTGAATTGGTCGGCGGCCTCCGCGAATCGGCCCGTCGCCGCCAGTGAAACGCCCAGGAAACGGTGCACTTCCGGGAACGCCGGGTCGAGCCGCTCGGCGACCGCATAGGAGGCGATCGCCTCGGCGTACCGGTGCGCGGCCGCCAGCGCATAGCCAAGGTTGAACCGCGCGTCGCGGGAACCGGGGCTTAGCCGGACCGCCTCGGCGCACTCCGAGATCCCCTCGGGCACGTTGCCGGTGTAGGTGAGCGTGAAGCCCAGGCCGTTGTGCGCCTCGGCAAAATTCGGGTCGGCGCGAAGCGCCTCCCGGTACCCGGCGATCGCGTCGGCTATCCGGCCCAGCGTCCCGTAGGCGACCGCCCGGTTGAATAGGGCCTCCGGGTATTTCGGCTTGAGCCGGATCGCCTCGCTGAATTCCCCGACCGCCTCGGCGAGCCTTCCCTCGTCGGCGTAGACGACCCCGATATTGTAGTGGTCCATCGGCTCCGGGTGCAGGCGCATCGCCTCGCGGTATTCCGCTATCGCCTCGGGATAGCGTCCCGCCTCGCCCATGAACAGCCCCAGGTTGTTGTGCGCCATCCAGCAGTCCGGATTCCGGCTGATGATCGTCCGGTAGAAGGTCTCGACGTCCGCGTACGTCCGCGATTCCCGCCACGTGAGGACACCCAGGGCGCACACCACGGCCGCCGCCCCGGCCCGGAGCATCCTTTCAGTCGCCCACGCCCGCCGGCGGGCGCATCCCTCGAGCGCCTGCCCCCATCCCGCGGCAATAAGCGCGATGAACGCCATGCCCGGAAGGTACGCGAAATGGTCGGCGACAAAGGAGTAGAGGAAGGCGTAGACCTTGAAGAAACCGAGGATCGGGAAGAGCAGCCCGGTGAAGAGCAGCAGTGCGGCGAGCGGGGCCCGGCTGGATCGGCGCACGCCCCAAAGGACGGCTGCGAGCGCCAGGGCCGCCAGCGGAAAGACCCACTGCCACCCGGCGGCCGTGCTCACCTCCCAGCGCGGGTAGATGAAGATCAGGTCCGCCGGCCACGCCATTTTCCCCAGGTAAAACCAGATGTCGCGCCCGGCTATCAGGAAACGCTGGCCAAGGCTCAGCGAAAAGGCGTCCCCGTCGGCGCCGATGTAGATTTTCTCCACCCAGGCCGAGAAGAGACCGCCGGTGCCAAACCAGGGCACGAGGGGCAAAACGTCGTTCCTCCAGGAGAGCCGGCCGTTCTTCCACCAGAGGATCACCAGGAGCGCCGCCGGGAGCGGCGCGGTGACCGTCTTGCTCAGGACCGCCGCGGCAAAAAGGAGCGTCGCGAGGAGGTACCCGGCCGCGCCGGGGCGCTCCCGCCACCGCAGAAACGCGAGCGCTGCAAGCAGGAAGAAGACTCCCGAGAGCGTGTTCTTCTGCTCGGTGACCCACGCGACCGACTCGACGAAGACCGGATGCAGCGCGAAGATCAGGGACGCCAGGAACGCACCCGGGACGGACAAACGCCGCAGCAGCAGCCCGAGGAGCCCGGCGACACCGGCGTGCAACAGAACATTGGCCAGGTGGTACCCGAGCATCGAGTCGCCCCAGAGCCGGTGCTCCACCCAGAAGGCGCTGTGCAAAAGTGGGTAGTATTGCTGCGTGGCGCCCACCTCGAACCAGATCCGCCACAGCCCGTGGAGCGAGCGAAGCGCCGGCGCCGTGAGGTAATCGGGATCGTTCCAGAGGACCCCGCCGTTCAGGCAGGGCAGGTAGGCAAGGACGGACGCCGCCGCCAGGACGAGCCACGCCGCGAGGATCCGCCATCGCGGCGATCCGCGGTCATCGGCAGTCGGGTTCATCAACGGCACGGCGGCCTACTGCGAGGCTTCCGCGTGGAGCAGCTGGTCGCCGACACGATCCCCGTCGTTGCCGGGCAATTTCGGGACGAACACGTATCCGGGCTCCTCGCGCTGCCGCTTCATGATCGGCAGGATCACCTTCCAGGTTTCCCAGAGCCCGTGCGGCGCGGGGGGAAGGTCGTGCTTGATCGCCGCGTGGAGCCGCGGAAGGTTGTAGAAGGGGACCGCCGGGAACATGTGGTGGTCGCAGTGGTACTGCATGTTCCAGTAGCAGAAGCCCGGAAGAAATCCGCAGGTGAAGGTCCGCGTGTTCAGCCGGAAGTCCGGTACGTTTGGCGAGAGACCGATATGCTGCGGGGCCCCGACGAGGCTGACAAACCACGAGCAGTAGTGCGCCCCGAAAGTCACCAGGACGATCAGGAACCAGTGCCCGGTGACGACGAAAAGGATGGCCAGCGCCAGGTGGCCGAAGACCACAATCCGCGCCCACCGGATGATTTCCCGGCGCTGCTCGACGTTGGAAGCGGGAAGGACCTCGTTCAGCCACTTCGAGTTGAAGAATCCGTCGAGCCCGACCTTTCCGAATGCCGCCCCCACCCAGTACCTCATGTTCTTCAGGAAACCCGTGGGGCTGGTGGTCAGGTTCCGGACGATGAAGAGGAACCCGTGCCAGTCCAGGCCCTGGGGCAGGACAACCTCGCCGTCGTAGTCGGCGTACACGGTGGACTGGTGGTGCCGGATATGGCTCGCCCGGTAGGCCGTCGGGTCAAACCACGAGAGGAAGGAATAGATTTTCAGGAAAAAAGTATTCAGGGACGGGGTCGCAAACGGGGTCTTGTGGCAGAGCTCGTGGCCGGCGATTCCGCCGAAGAAGGAGGTGAAGGTGCCGTGGATGAACACGCCCACCAGGAGGAGGGGAAGCGCCCAGTGCCAGTTGTGCGCGTTCACGTTGAGGAAGAGCAGGTAGGCCAGCGTGGCTGTGGCCGCGTAGAGCAGCAGCTGGGGGATCACCTGCGCAAAGGCCTTGGCGTCGCTCTTGCGCATGAGCTCCTTCATGAGGTCGCGGTCCACCTTGCACCGGTACCAGTTGATCTTGTTGGTTGGGTCGTTCATCTCGCGGGGTTTTTTCGCGCCCGTGAAGCCGGGACGCGACTGTCCCGGAGCCTAGTTCGCCCCGCCGATTCCTGTCAATCGGGGGCCGCGAACCGGCCCTAAGCGACCGAATGCCAACCCTGCCCCGGATCCTCGGCCGGACCGGAGGCCTCGCATTCCGGGGTCTGCTCCCCTTCCGGCACGCCTTCCGAAGCCGGCTCCTCGGCAGGTTCTGCGGCCTGCTCCCCGGGTTGTTCCCGGGGCTGTTCCGACGATTGTTCCTGGGACTGCCCGGAGGGCTGCTCACCCGACCCTTCGCCTCCGTCCTCGCCAAAGTCCTTTTCGGTGTCGATGGCCGAGTCGAAGGTCCTCAACTGCCCCGTGCTGGCTGCGGCTTCGCCCCGCCCCGGCCGCTTCCGGGCGCCAAGCCGGCCCAAGTACTGCTGGTACTCGATGCCCGCTGCGTTTCCGCCTATGTTTGAAATATGGGACAACGTCACGATCGCGTCCCGTCTTTAGGGATATTTGCATACCATGGGGGGGATTATAACCCATCGCTTTGCGGGCCGGCACCGGTTAGTATCGGGGATCCGATGCCGCCCACCGATCATACGCCCCCGCTGGACCTGACGGTTCGGGTCGGGTGCAGCCTCACCTACCAGGTCACCGGCACGGCCGTCTTGTGCCTCAACGTCCAGCCGCGGCCGACCCGCAATCACCAGGTGATCTTCGAGGCCCTGGCCATGGGCGAACACCTGCCGGCCGGGCAGTTTACCGACAGCCACGGGAACCTCGTCTGGCGCGTGCCGCTCGCCCCCGGGCAGAATTGTTTCCGCCACGACGCGATCGTGGCGGTCTCCTCGCTGCCCGACAACCAGGGCCTCCCTCCGGCCGCCGCCCTTGCGCCGGACGCCCTGCCGCCCGAGCTGCTTCGCTACACGCTGCCCAGCCGTTACTGCGATTCCGACAAGCTGGCCAACTTTGCCTGGGAAAAGTTCGGCGCGGTCGAGAACGGCCTCCCGCGGGTGGACGCGATCAGCCGGTGGATTCACGACAACATCGAGTACCGCTACATGTCCGGCCGGCCGGACCTCTCCGCCTGGGACGTGCTGCAGCGCGGCTACGGGGTTTGCCGCGACTTCGCACACCTGGCGATCGCACTGAACCGCACCTTCAACGTGCCGGCGCGCTACGTCACCGGGCACCTGCCCGACATCGGGTTTCCCGATCCGCACAACCACATGGATTTCCACGCCTACGCCGAGGTCTATCTCGGCGATTGGTACACGACCGACGCGCGCTTCCACGTGCCCCGCATCGGCCGGATCAAGCTCTCGTGCGGAAGCGACGCCGTGGACGGAGCCTTCTCCACGATCTATGGAGGGGCCACCCTCACCTACTTCCAGGTCTGGGCCTATCAGGTGGCCCGCGGCACGGTCGGGGTCGGCGACCCGCTCGACTTTTCCCGCCGACTGGACAACCGCCGGGAGATAGTGACCGACGGTCCTCGCGGGACCGGCGGCTTCGGGACGGCGACTTAGCGGAAGTGCTGGACGATGAAGAAGGTGGTGGTGACGACGACGCCGACCGCGGCGATGCCGAAGGTCATCATTCTTACC
>Ga0302279_10004009_pt1 | contig 17754 bp, 10 predicted proteins | sample III_Bog_N3_3_FD_194541 | JGI IMG/M metagenome (GOLD analysis project Ga0302279, IMG submission 194541) | Peat permafrost microbial communities from Stordalen Mire near Abisko, Sweden - III_Bog_N3_3 | ecosystem: Environmental > Terrestrial > Soil > Wetlands > Peat | place: Sweden: Abisko...
CCGCTGGTGTTGGAGAGAAGCTGTGCCAGCGGCGACGTTGCTCCGCGAGTGGCTCCGCGCGCGACGCCATCGAAGTTGAGCACGGATGGGTCGGACAGCGGCTGCGCGGTGGTGAGCAGGATCATCGTGTCGACGCCAAAGGGCGGGCCAACGACCAGTGTGGGGGCGTGCCGGAGGATTATTTGGGTATCCACGTCGCCCTGGCCCGGGTACTGGTTCTCGGAGGAGTTCTGCGGGTAGACCAGGTTGCCCTTGCCGTGGCAGTCAATGTCGAGGATGTAGACCCAGCGCGGGTCCTTGACTACGCCGGTGGTTTGCAGGGCCAGGCGCACGCGATCCTTCTCGTGGACTGGGTTGCCGGGATCGAGCGCGTCGGTGGTGGTCATGGGGACGAATGCGAGCTTGTAGAAGCTTGACTCGGACGCACCCGCGGCAGGGTTGTTCGCGAGCTGCAGCCAGCCGTGGACCTTGGCCAGACGCGTGGAGTAAGTGCTGAGCGTCAAGCCGGCGGTAGGCGCGGTGGCGGCGTCGGCGACGGGGACCCAATCGCTACGCACGGGATAGGGTGAGGTGGTGGAACAACCGGGGCTGTGGTCCGGCGTCGCGGAAGGGTGCGGCACCGTAGCGAACTCGTTCTTGTGGAACCAGGTGTAGCCGGGGTCGCCTTTTACCAGGGTGCCGGCCAGTACGTAGCTGGCGTCGGCGAGCGTGGTCGCGGGTTGGGCTTCGCTGTTGGCGTCGCCGAGTTGCAGCTTGGCCGCGAGTTCGCTGGAGGGGGGGAGGTCAACCCATAGCTTGGCGTTGGGGGCGAGGTGCGCCTTGAGAGCGGCGGCGGAAAGTTGGGAGCCTAGGCTGACTGGGCCGGTCTTCTTCTTTTCGAAGCTGAAGAAGGAGTGAGTAACCGGCGCGGGCCCGTCGGTGTGCCTTAGGGACCATACGGTGCCGTTCCAACTGAGGACGTCGGTGTAGGCTTCCTCCGCGGGATCGGAGATGGTGGTGACGGCGGAAGCCTTGACCTGCGCGGTTGCGGCGAGGATGTCGGAGGTGGGAATGGTGGGGCCGATGAAGAAGCGAAGTGCATTCAGTTGGCCGGGGATCAGGCGGGTCAGCTCGAAGACATCTCCTATCTGGACCTTGGCCCCGGCAGGACTGAGGATAGTGGCGCTGGAGCGCGCAACGCCGAGGGCCTTGTCGATGCGGAGCTTGACTGGGGTGTCGCCGGGCTTGGTGGTGATGGCGGTAAACTCGCTGCCGGGGCCGATTCCGGAGACCATGCCGATGTCGAGCCAGACGCTGCCATCGTCGTCGGCCTTGAGGGCTGCGGTGCGAACCTTGTCAGTGTGCGCCGCGCCGGCTTCGCCACCGAAGAGAGGCTGCGCGCGGCGAGTGGCGTTGGCATCGAGGTCAGGCTCCTGCTGAGGGAAACCGCTGCCTTCGAGGATGGCCTTTACGCGCTGATAGACGAGAGAAGCTGGAGCATCGGCCGGGAGCACCTGCAGGGTTTCGATGAGGGCCGCCGTGAAGGCGCCGTGCGACTCGGGATTGTCGGTGGTTGGATCGGCTTCGTTGGCCTCCTGGTCCTGCTGCACCGCGGAGAAGACGATTGCGGGGTTGTCGGGGCGCTCCGTCGGTGGAGGCACGCGCTGACCATTGGGGAGCGTGTCGGGCGGATCGTTGATGGGGCGCGGGTCGTAGGGCAGAGAGCGCTGGCGGCCTACGGCCAGGCCCCTCGTGGAACCTCCGCTGTGACAACTGTCGAAGATGACGGTGAGGTGAATGCCTTTGTCGAGAGCGGCGTTGAAAATGCGGGTCATCTCGCGGTCTCGGACGTCGTAGCCACCCTTGTAAGCGTCGGACGGCACCAGGGTGCTGTCCACATAGACGAGCTTGCCGTTTTCATCGCGCACGGTGAGCTTCTCGCCCGCAGTGTTGACGCGGAGCGAGCCGTGGCTGGCGTCGTAGAAGACGACCGTGTCCCCGGGCCGCGGCACATCCACGAGGTACTTCTGCATGGCTGCCAGGATGCCATCGCGGGTGGTCTGGCCGGCAGGCAGAAGAACTACGCCGGGACGGCTCTTGCGGGGATTCGGATTGGTGAGGAGGACAACGTTATCCGCTGGAAAACCGAACTTCGGGCTGGTGAGCACGTCGGCAACAGATTGCGCGTCGTTTACGGCGCCCTCGAGATTTTCGAAGGTGCCTAACTCGCAGCGGCCATAGACGCAGCCGGCAGGATGGTCCGCTGTGGTGCCGGCGGGCTGATACGTGTCGATGCCGATGATCAACGCTCGCCGCGTCTGGGCAGGCAAGCTGCCAAGCAGGGACAGGAACAAGGTGAGTACAGGAACGCAACGCTTCATGGACGCATCGCCTCGCAGAATAATCTACCGGAATCTTTATTAGGCTCGCCTCAAATCAGGCCGGACTAGAGCTCGGGGTTGCCCCCTCAGTGGCGGGCATGATCGGCTTCATACCGAAGGTAGCCGACAGATAGGTAATGTCGGGCTTCAGAGCAAGCGCCAAATCGATGATGGATGTGTTGGTCGGCGATCCCTTTGGCACCAGATATCCCTGCCGCAACTCCAGGCTGTCGAGGTGGGGCTTGAGTTGGTCTGTAAAGGCGTGGGGTACGAGGATATAGTCGCCGGGAACGAGGTTGACGCCTTGCTGGGTGTTGGCGGCCGCGCGAGCCTGCTGGGTGGCGAATGCCAATTGGGGGAAGCTATTGATCAGGAACGTCGTCCGCTGCTCGAAGGCGCCGTACATTTGGCTGAATCCCTGCAACGCCTCCACGCCGATCTGGGGGAGGCCGACGATAGGCGCGAACTTGCCGACGGCACTGGAGACCGTCTTCAAAATGCCGACGAAGGCGGATTCCTTGTGAGCCATGGAGAGATTGACAGCCCACTGTCCGGAGCCACCTGGCAGGACCACCTGCTTCATCTTCTGCGAAGCTGCGCCGGGATCGAAGCTGAGGTTCTGCATCGGCGGCAAACTGCCTGAGCTGTCGGGGAAAAGAGAGGCGAGCGAGGTCCATGCCATCGGGTCGAGAATATCCTGCATCAACGACCTGGTCTGAACGACATCGATGCGGAGCTGGGCCGACTGAAGTTGCTGGAACTGAGCGCGATCCTCCTGCGCCATCCGGAATCCGTTCACGACCAGGCTGGCGGTTACGTCGCCGTTGTAATCCATCAACTCTTTCGGCTCGATGCTGGTCGCGAAGCGCATGTTCTTGTTTACGGCGTCGTAGTGGAAGAAATCGATCTGGCGATCGAGCGCACCGGCAGTCATGTCCGGCTTCTTGTGCGAAAAGAGGCCGCGGGTGCGGCTGCCTTGATCTGACGCGGGAGTCAATGAGCTTCCGAAGCTGCTCCAGAACTGTTCCGAGTCATGCGAACCCTGGGCTTGACCAACGCTTCCGCCCTTGATATTGCCAACGTTGCCCTTGGTCTGGGCTTGCATCAGACTCTCAAAGAAGCGGCTTCCCGAGGCCGATCCCAGTAAAGGAGCGAAGGCGCCGCTCATCAAGGCGTTTTGCAGGAAATCCCGTCGACTTGCACTCATATCCACGTCCCGTCCATTGGATGGCCCGCCGCTGGAATGAATTTAGAACAAACGACCTAGGCGGTTAGCATACCCCAAAAACTGGGCAGTGCGCCGACAATCCTCATATACGGCTGCCGCTGCTGAAAGGACGCAGCGGCGTCACCGCAACTCTGCGCGAGAATCCGGGTCGTGGGGCAGGCTTTTCTTCGGCGCTGCTTCCTTGTTTGTGTGCTGTTCGTCACTAGCTGGTCCAATGACTCCGCTAGAGCTTTCGCAGCGCGGCACAGGCCCGGTCCAGCGCCTCCGGTTGCTTGCCGAAGCAGAAGCGGAGGAGATTCTCTCCGCCGGAAACGAAGAATGCGGACCCTGCGACGGCAGCGACGCCGGTGGCCGCCAACAAGGTACGTGCCTTCTTGGCCGCGGTTTGCCCGGAGATTCGGCTGGCATCGGCGAGGACGTAGTAGGCGCCTTCGGGAATAGACGGCGGGAGGCCGGCGTCAGTCAAAGCGGCACAGAGTTGGTCGCGCTTCTGCTGATACTCGTGCGCGAGATCATCGTAGAACGCAGCGGGAAGGCCGACGAGCCCGGCGGCGGCTCCATATTGAAATGGGCCTGGAGCGCAGATGTAGACGAGGTCGTGGAAGTAGCCGATGGTCGGGATCCACTGGCTGCTTGCAGTCAGATAGCCGATGCGCCATCCGGTAATGCTGAAAGTTTTCGACAGGCCGGAGATGGTGATGGTGCGTTCGGGCATGCCGGGCAGCGTGGCGAGGCTGACGTGACGCCGGCCGTCGAAGCGGAAGTACTCGTATATCTCGTCGGTGAAGACGAAAAGATCGTGCTGAATGGTGAGGTCGGCAACGGCTTGGAGTTCTGCGAACGAGAAGATCTTGCCGCATGGATTCGACGGTGTGTTAACGATGATGGCGCGCGTGCGTGGCGTAATGGCCGCGCGGAGGCGGTCGAGATCGAGGCGCCAGTCAGGTGCGTCCAGTGTGACAGCCACAGGGACCACGCGCAGCGAGAGCATGGTGTTCCAGTGATATCCGTAGAACGGTTCGAAGAGGATCACCTCGTCGCCGGGATCGAGCAGCGCCTGGGCGGCGGTGAATAGCGCACCGGTTGCGCCCGCGGTGACAAGAATCTCCGTTTCGGGGTTGGCGTGAATGCCATTGTAGATGGCGAGTTTGGTGGCGATGGCCTCGCGCAGTTGGGTAATTCCGTCGAGCCGGGTGTAGGTGTTCAGGCCGCTTTGGATAGCGTCGATTGCGCCCTGCGCAGCGGGCGGCGGAAGTTCTGTGTCGCAGACGCCCTGGGCTAGATTGACTCCGCCGATTCGATCGCACTCAACGGACATAGAGCGGATTTCGGATTGCAGGATCAGGGGCGCGATCTGGCTGAGGCGGCGCTGGCTAGTGGCTGTCGACACGGGCAGACTCTCTTTACTGGAGTGATGTTATTCCTGAAGCAGACGAACGCCGCGGCAACTCGCGGGACTGACAACAGGATAGCTCCTGCGGGCTTATGCGAGTTTCCGCGTTGCCGTTCGCCCGTTCCCATCGATTCGCCGCTGCGCGGGCCGGAGTCGAAGGCTGTCGCGAAGCCTAAGCCCGATCTCAGGCGCTTTCCCGCCAGGGGGGCGTGTAAGAATACCGAGTGGGCAGGCGCCACGCTTTGGCGCGCAACGTCCAGAGGATTCCGTACGATGCGTCGTGTTGCACTGATTTACAACCCGGCCTCGGGCCAGCGACCGAAGCGGCGAACCGCACTGATCAAAGGTGTGGTGGCCGTACTGGAAGGCGCGGGCATTGAAGTCAACGTAATCGCAACGGAGTCGCCGGAGAGCGCTGGACCCCAGGCACTGGAGGCTGTGCGCCTGGGCTGCGACACGGTCCTGGCTTGCGGCGGCGACGGCACGGCTCACGAGGTGATGCAGAGTCTAGTGGGCGGATCGGCGGTGCTGGGCGTAATTCCGATGGGGACCGCCAATGCTCTAGCTACCGACCTGGGATTGCCTTCGTCGCCGGTGAAGGCGGCGAAAATGCTCTTGAGTGCTGCACCGGCGAGGATTTCTGTGGGCCGGGTCTTTTATCAGGACCTCGAAGAGAAGCCGCGTTCGCGATACTTTGTGGTGGCGGCTGGAGTTGGCGTGGACGGCGTTTTCTTCTCACGGCTGGATAGCCGGCTGAAGCAGAAGCTGGGCTATCTGCTGTACCTGCTGGAGGCCCTGCGTCTGGGGGCCACTCATACGTTTCCCATGTTTCGAGCTTCTTTCTTTCAGGCGGAAAACGACACGCCGCGGTCGGAAGAGGCATCGCAGATTCTGGCCGTGCGCATCAGCAACTTTGGTGGGCTGGTGAATAAGCTCGCGCCGGGCGCGGCGCTTGGCAACGACAATCTGCATGTGATTGCCTTCAAGACGCGTAGCCGCCTGCGTTACCTGCGATTCATGGTCGCGGTATGGTTCCGGCGCCATACCTACTCGCGCACCATTGAGCTAGTGGATTGTTCGGCGGTGGAATGCAGCGATCTCGCAGGGGCGGAAGAGCGCTCATTCGTGGAGGCGGATGGCGAGTTGCTGGGGACTTTGCCGGTAAGAATCGAAGTCGTGCCGCAGTCGCTTACACTGCTGATTCCGCTAGTTGGCGGGAAGTTGCGCTGAACTCCATCCACCGCCCAGCGCCATTTGAAGCTGGGCACTGGCTACGATGCGCCGCGCTACCAGTGCAGCGGCAGCTCGCTCGTCGTTGAACTCGATGGTCTGATTGGTCAGGACTTCCAGGTAAGCGGCCAACCCGCGCTTGTAACGGAGCAGTGAGAGGTCAGCGCTTCGCTTTGCAGCGTCTACCGCGCGTTGCTGCACGGTTGCCTCTTCTTCCAGTACACGCAGCGACGAGAGCTGATCCTCGACATCGCGAAAGGCCGACAACACCTGCTCGCGATAGAGGGCGGTCGCCTGTTCTCGTTGGGCAACCGCATAGTCCATCTGGGCCCTGCGCCGGCCCGCATCATAGATGACCTCGCTGGCGGATGGCCCGGCATTCCATTGCGCGCTGCCAGAGTTGAAAAGCTGGCTGATCTTGTCGGTCTCCACGCCCCCCGTGGTGCCAAGCGTGATGTTGGGGTAGTACGCAGCCTTAGCGACGCCGATCAGCGCATTGGCTGAGGCCACTCTTCGCTCGGCGGCTGCGATGTCCGGTCTCCGCTGAAGCAGTTCGGACGGCACGCCCGTGGGCACTGTGGGAGGATTGCCGGTGAGAGGCCGCTCGGCGATATGGAAATCGGTCGCGGGTTCGCCGATGAGCACGGCGATGGCGTGTTCGTACTGTGCACGCTGCTGACCGAGGTCAATCAACTGCGCGCGCGTCTCTTCGAGTTGCGCCTGTGCTTCCTGCACATCGATTTCCGTGACCAGGCCGCCTTTGCGGAGGGCTTCGGTGAGCTGCAGTGTCTGGGTGTAGGCATCGAGAGTCGACCGCAGCAACTGGGCTTGCAGGTCGAGCCCGCGCAGTTGAAAGAAGGTGACCGCGAGCATTCCTTGCAGGCTCAGGCGCGTGTTGGCAAGGTCCGCCGCCGATGCCTGCGCGTTGGCCGCGCTGGATTCAATCTGCCGGCGGATTCCTCCCCAGAGGTCTGGCTCCCACGAGATGCTGAGGGGGATAAGAAACTCCCAGTAATCCTGCGCGGCGCCTGCCGCTTTCAAAGGCGTGGTGCCGGAGATGCGATTGCGACTTGCCGAGCCGCCGATGGATACGGTTGGATACAGCGACGACCGATTGACGCGGACCAGATCGTGGGCTTGCTCGTAGGCGTGGAGTGCCGCTGCGATACTCTGGTTCGCCGAGGTGCAGCGCTGTTCCAGATCGTTCAGCTCCGTATCCTGGTAGACGGTCCACCATGCGCCGCGGTCGGCCGCGTCGGCAGGCTTGGCGGAGGCCCAATCTCCGTTGTGGCCGTTGTCCGAGTAGGCGGGCGGAGCCGGAACCGCAGGCGCTTTGTAGTTGGGCCCAACCATGCATCCGGCAAGCGCGAGAGGCGCTAGGATCGCAACCGATCGGGATAGGCAGCGGGGTTTCACTAGTTTGCCTCCGCCGGATGGTTCGAGAGGTCGGTTCCAGGCTTGACCACGCGCACCTGTTCGCCGTCGGTGAGGGAGTCGGGCGGGTTTGTGACGACGGACTGACCGGGCGCGAGGCCGCCTAGTATCTCCATGGTCGAACCGGAGTCGCGCCCCGGGACTACGCGCACGATGTGAACGTGCTGGGTTGAGTCGACGATGGCGACGTGCAGTCCATCGGGCTCGAGGATGAGCGCGCTGACGGGAACGATGAGCGCAGGTGCAGCGCTGGACACGTTGAGATGAACCTCGGTGTAGCTGCCCGGGAGCAAGTCGCCGGAGCGGTTGTCGACATCTACCTCTGCCAGCAGCGTGCGCGTGGCCGGATCCATTGCGTCTGACGTTCGCACCAGCTTGCCCTTGAAAATGCTGTTGGGATACTGCGGCAGGGTCAGCGTAGCAGTAACTCCGCTCTTTGCGTCTGGCGCATAGACCTGCGGGACATTGATGAAGACACGCAACGTGCCAATCGCCGAAATGTCGAAGACCTCCTTGCTGCCGGTTACCGTACCTGCACCGGGCGTGGTGGTGCTTCCGGCCGTGGTGATCAACTGGCCAATGTCCAGATTGCGCGCGGTGATTACGCCGTCGAACGGCGCTTCGATACGCTCGAACGATTGCAACTCTTGGAGCCTGCGCATATTCGCCTGCGCAGAGGCCACCTCGGTTTGTCTGGCGGCGAGCTGCGAAACGGCGTTGTCGGTGTCCTGCTGCGACACTGCATTCTGCCCGATGAGGCCCTGGTAGCGATCGGCAGTCACCTTAGCCAACGCCGCGTTGCTCTGCGCCGTGGCCAGGTCCGCCTTCGCCTGAGCAAGCTGCTGGTCGAGCTCCGGAGTTTCAATCTCCGCGAGCAGCTCTCCCTTGTGCACGTGCGTGCCGATGTCGTGATACCAGGCCTTGACGTAGCCTGTGGTCCTCGCGTAGATCGGAGCCATGGTGAAGGCCTGCATGTTGCCCGGGAGCACAATCTCGGTTGCGCTCTTCTCGAAGATGGGTTGGGCCAGCGATACCGGCGGCGCGGCCATGGTGTTGGTGTAGTGGATCAGTTCCGCTCGGGCATGGATGCGGCTGAAGATGCCGACGGTCGCGACGACAATCGCCAGCACCAGGACGATGAAGACCTGGGCCAGCATCGAACCGGGCGAGATATCCGGGGGCGGCGGGTTAGTTGCGTGGCTCCCCACGCTTTCCGGCTTTCCTAATTCATCTCGATCTGTTGCTGGAAACTTCGATTCTCCGGCGTTCATGTCTGTTTCTCCGCGCGCGATTCTAGCGCTGATTCGATTCGTCTCGTTCGCTTTCGGTTATTCATGGCTGATCTCACCCCGACTTCGCGACTCAACCTGAGCGTGTGCCGGATCGTTGCGGTGCATCAGCGAGAAAAGGATTGGCACAAAGGTGAGCGTGCCAAAGGTCGCGAGCATGAGCCCTCCAATGACAGCACGACCGAGCGGCGCATTCTGTTCACCGCCGTCGCCCAGTCCCAGCGCCATCGGCACCATGCCGATGATCATAGCCAAGGCGGTCATAATCACCGGACGGAACCTTGTGAAGCCCGCGCTGACGGCCGCCTCCGCCGCGCTGTGGCCCTCCTCCATCTGTTCCTTCGCAAAGCTGACCACCAGGATGGAGTTAGCTGTTGCGACGCCCACGCACATGATCGCGCCAGTCAAAGCGGGAACGCTGATGTGGGTTCCGGTAATGAACAGCATCCATACGATTCCCGCGAGCGCGCCGGGCAACGCGACGATGATGATGAATGGGTCAAGCCAGCTTTGGAAGTTCACCACAATTAACGCGTAGACCAGCACAATCGAAAACAAGAGGCCGTAGATGAGCCCCTGGAAGGAGCTGTGCATGGTTTCAATCTGGCCACGCAGGAAGATTTGGGACCCGTGCGGAAGGCTTGCCTGGTTGTCGGCGATGACCCGCTCGACCTTGCTGGCGACGGTGGCCAGATCGGTACCCTCGACCGAGCCATAGACGTCGATGATCGGTTGCGCGTCGTAGTGGCTCACCAGGCCTGCTTCGACGCCCCGTTGGATCGATGCGAGATTGCCGAGAATCTGCGGTTGCTGGGTTGAGCCGCTGATCGAAATGGGAAAGTTTTCAAGCTCCTGCAGACTCTTCACGTCGTACTGCGGCGTCTGCACCGCGATGTTGTAACTGACGTGGTTCTGCGGGTTGAGGTAGAAGGTCGGAGATGTTTGAAAGCTGCCACTCAAGCTGGTGAGCAGATCCTGGGCGATGTCCCGCTGGCTATAGCCAACCTCCTGCGCGCGTGTCCGGTCGACATTGACCGTCCACTTCGGCAGATCGAACGGCTGCTGGATGCGGAGATCGGTAGTACCGGGGATACGGCTGATCTGCTGCATCAATTGCTCGGCCAGCGCACGATTATCATCCACTTTCAAACCCGCCACCTGTACGTCGATCTGCGCGGGCAGGCCAAAGTTCAGGATCTGGCTGACCATGTCTGTCGGCAGAAAGTAGAACTCCGTTCCAGGAAAATCGCGCGTCAACCGTTCGCGCAGCGCGTGCATGTACTCCGCCGTAGGCCGGTGTTTCTCTGCTAGCGACACCAGTATGTCCGCGTCGCCGGTTCCCACGGGGGCCGAGTTCGAGTAGGAGAGATTCAATCCGGAGTACGGAAGGCCGATGTTATCGATGATCGTGCCGAGTTGCGCCTTGGGGATTTCGCCGCGGATTACCTCTTCGACCTGGTCGCACAGGCGCGCCGTATCTTCAATACGCGTGCCTGTGTGCGCACGTACATGCAGCTTGAATTGGCCGCCATCCACCGACGGGAAGAAGTCCTGCCCCAGCCACGGGTAGAGCACTCCCACTGACGCGATCCAGAACACGCCCATCGACACAAGAAACAGCGCGCGATGCTCCAGACAAACCTTTAATGTTCCGTGGTACCAGGTGCGCAGCCTCTCAAAGTAGTGCTCGAAAGTGATCTGGAACCGGACCAAGGGATTGCGACTCGTTCGCGCTTGCTCGACCCGGTCGTCCTCGTGTCCTTTCAGCAGGTACTTCGCCATGGTTGGCACGATCGTGCGCGACAGGAAGTACGAAGCGAGCATGGCGAACACGACAGCCTCGGCCAGAGGCACAAACAGATACCGGGCGACGCCGCCGAGGAAGAACATCGGCACAAACACGATGCAGATTGCGAGGGTCGAAACAAAGGCGGGCACCGCGATCTGCGAGGCTCCCGTTAGAATCGCGTCCTCAACTTCCTTGCCCAGTTCCAGGTTGCGATTAATGTTTTCGATCTCTACGGTCGCATCGTCGACCAGGATGCCGACCGCAAGCGCGAGCCCACCCAGGGTCATGATGTTGATGGTCTCGCCCAGCGCCGATAGCGCGAGGAGCGAGCAGAGGATGGACAGCGGAATCGACACCGCGATGATGAGCGTCGACCGCCAGTTTCCGAGGAATATCAGGATCATTACCGCGGTAAGGCAAGCGGCAATTATCGCTTCACGCACTACTCCCCGGATCGCCGACCGAACGAAGATGGACTGGTCCGCGATGGGCCGGATCTGAAGAGTTGGAGGCAGTTGGGCCTTGATTTGCGGCAACTTCGCGCGCACCGCCGAGATGATGTCCAGCGTGGACGCATTGCCGGTTTTCTGGAGGCTCATGAGTGCCGATCGCTGCCCATCGACGCGCACGATGTTCGTCTGTGGCGGAAATCCGTCGCGCACATTGCCGATATCGCGAACGTAGATGGTGGCCCCGTTGACGGTCTTGATGGGGAGGTTATTGAGGGCCTCAATCGAGTCTGGAGCGCTGTTGGTTTCTACCTGGTAGTCGACGTGGCCCATCTTCACATCACCGGCGGGCAAGATTATGCTTTGCGACCCCACGGCATTGACCACATCGGAGGCGGACAGCCCGTGTGCCTGCAGCTTCTGGGTATCGATATCGATCTGCACCTGCCGCTGCTTGCCACCGTAGGGAAACGGCATGGAGGCGCCCTGCACCGTGGCGAGCTGGGTGCGAATGAAGTTCGTGCCAAAGTCGTTCAGTTGTTGCTCGTTCAAGCCGGCACCTGAGAGGCCTAGCTGCAGGACTGGGACGCTCGACGCGCTGTACTGGATGACGAGGGGAGGAGTGGTTCCCTGAGGATATTGCCGCAGAGACGTCTGCGCGATGGCAGTGATCTGCGCTACCGCCTGGGAAATATTGACGTTGGGGTGGAAATATACCTTGATGACGGAGACGCCATTCAACGTCTGTGACTCGGTATGCTCGATGTCATTGACCGTCGTGGTGAGGCTGCGCTCGAACTGCACCACAATGCGGTCGCTCAATTGTTGAGGGGAGAATCCAGCGTAGTTCCAGATCACGGACACAACAGGGATATCGATATTCGGGAAAATATCGACCGGCGTCCGCTCGATCACCACTGGCCCCAGGAAGAAGAGCAGCAGCGCCAGCACCACGAATGTGTATGGTCTCCTAAGTGCGAGACGGACAATCCACATCAAATCACCTTTAGTCGAGAACTTTGCCGGCATCCGCCGAACAGCACTCGCATCGATTGCAGTAGTGGGTCGTGCAAAGAATGGCCAACTTCACTGAAAGGCTTGCTAAACGTCTCGTTCAGTAATTAGACGTTTCAAGGTTCCCGCAGGATTCAGCCGTGCTCATCACGGCCCCTTCACACTCGAGCCGTTTCGCTTCGGCTTCGCGACGTGGCGATACTTAGATCGTCTCACGCCAGCGAACACGGCTTCAACCAGTGCCTGCGACTCCTGTGGGCCGAGCGAGCCGTGGCCTGCCAGCAGACGAAAGATCATCGGGCCATAGATCATGTCGAGGACGATCTCGCTGTCAATCTCATGGCGGATTTCGCCTCGGTCAACACCGCGCTGCCACATTACGCGGGCGGCGGCGCGGCGGGCATAGAGAAAGCGCTCGCGAAACAACGCGAGAAACGACGGGTCGCTCTGCCCTTCCGCAATAAACTGCCCAAAGAGCCGCCCCAGTGGGCTGGTGTAGAAGACCATCAAGGACCTCAATTGCCGGGTAAAATCCACCTCAGCAGATCCTGTATCCGGTGTCGGGACCTGCTCCGTCATACCGGCCAGATAGGCGTCGAGCGCCACCAAACTCTTGTTGGGCCACCACTTGTAGATTGTCGCCTTGCTTACTCCCGCTCGCTGCGCTATTGCGTCGGCAGTCACCTTGCGGAGCGGTTGACGCTCCAGGAGGTAGAGTGTGGCCTTAAGGATGGCCGCCTCCGCCTCTAGACTTCGCCTTCGCCCGCGAACCTTCGGCTCAACAACCACTGGAGATGGATGTGTCTTTGCGATCTGCGACTCCTCCGGGTGCATCGCACGCGCCCTTTGATGATAATAAACTATACGTTCAGTCTAGAATATCACTGACTGATTCTTCTATGGGTTGCGGCGCTTTCGCATCAGCGTGGTAAGAACTCAGAATTCACACCACGTGACTGCGCATCGGACCGCGGCGCTGCGTCGAACACGTGGATCGCCGGAAGCGCCTCGTGCCGATCGTCGAACAGATCGCGCTTGGCAATTCCGCCTCCGGCCATCGGCTCCCACCAGAAGATGCCCCGCACTTTGCCTCCTGGAGCCTCCTGCACCACGCGATCCAGCGCTGCGAGAAAGTCGCGCTGCCCCTCCGGCGTTTGGGGGAATGGCGCTGTCTTGCCCTTGAAGTCCTCGCCCGTCCGCCAGTCGTATGCTGTCTCTGCCACCACCACACTCTTGTGATAGTTGTTCCACACAAACGCAAGATTGCCCTTGAGATCGTCTAGGCTTCCCTGCCACCACGGATAGAACGACTGTCCGACTACATCGTACGGCACGTGATATTGCGCCAGATGGTCGAGGAACCACTTCGTCGCCGCCTGGTTCCCTCCCTTGTCGATGTGGATCATGATCGCAGGTCGCCTGCTCCAGCCGCGCCCCTTGTCGACGCCGTGAATCCCGGCCAGCAACAGGTCGGCGAAGTTCTGCCAATTCGCCGGCAGCCGACCGTCCGGCCACATCATGCCGGCCGTTACCTCATTGCCCACCTGCACCATGTCGGGCAGCACGCGCTGTTTGCGCATCGCTGCGATGGTATCGCGCGTGTTCGCAAACGTTGCCTGCACGAGGTCCGCGTGCGACATCTTTGCCCAGGCGCGCGGCACCGTTTGATGCCCAGGATCCGCCCAGTCGTCCGAATAGTGGAAATCCAGCAGCAGTTTGAAACCGCGCGCCTTGGCATCCTTCGCCAGTGCGATGGTGTAGTCCAGATTGTTCGGCAGTGATATGGGGTTAACCATCACCCGCAGCCGGATCCAGGTGTACCCGTGGTTCTTCAGGATCTCCAGACCCGGCTCGGCCACGCCCGCATCCTTGTAAACCACTCCCCTGCTCTCCATTTGGCGCAGGAAAGAGACGTCGGCCCCGACAATCATGTTTTGCGCGGGGGCGCAAGGCGCAGAGAGAACAATGGCGCCGACTAGACTGGCCAGAATCTTCATCGAAACAACGTATCAGGATTCGAGATGCTCTGTTTCGAGCTCGAGAAAGTCGAAGCGACGCCATTTATAAATGGCGATGGACACGATCCAGCTAAGGGCAAAGAGGCCAACGATGCCATAGCCCAGGAATCCGAAGTTGCCATTGAGCCTGTTGACGAGGTCCCAGAAGGCGCCCTTCGGATGCATCTGCCCCGACAGCAGGCCCAGCGCCTCAATTCCGCCGACCGCGAAGGCAACCACCACGGATACCGCGGTGATGGTGATGTTGTAGTACAGCTTGCGGATCGGCTTCACGTAGGCCCATCCGTACGCCCCGAGCATCAGGATGTTGTCCGTCGAGTCGATCAGGGACATGCCCGCGGCAAAGAGAACTGGGAACACCAGGACCGACCACAGGGACAGCCCTTTGGAGGCCTCGGCGGCGGAGAGGCCAAGCAAACCGATCTCGGTTGCGGTATCGAATCCCAGGCCAAACAACACGCCCAGCGGATACATGTGCCAACTGCGCCGGATGATTTTGAAGATCGGCCGGAATAGGCGCGTGAGGAAGCCACGATTGCCGAGCAGCAGATCGAAGTCCTCTTCAACGTATGCGCCTCCGCGTCGGACGCGTATGAACGTCCGATAGACCGAGTTGAGGACGATCAAATTGACGATGGCAATTCCGAGCAGGAAGAGGCTCGAAACCAGCGTGCCGATGACCCCGCCAATCTCGCGGACCGCGTCGATGCGATGCTGTAGCGCTAATGCCGTGGCGGCAATTGCGACGGAGCCCACAATAACGATGGTGGAATGCCCGAGCGAGAACATGAGGCCGACCGAGACGGGCCGCTTTCCCTCTTGCATCAGCTTGCGGGTGACGTTGTCGATGGCTGCGATATGGTCGGCATCCACGGCGTGGCGAAGGCCAAAGCTGTAGGCAAGAAACGCTGTCCCGAGAAGCACCGGATAGCGATGGAATGCGACCAGCGCCCAGCCCCATGCTCCTAGATTGAAGACCAGCAGCATGGCATAAATGGCGACAATCTTTGCTTTAGTATTGCCCGGTTCGTCGTTGAACAGAGCGCGCAGGAGGGAGATCATCGGATTCCCTGGGGGCGCAGGTTACTGTTCGCGTATCCTCGTTTTACGATGAGCCGGTCGAATTCTTTCAGCAGATCATTTTGCAGAGAAACGCCTGTCCTGCTTCGCTGTGCCATCGCCCATCTCCGTTCCGATTGTACTTCCGGGGCGGGATAGGAGGGCTAGCCAATCAACGAGGAAGCGGCAAGTCCGCAAACGGAGGACCTGCGGCAACCTCGCAAGCATGAGGCAGAGATCGCCCCGCCGTTAGATTGGAATTGTCGAGTGTTGCCATGAGTGGCGCGCGGCCATAGAGTGGACCTCGCCGCCACCGCGTGCGTCTGCGCCATCCACCATGGTTCGCAGGGCGCCGACGACGTCCTTCATGTGTTCCGCCTGCGCATTCAACTCTTCCGCCGCGGCTGCGCCCTCTTCGGCACCGGCTGCACTGCTCTGGGTTACCTGTTCCATCTGGGTAATGGCCTTGCTGATCTGGTCGATGCCACTCGTCTGCTCCACGCTTCCCAGGTTGATCTCATCTACCAGCACCTTGATCTTTGCCGACTCCGCCGTGATGGCTCGGATCGCCACTGCAACCTGATCTACCTTCACCCGGCCCCCGTCTGACCTTTGGATCGATTCTTCAATGAGATCGGCCGTATCCTTCGCGGCCTGGGCGCAGCGTTGCGCCAGGTTGCGTACTTCGTCGGCGACCACGGCGAAGCCCATTCCCGCCTCGCCGGCACGCGCTGCCTCTACCGCGGCGTTGAGCGCGAGGATGTTGGTCTGGAAGGCAATCTCGTCGATCACCTTGATGATTTTGGAGATCTTCTGGCTGGACGCATTGATGCCGTCCATGGCGCCGACCATCTCGGTAAGCGACTGATTCGCTTTCTCGAAACCCTCCTGGGCATGCGTCACCATCTCGGCGGAGTTCCGCGAGGCTTCCGTCGTGCGGCGCGCCATCGAGTTGATCTCGGCGCTGGCGCTGGATGTCTCTTCGATGGTTGCCGTTTGCTCCGACGCGCCCTGCGCCAACGACTGACTAGAGGCCGCAACCTGGCCGGCTGCCGACGCAATCTGCACAGCCGATTCGGACAACTCGACCACACTGTTGCGCAGCAGCGTGTTGATCTGGCGAATCACGAATACCACCACGATCCCTACAGCGAATGAGAGAGCAAGCAGGATGGCCGCGACCCATCGGCTACTGTCAATCGACGCATACGCGGCGTCTGCATCATTGGCCAGATGCTCGTCCTGCGTCTTGAGTACCTGGGCGGTAGCTATTTGCAATTGGACGGCCGAAGGAACCAGAGTTTTGTACGAATCGACTGATGCCGTCATATCCCCGGCCAGCGCGGACTTGTATAGCGCCTGCTCCCCATCTTTGATCGAGGCCAACTGTTCGCGGGCGTTTTCGACCGCTTGCTTGTCCGCAGCGACAACAATCAACGGCACAATCGCGTCCATGTTGGCCTGAAGATTGTCTACGCTCGCGGCAAATTCCTGGTGATACTTACCAACTGATTCCGCATCCTTCATAAAGCCGCGCACCTCGATGCCGCGCGCTGCCGAAATCAGCTCTGACGTGTTGAGTTGCATCTCGTGCGCAAGGGTCTGCTTCTTCACCGTCGCGCCTACGATAGTGTGCATCCGGTCACTGATGCTCGAAATCATGACGACCGCGGTAATGCCCAAGGCCAACGTGAAGGCCACCAGGGTTCCGGTACCGAGAAACAGTTTCTTTCCGACTGTGAAGGATGACATTCTCTTGAACTCCGGTTTCTGCCTCTTGGGCAACAAGCTTGTTTGATCCGATTCGCACTGCGCCCCATAGCTGGGGTGTCGGCTGGCTGTGTGGTGCCCAATACGGACGAGTCCGCGCCAACATTCCCCGTTATCGGCGGGAGGTCGCGCAACAATAGCGGCTTTCGCAAGGACTCTGCCGGCGGTGGTCTCGATGCAGGCTTGCAGTGGGCGGCGGTCGTTCCCCCCAGGGCGGCTACTTCAGCGGCGGACTTGTCATGTTCGCAGCCTTGGGGCCGATAAGCGCTGTGTGCCACGTATTACCCTCGTCGGCACGGACAGAAAGCCCTTGGAAAGGACACCATGCAAACGACCACGTCCCTATCGGCTGCACAGCCGCCCATTTTGCTCGACACCAACAAACGTGCGGGCAAGTACCTGATCTTCAATCTCGGGGTGGAGGAGTTTGGTACGGAAGTACTGAAGGTCCGCGAGATCATGGGCCTACAGGACATCACGTCTATCCCGCAGGTACCCCTATACGTAAAGGGCGTCATCAACCTGCGCGGCAAGGTAATCCCGGTAATTGACCTTCGACTGAAGTTTGGGCTGAAGCAGCAGGAGTACACCCCGCGCACCTGCATTGTGGTGATGCGTACCCGCCAGGGGGATGAAGATCTGATGATCGGCCTGGTCGTCGACGGTGTTGTCGAGGTGCTGAACCTGATGGCATCCGATATCGAGGACACGCCTGACTTCG
>Ga0302279_10004012_pt1 | contig 17748 bp, 12 predicted proteins | sample III_Bog_N3_3_FD_194541 | JGI IMG/M metagenome (GOLD analysis project Ga0302279, IMG submission 194541) | Peat permafrost microbial communities from Stordalen Mire near Abisko, Sweden - III_Bog_N3_3 | ecosystem: Environmental > Terrestrial > Soil > Wetlands > Peat | place: Sweden: Abisko...
GAGCCACCCGGACGGCTGCGGGGGTGGTGGCGATGATGGACGAGAGGACGACGGCCGACACCGCGGTGCCGAACCGCATGACGCGTGAGCCGGCCTCTTCGACGTCGTCCTCGTCGGGCGCACCGCGAGGCCGTTGAGAGCCCTCGGGGCCGGGCGGAATGGATCGAGGCGCGCTCATCGCGAGTCCTCAGAACGCGTCGACGGAGAAGAACGCGGGGATGGCGAGCAGGTCGGCCGCGGCGCGGAGGTGCTGCGGCGCGTGATCCCCCTGCGAAGCGCTCTCGGGGAGGCCGAGCCACCCGAGCCGCTGGGCATCCCTCATCCCGAGCCCACCGAACGCCACGGCCGCGAGCGTCTCGAGGCTCATGCCGAGCGCGGTCTCCGAACGAGACGCCAGCGACGAGACGCGTGCGACGCCGTTCTCGACATGGAGCGTGAAGCACGTCTCCCCTGCCCCCTCGCCGCGTCCCGTGATCGCGAGGTCGAGGGAGCCGTCTGCTGCGTAACCGCGGGCAAGGAGGGCGGTCTTGGGGTCGACGAGACGAATCATGGGGCCGGTGTTGATGACCCCCTGCGCGTGCTCGACCTCCTTCGTCCCGGATCGATCGCGGTCGGCGTCGACGAACGCCCAGTGGAGAGGGTCGTCGTCCGCGAGCGCCACGCTGATGTCCCCCACCTGGTCACCGAGCCCTCGAAGGGCACCGAAGAGTCGCCTTCGCACCGAGTCGTCGGAGGAGACCAGCTCGTGGACCTCGGCGCGTACGCGGGCGTGCGGCTCGCTCTGGTGCAGTCGAACGCACAGGTACCCGGAAAGCTCGCGCCCCGCGTCGAGGACGAGCCACTGCCGCCGCTCGTCGACGAGGTCGTACTCCCACGCGCGGTCGGGTCGCGTGATGAAGCCGGTCCCTCGAAGCGCAGCGGCTCGATATACGCGTGCCAGCTCCGCGCGGTCGTCCCCCGTGGCGCGTCGAATCGCCCCGGGAGCAGCCTGGTTCCAGCCCTTGGGTATGGCCCGAGGGCTCACGCTGAGGACACGATGACGCGCCACTGGGACGTACCCCAGGGCCCCGTAGAAGCCTTCGCGAAAGGGGTAGAGCAGCGTGAACGCGTCCCCGCGCACGTGGGCCTCGTCATGAATCGCCCCAAGGAGCGCCTTCGCTACCCCCTGGCCGCGCGCTTCCACCGCGACCCCGACGCTCGCGACGGCCGAGCCTCGGACCGGGGCGCCCCCTATCCAGACGCCGATCGGAAACGAGAACGCGTGCGCCACCACGTCGCCGGCCTGCTCCACGACGCGGAGGTGCTCGAACCCTCCGAGACGGTTGGCCTGAAAGACACGTCGCCTCACCTCGATGGGGCGTGGGTCCGGGAAGGCGGCCACGTGGATCTCGAGGAGCCGGTCGACGTCGGCCTCGCGGGCGACCCGGACGACCCGCGAACCTTGTGCGACGGAGACGAGACCGGTCATGGCGACGCCGCACGCTACACGAGATCGGAAGGTCCCTGGAACGGCGCCGGCCTGCCGAGAGAGCGCTCGAAGGGCGCGAGGCCAGCTTCCGCCGTTCTGTAGGCCGGCGAGGCACGACCGTGATACGTCGCCTCGATCCGCAGTTTCCTGCACACGAGAACGGGGAGAAGTCTTGGCGAACGACAAGCCTACGGGCACTGCGGGGGCGACCGCCGCGACCTCGATGAGCACGACCCCCCGTATCGGCGGGGCGAAGGCGGACTTCATCGCCTCGCTCGGCCGGAAGATCGCCGAGCTGCGCGGGGTCCTCTCCACGGTAAAGAAGAACCCCGAGTCCGCCGCGGCGCGGGACGACCTCAGGCGCAAGCTGCACGCGCTGGGGACCGGCGCGCGGATGCTGCACTTCGAGGGGATGGCGCGCTGCATCGTGGACATCGAGTCGGTCCTCGAGCGGGCCGCGGAGGAGGGCCAGGTGACGGGGGCGGACGTGGAGCGTGTCGCACGCGGTCTGGACGACCTGCCAGCGCTGGCGTGGGGCGAGGAGCGTCCGGCCGAGATGCCCCCGGCGGTCGTACCTGCGGTCGTGCCTCAGGAAGCGCCGCGCGTGAAGGCGCTCACCCCGAGCGCGATCTCCGTGCTCGTCGTCGGCCCCGAGGACCTGGCCGACATGCTGGTCGAGGACATGGGGGCGAACGAGACGGACTTCGAGTGCGAGCGGGTCGATGACCTCGGCAAGGCGCGCTCGGTGGCGCTCGCCGTCGCCCCGGATGTCATCGTGCTCGACGGAGACATCGCGGGCTCCGCCGACTTCGCCGCGAAGCTCCTCGATGACCCGCTCACCGAAGGAGCCGCGATCGTCGTCGCGCTCTCGAAGGGGCAGGACAGCGCGACGCGCTTCACGGCGCTCGGGGTGACGAAGGTCATGCTGCGCCCGCTCCTCGCCGGAGCGCTGCGGGCGGCCTGCCAGGAAGCGGTCGATCAGCGCGACGGCAAGACCATCAAGATGACGCTCGGTGAGCCGACCGTGTCTCAGCTCGGCGAACGGCTCGCCCTCGAGATACGGCGCGCGCTCGTCGACGCCGTGGACGAGCCCGATCGGGGCATCAAGGTGAAGCTCGGGGACGGAGCCGAGGTCTGGGCCGCGCTCTGGGGCGCCATCGCCCGCGTGCGGGAGGTCGTCACGACGAATACCGAGGGGGCCGTGCAGTTCAGCGGACAGGGGCCCGAGGGGGCCATGGCGCTCGCGCCGGTCCTGTCACGAGGCAACGGTCCCGTGCCGTCCGAGCGCGCGGAAGGCGGGGGGCGCAACCGTGACCACGCCATGGACGTGAACCTCACCGGTCGCCGCGTGATCGTGGCGGACGACGACCCCGCCGTGACCTGGTTCATCGCCGACCTGCTCCGCACCGCCGGCTGCGTGGTGCACGAGGCGCTCGATGGCCGGACCGCACTTCGCATGGCGTACGAGCTCTCCCCCGAGCTGGTCGTGAGCGATATCCTGATGCCGGGGCTCGACGGGTTCGCCCTCTGCCGCGCGCTCAGGAAGGACGTCGCCCTGCGCGACACGCCCGTCATCTTGCTCTCGTGGAAGGAGGACCTCCTCCAGCGGGTGCGCGAGCTTGGGGCGAGCGCGGCGGCGTATCTCCGGAAGGAGAGTGACGCGCGCGCCATTCTCTCGCGAGTCCGCGAGGTCATGCGGCCTCGCGCGCGCATCGCGGCGCGGCTCCAAGGCCACAGCGAGGTCCGTGGACGCCTCGATGGCATCACCGTGCGTACGCTCTGCGAGCTGGTCGTCGCGGCGAGGCCCGCGGCGCGCGTGTCGGTGCGCGACGCGTCGTTCTTGTACGAGGTGGAGCTGCGAGGAGGGGGCATCCACCGCGCCACGAGGACGAGCGGCGACGGGGGCTTCCTCCGAAGCGAGCGCGTCATTCCGGCGATGCTCGGCGTGGGGGCGGGTCGCTTCGTGGTCTCGTCGATCAAGTTCAACCCGGGCGACGAGAAGACGACTCCGCTCGCCGAGCAGTTCGCCAAGCCCATCGCACAGGCGCGCTCCGCTCTCTACGCGACGACCGGCGCACGCATGATGACGGTCGAGAAGGTCGTGCTCGACGAGGACGACGTGAGCGGGTACGTCCTCGCGACACCGGAGCCTGCCCGCGAGCTCGTTCAGCGACTGGCACGGGGAATCTCGCCACGCGAGATCCTCCTTCAAGGCGACGTGTCCCCCGCGCTGGTCGAGGACATCCTCTCGGACCTCGCGACGCGCGGCGCGATGGTAGCCGTCTACCGAGCCGACGGCAGCGACGCCATGCGCGGTGAAGCGCTGGACGTCTCGTCGATCCTCCCCGACGCCGCTGGCGGTCGAAGCTCGCTCGTGCCTCCGGCCACGGCGTTCGTGCCGCCCGTTACGGCGGCCAGCGAGCGCCCTGGCGCGGGCGGGGGGACGCACGAGTCTTCCGTGATCGGCGCGATGGGGGACGAGAGCGACGCGCCCCCCGCGGAGGTCACGGCTTCGTCGACGGTCTCTTCGACTGCGGCGGCGACCCCGGCAAGAACCTCGCAAGGCACGGGTGATGAGGAGGCGAAGGCTGCTTCGGAGTCTCCAGTTGTCGCGCCGAAGACGGAGTCGACGAAGGACGAAGCCTCGAGCCCGCTCGCGGGCGCCAAGGAGACGTCGATCCCCGTCACCGTCGAGCCGACCGCCGACCTGCGCGTACGACGTGCCGACGGCGAGTCCGTCCCGCTCAACCTGCGCGCGCGAGCCCCCAAGCCGATCGAGAGCGACGACCCTAGCCCGGGATTCCCTCCTTCGCTCATGTTCGCCCTCGCCGTGCTTGCTCTCGTGGCCGTCGCCCTTGGGGCCCGGTTCTGGATGTCGCAGCGCACCGCCGAAGCTCCCATCGATCGACCGGCTCCCGCCGTGCCCGACGCGCCGGGGGTGACCTATGACGCTCTGCCTCCGGGAGTGACGGTCCCGGCTGGGCAGGGGCTCCTGACGGTCATCGTCGCCGAGGGGACCTCCGTGCGCATCGACGGGAACGACCTCCCCAGGCCGCAGAAGGGGAAGATCCTGCGCATGCCGCTGCCGACAGGGGTGCACCTGGTGGCGACGGGCGCCGGTGACAAGGCACGCTCCCGCATCCTCGAGGTCCGCGCAGGACGTGCGACCAATCTCAACCTCGACGAGCCGTGAAACGGACGCTCCCGAGTCTCCTCGCAGCTGCGCTCGCTCTGGCGTGCGGACAGCGCTCTCGGGAGAAACCACGCGACGAGCCTCGCGGTGAGGTCGTCCGGGATGCCGAGTCTCCTCCATCGACGGCGACGACGGCGACGTTGACCGTCGCGAGGCCTCTGGTCATCGACGCGGCCGATCCAAGAGCGCCGTGCGTCTTCGGGTACCGAGGTCCCGTGCTCGATCTTGGCGCACGCGATCTGGCGTCGCAGTTTGGGCCCAAGCTCGTCCGTCCCCCGGTCGACTGGCTGGAGCGCGAAGGCTCGAGCTGGGCGGAGGTACACGCCAAGACGCTGGCGGTCGACTTCTTCGTGGTCCCACCCGCGGACGTGACGGCTGAAGGTCCAGCCGGGGCGACCCCGTTCCTCGAAGCGCGCGTGCGAGGAGGCGCGGCTCGTACTCTGTCGTTCTATTTGAACGGTCACGCGATCGGAGCCGTGACCCTCGTCCACGGGCAGACGCGGGTCGTGTCGCTCAAGGGGGCGGCCGCGCAGCCCGTGCCCGGGGCGAACGAGCTCGCCCTTCGCGCCTCCGGCTTGGCGAAGGGATCGACGGACCCGACCGTGGAGATCGACTGGGTGCACTTCGGCGTCGGGGAGCCCGACCCGCTCTACGCGGCGCCGACCGATCGCGACACGGTCGTGAGCCGCAGCTTCGGAGGAGAGCCGGGGCGAGCCCTGTCGCTTCGCGGACCAGGGGTCGCGCGCTGCGAAGGCTGGCTGCCAAGCGGGAGCGTCGTGGAGACGCGCGCTCGCATCGAAGGGGGGGGCGCCGCCGACGCAGAGGTCCGCGTCATTCGTGACCGCGTCGCTCCGACCGTGATCGGCACGCTGCATCTCGACGGCGCGGACGCAGCGAGCTCGCGCGTGCACTCGTGGCCCGTGGGGGATCTCGGGGTCCAGGGGACGCTCGGGGCCGTCGAGCTCACCGTGGTTCGCGCGGGCGCCTCGTCGCGGGTCGTCTTCGGAGAGCCTCGGGTCGTCGGCCCGGAGAGGGCTGCGGACCACGCAGCGGCGTCGGCTCACGCGCAGGGGGGATCGGCGCGCGGGGTGGTCGTCATCGTGATGGGCGAGCTCGGTGCGCGCTCCCTTGCCGCGTATGGCGGACCGCTCGCCACGCCGGCCATCTCCTCCCTGGCAAGCTCCGGGGTCGTCTTCGACAACAGCCGCGCCACCACCGCCGTCGCCAACGGCGCGGTGGGCTCGATTCTGACCGGGCTCTCGGCACGCGACCTCGGCGTCATCGACGGCGACTCGCGGCTGCCGCATGGAGCCACGACGATCGCCGACGCGGTCGGTCAAGCAAGCATCGCAAGCGCGTTCTTCACCGCCAACCCGCTGACGTCCGCCGCGTTCGGCTTCGACCGAGGCTGGTCTCACTTCGAGGCACACGGCCCGCTCGAGGATGCCCCAGCCGCGCGTGTGTTCGACGACGCGGTCGCGTGGCTCGCCGACCATCACGAGGGGCGCTTCCTCATCGGCATTCACGCGCGCGGCGGGCATCCTCCGTGGGACGTGTCTCTCGAGAGGGTCAAGGGGCTGCCGCCCGAGAACTACACCGGGGGGCTCGACGCACGGCACGCGGGCGAGCTGCTCGGTAAGTCGCGGAAGACGCCCGGCTCCTATCGCTTCGACGACGCGGACCGCGCACGTGCGTGGGCGCTCTACGGCGCGGCGATGGAGGCCGAGGACTCGGGGATCGCGCGCGTCATGGCCGCGCTGAAGACGGCGGGGGTGGACGACAGCACCACGGTTGTCCTGACGAGCGACGTCGGCGTGAACGACGCGGCGCACGTGCCTTTCGCGGAGTCCGAGTCTCTCGACGAGGCGGCCCTCGCGACGCCGCTCATCGTGCGCTGGGCCCACGAGCCGGCGCGCGGACCGCACGCGCTCACGGCGGCGAGCAGCGAGGACGTCGCCACCACGGTGCTCGCAGCCTTCGGGCTCCCCGCGCCGGTCACGTTCCGCGGCCGAGACCTCCGGCCCCTCGCCGACGAGGCAGCGCCCGCCGTGCTCCGGGCGGCGCTCGCCATCGACCAGGATCGCTTCAGCGTCCGGTGGGGCGCGTTCGTCTCCACCGGCGCCCGCGATCACGAGAACAAGCTCTGCGACCTCTCCCTCGAGCCTGCGTGCGTGACCGACGTACGCGAGAGTTATCCGCTCGCATCGCGCTTGCTACACCGGGCCCTCTACGACCTGCGCGTCAGCGCGACCGCGCCGCTTCAACGCGAGCCGGCCTCGCTCGATCTGGCCACCCAGGCGGCGCTGAAGGCCTGGGGACGCTAGCCAGGTCGACTACGGACTGCCGTCCGAGGTCTCGCGCCCGACCGTCGCGATGTACGCCGCGACGTCGGAGTCGAACCGCCCAGCCACCTCTTCGTCGCCCGGCGTCGTCCGCCCTTCGAGCATTCGTAGCTGCGCGTGCGCCGACATCTTGAGCGCATCCACGAGCCCCATCAGCGCCGGCTCGTTCATCACCTTCGCGTAGCGCAGCTCCCCCGCGAGCCCGCGATCGAGCTCGATGGCGCGCCCCTTCTCCTCCGGAAGCGCGCCTTCCCATCCCGTGCCTCGCCGGACCATCGACTGGATCGCAGTCACGGCCTCGACCAGCAGGTCGTCGAAACGTATCGCTGTCTGGTCTGCCATCCTCTGGCGAGACTATCGAAAGGATGGGCGGGAGTCTTCAGCGGAGAGAAAGGGATTCGAACCCTTGGTACCCTTGCGAGCACACATGATTTCCAATCATGCACCTTCGGCCACTCGGTCATCTCTCCCGGGAGCTGCTGCTGCCCTACCTATCACGCTTTTCCCCGCCGGGAAGGCCCTTCACTTGGGGCCTGGCGCGGCGCAGTGGGCGTTGATGCAGGTGAAGCCCTGGCTCGACCCGCAGCAGTCGGCCGACGTCGTGCACTTCTCGTATTCCTGCGAGCACCCCGTCGGCGCCGAGACGCACACGAGCCCCCCCGCATCGGAGGCCGGAGGCACGCCGCCGTCCGTTCCGCCATCGGTTGCGCTGGTTCCCGCGTCCAGAGCGCCCGAGCCCGGACGGCAGTAGCCGGTGCAGCACTCGTCCCCCGTCTGGCAGCCGACGCCCGTGCCCGAGCAGGGGTCGAGCGCCCAGAAGCCTCGCGAGTTGCCGGAGGCTAGCTCCTGGCCGTCGAGGTAGAACGGGGGGTGGCTGATGTCGTGCGCCGACATGCTGGGGCTCCCCGAAGGGTCGACGTCGAGGGCGGCGACCCAGAGCTTCTTCCGCGGGCTTGGGGCTCCGGCGGGCGAGTCCCACGGGTCCATCCCCTGGATGATGTTGCCGTAGTTGCGGCGGCTCGTGAACACGACCCAGTAGTAGCCGCCGACCACGACGGGGAGCATCGTCGGCTCGTAGTCGTGGTTCAAATCGTCGATGCCGTACGGGACGTAGGCGTGGCCGTTCTTGTAGCCGTTGAGGGTGTCGAGGTTGGCGGTCGTGTGGGACGCCACGTGCGCGATGACGAGGTTCGCGTCGCCACCGAGCCACGTCGCGAGGTCGGGGCGCGTGTCGGCGTGGAAGACGACCCACTCGTTGTCGGGCGTGAAGGTCGGCCAGCCTAGGTAGTGGTCGGGGTCGTTGGCGAGGTCGACGATGTTGGAGAACGTGTTCGTCGCGTGGGCGAAGCTCATCACCGAGATGATGTGGTTCGACATGTCCTCGTCGTTGCGGGTGAACGCGATCTGCGTGCCGTCGGGCGAGAACGAGGGGCTGAGCGCCGCCGTGATGACGCCGTCCCAGCCGGGCGCCGGGATGGGTGTGCCGCCGTTGGTCGTGATGAGGTGCGAGCTCGAGCCGTAAGGGTACTGGCCGGGAATGTTGAACGCGGTGCCGAGCGCGCCGTTGGTCATGAGGAACGTGCCGTCGGGGTAGATGCCGCCGAACGCGAACTGCGCGTCCCCTTGCTGCGCGATGACCGCCGCGTTGTTCTTGAGGTCGTAGCTGGTGCCCGAGGTGTAGCCGCTGGTCGGGTCGTTCGTCGCGGGGTGGGTCGCGATGAGGGTCGAGCCGTCGGAGCTGACCGCGTGGCAAACGGTGCAGTCCGTGCGATTGGCGCCGCCGACGAGGGGGACGGCCGGCGTGCCGGGCTTCAACTTGAGGATTCCGCCGTTCGCGGTGCCGAAGAGGAGCGAGTCGTAGCTGTTGTAATAGACGGTCCCTTTGAGGCTCCCCTGCGCGATGGTCCACGTCTCGGTGATGGGGCCGGTGACGACGCCGCCGATGGTCTCGGTGAGCTGCACCTTGACGGCTGCTGCCCCCGTCGCGGTCGACGTGATGGCCTGCCAGGCGCTCGGGCCGATGTCGAGCTGCCCCATCGAGCCGCTGCCGAAGAAGCCTTTGTAGTCGAACGACGGCAGCGTGATGTGGACGTAGACGGCGTCGGCGGGCGGTCCGGAGAACTGGAGGATTGGCTCGGAGAGGCCGCGCGGGAAGACGGTGCCGTCGTACGGATAGAGCCACGCGAAGCCGGCGCCGGCGACTACGGGATCGTTCGAGGCGTCGATCTCACCGCCGTCCGGTGCGGGAGCCGCGTCGGGGGCCACGCCTACGCCGGCGTCGGGAGGGGCCATCGATGCGCCCTGGAGCTGCTGCTGCACGGCGGTCGTGACCATGCCGGGGTTCGCTGTGAGCGCGAGGTTCACCGTGAGGACCGTCGTCGCGACGCCCTGCGACGTCGTCGCGGTGACGGTCGTGGTGCCGCCGAGCTGACCGGACGCGGTGAAGAGGCCGTTGCCGTCGATGCTGCCGATGTCGGGGGAGCTGACCGACCAGCTCGCGGCGACGGAGGCCGACGTCCCTTTGGGGGCGAGCTTGAACTGCTGCGTGACGCCAGGCGCCGAGACCGTGAGCTGCGGGTTCGCAGGTGTGATGACGAGAGGGGAGGACGCGGCGTCGCCACCGCCGAGCGTGACCGTGGGTGCATCGGTGTGGTGGGCGTCCGCCTTGGGCCGGGCATCGCTCACGCCGCCGTCGCCCGGGAAGCTGTTGGAGCTTCCGCACCCCATGCCGGACGCCGCGAGGGCAGCCGCGACGCTGACCACCAAAACGAGAGTGAGGTGCCGGGAGACGCCGTGGACCATGAAGGACACTGTAGCGGGTCTCCAACACTTGACAGTCCCCCGTCGGATCGAAGACCTTGCGAGGCGGAGAGATGTCCGAGTGGCCTAAGGTACCTGATTCGAAATCAGGTGTGCCCGCGAGGGTACCAGGGGTTCGAATCCCCTTCTCTCCGCAACTTCTCGCCTAGCTTCCCCTCCAGCTTCCCCTCCAGCGTCTCGCCCAGCTTCCCCCCAGGGTCTGGCCAGCGTTGACGCCGATACAGGAATCCTATAGCGCTGCTGGAAATGGTGGGGGGCGAACGACAGCGGAAGACGGTGCAGGCGATGCCGGCCGTATCCGCGTCTACATCCGGCTCGGCGTCCACGTCCGTCAGCCCGCCCCGCTTCCGTCTGGTGCACGGGACGGGGAGCGTCCTCCTCGCCCACGGCGTCGTGTTGATCGGCCGCGACCCCGAGTGCGACATCTCGTTCGATGACCCGCTGGCGTCGCGCCACCACGCGCGCGTGACGACGAACGAACGCGGTACGACGGTCGCCGACCTCGGGAGCATCAACGGCACCTGGATCAACGGCGAGAGCATCGATGCCCCGCGCGTCGTGGCGGCGGGCGACAAGCTCCTCGTTGGCGGGCAGGAGCTGCAGTTCGTCGACGCCCACGCCTCGGGGATGCGCGTCGCATCGCCGATGCCTGGGGGCGCGCCAGTCTCGCGCGACAGCGTCCCGTCCTCGTTCCCTCGGGCCGCCGGCGACCGAAGCCTGAGCCCCGCGCTCGACGCGCTTCGGAGCAGCCGCGCGCCCAGCAGCTCGCCGCGCCCGCCACCCGAGCCGTCGCCGCGCATCACGGCGGCTACGAGCTTTGAGCGCCGCGACCGAACCTTCCCCGCAGGGCCCGGGCGGGCGCAGGTGGAGACAACCGGCCGGGTCGACGCCTTCGAGCTGCTCGGTGCGCTGGCCGACAAGGCGTTCGCGCTTGGGCAGAACGACCGCGCCGCGGAGCTGGTGGGGCCGTACCTCCGCAATATTCTCAAGGCGGTGAAGGACGGGAGCTCGGTGTCACGCGAGACGAGCCACTTCGTCGCTCGGTACGCAGTCAAGCTCGCCGCAGCGATCGGCGACCCGGCGTGGCTCGACGTCACGTTCGAGCTGTTCACGCTCACGAGAATGGTGCTTCCGGCGCAGGTGATCGACGATCTCGTCGCCCTCCGGCTGCGGATGTCGCTGAGCCGGCCGTCGCTCCGGCGCTACGTCGAAGCTCTGCGGGCGTCGGCGACGCATGTCGACGCCGCGGAGCGCCTCCTCGTGCAGCGAATCGCGGGGCTCGACCCGCTGCCCAGCGTGGAGAGGCGCTAGGCGCTCCGTCAGTACGTCAGCACGTCGAAGTACCACTCGTTCGCGTACCCGGCCGCCATCGCCGCAGGGGTCGCGCTCGACACGACGAGCGACGACGGACCGGCCGCGAAGCCCGCGAGGGAATAGAGGCTCACCTGGATCAGGTCGCCGTTCTGGCCGCTCGATTGCGAGAGGGTGGCGCCGAGGCCGGCCTGCATGAGGTTCTCGGCGTACACGGCCTGCAGCTGCACGCTCCACGGGCCTCCGGTGTCACCGTCGCTGTAGAGCGCGAGGTCGAACGTCACCTGGCCGCCGACCGGAAGGCGTACCCCGGGCATGCTGTCTCCGAGGTCCTCGTTTCCGAGCCCGAGGACGGCGATGGCATCCGGCGTGATGGGGACCGCGTTGTAGAAGACCTCGCCCGCGAGCGCAGGGACGCACGGGTCGTGGCCGGCCACGATGGCGGCGTTCGACCAGGTGCGCTGAACGAGGAACGCGCTGAGCGCCGGGTCCGTCGGGTTGATGTACGCGGTCGGCGAGGCCGATTCGCACATGTCGCCGAGCTCAACGTCGAACGCGACGTTCATTCCCGGGACGGGCTGGCCGTAGTGCTGCGTGTCGAGGCCTGCGTAGCCCTTGGGATATGTCGGGTCGGTCACGGCCTCCACCATTTCGTGGCTCGCCGTGAGCGACCACGCGGCGGTACCCGTCCACGTCGTGGAGGGGCAGCGCGCGATGACGGCGAAGATCGCGACGCTCCCATCTCCCAGGGTGAGGGACCCGTGGTACCCGCCGAAGCTCAGGCAGCTCTGTCCGAGCGGCGCGAAGATCGTCGTCTCCACCGGATAGAAGAGGAGATACACGGCTTGCGGCGGCGGCTCCGCGGGGCCTCCGAGAGCGTCGGGGCCTGCGTCGAGGATGGCGCCGTCGGGGAGCCCGGCATCGGGCGCGTGCGTGGCGCCGAAACGCGGGTCGGTCGCGAGCTCGTTCGCGAGCCAGGACGAAAGGGTCGTTCCGCCGTCGACTGGTTCGAAGGAGTCGTTGACCACGGCCGGAGCGGGCTCCGAGAGCACGACGGGAGGCAAGGTCGTCCCGGCACCGACGCCGTACTCCGAGGTCACCGCGTGCCAGTACTGCGACGGCCCCATCGCGGACACGAACGCTTCGATCTGAGGGAGGTACGGGTCGGACGCGTAGACGATAGGGACGAACACGGGCGCGGTGAGGACTCGACCCCCGTTGCTCACGATCTGCGGCGCGTTCGGGTGGAACGCAGGGTAGCTCGTGGTCGGGGCGCCATCGATGGGGAGGGACGCATCCACCGGCCAGAAGGCGGGGGGAGTCCAGACGCCGGTGTCGACGGGTGAGCCGTCCGTAACGTCGAAGGTAGCGTCGGCCGGAGCATCGAGACCCGGCGCGGCATCGAGCGGAGCGCCCACCTCGATCGTGCCCCCTCCGTCGACCGCGACCACCCGGTCGGCGCGCGCGTCCTGGGGCGGGGCGTCGTGCGTCGCGTCGGCGTGAGCGCGCGCGTCCGCGGTTCGCCCGCCCGATGCATCGTGGCCCGCGTCTACGCGCGTAGCTGCATCGTCACCGCTGCTGCACGCGACGGAGCCCGAGAGAGAGACGGCGACCGCGCACGTTGCGACCCAGCGGGAGAACATGGTGAAAGACTCCGATGCTTCTCCCGCAAGGACATTCACGATTGAAGGGCGGAACGGGCCCTGCGAAGCCCGCAAGCCCCCGCGAAACCCTCGGCGACCGAACGCCGAGCAAGCCCCGAACGGAGCCGCCACCGGAAGCGGAGGGAGCGGGACCCGCACAGGCAGGCTGAGGGCAAATCGGGTCTATCGTTCCTGCCGGTGTGGGTCCCGCTCCCGTAGCGTGGTCTCCGGTAGCTCCGGCTCGACCTTCCAGCCGTCCGGCTCCTTGATGCACTTCACCCTCGCGTGCTCGGTCCCCGGGTCGTCACCCACCACGTCGACGATGGCGTCTTCGCCCGTCACGATCGCGTGCATCGTCTTGGGGCGAAACCTGAGGCCGAAGCGCCCCTCCGCGAGCATCTCGTAGGGCTGTGCGCGTCGCCCTTCGACCTGGCTCGCGCGCGCGGCTCTTGCGGCGAGGTTCTGGCGCGCACGGGGCCCGAGGAGCGCGTAGGCTTCTGCCGCCTCGCCGCGATCGCCCATCGAGTCCTCCATGTGCTCGAGCCACGCGCGCACGGTCCCCTCGGGGGTCGCGTTGGCCGCGGGGTGGGAGCAGCCGAGGCCAGGCGCGAGGAGGACGAGGGCTGCGAGGCGGAGCGCGCGCATGGTGAGACCTCTACTCGTTTCCGCCGATGCCCATCGCGTCACGCACCTCTTTCATCGTGGTCTCGGCGATAGCTCGCGCGCTGTCGGCCCCTTCAGCGAGGACCGCGTGCACCAGCTCCGGCTTCGCTTGCAGCTCTTTCCTCTTGGCGCGGAGCGGCACGAGCTCTCGGTCGAAGTTGTCGAACATGACCTTCTTGCAATCCACGCACCCCCACGCCGCCGTCGTGCAATTCTTCCGCACCTCCGCGACGGTGGCGTCGGGGGAGACGGCCTTGTGCATCGTGAAGATATTGCAAACCTCGGGGCGTCCGGGGTCGCTGAGCTTCAACCGCTGCGGGTCGGTGAAGGCGCCGCGCACCTTCTTCCAGAAGACGTCCGGCTCGTCGAAGAGGGCGATGCTGTTCCCCTTCGATTTACTCATCTTGGTCGCGCCATCGAGCCCCATGATGCGAGGCGCGCTCGAGAGCCGCGCCTTGGGCTCGCGCAGGATTCGCCCGAAGCGATGGTTGAAGCGCCTCGCCGTTTCGCGTGCGAGCTCGAGGTGCTGGAGCTGGTCCTCTCCGACCGGCACGACGGTGGCCTTGTAGAGCAGGATGTCGGCGCTCATGAGCACCGGGTAGGTGAAGAGCGCGGTCGAGACGAACTCTTTGTCTTCGCTTTTCTCCTTGAACTGCGTCATGCGCGAGAGATCGCCGAGCGGCGTGACGGTCGCGAGGTACCACGCGAGCTCGGTGTGCTCGCGGACGTCGCTCTGGACGAAGAGGGTGGTCTTGGCGGGGTCGAGGCCGCACGCGATGAGGTCGGTCGCGAGGCCGAGCACCCTCTCTTTGAGCTCCTTGGCCTTGTACGGGACGGTGATCGCGTGCGCGTCGACGACGCAGAAGAGGGTCTCTTCCTCGCCCGCGTCGACCTGCCGGACCCACGTGCGCACGGCGCCGAGGTAGTTGCCGATGTGGAGCTCTCCCGACGGCTGAATCCCCGAGAGGACGCGCGGGCGGCGTGCGGGGGCGGGCACGGGCGACGTGGATGCGGTTGCGCTCTCGGTCATCGCAGCTCCCTTGTACCAGCAGAAGCTCTATGACGCAGAGCGGCGCGGAAACGCTGTCAACTTTCTCACCGGCGACGGATGCGGGCGGGTGGGGTCTGAGCTACAGAGCACGCGCGAGTCGCACAACCTCGCGAGGAGAACGTCCCATGAAGATCTTTGGCAACCCGATGAGCACCTGTACCAGGAGGGTCGTGATGGCCCTCCACGAGAAGCAAGCGAAGTTCGAGATGGTCGTCATCGACTTTGCCAAGGGTGAGCACAAGTCCCCCGAGAACATGGCGCGTCAGCCCTTCGGCCAGATGCCGTCGCTCACGGACGGGGACTTCACCCTCTTCGAGTCGCGCGCGATGATGCGCTACATCGACGAGACCCTCCCCGGGCAATCACTCACGCCGAAGGACCCGAAGTCGCGCGCGCTCATGGAGCAGTGGCTCTACGTCGAGTCGGAGGACTTCAACCCGGCCGTCTCCGCCATCGTGTACCAGGAGGTTTTCGCCCCGATGATGGGCGGCAAGACGGACGCGTCGAAGGTCGCCGAGGCGATGACGAAGCTCGCGCCCGTGATGGCCGTTCTCGACAAGCACCTCGCCAAGGGGCCGCACTTCGTGGGCGACCAGTTCACGCTCGCCGACATCTCGTTCATGCCCTACACCGAGTACGCGATGAACACGTCCGCCAAGGACATGATGCTGAGCCACGCGAACTTCGCGGCCTGGTGGAAGCGCGTCAGCGAGCGCGGCGCCTGGAAGCAGACGACCGCGAAGGGCTGAGCCATTCGATCTACTGAGTGACCGAGAGCCTGGCCCGGTGAAAGCCGCGGGCGGGCTCTTCGGCTTTTGGGACTAGGGCCGGCTCAGGACAGCCAGCGAACCAGAACTACGGTCACGTTGTCCGGTCCGCCGTTCGCGTTGGCGCGCTCGATGAGCTTCGACGCGGCCGCCTTGAGGTCGCTCGTGGACGAGATGATCTCGAGCGTCTCGGCGTCGGTCACGGGGCCCGAGAGGCCGTCCGAGCAGAGCATGATGACGTCGTTCTCCTGCGGCTGCTCGTAGCGCGAGTCCACCTTCACGGTGTCCTTCATGCCGAGGGCGCGGACGATAACGTTCTTGTGCGGGAAGTTGGCGATCTCTTCCGGCGTGAGCCGCTTCATCTTGATGTAGTCGTTCAGCAGCGAGTGATCCTCGGTGAGCTGCTCAAGCTTCTTGTCGCGCACGCGGTAGACGCGCGAGTCGCCGACGTGGGCGATGTAGACGCCGCTCTCGACCGCGAAGACCGTCACGATGGTCGTCCCCATGCCGCGCTGCCGGGCGTCGCGCTGGGCGCTCTCGTAGATGCGGAGGTTCGCGAGCTTGATGCCCGTGATGAGGCGGTTCTCCTCGTACCCCTTCGACCGGTCCATCTTGTACGGCCAGGTGCGCTCGGGGTCGCTCGAGGTGGCAACGAAGAACTCCTGAAGCGAGTCGACCGCCATCTTGCTCGCGACTTCACCGGAGGCGTGCCCGCCCATACCGTCGGCGACGATGTAGAGGCCGCTATCCTCGAGGACGGAGAAATTGTCCTCGTTGTGATTGCGCTTCATGCCGACGTTTGTCTCGCCGACGACTTCGATTCGAAGCGGTCCTCCCACGGGTCACCCTAAGTCGGGCGTGGGTCTGGCCCCACGCGCGTGTCGTGAATGGTCGCAACTCGAAGGGGGAGGTGTCAACCGCATCGTTCGCCTACCCACGTGGCCATAGCACGCGCACGGATGAAAGAGCGCGCATAGAAGCCGCTCGAGTCACGGCGCCGCACGGAGCACGACCGCCCCCTCGCGAAACTTACCGCCCGACAGCAGCAGGAGCTTCACGTGGTCGCCGATGGCGCGCCGGGAGATGAGGTCGGCCAGGCGCTCCGGCGAATCGACCGGCTGGCCGTCGACGGCGACGATGAGGTCGGCCTGTGCGGGGTCGTTGCTCGCCTTGAGCCCGCCTTTTTGAGCGGGGCTCTCGGGGGCGACCGCCATCACGCGAACGCCGCGCGTGGTGCTCCCCGACTCCGTGACGCCGACGATGCCGAGCCAGGGGGTCGGGGCCACGGCCGAGATCGGGGTGTGCGACAGGAACTCGCGAATGGCGGCGACGGGGGCGGCCACCACGATCGGGACACACGGAGGGGCTGCGGCTACGGGAGGCGGCGCGCCCGGAATGGCGGACGCGACGACCGGAAGCGTAGCCTGGCAAGCCCGCACGAAGACGCCGACGACTCCTCCCGAGCGGTCGGTGAGCGGTGCGCCCACGGTCGGCCCGTTCGGGGCGCCCCCTTGCAGCTCGACGTCGAGCACCGACGCGAGCACGCCATTCCCTTCTTTGGCGCGCACGTCGACCACGCCGCGCACACGCGCCGCCACCACGACGGGGCGGCCGGGACGAAGCGCGACCGGCGCCTGGAGTGCCTCACCGACCGGGCTATCGCCGCTGGCGACGAGGCCATCGACCCACTTGCCCGCAAGCGGCACGAGGAGCGCGAGGTCCCACGCGCGGTCGCGATGCCCGACCTTGGCGTGCACCACGGAGCCGTCGGCGTAGCGGACGTCGGCGAGGTCGGACGCTCCGAACGGCGACAGAGCCGTCAAGATGCGCCCGTCGCCGTCCCCCGAAAGCACGGCGCCGACGGAGAGCACGCGACCGTCCCGTTCGATGGTGACGACGCCTCGGCTCAGGCGCTCCGCCGGGCTCGCGGCGGTAGTCGGCGCGCGGGGCACTTCCGCAGCCTGCGTCCCGGGCAATGGCGTGAGCGGGGCGGATTTCGCGACGCTCGGCGCAAACACGACGGACGCGGCCGACGCGACGGAGACGAGCGCGGCGAGAGAGGAAAACGCCAATCGGGAAGGGGTCGAGCGCACGATGCGGAGGAGGATAGCGCGTTCTCGGATGGAGGCTCGCCCGCTTGACACCTCGCGGCGTCTCGTACTCAATCGCTGCCTGTCCATGTCCAACCTCACCGCGCATTCTCACGCCCACGCCGTCCCCGCGCCGCTGCCCGAGCCGCAGACCCCGATGTGGCTCCCCGCCCTCGGCGCCGCGCTCTTTTCGCTCGCCGGGATCGGTTGGGCTCTGTCGCCGCGCGCGGACGCCGGCGCAGCCCCGGCCGAGCCGGTCGCCACCGCCGCGGCGACTCCGACTGCGACCGCTGCGGCAACGCCAGCCCCGACCGCGCGACCCATGGCGGCGCCCGCAGGGAGCGCCGGGAGCATCGTCGACAGAGCCCATCGCGCCATCGCGGCCAACGCCGCGGCGTCG